>Ga0256408_1000025_pt1 | contig 360544 bp, 327 predicted proteins | sample PhyAR1_FD_185998 | JGI IMG/M metagenome (GOLD analysis project Ga0256408, IMG submission 185998) | Leaf surface microbial communities from alfalfa plants in UC Gill Tract Community Farm, Albany, California, United States - DLSL A.R1 | ecosystem: Host-associated > Plants > Phyllosphere >... | reverse complement strand
ACGCCACGTTCAACCGCTGCGCGAATGAGCTCGATAGCCTGACGAGTATCGGTCGCCGGACCATAGCCGTGGCTTAAGCCCATGCAACCGAGCCCAAGTGCGGAGACTTCGAGTCGGGATTTACCCAGATAACGTTTTTGCATTGAATGAATACCTCTCTTATCGCGACTTAAACATCAAGTTTGCGGCCAGTCAGCCATTCCACCATCGCCGGGTCACGGTGGGAGAAGAAGGCGCTGGTAGCGGTGTCGAGGGCGGCAATCTGAAGCATATCTTCAGGGCTGAGTTCAAAATCGAGAATATTGATGTTCTCAGCCATGCGTTCTTTGCGCACCGATTTCGCCAGTGAAATGATGCCTCGCTGGAAGATCCAACGCAGCACAACCTGGCCCACGCTTTTGCCGTACTTCTGACCAATTGCCGTTAACACGGGATGCTGGAACAGACCATTTTTACCCTCAGCAAACGGTGCCCAGGCTTCCGGCTGAATGCCATGGCTTTGATTCCACGGAACAGCATGCAGCTGCTGGTTGAAGGGGTTTACTTCAATCTGGTTTACCGCAGGGGCCACTTTGTTAAAGGCGATAAGGTCGGCCAGTCGGTCTGGATGGAAGTTGCTGACGCCAATGGCGCGAATTTTGCCTGCCTGCTGCAGTTCTTCCATAGCACGCCATGCCCCATGGACATCGCCGTAAGGCTGGTGAATCAGATACAGGTCGACGTAATCAAGTTGCAGCCGATTCAGAGAACGTTCGAACTGGGCTTTAGCGCCTTCGTAATTGGTATCCTGTAGCCAAAGTTTGGTCGTTACAAAAAGTTCTTTGCGGGCGATACCGGTCTGTTTCAGGGCGTTACCGACCTGGGTTTCATTCTGGTAAGACGCTGCGGTATCAATCAGTCGGTATCCTGTATCGATGGCATCAATAACCGCTCTTTCGCATTCAGCAGCATCCGTCATCTGAAAGACACCAAAGCCCAGCAGGGGCATTTCAATACCGTTGTTCAGTTTTACAGTTTGCATGACGTTATCCTTCAGCTGTTGTGTTGGAAAGCATAACGCGAAATGATTTATTCGATTAGATGGGGTAATTAGCTAGGGCTTATTAGTAATTGTCATTAATTTGGAAATACCCAATCGATAGACTTTGCATAAAGCGGTTACTTATGAAAATCATTCATAAGGGTAAGCGCCTTAGCTGACTAAACCAATCCTCTTCCAGACGCTATGCTGCCTGAGTTGTCATCATGACAGGGGCCCATCTGGTCTAAGCTGATGGCTAAACCTGTAGAAGAGGGATAAAAATGAAAGATGTCATTGTTGTAATTGGTAGTGGCTCGATTGCTCAAGCCATTGCGCGACGCGTGAGCGTTGGAAAACATATTCTCCTAGCCGATATAAGAACTGAAAACGCTCAACAGGCTGAAAATACCCTCTCACGTGCCGGTTTTGACGTGAGTACTACCACGGTCGATGTGCGTTCGCGTGATTCTATCCTGGAACTCGTGAAAACAGCGTGTAGCGTAGGTGAAATCAAGGGAGTTATCCATACTGCAGGATTGTCACCGTCTCAAGCACAAGCACAGGACCTCATCCGCGTTGATCTATACGGCAGCGCCGTGCTGTTTGAGGAATTTGGTAAAGTTATCGCACCCGGTGGCTCCTGCGTTGTGATTGGCTCGCAGTCCAGTCATCGCTTAGATGTTGATGCTCTGACACAGGTTGAGGCGGATGCGCTTGCAACCCTGCCGCCTGAAGATCTTCTCGAACTGCCTCTGGTGAAAGAAATTGAAGACAGCTTATATGCTTATCAGATTTCCAAACGCTGTAATGCGCTTCGCGTTATGTCTGAAGCGGTGAAATGGGGCAAGCGCGGTGCACGAATTAACTGCATCAGCGCCGGTATCGTCTATACGCCTCTGGCTTATGACGAGCTTAATAGTGCAGAAAGAGGTGAATTTTATCGAAATATGCTGGATAAATCTCCGGCGGGACGGGGCGGTACGCCAGATGAAATCGGTGCGCTGGCGGAGTTTCTGTTCGGGCCTAATGGTACCTACGTGACGGGAAGCGATCTGCTGATTGATGGTGGTGCAACTGCTTCTTACAAATACGGCGAGTTACGTCCGCAGTAATACATCCTGATTTCCCCACGTGAGATTTTTCGGGCGCCTCATGTTGCCCTGCTGTTCATTCCTGCTGTAGGGGACAACGTTCGCGTAGCCTCGGACGCCGGTATGTATGCGCAGACATTCCTGCTTTCTCTGGCAGCTCGCGGTTACGCAGGTGTTCCACAGGCAGTGCTGAGTTATTTTGCCCAAACGGTGCATTGAATATTAAATGCTCCTGAGATACTCACCCTTCCCTGTAACTCAGGGAGGGGGGCGTTTTATCTGGGATCCCAAAAGAAATACCGTAAAGCAGCCTGAAGCCCTCAAGCCGAAAGTGTCGTCTGGCATCAATAACGACGTTTTATTTTTTTATCTGAACGGTCAGTGCCATCAGGGCGCTGGCTGCTGTAAACAACGCAATTATCCAGCCCATCGTCCAGGGTGTGCCGTCACTGAACAGAGCGAGAAGCAGTGAAGAAATGATGCCGCTGCCATATTGTAACGCCCCCATTAGCGCCGACGCGGAGCCAGCCACATTAGGCACTGCGTCCAGAGCGCATGCCGTGGAGGTCGCCGCGATGATGCCATTCATAGAGAAGAACACGAACACAGCGCCGATAATCACGGTAATCCCACCCACACCCAGGCCGGTGGTGACCGCCAGCACTATTGCGGCAATAGTGGCGATGAATACAGCATTCCTGAGCAACGCTTCCAGTGGATAGCGGTGAACCAGACGTCTGTTGACCATGCTCACCGCCATTAATCCAACAATGTTTACTGCAAACAGCCAACCGTAATGCTGCGGGTCAACACCGAAGTACGTGATGTACACAAACGGAGAGCCGGTGATAAAGGCGTAGGCTGCAACGTAGTAGAACATCAGACATAGCGTAAACCGCATGTATCTGGCGTTGGTGAGTAAGGCATAGTAGTTGTGAAAGGCTCTGGTTACAGAGGCTTGCGAGCGTTTTTCAGCAGGTAATGTCTCCGGTAGCCAGAATAAAGACATCAGCATTAATGTTCCGATAATCGTCAGCAGCCAGAATATGGCATGCCACGAGGTGACTTTAATCATCTGCCCGCCAATCAGGGGCCCGGCAATCGGCGCGATGGCCATGATGATCATCAGAGTCGAAAGCATTTGTGCTGCACGAGTACGGCTAAACAGGTCACGGATCATTGCTCGTGCCAGCATCGGTCCGGTACAGGCACCTAACGCCTGAAAAACGCGCCAGAAGACTATTTGCACGATATCAGTTGATAACGCGCAGCCCACCGAGCCGATGATAAATAGACCTAAACCGATAAACAGCGGCAGTCGACGCCCATAACGATCGCTAATCGGTCCCCATATCAGTTGTGCGATGCAAAAGCCGATAAGGAATCCGGTGATAGTTAGCTCTGCATCACCCTGTAAATCTGTTGCCATGACGGGCATCGCTGGAAGATAGATGTCGGTTGATAAAGAGGTCACGGCCATCAGGGCACTGAGAATGAGTAAAAACAATAGACCGGTTTTTTTAGCCGTCGGTGACTGTGCTTTAATATTAAGCATGATTATCCGTTTAGAGAGGAAATTATCGTCATATTCTAACGAGATCATGCAGTTTGATAACTCATGGGAATAGGATAGGCACTATGAATAACATTCATTAATAGAGCAAATCCTTGTATCTCAGTACATACTCAATTCGATATCAATCTGCATTTCTATCCCATTCCAGCGGGTTGATTACTGAAAACTAAGGGAACCCAAAATGGCTTTAACGCTGCATCATCTCAATGCCTCTCGTTCAATGCGTATCCTCTGGCTGCTAGAAGAAGCAGGAATTGAGTATCAACTTGTTAAGTATCAGCGTGATGCTAAAACACACCTCGCGCCAGCTTCACTTAAAGCGATCCATCCGTTAGGAAAATCCCCTGTGATTGAACTGGATGGCAAAGTGATTGCCGAATCGGGTGCCATTGTGGAAATTCTTATTTCACGTTATGCCCCGCATCTGGCACCTGCGGCAGACTCCTCGGCATATATTGATTACCTACAGTGGATCCATTTCGCTGAAAGTTCAGCCATGCTGCCAGTCCTGTTGAAACTCTTTGGCGGAATTGAAAAAAGCACCGGAACACCGCTCAATTTCCTGGATAATTATGCAGATAGTGAGTTTGAAAAAGTGTTCGGTTTCCTTGACCAAATGCTGGCGTCACGTGAGTTTATCCTTGGTGATACGCTCAGTGGTGCCGACTTTATGCTGGGCTTTGTCGTCAGCACTGCGATTGACCAACTGAACGCAGGAGACCGTTTCCCCAATATCTCGCGTTACGCACAGCGGCTCAAAAATACCGCCAGCTGGCAAAGCGCAAAGGCTATTGAGTCAGGTGAAAATTCCTGAAGGGGACAGGCGGCGCCGGTAATATAAAACAGCGGGGTTTTATTCTGGTAAGAATAAAACCTCAGCAATACCACCGTTGATGAAAATTGCGCCACTCTTACTCAAGGCAATTAATATACTTTTCGCCCGAACGCTGCACGATTGCATCGGCATCTTCCAGAATATCTTTTCCTTCAAACGCACCGTAGAGCTTGTTAAATTTCACCGCCCTCAGCCGATGGATGATATCGCAGACCGTTCGGGCCGGTAACGGGAGCATATTCGGGTAGCTCCACATAAAGGAGACGGCATCAGAACCGGGTGTGACTTGCAGGATATCGCCCGAAAGCACTATGCCTTCCTCTCGCGCCCAGTGCAGTACGCAACCGCCGGCGAAATGCCCTCCCAGACGTATTAATTTTATGTCCTGAGCGATTGCCAGCGTGTCGCCATCCCAAAATTTAATCCAGGGGCTGTCGCGCATCACCCACTTACTGTCGCTGGCGTGAAGATAAATCGGGGCGTTAAATTCTGCTGCCCAATCTTGCATGGTGGTGTAGTAATGCGGGTGCGATATCGCAATAGCCTTAAGGCCGCCCAGAGACGTGATGAGTGTTTTGGTAGCGTCGTCGAGGGTGGCGATGCAGTCCCAGAGAATATTGCCTTCCGGGGTAAGCAGAATAAATGCACGCTGATTGATAGCAAAATCAGGAACCGTGCGAATGCTCAGCAGCGCGCTGTCGTGTTGTCGCCACTTATTGCTGTGCGACGCACATAGGTCATCAAAATTAACCCACTGCTGGCCGGTTGCGGGCACATATTGGCGCTCATCTTCGCAAATATCACAATGTTCAGGGGGCGTACCGATTACCTCATACGAGGTGCCGCAGGTTTTGCATAATGTGATCATTGAATCCTCCTTAGTCTTTTCTTAAATCAGGGGGGAGGGAATATTCTTTGACTAAGCCCCAAAAAGTATAAATGCCCTATAAAGGGCATTTATACCGTTCCCGCTTGACTGCTATTTTTGTGGGGGGGACATCTTGCTTCAGTACGGATTTGTTACCGTGTCTTAGTGAACAAATAAGGCAATCAGAATAATAATTGGGATCGGAACCCCGAGAAAGAATAGTAATAATGAGCGCATTCTTCTTCTCCAGTCTGGTTATAAATTAACAGTTACAAATCACGCTGACGGCCACCGTAAGTCGCACACAGGCTTGCAACGAACGCACCAATTAACAATGAGATAAATGTCCACAGAGTGACATAGCTCGTCGTTTTACGTGCGGTATCAGCAGCTTCTTTAGCGGTCTTTTTGGCTTCTTCCAGTTTGGACTGAACATTTGCGTAAATACTTTTTACGCGCTCTTCGGCCTGAGCCTGGTTAAGTCCGGTATTCTGGGAGACTAACTGAGCGATATAGTTAAGATCTTCAGGAGGAAGCGAGCCTGAACCGATGCTGTTAATGAAAATACCCGTGACTTCGCCAAGCTGAGCAGGAGAGACTGACTGCGTCGGTGGTACGGTAATATTGGTTTGGCCATCTGCGGTGACGTTGGTTTTACGGAATAAAGAGTTGATAAAGTAACTCATAGATTCATTAGAGACTTCAGATGAACCCTTTGCCGCACCGGCAACGGAGAGTGCAGATGCCCCAGCGGCGACAGAACCCACTGCGCCAACGGCTTTTGCGCCACCGCTAACAATCGAGCCCAGCGAGGTGGTCAGCAGAACGGCTGAGATCAGTGCCGCAACGGCCCAGGTGAGGAAGCCATGCGCGGTATCGCGGAAATAGACCTCATCAACGTGCGTGTCTACCCATTTAGTCCGCAGTCGACCGGCTAAATAGCCGCCCATACCGGAGGCGACAATTTGGGTAAACGTCAGCCAGGCGATGGCGGCAATACCCACGGTGCCAGCGCTTAGCCCATGATCGTCCCACGGAGAGATGGAAGATAACCCGAGACCAGTGCCCAGCATGAGCAGTACCATTGCCAAAGATGCCGCAGCTACTGCACCAGCAAAGATGGCGGCCCATGACACCGCGCTGTTGCTGGCCGGTGCGGGTACAGCGAGATTTCTATCTGGATATTCGTTTCGGAGATGGGGCTGTTCTAATGGTTCGTAAGTATGAGTCATTTCAAATGTCCTGATAAATTTATTCCGGAGTTCTGCCGTAGATGCTTTATCCACACACAGACGTTAGGCGTAACTTTATATATTTACACTATTCCCATCGTAGCTTTGAATTATTGACCCTTCGATATTTATACCCTTAATATTTAAAATCTTGACCAAGCATAGATTTAATAAGTATTAAAAACTCATCAGAATTTTAGCTGACGTCTTAATGGTAGTAGATTATTCAAAACTAACAATTTATTAACCGTGAGATTTGCTGGATGGCTTGTAATTGACTGTAAAATAAGGTTTTTATCCAATTACAATAATTCCTAAAAAATATCTGTCTGTTTAATGTACTTCTTTTGAAGCGTACGAATCCTCCGGCGGGATAAAGTGGTAGCGTATCTTTTAGCTCGGTGAAATATCGTCAGTTCATTTAGACTTCCTTGTCGGGCGATACCGGGGATGATCATCATTTCCGCCGTGGAAGCTATCCATAACGCCTATGTAGTGATGGTCACAATTCTGCACCACCTACCGTTTTATCCAGTGTCCCACCACAACCCGTACGTTTGCCATCCCCAACTCACCTATGGCGAACGTATTTGCACTTTTTACTCACCTCAACGGCAGCAATGCAGTTGGTAAAACCGCAAATTTGCTACTGGAGAATGATGCGAAAATGTTTCAAATACTTCTTTATTCGTAGGGTAATTCTTGATAAAGATATTATTGCCATGCCTTACTATTAGCATTGTAAAAATAAATTAGATTATTACTTTATTTATATCCTATTGATTTTATAGCAATAATTGGTTTAATTAAAGTTATGTAAGCCCAATGTAAATTAACCTTCAGTGTGATCTGTAACGATATTTTTAGCTCGTCAAGCGGCAATTTATTGACCCCTGTCACGCCCTTTCACTTCCTGCCACTTTGAAATAAATCTTTACGATCTCGATCACTAAAACAATTCTTTTAAAAAAATAAAATCTAGTTTCATAAAAATGAAACATGATTCCAATTGAGGGTTATTGAATGTTTAAAAAATCTCTGGTCATGATGGCTTTATGCGGCGCGTCTTTTGCTGCATCTGCAGTAACAGTTGATTTACGTCACGAATTTATTGACGGTGGCAAGACGGATAAAACTAACGCTGACCGTGTTTCGGTTTCCCACCGCTTTGCAAACGGCTTTGGTTTCTCTGTGGAAGCGAAATGGAAATCGGGTGGCGATAATACCGATAAACCGTATGCCGATTTTATTGGTAACGGTCACGAAGAATCGATTAGCTACCAATATAAATTCAATAAGAATTTCTCAGTGCAGCCGGGCTTTAATATTGAAAGTAACGACAGCCGTTCTATCTATAAGCCAAATTTGCGCGTGCAATATAGCTTCGACAGCGGTTTCTATGTGGCAGCACGTTATCGTTATGACTACACCCGTTATCCGTCAAATGCCAATAAGGATGATGATAAGGTAAACCGTGGTGATGCCTGGGCGGGTTATGTGTTCGGCGACTGGCGTACCGAGCTGAACTACGTTTATGCCCGCAGTACTGAAGGCACTAAGCGTAATAATAATAAGCCGTATTCTCAGGAATATAACGTCAAAGTGGCGTATAAAATCGATAAAAACTGGGCGCCGTATGGTGAAGTGGGCAACGTGGGCGTAAACGATCGCGATGACCGCCAGACCCGATTCCGTGTAGGCGTGGCATACTCCTTCTAAAATAGGCTGTTAGATGAAATCCCCCGGCGCTGTTGGCCGGGGTTCTCATTTTATCTTGCTGAATACTCTTTCGGCTGCTCATATATCTGAGAATCGTTATTTAATATTCCCGCCCCATTGTGTCGCTCTTACCTGACGTCAATTATCATTACCTTTTTGAAGGGGCCCGTGAATGGATAGTGTTGTGCTGATAATATTACTTCTCATCCTCTGTTTTGCGATGTTGGTTGGGGGATGGTTTCTCATCATGCGCACTGAAATGAAAATAGAAAAAAAGATGCTCAATGAATTTGAGTTAAAACGGAAAGAGGAAAAACAGCAGAAAATACTCCAAAAGTATGAGGAGTTATTGGCAATGGAAATTGAGTGGCATACGCAGCGTATTGCCAGTATTCATTTCTTCCTGGCGAAGATAAAGAAAAAACAGGATGCTGAATACCGAGGAACTCAGGCCAGTATTAACGGCGATAACACTCAGCTTCACTCTAAGATCAAAGCCTTAATCTTCATTTACTTTCCGCATTTACAGGACGATTACGCCAAGCTGTGCAAAATTGCTGACTGCACGGTCTACTTTGACTATGTTTACGGGCGTTCTTCAGACGGCCCGCGAGTGCTGGCGCAGTTGACGGATAAATTGCAGAAGTTCTCCGCGCTGTCCACCGAGTTTCAGAATCGCATTCGTAATGAAGTCGTTGTTGAATGATTGACGATTTTCACCGGCGACAGGTCTATGATTAGTCTCGAACGTATATAAAAAAACAGAGGCAATGTCATGGATAAGGAACTACAGGACGCAGGTTATCGCGTCTATACCGGCGAGAAGATTGATGTCTACTTCAATACGGCAATCTGCCAGCATTCCGGCAATTGCGTCCGTGGCAGCGGTAAGCTTTTCAATTTAAAGCGCAAACCGTGGATAATCCCGGATGAGGTTGACGTCGCTACGGTGGTTCGTGTTATTGATACCTGCCCAAGCGGGGCACTTAAGTATCGTCATCATGACTAAAGGCCTGACCCATCAGGCACTAAGCGAGGACATATGGAAATTCTGGAAGGCCATAACAAGTTTTATGTCAACGATGCTAACGGTCATCAGGTGGCGGAGATCGTTTTTGTTCCTACCGGTGAGCATCTGAGCATTATTGAGCATACAGATGTTGATGAAAGCCTGAAAGGGCAGGGTGTTGGTAAAAAATTGGTCGCTAAAGTGGTGGAAAAAATGCGTGCGGAGCAGCGCAAAATTATCCCACTGTGCCCGTTTGCTAAACATGAGTTTGATAACACTCGCGAATACGACGATATTCGCGCCTGACCCTTAGCGCCAGCTTCGGCTGGCGCGACTCCTCTCAGCGAAGTTGTTCAACTAGTAGCAGCGCGGCAATCGCCACCATCAAAGCGCCAGATACCCGGCTCACCACTCTCGCAGCCTGCGGACGGCTGGTTAACAGCGCCCGCGAACCGTAGCCAACCAGCAAATAGATTATCGTACAGGTGATAAGATGCATCAGCCCCAGCGCCGACATCTGTAGCGCTATCGGCCACTGTCCTTGCGGATCGGTAAATTGGGGCAACAATGCAAGAAACAGTAAAAAGACCTTTGGATTCAACCCGCTGATGCATAGCCCTTTCATTGCCCACTGATTCCAGCCACCGCTCTGCTGGCAAGCACGGGTAACTTCCGCCGGATGACGCAGCAGGGAAATCCCCAGCCACAGCAAATAGCACGCGCCCAGCAGCGTCAGCGCTGACAGTGCCAGCGGATGCCCGGCAATCAACACGCCGACGCCAGCCACCACCACAATCGTTGCCAAAAGATGCCCTGATATTAAGCCCGCGACCGCCGGTACGATGGTTCGTCCGTGGATCCCCGCGCTAATCGTATAGGCCCAATCAGCACCTGGCGTCATAATCAGCAGAAATGACACCAGCCAGAACCCCGCCACCAGACTCATTTCCATGACGTGCGCACTCCGTTATTTTTCATGGTATTACCCTCATATTCTGTCCACGAAAGAATATCGGGATACCCGCGCAATGAGCTTTCAATGTTATGCTCAGAATAGGTCTTTAAAGAGAGAATCTTCTAAATGGATAGCATCGATCGCAAAATTCTTGCCGAACTCCAGGCCGATGGGCGTTTATCGATTACCGAGCTGGCCGAACGGGTAAATTTAAGCCTGTCGCCGTGCCACCGGCGTTTACGGGCGTTGGAGCAAGAAGGGGTGATTACCGGTTATCGTGCCAATCTTGACCCTGGTAAAATGGGCTTCAACTTTGTCGCGCTGGTGTTTGCCACGCTAAAAGAGGGCGATAAAAAAGCGGTCAGCGCCTTTGAAGAAGCGGTGGAGGAGATCCCCCAGGTCGTCCTCGCGCAGCGGTTATTCGGCGACCCGGACTATTTAATGCAGGTGGTGACCCGCGACCTTTCTTCTTTTCAGAAACTCTACGACCAAAAGCTTTCAGCGATGCCGGGTGTCCAGCATCTGCGCTCGACGCTGGTGATGAAAACGGTGGTTCAGGACAGGCCATTCCCGCTAGAAACATTCAAACCGTAAAGTATTTTGCTCAAACCATTCGCGTGCTAATATATTTGCGCAGGGGATGGCATTCCCCCTTGAACCGCCGTGTGGCTGATGATGCCTGTTTCTATTCCTGGACCGGGAATGAACAGGCACACCTCTACCGCGTCCAGGATAATTTATTTATCTGAGGATGCGTCAATGCGCTTTGAACACCTTGCTCGTCAAAACTCACTTTTCTTCCTGCTGCAATGGCTATTGCTCGCGCTGGTCATCGCCGTTCTGGTTGGCTCGGCCTCTGCACTATTTCTCTTCTCGCTTGATTGGGCGACCGCTTCCCGCATTCAGCATCATTGGCTTATCTGGCTGCTACCCTTTGCCGGTTTTGCCGTGGGATGGGTGTACTTGCGATTCGGGCGTTCGGTGGAGGCGGGCAACAATCTGATCCTTGAACAGGTTCATAACCCGGCCAGGGTTATCAGCCTGCGGATGGCGCCGCTGGTGTTTATCGGTACGGTGATTTCGCATCTTTTTGGCGCATCCGTTGGGCGTGAAGGCACGGCGGTACAAATGGGGGCTTCCATCGCTGATCAGTTTACCTCCGTGCTCAAACTCAATGATGATGCCCGACGGATGGTGCTGATGACGGGCGTTAGCGCCGGTTTCTCTTCGGTATTCGGTACGCCGCTTGCGGGGGCTATTTTCGGTCTTGAAGTGATGGCGATAGGCCGTATGCACTACACCGCCATTTTTCCCTGCCTGCTGGCGGCAATCGTCGCCGACAGCGTAGGGTTAATGTGGGGCGTGCACCATACACACTATGCGATGTCGCTTATCCCCGAAATGTCTATCTGGACGCTGGGCGCCGTCATTATCGCGGGCGGCTGTTTTGGCCTGGCGGCTCGCGTTTTTGCCGACACCACGCACCTCATTGGCGGCATCATGAAAACCCATATTGCCTATGCGCCGCTGCGTCCGTTTGTCGGCGGGGTGATTATCGCCGTCGCGGTCTATCTGCTGCACGCTGACCGCTACATTGGTCTGGGTATTCCGGTGATTGTTGATGCTTTCCAGCACCCGCTAGCGCCGTGGGATTTCCTCGGCAAGCTGGCCTTTACCGTGATGTCGCTGGGTAGCGGCTTTAAAGGCGGTGAAGTGACGCCGCTGTTTTATATTGGCGCGACGCTTGGCAATGCGCTGGCACCGCTGCTGCATCTGCCGTTTGCGTTTCTTGCGGGCATTGGCTTTGTGGCGGTCTTTGCCGGGGCCGCCAATACGCCGATTGCCTCCACGCTAATGGCTATCGAACTGTTTGGCGCGGACATCGGTGTTTATGCGGCGATGGGGTGCGTGGTTGCGTATCTGGTTTCCGGGTACACCAGCATTTACCGTTCTCAGCGTGTGGCCTGTCTGAAACACCGTGTTGTACCGATGGGGATAACCCTGGCAGAACTTCCGGCCTGGCAGCGTGAACAGGCGCAGATCGAAACGCATCACGATGAGGCAAAAACCGATAGCTAATAACTGATCGTTGTAAGCGTGTGGGTTTCTTATTGCTAAAATGTAAATATAGAACTCAATATTTGTTATTTCAGAATAAGCGCTCATTCTGGCTATCTTGATTCAAGCCCAAATCCGGCCATGAATCAGGAGGCAAACCAGAATGAGCAGACAAATCAAGTTAGGTGCTTTTCTTCCCGGCGGCGGCCAGCATATTGCGGCCTGGCGTCATCCCGATCAGCCCGCTGATGGTGCAACCAGTTTCGAATTCCACAAGCAGCTGGCGCAGACCGCCGAACGCGGCTTGTTTGATGCTTACTTCCTTGCCGATGGCCTGGCAATCCCGGCCTCCGGCGTGACCGATGGCGGCACGGCAAAAGTTGCGGGCTTTGAACCGGTAACCCTGTTCTCTGCGCTGGCGCCGCTGACGCAAAATATCGGCTTTATCGCCACCGCCTCTACCACCTATGAAGAACCCTACAACCTGGCGCGCAAATTCGCCTCGCTGGATCTGATCTCCGGCGGCCGTGCGGGCTGGAACGTGGTGACGACCGCCACTGAAGCGGCGGCCCACAACTTTAATCTCGACACTCAGCACCCGCATGAATACCGCTATCAGCGCGCGAAAGAGCACGTTGAAGTGGTGAAAAAGCTGTGGGATAGCTTTGAAGATGATGCGTTCCTGCGTGATAAAGCCTCCGGCCAGTTCTTTGACCGAAACAAGGTGCACGACACCAATCACGTCGGCAAATTCTTTAAAGTTCGCGGCCCGCTGAACGTGCCTCGTTCGCCACAAGGCCAGCCGGTTATCGTCCAGGCGGGGCAGTCTGAAAGCGGACGCGCTCTGGCGGCGGCGACCGCGGAGGTGATTTTCACCTCGCATCAGCATCTGGAAACCGCGCAGGATTTCTATCGTGATATTAAACAGCGCGCCCGCGCCGTGGGCCGCAATCCCGACCATGTGCTCATCATGCCGGGCGTCGCGCCATTTATCGGTCGTACCGAAGAAGAGGCCAAAGAGAAGTACCATAAATTGACCTCGCTGATTGTTGAAGCGGACGGCATTGCCCTGCTGAACGGTCTCGCCGGTGGTGGGATCGACCTTGGCAAATTCGATCCCGACGGCCCGCTGCCGCCGCTGCCGGTGACCGAGGGGATGAAATCGCGCCCGGAACTGATCCGCCAGATCGCCGATGAAAATAACTTCACTATCCGTGAGCTTTATCAATGGGTTGCGACCGCGCGCGGACACTTCACCGTGGTCGGCAGCGCCGAGCAGGTAGCCGATACCTTGCAGGAATGGTTTGAGAATGAAGCCGCCGATGGCTTTAACGTCCTGCCGCCGTGGCTGCCGGGCGGGCTCGATGATTTTATCGAGCTGGTGGTGCCGATTTTGCAAAAACGGGGCCTGTTCCGTACCCAGTATGAAGGCAAAACGCTGCGCGAAAATCTGGGGCTGCCGTATGCCAGCAACCGCTACAGCGCCGTGCGCAATGCCAAAGTGGCTTGAGGAGGCTCTATGTTTTATTCCACGACCCGAATACGTCTCAAGGCCCGTCGCCCGGCAATCCCCGCTTATAAGATTTGGTATCAGCGCAGCCTGTCTTTGCTCGCTCGCTACGGCCTGCTGGTGTTGTTTTTTGCCGGTTGGCAGATTGCCAGCACGGCAGGATGGCTGAACGCGGCGGTGATCCCGCCGCTGGATAAAATCTTCAGCGCACTGTGGAACGGGATTACGCAAGGCGCGCTGCTGGGAGATATCACCATCAGCTTGCAGCGAGCGGGGCTGGCCTTCTTCGCCGCCATCGTTGTGGGCATCCCGCTGGGGCTGTTTATGGGGCAGATTCGCCCGCTTGAGCAGGCGCTGGATCCGATTCTCCAGCTCTTTCGCCAGACCTCGGCGCTGGCGCTGTATCCGATCTTTATCCTGCTGCTGGGTCTCGGGGAAACATCGAAAGTGTTCGTGATTTTCTGGGCGGCGCTGTTCCCGATTCTGCTGGCGACCATTAGCGGCGTGAAAGAGGTGGATTCAAAACTCTTAGAGATGGCGAAAACCTTTGGCGCCGGACGCCTGACGCTGTTCTATCGCGTAATTGTACCCGCTTCCGTGCCGTCTATTTTTGTCGGTCTGCGTCTGTCGGCGACGACCGCGTTACTGCTGTTGATTGCGGCCGAAATGATTGGCGCAAATCAGGGGATCGGATTCAGAGTTATCAATGCGCAATATAACTTCCAGATCCCAATGATGTTCGCCGCCATCTTCCTGCTGGCTTTTGCCGGGTTATTTGCGAACGCCATTCTGGTGCTTTTACAGCGCCGTCTGTGTCGCTGGAACTCGCGTGATCATTAATTATTTTGCCTTCGAATATAGCCAAACAGGACTTTTATAATGAAAAAACAGATTAAATTTGCGTGGGCTGCGGCACTCATCCTCTTTGGTTCCAGCGCATCCGTGCAGGCTCAGGATGAGGCCACAATGCGCTATATGGCGAGCTACGGCGGTATTTCCGCACACGAATTAGCGGACGCTCTGGGCTATTTCAAAGGTACTGGAGTCTCTATTAAAAACGCCGGTTATGCCAGCGGTGGCCCGGAATCATTATTTGCGCTGGCTTCAAACAGTATTGATATCGGCTCGGCGGCAACGCCTGCGGTCATTAACTCAATTGCCAACGGTAATGATTTTGTCGCGGCATATCCGACAAATGGTATTAACGAAACCACCAAATCTATTTTCTACGTGAAAGAAGATAGCCCAATCAAATCGGTCAAAGATTTAGTCGGTAAAACGGTGGCGGTCAACACGCTGGGCGCGCATCTGGATTACACCCTGCGTGAGGCGTTGCATAAGGCAAATCTGCCAGAAAACGCCGCGAAACCGGTCGCCGTTCCAGGCCCGCAGCTTGAGCAGACGCTGCGTTCGGGTCAGGTCGACGTGGCGGCTTTCGGCTACTGGCAGACCACCTTTGAAGGTGCCGCCCGCAGCCACGGTGGCCTACGCCCAATCTTTAACGACGCCGATGTACTCGGCCCGATTGCCGGTGGCTTTACGGTACTGCGCGCCGACTTCGTGAAAAAGCACCCGGATGCCGCACGTATCTTCGTGGTGGAGTCAGCGCGTGCGCTGGATTATGCCCGCGATAACCCGCAACAAGTGCGGGAAATTATGGCCAGGATCCTCAAAGAGCGCGGTGAAAACCCGGAAGTGGCACAGTACTTTACCGGCTATGGCGTGCGTAAAGGTGGCCTTGCCGAACCGCATGACGTGCAGTTCTGGCTGGATATCCTCGAGCGTGATGGCGTGATCCAAAAAGGTCAGTTGAAAGCCTCAACCATTTTGCTGAAAACGGAAGGTGCATAATGACAACAACCGCTCAGGCTCAGCGCGGCGATATTTCCATTCGCCGTCTACGTAAGACTTTTTCTCTTGAAGGGAAACCGTTTGATGTCTTCCGTGACCTCAATTTGCAGATTGATAGCGGACAGAGTATCGCCATCGTCGGGCCAAGCGGCTGCGGGAAAACCACGCTGCTACGCATTCTCGCGGGGCTGGAGACGCCAGACGGCGGGGATGTGGTGATTGATGGACAGGAAGTTCATGGGATGAGCCGGGAAAGGGCGGTGATTTTCCAGGAGCCGCGCCTGCTCCCCTGGCTAACGGTGCTGGAAAACGTCAGTTTTAGCCTCGACGTGCAGGGCGTTCCCCGTAAGAAGGCGCGCGAGCGCGCCAAAGAAGCGATTGAGCTGGTCGGCTTAAGTCATTGTGAACAGGCGCTGCCAAAGCAGCTTTCTGGCGGGATGGCCCAGCGCGTCGGTATCGCGCGGGCGCTGACCATCCAGCCGGAAATTTTACTGCTTGATGAACCGTTGGGCGCGCTGGACGCCATGACCAAAATCACCATGCAGGAAGAGCTGGCGCGCATCCATGAAGTGGAAAAAATCACGATGGTGCTGGTCACCCACGATCTGGAGGAGGCGATTTACCTGGCTGACCGGGTATTGATCCTGCCAAAAATTAAAGGCGATCCAATCAGGACGATTGAGGTGACACTGCCGCGTCCGCGCGTGCGCAGCAGTCTGGATTTTGTGGCGCTGCGTCAGCAATTAATGGCGGAATTTGGTCTGCATTAGAGCCTATCCCATTAGGCTATTTTATTCGCCATTTTGGCACCGGGCAGTGCTCGAAATCCTCACGTACTAGGTGTACGCTCCGGTTTCTGCGCGCTGTCCGGCACCAAACTGGCTTCAACAATTACGCCTACTGGGATAGGCTCTTAATCCTTATTATTGCAATAAGTGGGTTAGCCTTTATTTCCATGTTAATTATATGGCTGCTTTTTTTAATTTAAAAAAGCAAAATGGGTGTAAATGTTAATATCCATAGATGTAAAGTGAGTGGTATTTTAAAATAATGTAAAAGTGCGCTACCATTAGCGCACTCATTACATCAAGCTACGTGAATATCATCATTATGCCTGCAATAAATAAAAAACTATTCTCTCTGGCGACAATAGCGCTGCTGGTTAACACCGCCGCTTACGCAAATACCGATACGACGCAAAAAACCGACGTTCTGCTCATTGGCGGCGGGATCATGAGCGCGTCGCTGGGCACCTGGCTACAGGAGCTGCAACCGGACTGGAAACAGGTGATGGTCGAGAAGCTCGATAAAGTCGCTCTCGAATCCTCTAACGGCTGGAATAACGCCGGGACCGGTCACTCCGCTAATATGGAATTGAACTACACGCCGGAGCGCCCTGACGGCACTATCGACGTGACCAAAGCGCTGGAAATTAACGAGCAGTTTATGATTTCCCGCCAGTTCTGGTCATCGCAGGTTAAGCGCGGCATTTTGAATAACCCGCACTCCTTTATTAACTCCACGCCGCACATGAGCTTTGTCTGGGGCGACAAAAACGTCGATTACCTCGGCAAGCGCTACGACGCGTTGCAAAAAACTACCCTGTTCCAGGGGATGAAATTCTCCACCGATCATCAGCAAATTGCCCAATGGGCACCGCTGGTTATGGACGGTCGCGATCCGCAGCAGAAAGTGGCGGCAACCTGGACGCCTGCGGGCACGGACGTCAACTACGGCGAAATCACCCGCCAGCTGATTGGCAGCCTGCAAAAGAACGACCACTTCTCGCTGCAAACGTCTTCTGAAGTTACCGAGTTCAAACGTAACGGGGATAACTCCTGGCACGTGACCATCGAAGATGTGAACAGCGGTAAACAGCACGCCATTGACGCGAAATACGTGTTTATCGGTGCGGGCGGCGGCGCGCTGAAACTGCTGCAAAAAACCGGTATTCCTGAAGCGGATAACTACGCAGGCTTCCCGGTCGGTGGTTCCTTCCTGATGACTGAGAACCCGGAAGTCACGCGTCTGCATCAGCAAAAAGTGTACGGTCAGGCTTCCGTGGGCGCACCGCCAATGTCGGTACCGCACATTGATGCGCGCTTTATCGATGGCAAACGTGTGGTGCTGTTCGGGCCATTCGCCACTTTCTCCACCAAATTCCTCAAACAAGGTTCTTTCTTTGACCTGTTGAGCACCACGACGACCAGCAACGTGCTGCCGATGACCCACGTTGGTCTGGATAATTTCGACCTGGTGAAATACCTGATTAGCCAGGTGATGCTGAGCGATGATGACCGTTTTGCCGCGCTGAAAGAGTACTATCCTGGCGCGCGTAAAGAAGACTGGAAACTGATCCAGGCCGGTCAGCGCGTGCAGATTATCAAGAAAGATGCCGATAAAGGCGGCGTGCTGAAGCTGGGTACCGAAGTGGTTGTTGACCAGCAGCGCACCATCTCCGCATTGCTTGGCGCATCGCCAGGCGCGTCAACCGCAGCGCCAATCACCCTGAACGTGATTAAGAAACTGTTCCCTGAGCAGTTCAACTCACCAGAATGGCAGAGCAAGATTCGCGGTATCGTACCGAGCTTTGGTCAGAAGCTTAACGGCAACACCGCGCTCACGCAGCAGGTGTGGGATGACACCGCCACGACGCTGCAACTGACCAAGCCGCCAGTCATTCAGATGCCACAAAATGAAGCGAAAGTGATGGAAGCGAAACCGGCGCAGGAGACCTCTCCACAGCACGATATGGCGCTGTAAAAAGGTAGGCCGGATAAGGCGAAGCCGCCATCCGGCAACCGGTGCCGAATTGCCTGATGGCGCTACGCTTATCAGGCCTACGGGGTTCTGGTGTTCGAATAGAAAAGGCCTGTCGGTTATCCTGACAGGCCTTTTTTTATATTAACGGAAATTCATATTTAAAATATGAATGTATTATTACGATCTCAATGAATAGATCTTGTGCAAAGATCACAGATTCACCCCGCTAGCAATATTATCCATGTGTGTAGCATGAAAAATAGACTCATCCTAATTACACTCCACTTTTAATCCGTATTGCCATGGTATTCGTTAATTTATAATTTCCCATAAGGATATATAAACATGATCCCCAACAAGGCGGTTGAGAAACTGAGTGTATTTGAAAAAATAGGATTTAGCTCTGGTGATGCAGCATGCAATTTACTATTCAATCCTATCACTATGTTCCTCGCGTTTTTTTATACTGATATTTATGGTATTGATGCTGGCATTGTTGCCACAATTTTTTTATTAGTCCGTTTTGTGGATGCCTTTTTTGATCCATTTTACGGCGCAATGATTGATAAAACCAAAAGTCGCTGGGGCCGCTATCGCCCATGGATGTTATGGTGTGCGGTGCCATTTACGATAAGCTGTATGATGATGTTCTATACGCCCGATCTTGGGCCAACGGCTAAAATCGTTTATGCTTTCGCAACTTACCTGCTATTGTCACTACTCTATTCCGCGGTCAATATTCCTTTTTGTTCATTGGGTTGTGTCATTACCGGGAATGCGCGAGAGCGCGTCTCCTGCCAACAGTATCGTTGCATTGCAGGGGCCGTTGCCGGGCTTTTCTGCACCTTTACGCTGCTGCCTCTGGTGCAATACTTTGGTGGCGGAAACCGTCAGACTGGCTTCTTTTGGGTCGTTACGCTGTATTCCATCATTGCCCTCGTGCTATTTGTTTTTTGCTTTAAAACCACCACGGAACGTGTGGAGCCACAAAATGATAATGATGATGGAATATTTAAAAATATTAAAAAGGCGTTAAAAAACGATCAGCTTATCATTTGCGCATTAGGAATGTTCCTTGATTGTTTCCCCTCATTTGTCCGTGGTGCCGTTGCTATCTACTTTGCCAAATACATCATGCATCTCAACGATTGGATGAGCACATTATTCATGAGCTTGGGTATTCTTGCCGGTATTATTGGTTGCATGATTACTCCACTGTTTACTCGCTATTTTTGTAAGGTTGCTGTTTATAAATATGTGAAGCTATGTCTGGTGATTTTGTCATTGGCATTCTATCTGATTGATCCTGAAAACCTGGTCTTAATATTCTCATTCTACTTTATCCTTTCAGTTGTTCACCTTACCAGCGCCCCTATTTTATGGAGTTTTGTGGGAGATGCTGATGATTATGGGGAATGGCGACTGAAGCAGCGTATGGCAGGGTTATGTGCTTCCACTAACCTGTTCACTCTCAAAGTTTCACTGGCGGTGAGCGGGGCGATTGTCGGTGCGATACTTTCTCTCTACGGATACGTTCCCGATGCTGTGCAGCAAAGTGACCGCGCCATTTCCGGTATCTATTTACTGATGGCTGGCATCCCAGCAGCCGGTTATGCCGCCAGTTGGCTGCTGTTCCAGTTCTTTTACAAACTCGACAGACAGATGATGGGGCGCATTGAGCACGAACTGTTTTCAGCAAAAGAAGGGGCGAAATAATGAAGAGTGCGAGCATTCTGTTTGATAAACACTTTGTTATTGGCGATGTCGATCCTCGTCTGATGGGATCGTTTGTGGAGCATCTGGGACGCTGTCTTTATAACGGAGTCTATGAGCCCACGCACCCACAGGCCGATGCCCAGGGATTTCGCAATGATGTTAAAGCGCTCATTCGTGAAGCCGGTATCAGTGGCATACGCTACCCCGGCGGTAACTTTGTCTCAGGTTACCAGTGGCTGGATGGGGTTGGGCCAAAAGCGCAGCGCCCGGTCAAAAAAGAGATGGCATGGAGCATGCTGGAAACCAACGAAGTGGGAACCAACGAGTTCGCGGCTTTTACCCAGGATATCGGCGTTGACCTGATTATGGCATGTAATCTTGGAACAGGTACCCCGATGTCGGCCGGGGAATTAGTCGATTACTGCAATACGCCATCGGGGACCTATTGGGCAGATCTGCGCCGCTCACATGGGGTTGAACAGCCTTATGGCATTCGTCTGTGGTGCCTGGGAAATGAAATGGATGGTAAATGGCAGATCAGCGCCATGACCGCCGAGGAGTACGCGCGTAAGGCGCGAGAAGCCGCCAAAATAATCAAATGGATGGATCCGCTGGCGCAAACTATTGTCTGCGGTTCCTGCACCAATGAAGAAGGACACTTGACCTTTGGGGAGTGGGATCGCATGGTGCTGGAGACATGCTATGACGATATCGACTATATCTCGCTGCATCGCTACCTCAACTACCGTCCCAATAAGCTGTTGGTCTACGCTGCGCATGAAGATGAACGTGACATCCCGTGGCTGTTCTCGGATCTGCGTTGTTATATTGATACGGTGATTGCTGCCTGTGATTTTGTAAAGGGGCGGCGCAAATCTCATAAAAATATCGCTATCAGCTTTGATGAATGGGGGGTGGTAACTGAGTCGGGGGCGGTGCCTGGCGGACAGTCGCAAGCCTATGGTTATGCCAGTTTTTCCCTGCTTGATGCGGTGGTCTACGGTGGGGTGCTATGTACGTTCCTGAATTATGCCGACCGGATAAAAGTGGCTTGTCAGTCGCTGATGGTGAATGAAGGCGGAATGATTTCTACCCAGCCCGGCGGAGCCGCTATCCGTCAGACAACCTTCTATCCATTCCGCGATGTTGCGCGGTATGCCAAAGGGGTATCACTTCGCCCCGTGCTGAGGAGTGAACCCAGCGAAACGGCGCACCATGGAGAGCATGTCGCACTGGAATCAGCTGCAACGTTTGATGCCCGGAGCGGACAACTTGCAGTGTTTATTATGAACAGTAATTTAACCGATGATGTGGCATTAACGCTGCAATTGAACAGCTTTACGGGATTAAAACCCATTTCGCATACGCTGCTATATGCCGATGATTACCGGCAGGTGAATAGTTTTGAACAGCCGGATAATGTGGTTCCACTCACTCTGCCACTTGCTGAACCTGTTGCGGGAACAGTGGAATTGGTGGTGAAAAGGCACTCGTGGAATGTCTTGATATTTGAAGCAATGTAGAAAAGTAGCCCGGCACCGTTTGCACGACCGGGCTACCTTATTTACCCGAAGAACATCACCGACACACACAGCAGACCGACAATCAGCGTAATCAGGCTGCCGATAGAGCGGTAAGGCTTGAGCGCAGGGATGAGATAGGTCGAAAGCGTCGGCATGATAAACAAAATCATGGCAATCAGCGGGCCGCTGATGGCATAAATCATCGAGATAGCGTTCGGGTTGATGCAGCAAACGATAAACGTCAGCGTTGACACCAGCATGATAGACAGGCCGCGGTTAAACGAGCGGCTCTTACGCACGCCTACCTGATTAAGCGACGACTTCACCATCTCGCTCGCGCCTTCAATCACGCCGAAATAGGTGCCGAGGAACGATTTTGACATCGCCACTACCGCCACAATAATGCCGGAGATCGACAGCCAGCTCGGAGAGTTTGGCACCATCGATAACGCGGAAAGAATCGTCACGCCCTCATTTTTCGCCGCGTTAATATAGGATGGTGGAATCGACATCAGGCAGCTGAACACAAAGAACAGTACGCTCAGACAGATAATGAGATACGCCACCTTCATGATTTTTTTGCATTTACCCATGGCCTGCTCGCCATACTTCTCCCGCCGGTCAATGGCGAAGGTGGAGATAATAGGCGTATGGCTAAAAGCGAAAACCATCACGGGAATTGATAACCATACCTGGTGCAACGTATGGCTATTCACTTCCATCTGGGTGGTCAGAAGCGAGGGTTGCCAGCTTCCAGTCAGGTAAATCGACAGGAACAGGAAGTAGGCGATAAGCGGAAAGACCAGCATTCCCATGACTTTTATCGTCGTCTGGCGACCGGTCAGGAAGATCAGATTCAGCAGCAGCACGACGCCTAAACTCAGCAGGGCGCGCAGCGGCAAATCGACCGGACGGAAGTGCGAAATCTGCTCCGCCAGCGAGTTGGTGATCGCCACGGCGTAGATCAGCACCACCACAAAGAATGCGATGAAGTAGAGTGCGGTAATCAGATTGCCAATCTTTTTGCCGTAATAGTGGCTGACAGCACCGGTGATACCGACGCTCGCAGGTGTGTTAGCAGATAAAATGAACTGGCATAACGCGCGGTGCGGCCAGTACGTCAGGGGCCAGGCGACGAGGGCAGTAATGAACAGCACCACGGCGCCCGCAGCACCCAACTGGATCGGCAGGAACAGGGTTCCTGCTCCGACGGCAGTGCCATATAAGGCAAAGCTCCAGAGCGTCTCTTCTTTAGACCAAATTTTAGACATTGTCTGAATTTATCAACCATAAAACCGAAAAAATGGCGGATAATTTACCATAATTAGCTTTTCGTGTGGCTGAGCATTTTCAGACCGATACCTATCGGTCTGAAATAACGCATGATTTTACGCGCAGCGACGTGCTAAACGACGCTTAATTACGCGCTCGCGCAGGGTGTCGTAGGCCCAGTTATAGAACATGGTGTAGGGCAGGAAGAACAAGAAGAAGCCAATTTCCAGAGTCAGCGCCTGCAACAGCGTCACACCCAGGACGAACGACACAATACTGACGCCGATAATGATAAAGCCACATTCAAATGCTAAAGCGTGTAAGGCACGAACTTTGGCGGTGCGCTTCACCCGGGTGACCGGCCACAAGCGGTCAAAGCCGGCGTTATAGATGATGTTCCATATCATGGCGGTGGTAGCCAGAATCACCGTCAGACCTCCCATTTCCATGACGGAGCGCTGCATCAACCAGGCGGCGGTTGGCGCGAGGATCGCCGTGGCGATGCCCTCAAAGCAAACGGCATGGAAGATACGCTCCGGGAGTTTTCGGCGATGTAATGAATCGTGCTGCATGTGATGACCTTTCCATTATTAAACGTTGTTGTGGGTATTTTATGGGTAAATGTGATAAGTAAAAGATAGAATCCATCGATAAAGTAGATACTTCATGCGTTATTCACCTGAAGCCCTGACGGCGTTTGTCGAAACCGTCGCCTGCGGATCGTTCTCGGCGGCGGCCCGCCGTTTGCGCAAAAGCCAGTCCACCATCAGCACCGCTATTGCCCATCTGGAAGCCGATATCGGCGTCACCCTTTTCGACCGTAGCGCTCGCCAACCGGTGCTGACCGCCGAAGGCCAGCGCGTATTGAGCTATGTGCAGGCGATTCTCGCCGCCAGCGAGCGGCTGGATGAACTGGCGGTGTCGTTAAGCGGTGAAACCGAAGCCCGGCTCGCCTTTGTTCTCTCCGATACGCTGCACCCGGACGTGCTGGAAGATCTGCTGGCGCAGTTTGACCGTCGGTTCCCGCATACCGAGTTTGAATGTCTGGTGGGGGAGGACGATGACGTTATTGATCTGTTGCAAAAAGGGCGTGCGCAGGTGGGGTTAATTGAAGCGCGAGAGGATTATCCTACCGATATCGGGCATATCCGCCTGCCGATGCAAACCCGAATGGCTATCTACGTTTCACCCAATCATCCGCTTGCCGAACAGCGCGATGTGGAGTGGGAGCTGTTACAGACCTGGCGTGAACTGCGCCTGAACACCTATCTGGAAAAACACAATACCCCCGCGCGAGGGCCGGTATGGTCGGCTCCTAACTATCTGATGCTACTTAGCATGGCGGCGCAGGGGTTGGGTTGGTGTGCGCTCCCTTGCGCGCTGGTGGAGGAGTTCTCCCGCTCAGCGCAGCTAACGATGCTGGATATTGCCGGCTGGCCTATGTCTGTTTCCATTGACCTGCTTTGGCACAAACAGGCTCCGCTCGGTGCCGCGGGAAGCTGGCTACGTCAGTACTTACAGCAGGTTCCAGCGAAACGGGCGGGATAGGAATTTCCTTTGTGATAGGACTCACTTTTTTTAAACAACTGCGAAAAAATTTGATAACAATAATCTACTATGTGCGGATTAATCTGCGCTGAGGTTGAGATGAAAGATGTCGTTATCGTAGGTGCTGTCCGTACGCCGATCGGTTGTTTTCAGGGGGCGCTGGCGCGTCATTCTGCCGTGGAGTTGGGCAGCCTTGTGATCAATGCCCTGGTCACTCGCAGCGGAATTCCCGCCGCCGTTATTGATGAAGTGATTATTGGCCAGGTTTTGACGGCGGGCACCGGACAAAACCCAGCACGACAGTCGGCGATTAAAGGCGGCCTGCCCAATACCGTCTCGGCTATCACCATTAACGACGTTTGCGGCTCTGGCCTAAAGGCGCTTCATCTGGCTACCCAGGCGATTCAGTGCGGCGAAGCTGACGTGGTGATTGCAGGCGGACAAGAGAATATGAGCCGCGCCCCGCATGTGTTGACCGACAGCCGTACCGGCGCGCAGCTTGGCAACAGCCAGTTGATTGATAGCCTGGTTCACGACGGTTTGTGGGATGCCTTCAACGATTACCATATGGGCGTGACGGCGGAAAACCTGGCGCGGGAGTATGGTATCAGCCGCGAGCAGCAAGATGCGTGGGCGCTGAGTTCACAGCAAAAAGCGCGAAAGGCCATCGACTCTGGCCGTTTTCGCGATGAAATTGTTCCGGTGACCAATACGCGGCCGGGGGCGGCACCGCAGATTGTGGATACCGACGAGCAACCGCAAACCGATCCCAGCGCTGAAGGGCTTGCGCAGCTGATTCCCTCTTTTGAAAGTGCAGGTTCGGTGACGGCAGGTAACGCTTCTTCTATTAACGATGGTGCCGCGGCGGTACTCATGATGAGTGAGAGCAAAGCGCTGGAGCTGGGGCTACCGATCCTTGCCCGGATCCGCGCGTTTGCCAGCGTCGGCGTCGATCCTGCGCTGATGGGGATTGCGCCGGTTTATGCCACGCGCCGTTGCCTGGAGCGAGCGGGCTGGCAGCTTAATGAGGTTGATCTGATTGAGGCCAACGAGGCATTTGCCGCGCAGGCTATTTCGGTTGGCAGAATGCTCGAATGGAATGAGCAGAAAGTGAATGTTAACGGCGGAGCGATTGCGCTCGGGCATCCCATTGGTGCATCCGGTTGCCGTATCCTGGTTTCACTGGTGCACGAGATGGTTAAACGCGATGTCCGCAAGGGGCTCGCGACGTTATGCATTGGTGGAGGACAGGGCGTGGCGCTCGCGGTGGAGCGAGATATTTAGTTATTTCCCTGTAAATACCATTTGATAAGAAAGACCTCATTCGAGGTCTTTTTTTATGTCCGCGCTATAAGGCTGAAGTTCAAAAAAACGATTTCGTCTAGCCCAATGCTTGTTGTACTTGTGTTTATTTGTATCCGTTAAAAATGACGCTCATCAGCTTATGCTAACCAACATTATTAATCGCCCACAAATTATTACTAATAATAAGAATCACGCTGGTTATTTGTTTTTGGTTAACTTGTTGTAAGTTAAGTAAATTATTGAAAATATAATTCAGTGAAAATAAATATATGTGATCCAAGCTATGGTTTTTTGAGTTTACGTCCATTTTTTGTTGAGCTTTATCACGTCCTTCGTGTGCCATTTTTTCTGAAACAAACAATTACGATCTTGATCACTAAAATGCATATTCTGAAAAAATAAAATCCAATTTCATAATAAAGAAACATGATTTCAATTGAGGGATAGCAAATGTTTAAGAAAGTACTGACCCTGGCAGTATTATCCGGCATGTCGTTTGCCGCATCAGCGGTAACCGTTGACCTCCGTCATGAATATATTGACAGTGGCTCTAACGCAGACCGTGTCGCCGTTTCACATCGTTTTGATAATGGCCTGGGCTTTGGCGTGGAAGCAAAATGGAAAACCGGCGGTGATACCGATAAGCAAGACCGTCCATTTAACGAAATTGTGGGGAATGGTCACGAAGAATCCATTAACTGGCGCTGGAAAGCGACGGATAACTTTGCTCTGAACCCGGGCTTCAATATTGAAAGTAAAGACAGCTTCTCTATCTACAAACCGTATCTGCATGCGCAATACAGCTTTGATAATGGTTTCTACGTTGCGGCTCGTTATCGTTACGAATATACCCGCGTGCCTGCCACTTCAAGCAACGGTGGCGGCGTTGACGATAAGGTCAATAAGGTCGATACCTGGGTGGGTTGGGTAATGGGTGACTGGCGTGCGGAGCTGAACTATGTTTATGCGCGCAGTACCGTAGCCGACGATCAGCATAAGAGCTTGTACCGTAATAATAATAAAGCTTATAGCAATGAATATAACGCCAAGCTGGCCTACAAATGGGATAAGAACTGGTCTCCTTATTTCGAAGTGGGTAACGTGGGCGTGAAATCTACCGACGAACGCCAGACTCGTCTGCGTGTGGGCGTGGCTTACTCCTTCTGATAAATACCGACTCTCATCCGTTTTCCCCCGGAGCATTTGGCCGGGGGTTTTTGTTTTTGGAAGGTGCGTGAGATCCCCTCACCCTAACCCTCTCCCCAAAGGGGCGAGGGGACTGTCCGTGCGGGAGTTGAGAACGGTGCTCAATATTTAAAAGGCACAGGTAACGGTGAGAAGACTATCCGTGCAGGAGTTGAGAACGCAGCTCAATATTTAAAAGCCGCACGTAACGGTTCCCTCTCCCTTTTTAAGGGAGAGGGCTAGGGTGAGGGTTCCTGCACCACTCCAAAACAGACAAAAAAAAGCCCTCCGAAAGGAGGGCAAGGCCAGTTACAGAAACACAAACTCAGAAGATATTACGCTTTCATTAATACGCGTTCAGCAGGCAGTTTGGCGATATACAACGCCGGTTTGCCCTCTTTGTCAGAGCTAAACAGCACCGCGCTGTCATCCGGTGTAAAGGACGGGTGCGGGTGGGTAACCTGACGGCTGTTTTGTACCGTTGCCCATGAAGTATCGTGGCGGGCAATGCGGAAGTAAGCCTGTTTTGCGACGTCGAACGCGTACAGGTAAGGATCATTATCAATGGTGTAGCCGCTGGTATCTTTCACATCAACCGGCGTACCTGAACCGTCACCGACCAGCAGCGTGCCGTCGAAGTTGCTCATCAGATGCGAGCAAGCAGGCATCTGCATCAGCGCTTCGTTGACGTTAGTGTCCGGGTTGAAGCGGTAAATTGTACGGCCCTGTTTGCCTTTCAGATACGAAACGTAGATCAGCGCCGAGCCGTTCGGTACCCAGAATTCGTGGGTGCAGCTTTCGCCTTCGGCATGTTCTTTGACTTTACGCACGTTGCTGCCGTCTTCATTCACCATCCACATACGCGCATCGACCAGGTCGTGCGGGCCTTCATGGCAGAAGGCAACGGTATTGTCGTCAAACGGACGATAAATCGGGTGGCCGAGCCAGTTTTTCTCTTCGTGAATCACCGCGCTTTCACCGGTTTTCAGGTCAACGCGCAGCAAACGGCAGTGTGGGCCTTTATGGAAGAAGTCGTGGAACAGCTGCCAGTCATTGAGCGGCGTCCAGTCGCTTTTCGCAATTTCAATGCCGACCAGCTTGGTGCAATCGCTGTTAGAGACCCAGGTGCCGTAGCCAACCCAGTCGTCCGGCACGCGGTAAACTTCACGCTCGGCCAGCGTTTGCAGGTTCACTTCCAGCAGCGTACGGTCGTTCTTAACATAATAAAGGGACTTGTCATCCGGGGACAGGAAGCCGCCAAAGGTGTTGTCGCCAGCGCCCTCTGTCAGTTGGATAGCTTCGGCATTCGCCACATCCAGCAAGTAGTAGTTCCAATGGCCATCAAACTCGCCGGCGAATAAAAGATGGCTGCCATCGTTAAAGAAACACTTCTGATAGAAGTAGTTACGATGACACGTAACCTCTGGTGGGGTTAAGCGGGTGACTTCCGCGCCGGTGTCCGGGTCGCGGCTGACCTCGTAGTTCAATTTTACCCGCATGCCTTTAGCCATGTTGCTCTCCTTTATTCCAGCGGTCGCGTGGCCTGTCATCCTCGCTGGCCGATGTGGATGTTATTTTAAAAGTCTGGTGTTAATTTATCAAAACAACGTTTCATTGTTTGTGATGGCCGACTCACTTTATACGAAAAGTGAACGTTTCCGCGACTTTTTTGATGTGCTTTGTGAAGCACTGTCAAGCCCATCTTCGTTTTTGCGACATCAATTACCCATTTAAGGTTATTTTTCAAAGAAACATGTAACTAAATGAATAATAGTACTTTTTAGCTTTAACTTATCGTGCGTAATAACGTATTCGTGATCCCTTTTGCATTTTTGATATTAATTCACAGAAAAAATGAAACGATGTTTTATTTGGAATTGAAAACGCGTTTCATCGGCGATAAGATACGAGCATTAAGAGAGCGGAATGGAATTTCGTTCTGCTAGAGAGCATATAGACACATTTTCCCGGAGGTTAGGGTGGAAGTAAGACAGAGCATTCACAGCGCACATGCCAAAACGCTGGATACACAGGGCCTTCGTGACGAGTTTTTAGTTGAACAGGTTTTCGTCGCTGATGAATACACCATGGTGTACAGCCATATCGACCGCATTATTGTCGGCGGCATTATGCCGGTGGCGAAAACCGTCTCGGTAGGCGGCGAAGTCGGTAAACAGCTTGGCGTGAGCTTCTTCCTGGAGCGCCGCGAGCTGGGCGTTATCAATATTGGTGGCGCGGGTACGATCACCGTTGACGGCAAGTGTTATGAAATTGGCCATCGTGATGCGCTTTACGTCGGTAAAGGGGCGAAAGAGGTGGTGTTTGCCAGCGTAGATGCGGCGAAACCGGCGAAGTTTTACTATAACTGCGCGCCAGCTCATACCACCTATCCAACCAAAAAAGTGACGCCAGCCGACGTCGCGCCGGTTACGTTGGGCGATAACCTCACCAGTAACCGCCGTACCATCAACAAATACTTTGTTCCCGATGTGCTGGAAACCTGCCAGCTCAGCATGGGCCTGACCGAACTGGCGCCAGGCAACCTCTGGAACACCATGCCGTGTCATACCCATGAGCGCCGCATGGAAGTCTACTTCTATTTCAATATGGATGAGGACAGCTGCGTGTTCCATATGATGGGGCAGCCGCAGGAAACCCGTCACGTGGTGATGCACAACGAACAGGCGGTGATTTCACCGAGCTGGTCAATCCATTCAGGTGTCGGTACCAAAGCGTATACCTTCATCTGGGGAATGGTGGGCGAGAACCAGGTCTTTGACGACATGGATCACGTAGCAGTGAAGGATCTGCGCTAGGCGCGGACAGCATTAGATAACAATGCCTGTCCGGTACAGGCGCTAACTACAAGGAATATATAATGATTTTGGATTCATTCTCTCTGCAAGGTAAAGTCGCTGTCGTTACGGGTTGTGACACCGGTCTGGGCCAGGGTATGGCGCTGGGTCTGGCTGAAGCGGGCTGTGATATCGTTGGTATCAACATCGTGGAGCCTACAGAAACCATCGAACGCGTGACTGCACTTGGCCGTCGTTTCCTGAGCCTGACCGCTGACCTGCGTCAGATTGATGGTATTCCTGCTCTGCTGGAGCGCGCGGTAGCAGAATACGGTCATATCGATATTCTGGTGAACAACGCCGGTCTGATTCGTCGTGAAGATGCGATTAACTTCAGCGAAAAAGACTGGGACGACGTCATGAACCTGAACATCAAGAGCGTGTTCTTCATGGCGCAGGCTGCGGCTAAGCACTTTATTGCACAGGGTAAAGGCGGCAAAATTATTAATATCGCCTCCATGCTCTCCTTCCAGGGCGGCATCCGCGTACCATCTTACACGGCATCAAAAAGCGGCGTGATGGGCGTGACCCGCCTGATGGCAAACGAATGGGCGCAGCACGGCATCAATGTTAACGCCATTGCACCTGGCTACATGGCTACCAACAATACCCAGCAGCTGCGCGCTGACGAAGAGCGTAGTGCGGCAATCCTTGAGCGTATCCCGGCGGGTCGTTGGGGTCTGCCAAGCGATCTGATGGGGCCGATTGTGTTCCTGGCTTCTCCGGCATCTGACTACATCAACGGTTATACCGTTGCGGTTGATGGCGGCTGGTTGGCGCGCTAAGTTTGCGTCGCCGATAAGAAAAAGACCTGCTTCGGCAGGTTTTTTTGTGCCTGTATTTCCCCGGCGGCGCTGCGCTTGGCCGGGCTACAAATGTGCCCGAACGTAGCCCGGCCAAGCGCAGCGACGCCGGGATCGTATGCAAATTATCCATATCAATATATTCAAATAGTCCATGTGATCCCGCCCATCGAAAAATAGTAACGTATGTGTAATAGCGTATCTTGACGGTATGTAACGGTTATGGCTTCCATCTGAAAGTCAAACGTCCATCACAAAACCATACTGTGCAGCAGTAAAATCCATATCTTTAACGCGTCCAGCCTGACACCTTTTCCCTGCAATCACTTACTTTCATGCCATGTGTTACTTTGCCAGGCAGGAATAAAAATGACTTCAATCAGTAACGATCCTTCGTTGATGCCTCGTACCCAGCGTGATACGCGGCGCATGAACCAGTTTGTGTCGATTGCCGCTGCGGTGGCGGGTTTGCTTTTTGGCCTTGATATTGGCGTGATTGCCGGGGCGTTGCCCTTTATCACCGATCACTTCGTTTTATCCAGCCGCATGCAGGAGTGGGTGGTCAGCAGCATGATGTTGGGGGCGGCCATTGGCGCGTTGTTCAACGGTTGGCTCTCATTCCGCCTGGGCCGTAAATACAGCCTGATGGTGGGGGCGATACTGTTTGTGGCAGGGTCCGTTGGCTCGGCGTTTGCCGTCAATGTTGAAATGCTGCTTGTTGCCAGGGTTATTCTTGGCGTGGCGGTGGGCATTGCCTCTTACACCGCGCCGCTGTATCTCTCCGAAATGGCGAGCGAAAACGTGCGCGGCAAGATGATCAGCATGTATCAGCTGATGGTGACGCTTGGGATCGTGATGGCGTTCCTGTCTGACACCGCCTTTAGCTACAGCGGCAACTGGCGGGCAATGCTCGGCGTGCTGGCGCTCCCGGCTGTGTTGTTGATTATTCTGGTTATCTTCCTGCCCAACAGCCCGCGCTGGCTGGCGGAAAAAGGTCGCCATATCGAGGCTGAGGAAGTATTGCGGATGCTGCGCGACACCTCCGAAAAGGCGCGCGATGAACTTAATGAAATCCGCGAAAGCCTGAAGCTCAAACAAGGCGGCTGGGCGCTGTTTAAGGTGAACCGTAATGTGCGTCGGGCGGTATTCCTCGGCATGTTGCTACAGGCGATGCAGCAGTTTACCGGCATGAATATCATCATGTATTACGCGCCGCGCATCTTTAAAATGGCGGGTTTCACCACCACCGAACAGCAGATGATTGCCACGCTAGTGGTGGGGCTGACCTTTATGTTTGCCACCTTTATTGCGGTATTTACGGTCGATAAAGCTGGGCGTAAACCGGCGCTGAAAATTGGTTTTAGCGTGATGGCGGTGGGCACGTTGGTGTTGGGTTACTGCCTGATGCAGTTCGATAACGGCACCGCGACAAGCGGCCTGTCATGGCTGTCCGTGGGAATGACGATGATGTGCATCGCAGGCTATGCGATGAGTGCAGCACCCGTGGTGTGGATCCTGTGTTCTGAAATCCAGCCGCTGAAATGCCGCGACTTTGGCATCACCTGTTCAACCACCACCAACTGGGTGTCGAACATGATTATTGGCGCGACCTTCCTGACGCTGCTGGATTCCATTGGCGCAGCGGGAACCTTCTGGCTGTATACCGCGCTGAACGTGGCCTTTATTGGCGTAACCTTCTGGCTGATTCCAGAAACCAAAGGGGTGACGCTTGAGCATATTGAACGCAAGCTGATGAAAGGCGAGAAGTTACGGGACATTGGCGTCTGATGCTGTGCCCGGTGGCGCTCCGCTTACCGGGCCTACAAGGTCGCGCCGAAGTTACGGGGCATTGGCGTCTGATGCTGTGCCCGGTGGCGCTCCGCTTACCGGGCCTACAAGGTCGCGCTGAATGTAGGCCGGGTAAGGCGTAGCCGCCAGCCGGCATTTTTACCAGGCCTGGCTAGGCAGTGAAAACGTAGCCCGGCCAAGCGCAGCGCCGCCGGGAATGCTCAATTCTAAACCTTCGCCAGATACAGCGCCGGCATCCCTTCCGCATCCGAGGTATACAGCACCCACTCACCATCCGGCGAGAACGATGGGTGAGGGTGAGTCACCTGACGATCGCCATCCAGCACCTTCCAGCTGCTGTTGTGCTGGCAAATCGCTTTCTTCTCGCCGGTTTTCAAATCAAATACCCAGATAAACGGATCGTTAAGGCTGATGTCGCCGGTGTTATGCGGCGAACCGTCCCCGACCACCAAAGATCCATCGTGATTGCTCATCAGGTGAGAGCAGGGGGGAATTTCCATCAACTGACGGTTTTCCAGCGTCACCGGGTCGGCGGCGAAAAGATAGCGATGCGGACTGTTTTCCTGATGCGCGACATAATAAAGCGCAGAACCGTCCGGTACCCAGAATTCATGGGTAAAGCTTTCTCCCGGCTGGTGGTGACGCACGCAACGTTGATGGCTGCCATCGACGTTAATCAGCCACATGCGATCGTCAATCGCGTCACGCGGGCCTTCATGGCAAAACGCCACGGTGTGGTTATCAAAGGGGCGGTAGATAGGATGCCCAAGCCAGCGTTTTTCCTGCAAAATGGTCTGCTGCTCGCCGGTTTTCAAATCGATATTGATAAGGCGGCATTCCGGCTCGGTAAAATAGAACGCGCGGAATTTTGACCAGTCGGTTAACGGCTGCCAGTCGCTTTTTTTAATCTCAATGCCCACCAGCTTTGTACAATCTGAATTAGCGACCCACGTCCCGTAGGCGACCCACTCGTCGTCGACTTCATACACCACGTACTCCTCGAGCGTGGCCAGATCCACGCGTCTTAGTTGGCGCGTATCTTTCACGTACCACAGCGCCCGATCATCATCGGATAAAAAGCCGCCGAAGGTATTATCCCCCGGGCCGTCGGTCAACTGGGTGGCTTGTTGCGCGGCGATATCCAGCAAATAGTAGTTCCAGTGCCCCTCAAATGCGCCACCAAAAATCAGCTTACCGCCATCGCGGGTAAAGCATTTTTGATAGAAGTAGTTGCGGTGGCAAATTATGTGCGGTGGCGTCATCCGTATCACCTCGTGACCGGTTTCGCTGTCTTTCTGCGTGCGGAAATTCAGCGGGATGATTTTGCCTTTCATGTGCTTTCTCCTTGAATAAAAAAATACCCCGCAACCGAAAGTTGCAGGGTATTAATGTTTCAAACTCAATTAGCGCATGGCGCGTTTCAGGATACGTTCAGCCTGACGCTGGAAGTCGACGGCGGCTTCTTTAACGGTTTTCTGACCATAATCGATGTACTGCAAAGAGGTACCGAACTGGGCAACAATCTGCGGATCGTCAAAGTACGGAGACACGCTCAGTTTGGCTGGCAGAGACTGCGCCAGACGCAGACCGGCCACAGACGGATCGTTCTCTTTGAGGGTGCCGTCTTCGGTCAGGTATTTCACCGCCACTTTGCTCAGTGGAACGCCACGCTCCAGACCCAGCGTATCCACGCCTTCTTTGGTGTTCAGCAAGAAGTTGATCACTTTCGCTGCGGCTTCCGGGTTCTTGGTTGATTTGCCGATGGACAGCATCTGCGCCGGTTTGAAGAACAGGCCCGCATCGGTTGCGCCCGGCAGCATTGGGTAGTTACCCAGCTCAAGCTTAGCCGGTGGCTTCAGGTTATCGGAGTACTTGTTGATGGTGGAGTTCCACATATAAGTACCGCCCCATTCGCCCTGGATCCACGGCTTCATTTCATACATGTTGCTCTTACCAAATGACGCATAGTATTTGGTGTCCGGCATCACGTGGCTATCGACCAGTTTTTTGTACATCTGGAAGAACTCAACCCACTGCTCTTTGCTGTAGGAGAACTTCTTGGTGTCCTGATTGATAGCAGGAATGTTGTACTTCTGCGTCATATAGGAGTTCAGCAGCGCCAGCGTATCCTGGTGCTCCAGAACTACCGGATAATACTGTTTACCCAGCTTGCTTTCGAAGGTCTTACCCGCCGCCATCAACTCATCCCAGGTTTTCGGGTATTCGACGCCCGCTTGCTTCCAGGTTTCGTTGTTGAGGTAGAACACGCGCGCGGTCACGGAGATTGGGATCCCGTTCAGCTTGCCGTTCACCGTGGTGGTTTGCAGCTCTTTGGCATCGAACTGGCTTAAGTCGATAACGTCCTTCATCTTGTTCAGATCGTAAAAACCGTCGCCATTTTTAGAAAAAATAGGCAGCCAGTTCCAGTTGGTCTGCATCACGTCCGGCTCGGTGCCGCCAGCAATCTGGGTGGTCAGACGGGATAAGTGACCGTCCCAACCGGTGTACTCTGCTTTGACATTAATATCCGGGTTTTGCTTATGGAACTCTTCCAGCGCCTTCAGAGTCACCTGGTGACGACCGTTACCGCCCCACCAGGACATACGAAGATCGACATCCTTTGCCATTGAAGGGAGGGCCGTCAGGCCCACGGTGGCGGAGATTGCTGCGCTTAAAAGCACTTTTTTCATTTTAAGACTCCAGATTATAGGGAGAGGTTCTGTTCAGTTTTAGCGTCAAAAATATGGCATTTAGCCATGTCAAACTTGAAGTACACCTTACGATGAAGACCCTTATCAATCATTGGTTTAGCTTCATCTGAAGGAATGCGAGCCGTCAGTTCATAGTTGGCAACTTTCAGGTAAACGAAGAACTCATGACCCATGTTTTCAACGCGCACCATCTCGCCGCTGCAGCCGCCTTGCGCAAACGGCTCATCGGACAGTGAGACGAATTCCGGGCGGATGCCATAGAACACTTCTTCGTTTTCATGACCGCTCAGTTTCTGGTTCAGGCTGTCGCAAAGCGGCATAAACTCATCGCCAATGCTCAGATTCAGACGCCCCTCTTTCTCCACCAGTTTGCTGGCGCGGATGTTCATTTCTGGCGCGCCGATAAAGCCCGCAACGAACATATTTTTTGGCTTGTGATACAGATTGTCTGGCGTATCGACCTGCATGATGTGGCCAAGCTTCATGACGCAGATCCGGTCGCCCATGGTCATCGCTTCGGTCTGATCGTGGGTGACGTAAACGGTGGTCGCCGGCTTGCCGGATTTCTTCAGCTGCTTGTGCAGGTCGGAAATACGAATACGCATTGACGCACGCAGCTTGGCATCGAGGTTAGACAGCGGCTCATCGAACAAGAACACGTCCGGTTTTTTCACGATTGCACGACCCACCGCCACACGCTGTGCCTGACCACCGGAAAGCTGGCGCGGCAGACGGTCCAGCAGTTCTTCCAGTTCAAGGATCTTCGCCGCTTCATTCACCTGCGCGTCAATCTGCGCTTTTGGCATTTTGCTCAGCTTCAGACCGAACGCCAGATTCTCACGCACGGTCATGTGCGGATACAGCGCATAGTTCTGGAATACCATCGCAATACCACGCTCTTTCGGCGCGAGGTTGTTGACGATTTTCTCACCGATGCGAACTTCACCGCCGCTGATGGTTTCAAGGCCTGCCAGCATACGCAGCGTGGTGGACTTGGCGCAGCCGGACGGGCCGACAATGACCATAAACTCACCTTCCGCGATTTTAAGGTCGATACCATGTACCGCTTTGAAGCCGTTGGAGTACACTTTTTCCAGTTTGTTGAAAATAACTTCAGCCATGATAAATCCCTCTTAACCTTTAATTCCGCTGCTGGTAACGCCCTGCACGAAGTAGCGCTGCGCCAGGAAGAACACAATGATGGATGGCAGAATGGAGATACTCGCCATTGCCAGAATTTCGTTCCACGGCGCACCTTCGGTGACGTCGATGGACATTTTAAGAGCCAGTGCAATCGGGTACTTGTCGACGCTATAGACGTAGATCAGTGGGCCGATAAAGTCGTTCATTGACCACATGAACTGGAACAGGGCGACGGAGATAATCGCCGGTTTCAGAATCGGCACGACCACATACCACAGCACCTGGAAGGAGTTGCAGCCGTCAATCTGCGCCGCTTCTTCCATGTCACGCGGTACGCCGCGCAGGAACTGAATCAGCATAAAGACGAAGAACCCTTGTGTCGCAAATGCCAGCGGCAGATACAGCGGCATATAGCTGTTCAGCATGCCCATTTCACGGAACATGAGGTACTGAGGGATCAGCAACACGGTACTTGGCAGCAGCATCGTGGTGATGAGCGTGGCGAACCAGAATTTCTTCCATGGGATCTCGAAGCGAGCAAAGCCGTACGCCACGATGGTGGAAGAGATAATGGTCAGAATCACTTTCGGAATCACATACTTGAAGGTGTTCAGCATGTAATGACCGAAGTTGTATTCGGTACCGGTTTTCCAGCCGTTAATAAAGCCGTCCCAGGTGGCATGCGTTGGCCACAGCCCCAGAGTCGTGAAGATCTCGTGGTTCGGTTTGAACGACGCCGAGAACATCCACGCTAGCGGGTAGAGCATCAACAGGCCGACGAACAGCAAGATAACGTAGCGGATCCAGGCGTTGATCTTTTCGCGTCTAAGGGTTCGCGCAACCTCACGTTCAGCAATGCTTCTTGCTTGCGAGATTTCTTGGATATCAGCCATTTTTGCCTCCCTTATCGGCGGAGTAGAACACCCAGTATTTTGAAGACTTAAAGGCGATGCCAGCGAAGACTGCAACCACCAGGAACAGAACCCATGCCAGCGCTGCGCCATAACCCATGTCGAAGTACTTGAACGCGGTGTCGTAGATATACAGCGAGAACAGGTAGGTCGAGTAGGTTGGGCCACCGCCGGTGATGACGTACGGCCCGGTAAACTCCTGGAATGCCTGAGTGGTCTGCATGATGAAGTTGAAGAAAATAACCGGCGTAATCAGCGGCACGGTGACTTTCATAAACATCTGCCATTTAGACGCGCCATCAATCATCGCCGCTTCATACTGTGATTGCGGGACGTTTTGCAACGCGGCCAGGAAGATAACCATGGCCGAACCGAACTGCCATACGCGAAGCAGGGTCACGGACATCAGCGCCAGAGACGGTTCGCCCAGCCAGTTAACCGGATCGAAACCGAGTACGCCGATAAAGCTATTAAGCAGCCCATCGATCGCAAACAGCGCGCGCCACAGCACGGCGATAGCGACAGAGCTACCGAGAATAGACGGGATATAGTAAGCAGTACGGAAGAAGCCGATACCGCGTAATTTAAAGTTAAGGACAAACGCAATCCCTAATGCAAAAGCCAGTTTTAATGGGATGGTCAAAAATACGTAGGCAAACGTCACGCCCATGGATTTCCAGAAGAGAGCATCTTCCGTCAGCATGTAGCGATAGTTTTCGATGCCGTTAAACACCGGCGGACTCATCAAGTCATACTCAGTAAAACTGAGGAAGAAAGATGAAACGAACGGGAAGGCCGTGAAGATTATCAACCCTATGATATAGGGCGAAATCCAGGCCAATCCCAGCATTCTGTTTTCATTCATACATACCTACCTGGCGAACAAGTGTGTCAAACGGATTGGGTGTTGGTTACATCTCTCGCGCCGCCTGGCGCCTGAGATGTTAAAGTGTCAGCTTGGCATTAGTCATTAAGCATTCCCTGTAAGTAAATGTAAGATAAGCGATTTATTCGGCATCCATTCGTCCGGCGTTTCTGGTTTTAAAATCTCACTCTCGTCGTGGTTATTTTATAAAACGCCGTTTTAATTTTATTTTATTGCTATTTGTTTCTGCGTCATTCGATTAATGATGAAAGTGTGATCAAAGTCGAAACGACGTTTTAAAAAGGTGAGGGGTGTGGCATTTTGGGATGAGAGAGGGTGAGATCGCCCAAAGAGAACATTTTTTAATGTTTAAATGCTATCCAGGAGAAGAACGGGCTGAATATCGCAAAACCCCAAATAATTAGAGTGATAAAATAGAGATTATTCTTATAGAATCGAATTTTGAACATTCGAAAAAAAGCGTCTGGATATCTCTGAAATGGCTGAATCACCGATTATGTCAATAGACCCAGTTCTACCGCACGCGGCTCCAGTAAGAAATTTACCACTTATTGCCAGCAATGATGACATCGATCTTCGTCTGCTTTTGCTGCAACTTTGGCGAGACAAAAAGACAGTTTTCGGCTTTGTTGCCGTGGCTGCGATTCTGAGTCTGGTGATGGCCTTTATGCTGCCGCAAAAGTGGACCAGCAAGGCCGTTCTGGCAGTGCCTGAGACTATCCAGGTGAACAATCTTGAGCATGTCATCATTCAGGCGCGTGCTCTGGGTGTTGATATCCAGGGAAATCGTAGCGATATCTTCAACCTTTTCATTAAGAAGCTGAGCTCCCAGTCGCAGTTCCAGAATTGGCTGCGTCAATCCGGCATGGTTGATGATTCGGCGGATCCCGTCACGCTGCAGCGTGAAATCGTCCGTATGGCGGAAAGCCTGACCATTGTGAATAACGCCGATCCTAAGAAGGTGAATGAACAGCTGCCTTATGTCAGCTGGACGCTTTCCTTTACCGGGAGTGAACAGGAGCAGGCGCAAAAGATCCTTAACGGTTATCTCGACTTTATTAGCCTGCAAGTGCGTAAAGAAGTGCTGGATACCTTGCGTAGCAGCATTGATAAGACGATTCGCAATGGTAAAGAGAGTCTGGAATTAGACCGTACTCATCTGGAAAATGCGCGGAACATCCTTATTCAGCGGTTAAAATATTCTTTGAGCATTGCTAATGCCGCGGGAATACAAAAACCGTTGTACAGCCAGGGTATGGCGGTAAAAGACGATCCTGATTTCTCTATTTCCTTAGGGGCAGCCGGGATTGCAGAGAAATTAAAAATTGAGTCGTCATTAAAAGATGTCAGCGATCTGAACAGCGACCTGCAAAACCGCGAGTACACGCTGAAAAAGCTCCAGGCTTTGTCGATTCCTGACGTGGACTTTATGCCGGTGACCTACCAGCTTTCGCCTACGCTGCCGCTGAAAAAAGACGGCCCAGGCAAAGCGCTTATCCTGGTGCTGGGCTGCATGCTCGGTGGTTTCTTAGGCTGTGGGTACGTGCTGGCTAAACAGATGTTTAAAGCTTAAAACAAGCGAAGAAATAACACAGTATCACAGTAGATACTGTGGGCATTGACACCATGTAGGCCTGATAAGCTACGCGCCATCAGGCATCACCGTGCACATTGCCGGATGGCGGCTACGCCTTATCCGGCCTACGTCCACTTAGCTCGGTGTGCCCCCTCTCCCATTTTAAGGGAGAGGCTTGGGGTGAGGGTTACAGCGCGATAATCGATGACAATCCCCTCACCCTAGCCCTCTCCCCATAGGGGCGAGGGAACCGAATGGCTTTGCTGGGGAGACTTCAATCACCCCCGGCGTCGCCGTTACTGATTCAAAAAATCCTGACGCATTGGCGTAAAGGTATCCAGCAGCGTTCCCGCTTTCAGGCACACGCAGCCGTGCATGATATTTGGCTGCTTATACAGCGTATCTCCCGCGCCCACCACGTGCTTCTCATCACCAATCGTGAATTTAAACTCCCCGGACAGCACGTAGGTTAGCTGCTCGTGCGGGTGATTGTGCATCGGGCCAATTGCGCCTTTTTCGAAATTCACTTCTACCGCCATCATCTTGCCGTCGTGCGCGAGAATGCGGCGGGTCACGCCATTGCCCAGATTTTCAAGGGTGGTTTCTTTATGAAAAATAAACATCCGGCCGTCCTGTTTAATGTTGAAACGTTGTTTCATTAAATTTATATCAGAACAGCTTAAAAAGAAAACCATAGCGACAGATGTGGAAAGTTGATCACATCTTTGGTTCACTGGGGTGATAACAACGCGAATGGGGACGAGGATGAAAACGATTGGTCTGTTGGGCGGCATGAGCTGGGAATCAACTATTCCGTACTATCGCCTTATCAATGAGGGCGTAAAGCAGCAGCTTGGTGGACTGCATTCCGCGCAAATTTTACTGCACAGCGTGGATTTTCACGAGATTGAGCTTTGTCAGTCCCAAGGTGACTGGCAGAAAGCGGGCGAGATTCTGGCGCAAGCGGCGGTAGGTCTTCAACAAGCGGGAGCTGAAGGGATCGTATTGTGCACCAACACCATGCATAAGGTGGCCGACGCAATTGAAACGGCCTGCGACGTGCCGTTCCTGCATATTGCTGACGCCACCGGTCGGGCTATCAGCGAGCAGAATATGAGCAACGTCGCGCTGCTGGGTACGCGCTACACCATGGAGCAGGATTTCTATCGCGGTCGCTTACAGCAAGAGTTTGGCATCAGCACGCTGATTCCTGAGCAGAATGAACGCCAGAAGATTAACCAGATTATTTTTGATGAGCTGTGTCTTGGCGAGTTTAGCGAGGCGTCGCGTGATTATTATCTGGGGGTGATAGACGAGCTGGCGCGTCAGGGTGCGGAAGGGGTGATTTTCGGCTGTACCGAGATTGGCCTGCTGGTGCCAGCACAATTAAGCCCGCTGCCGGTGTTTGATACGGCGGCGATTCATGCGGCGGATGCGGTGGCGTTTATGTTGTCGTGAGGACAGGGTGCCGGATGGCGCTCGCGCTTATCCGGCCTACATGTGAATCAGGCCGGATAAGCGCGGGGTGAGCGTAGTGTCAGATGCTGTTCAGGCTGGGGCTAAATTCCACGCTCAGAATGCCTTTGTAGTATCCGGCTGCTTTGTCGGTGACGCGGAATTTATCGACTATCAGCCTCAGCGGTGCCGGGGCGCAGAGTACAGGATAGGTAATCGACGGTAGCCGCACCGGACGTATCTGGTCCTGGCCGTTTACCCCGGCCGACAAGGTGTTGGTCTCATTGTTTTTCACCGTCATCCAGCCTTTACTGTGGGGATCAAACATCTCTACGCGATAATCGATACGCTCAGCTTCACCCGTCCCGCCCGTGGCAGTGTTATAAATGGAGAAATAGCCATTTTTGCGGGAAGCTGCCGTTTTACCTTCATCTTTAAAGGACAATGTCATGCTGTCGCTGTTGGAGTTGTATCCGTCGTACAGGCACATATCCAGCGTAGTGGTATCTTCAACAAAGCCATTGCCGGTAATGGAGCCCGTTGGATGCAGGTCTAACTGAACCAGCGGATTGGCGCCGTTAAATTCCGGGAAGTAGATATCTTGTTTGCCGGTGGCCTTGCCTTTGAGGGTGATGCTCGCCTGATAATTTATAACATTCCCGCCGACAGGGTCGTGAAATTTAAGTTTTAGCGTTCCAGACCATACCCCGCCGACGGGAAGCGCGTTCATTTCACTTTGCGGGAGCCATAAGGTGAGAGCCCTGCTATTAGTCGTTATACTATTCCCACATCCCCAAGCCTGCTGATTATTTAGCGGACGTTGATTGGCACAAGTAACGCTGTTTTCAGGATGGGCTGAATCGTAATAAAGAGGGTCGAGGTAGGCCTGGAATGTTATCGGGTATGTCATTCCACCGCGCTTTTCGGTCAACAATAGTTTGATAGTTGACCCACGACTCTGATGGGTACAGCTCTGGTTATTATCTGGATAAGAGCAGTCATAGCTCCCATATGAAATATTATATCCCGCCTTACCTGCGTAATCCTCATACCACAGATAAACGTCCTTTGGTGCGCCAGAAGGGATCTCATAGTCCTGAATCGTGCTGACATTCGGTACGGGTCCGGTAGGTGTAAATGCTGCCGCCATGCCGCTTATCAACAGCCCAGGTATTATCAACAACGTTGTTAATTTCATTGCACACTCTCCCTCTGTGCGGTTTCCAGCGCCTGCTTGCGCTGAGCCTGTTTCAACTGCGCCTGAACCTGTATTGGCGGTGGCAACTGGCTGTAGGCCACCACCGAACACTCAATATCCCCAGCGAAGCGAATGCTGGCGCGTTTCTTCAGCACTTTTAGCGGACATTTCAGGAAAGACTGCCCGGCCAGAACGTAGAGATCGCGTGATGAGCTCTGCATTTCCAGCGTAAACCCGCCGTCGTCTGCCATCAGCAGCATTGCGCTGTTTAAGCCAATTACCGGATATTTTTTCAGCGCCTGCGGCAGCAGCAGTCGACCAATATAGTTGTAGTTAAAGGTGGCGGACACTTCGCGGTAGCGCAGTTTACCCGGCAGCAGCATCAGGCTTTGTTTGCCTGAACCGGTAATCAGGTTGGTGGTCCCCGTCTGGTTTTTACGCGCGCTGTCGTTGACGTCGATGTAGCCCATTTCATAGCCGGTGTAAGGGAACAGCACCGATTCATCGCCGGTCAGGCTGGCTTTGCTGCCGTTGGTGGTGGCATCAATTGAGAGTTCGTCGGCGTCGGCGTCATCCAGTTTTTTCACCGCGACGAGAACCGCTGCCGATGGGTCACCGTTACCCGCGCGGCCAATCTGTAAGCCGTGACGGCTGACGGCGAGCGTCGAGCTATAGCTGCCGGTAAAGGCGGTATTGTGTTCGCGATCGTTGGTATCGTAGCTGTCGGTGAGGTAGGCGCTGAGGTTGCCGTACAGGCCATCAATACGGCCGTTCACGCCGCTGTCGAGGGTATCGGTGTTGATTCCGCCGAGGCTCACGCCCACTTCTTTATGGTTGACGTTATCGTCATACCAGGTGCGCGACAGGTTCCAGGCCGTCTGGTCGCTACTGTTTTTGCTGGTGCGATAATCAGCGCCGATGGTGGTGCTACGGCTACGCGCATTATTATCCTGACGCGGTATCTCGCTGAAGGTAAACATCAAATAGGCACCGTTATCATTGCCGGTGCTGTCATTGTTGTCGCGAGTGAATACTCCGAGGTTGGTGTTCAGCGTCCAGTTGGTAAGGCTAAAAGAGCGAGAGGCGCTAAGCTGGACGGTATCTGACGTCGAGTTCGCGCTCGCCTGGCTGAAATAGTTATCGCTAAAGTCCTGGTTGTTGTCCCAGCGCGTGTGGTAGTCCGCGTGGTTACGGGTGCGGTTCCAGTTTAACGCCAGGTTCCAGCTTAAAACGGTTTGCGAAAGGCCGGCGCTGATACTCTCAAAGCAGTTGAGATCGTAATCTTCAGAATCGCTATCGCCGGAGCACTGACCGCCGCTGGTATCTTTGCGGTAAAAGTTCAGTGAGGGCAGATTCTCTACCCGCCAGTTGAGCTGCTGCATGTTGCCGCGGCCACCCTGGTCGTTATAGAAAAAGCCGGTTTGCAGATCCATATCGCCTAGAGCGCCGAGCGCCGGGGTGATATGGCCGTTAACCTCGGTGGAGAAATTATTGTCCACCGACGCCACGCCGAGCATCAGCTCGCTTTGTGCCGTCACCGGTACTCGAACCCCCGCCTGAGCAGAGGTGGTACCGCTGTCGCTATAGCGGGTTGATGAGCTGGAATCATCCGCCAGCTTCCCCGCCTGGATAAACCACTGAACGTGGCCATCGGTCATGCTACCGGTTTTGGTAAACGGCACCACTTCAGTCCGGGCAAGCTGGTTGCTTTCATAAATTTTCAGCTGCAGCGTGTAGCTGCCTGAAGGGAACGAACTGGTGTCGAGCGACTGATTGCCGCCGTTTAAGTAAAACGACCCCAGCAGCTGATTATCGCGATAGGCATCGACGCGCGAGCTGCGTGAAAGCAGTACGTTTACCGGCGTGCCCTGGCCCGCCTGGTCTCGGTTGAGATAGCTTAACGTCGATCCTGCGCGAACCCCGTCAAAAGTATCGAGTGGCAGGAAAGAGAAATTAAAGTTGCCGCCATCAAGGTTAAACAGGCTGCGGCTGTCCATGCGCCCGCCCTGCAGATAATAGCGGCTCATAATATCGTAGCGATAATAGAGTTCACTGACGTCAACGTCAGTCTCGGTTTCCCCGTCGCTTTCGTTGCCGTTCAGGCTCCAGTAACCGCCAATGTAGCTGTTATCGGTGATGCCTAATGCGCCCGTCCCTTGCAGGTAAGCCGATTTAAACTCGTCCTGGATGGCGACGTTAATATCCTGCTGGTGGATGAATGCGTTAACGATATCATCGTCCTGGCTCGCTTTCAGATAGAGCGCGGTTTGGGCGCTATCGGGATACCACTCTTTATTTAAGAACAGGGTAACTGCGTTCTGCTCGTCGTTATAAATCAGCGCGACGTCTTTGGTGACCAGATAACCACAGCCAGCGCTGTTGTTTACGGCCGTACAGGCAAGCTCACCGTGACGTTCAAGGGGCTGGTTGAGTTTCGCGGCGATAGGCCCGATCCGGCCCCGATCGTTACCCAGCGCCATGGCGGCGATGATCTTTTCGGGTTGTTCAAACTTTACGGTATCAAGGCTAACGGTGGCATAAAACTTACCCAGATTGCGCCCCGCCAGATAGACGTCAACGTATTCCTGCTGGCCTTGTACAATGGCTTCAAACCCTGGTGGAATTGCGTCGGTGCGCGCATGGGCAATATTGAGTATGGAAAAGATTAATAGCCCAAGAATTGATTTTTTCATTACTCAATCATCTTCCTTGATATGGCAAAAAAATGAACCGAAGAGTTCTCTTCGGTTCATTGGATTTATATTGGAAAATTACGGCTGAGCAGCAGCATTCTGGTACAGGTAGATGCTAACTACGCCCTGATAGGTACCGGTAGCCAGGGTTTCCTGCTGGGTCTGTGCGATCTGCAGAGTTTTTGCTACAGAACCGGTCTTCAGTGCAGTCGTTGAGTCAGGGAACAGCTCTTTAGCTGACAGGGTAATAGCAGTGGTAGACAGCGCTTCGCCGCCCCATGAAACGGTCATCGGCACGGTAACACCGCCCAGGCTGTTAACCAGTACGGCGTCGCTGGTCAGCTGCATCATGACGTCTTTAGTCACGTCGTTTGCCCAGATTTTGGTCTGCAGCTGGTAAGGAACCAGACCGGTGCCTGGGATATATTGCATATCAACGTTTTTTGGCAGCGCAGAGTTATCAACCTGAGTCATATCCAGTGCTGAATCAACGGTTGCAGTAACGGTAATATCTTTCTGGACTGCCATAGCAGAACCCATTACAGAAACCATTGCCAAAGCAAGTAAGGATTTAGAAATAACTGATTTCATTTACTTATATTCCATGTAATTAATTACTAATTAATGAATTGAGAAGTCCAGCGAGTGCTTTGACTTATCAATCCAGTTCCAATATTGAACAACGACGCGGTCGTAATTCAATATGTTTTTAGGTGCATAGCTGGCATGTGGGTAAATATTATTGCCGACATCCTGCCACGCACAATCTTTGTCTGATTGTGCTTTCTTACACAGTCCAATTTTTAATATTTTAAAACGCTGATTACCGGTGTTCGTAATTTTGCCATCGGCAAGCAGCTCCATTTTTAGCTGCGGATTTTCCGGTAGAACGCTGACCAGTACACCCCAGATAAGATTAATGGTGAGCTGGGTGCTGGTTTTTTGCGTGCCTTCAAGCGGGTCATCGAGCTGCGGCACGGCCTCGAACTTCACGCGGTATGTGGTCTCTTCTTTTACCGGTTCCATTGCCACCAGTCGTACCATTTTCGTGGCGCCAGCGGGGAGGGCGAATTTAGGGGGCATCACGACAATCGCGGTGGGATCGCCGTTTTTAATTTCAGTTTCTTTTTCCTGAGTGGTGCCAATACCGGTGATATTCAGAATGGATGTTTTAATATATTGCACATCGCTAGTGCGGGAAATCACGCGAACGCTGCTTTCACCTTGATCGTTCATATCAACGGACATGGGGTAGACGGACATATTTGCGCCGCACTGCGGGGCTATGCATATTAATGAAATAGCACACAGACTTAATTTTAGCGTCATATTATGATTCCCTGTTGATCACTCTGTTATTCAACGTCCTGTTGAATGGATAATACTTCACCATCACTATTGAATATTATTTGTGGGAAATTGAATTGAATGATCTAACTATAAATAGATTTGCGTCGCAAAATAAGTTTGTTTTTCTAAATGGAGTGTTAAGTTGTGGTTAAATAATTATGTATATGAATGGAATGACGGCCTGATGTGATATTATTCTTATGGAGTAAATCATGTTATAAACCAAAAAAAATTTCTTTGATTGTTTGTGCTAAATTTATTTTTTAGGATTATATACATGTATCCATTATTTATAGGGGCGCAATGATATGAGGTGTCTGGTGAATTAAATGGTGGCTAAAAGCCTCAACCAGCGCAGAGGAAGGGCGATGTAAAGGATGCACCAGGCTTACCGTAAACGGTACTGAAACGCTAAATCGGCGGATGACGATCCCGCTACTGGCATAGTCCATCGCCGTCAGCGGGTTCACCACCGAGATCCCCACGCCTGCGCGCACCATCGCGCAAATTGAAGCCGCGCTGTGCGTCTCCACCACCATGCGTCGCTTCACCTGATGTTCAGTAAACAGCGCGTCCAGCAGTTGGCGATAGCTGTCGGTACGCGACAGGCTAATATAGTTTTCACCCTGAAAATCCTGCGGCGTTAAGACTGATTTTTCCGCCAGCGGATGCCCCTGCGGCAACACGCAGACCTCGTCGAGCGAGAGTAGCTCCGTGCGTTTGGTTCCGGCGGGCGTGTGCAGGGTTTCCGTAATCCCGAGGTCATGGCGCTGCGCCGATAGCCATTCTTCTAACAGCGGAGATTCCTGCGGCACGATCTGAATATTGACCTGCGGATAGCGTTCTAAAAAGGGTTGCAGCAGCGCCGGTAAGAAAGATTGCGAAAACACCGGCAAACAGACAATCGACAATTCCCCCTGACGGAACTCGCGCAGGCTTTCGGCCGCGCTGACAATCCTGTCGAGCCCGTACCAGGAGCGCTGAACTTCTTCAAACAGGCGTAATCCCTGAACGGTGGGATGCAGACGACCCCGGCTGCGTTCGAACAGCTTTAATCCCAGCACCTGCTCAAAACGCGCCAGCTCGCGGCTGACCGTCGGCTGCGAGGTATTCAGCATCCGGGCGGCTTCCGTGAGGTTTCCCGCCGTCATAATGGCGTGAAAGATTTCGATGTGACGCAGGTTAACGGCAGGCATGGGCAATCCTTGAATAAACAATCCATATCATTTTTGCATAGACTCAAGATAAAACGATATTTTTTATTCTCTTTGGCCTGTGGCGTAATCATAAAAAAACCACACCGGAGTTCGCCATGCCACGCCCACTCAACAATACAGACACTGATCTGACCGCCGATAACCTGCTGCGCCTGCCGGCTGAATTTGGCTGCCCGGTGTGGGTTTACGATGCGCAGATTATCCGCGCGCAGATTGCCAAACTGAGCCAGTTTGACGTGATTCGATTTGCCCAGAAGGCGTGTTCGAATATTCATATTCTGCGACTGATGCGTGAACAGGGCGTGAAGGTGGATTCCGTCTCATTAGGTGAGATTGAACGCGCGCTGGCGGCGGGCTTCGTGCCGGGGCATGACGAGATCGTCTTTACCGCGGATATGATTGATGAAGCGACGCTTGCGCGCGTGCATGAGCTGCAAATTCCGGTAAACGCCGGGTCGGTGGATATGCTTGAACAGCTGGGTAAGCTCTCTCCAGGTCACCGGGTATGGCTGCGCGTTAACCCGGGTTTTGGTCATGGGCATAGCCAGAAGACCAACACCGGCGGCGAAAACAGCAAGCACGGTATCTGGTATAGCGACCTTCCGGCGGCGCTGGAAGTGCTCCAGCGTTATCAGTTAAAACTGGTTGGTATTCACATGCATATCGGCTCCGGCGTTGACTATGGTCATCTGGAGCAGGTGTGCGGCGCGATGGTGCGTCAGGTGGTGGAGTTTGGGCAGGATCTGGAAGCGATCTCGGCGGGCGGCGGTTTGTCGATTCCGTATCGTGAAGGCGAAGAGGCGATCAACACCGATCACTACTTCGGCCTGTGGAACGCCGCGCGCGAGCAAATTGCGAAACATCTTGGGCATCCGGTGAAGCTTGAGATCGAGCCTGGACGTTTCCTGGTGGCTGAGGCGGGCGTGCTGGTAGCGCAGGTGCGCAGCGTAAAAGAGATGGGCAGCCGCCACTTTGTGTTGATCGACGCGGGCTTCAACGATCTTATGCGTCCAGCGATGTACGGCAGCTATCACCATATTTCAGCGCTGGCGGGCGATGGACGTTCATTAGCGCAGGCCGCGCAGATTGAAACCGTAGTGGCCGGGCCGCTGTGTGAGTCCGGCGACGTGTTCACCCAGCAAGAGGGCGGAAAAGTCGAGACTCGCCTGCTGCCAGCGGTGGTGCCGGGCGATTATCTGGTGCTGCACGATACCGGGGCGTACGGTGCGTCGATGTCGTCTAACTACAATAGCCGACCGCTGCTGCCGGAAGTGCTGTTTGATAACGGAATCGCGCGGTTGATTCGTCGTCGGCAGACGATTGATGAGCTGTTGGCGCTGGAGCTTATTTGATAGAGGGATTCCCGGCGGCGTGGGCTACCATTGGACGTAGGCCGGATAAGGCCGTGGCCGCCATCCGGCAATGTGCGCGGTGATGCCTGATGGCGCTACGCTTATCAGGCCTACAAATTTGCAAAAATGTAGCCCGGCCAAGCGAAGCGCCGCCGGGATCGGCACTATTTATAAAACGGCCCGGTCGTCACCGACTCGCGCAACACCAGCGTGCCGGTAAACGGTGGGATCGTCTCGATCTCTTCCCCGCTGGCAAGCTTAATCGCCTGGTCGATGGCGGTGACGATCATATTATCGATCGGCAGATAGACGGTCGACAGCCCCGGCTCCAGCCATTTCGCGCTCGGGGCGTCATCGAAACCAAACAGCGAAATATCCTGCGGAATAGCAAGCCCTGCCTGATGCAGCGCCTTTGACGCACCCAGCGCCATATCATCGTTACAGGCGAACAGCGCGCTGAATTTCACCTTCTCATTGAGCAGCGCGTTACACATCTCGTAACCGCAGTTCATGGTTGAATCCCCGTGCTTCACGCGGGCGGGATCCCACGCAATGCCGTTTTGCTCCAGCGCCCGGCGATATCCCTGCAAACGCGCTTTACCGGTTGGCGTGTGGATAGGGACGGTGATGCAGGCAATATCGCGATGCCCCTGAGAAATCAGATACTCCACCGCCTGAAATGCGGCGTCCTGCTGCTCGAAGAATACGCAGCGATCGCGCGCCTGGCTGACGTCGCGGTTAATCACCACCAGCGGCATCGGCGTCGTATTCACCAAAGCCATAATAGCTTTCTCGCTCATATGACGGGTATAGAGCACAATGGCATCACACTGACGGTCGGCGAGCATCTGCACGGCTTGTTCTTCACGTTCAGGCGTGTCATGACCGTCGGTGACGATAAGCTGCTTGCCCCAGGCTTCGGTCTGGCGCGAGGCCTGCTGGAGCAGACGACCAAAATAGAATCCATCGAAGGTGGAAACCACCAGGCCAATGCTGTTACTGGTGCGGTTAGCCAGCGAGCGCGCCAGGAAGTTAGGACGGTAGCCTAACTCTTCCATCGCCTTAAACACCTGTTGGCGAGTGCTCTCTTTAACCTGACCGGTACCATTGAGCACGCGAGATACCGTCGCTTTCGAGACACCTGCGTGTTTTGAGACATCCAGCATCGTTGCCATGATTATTTCCTGAAACTCCGTAATGGTCAGTAGTTTATCACACTCGTTCCGAGGCATAAGCGCTCAGAACGAAGCAAATAACCACCGGGATCACGCTTTTTAGCGTCACGGAGGCGAATATCCCTTTATCGCTGGATGAGCCAGCGACCACCGTGCATTGGTATCGTTACGCTTTTGGGGCGTCGGCGGGGGCGATGACCGAGTGACGGCGCACAAGCGTCGGGCTAAATAAATGCGTGATATCCGGCAGCGGACGCTTCTCAGCCAGCGCCAATGCAAGCTCGGCCGCCTGCGTCGCCATGGTGACAATCGGGTAGCGAATCGTCGTCAGACGCGGTCGAACGTAACGTGACACCAGAACGTCATCAAAGCCAATCAGCGAAATAGCCTGCGGAACATCAATTCCGTTATCGTTAAGCACGCCCATCGCACCTGCGGCCATGGAGTCGTTGTAACAGGCCACCGCCGTAAACGGTTTGCCGCGGCCCAGCAGTTCAGTCATGGCCTGCTCGCCGCCGCTCTCGTCCGGTTCGGCAAAGGTCACCAGCCGGTCATTGCAGGGTAAACCGTGCTCTTTAAGCGCATCGTAATAGCCCTGTAAGCGGTCTTCAGCATCTGAAATGGCGTGATTAGAACAGATATAGCCGATACGAGTATGTCCTTGCTGAATGAGATGGCGGGTTGCCAGCCAGGCGCCATAGCGGTCATCCAGCGCAACGCAGCGTTTTTCAAAGCCGGGCAGAATACGGTTAATCAATACCATGCCGGGCATTTGCTTCATTAAATCGGCAAGCTCCGCATCGGGAATCAGTTTGGCGTGAACGACCAGTGCCGCGCAGCGGTGACGGATGAGCTGTTCAATCGCCTGTCGCTCTTTCACCTCATTATGATAACCGTTACCAATCAGCAAAAAATTGCCGGTGTGATAGGCCACCTGTTCCACGGCTTTTACCATGGCGCCAAAAAAGGGATCGGAGACATCGCCAACCACAAGGCCAACGGTTTCCGTTGATTGCTGCGCCAGCGCACGGGCATTGGCATTAGGATGATAGTTGAGGGTTTCCATGGCGGTGGAAACGGCCTGACGTGAGGCATCGCTGGCTTTTGGGGAGTTGTTGATGACGCGGGATACAGTCGCGACGGAAACGCCTGCAAGCCGGGCCACATCTTTAATTGTCGCCATAATGTGCCTTAATAATCATTCGTTGGGTAAACGTTTACACCATAACAGTTTTACGGAAATCCCCGGTGTATTCAAGGATGAGTCTGTGGGGAAATGCACAATATTAATGCGGCAACGGTCATTGGTGGAAAAATGACCGCACATTTGCAACTAAACGGGAACATTCAAATGTTTGCTTACACTTTGCGAGAGGCTGTTGCGAATGTCTGCTGGAGAACGCGTTACGCGAATTGCTAATCTGATTGTCCCAGAGGTATTGATAGGTGAAGTCACCCGCGAGGGTTGACCACTTGATTACACCAGCCTGCGCAGATGCGCAGGTTTTTTTTTGTTTTTTCCCCGCCTGTAACAGATACCGATAATCGCAATACCTCGTTGCACTTCCGCTTACTCTCTTGCGCTTTTTCGCTGGCTGACGAAAGGCCCGGCAGAGAGAATGGCTGTCCCAGAGGTATTGATTGGTGAATGTTTTAATATGTGTTTTGCACATACCATCACTTACACCGACCTGCGCAGATGCGCAGGTTTTTTTTTGTCTTAACCTGGACGCCTGCTGCTTTTCCCCCGTTTTCTCGTGTACCCTGCAATCATTAAACGATGGCAAAAGGAGTTGGTATGCTTCTGGGGTTCTTCCGACAAATTTTTAAGCTGTTATTCCGTGTCAGGATGACGGGTAACACTGAGGCGTTGCGCTTGTCCAAAGTGCTCATCACGCCCAATCATGTCTCATTTATTGACGGCATTCTGCTGGCGCTCTTTCTGCCCGTGCGTCCGGTGTTTGCGGTCTACAGCTCGATTACCGACAAATGGTTTATGCGCTGGCTAAAACCGATTATTGACTTCGTGCCGCTCGACCCGACAAAACCGATGTCAATCAAGCATCTGGTGCGTCTGATTGAAAAAGGCCGCCCGGTGGTCATTTTCCCGGAAGGGCGTATTTCCGTCACCGGCTCGCTGATGAAGATATACGACGGCGCGGCGTTTGTGGCGGCAAAGTCTGGTGCCACCATCATCCCACTGCGTATAGAAGGTGCTGAGCTCACCTTCTTCAGCCGCCTGAAAGGGCGAGTAAAACGCCGCCTGTTCCCGCGCATCCAGCTCCACCTGCTGCCGCCTACGACGCTACCTATGCCGGAAGCGCCGCGCGCCCGCGACCGCCGGAAAATTGCCGGTGAAATGCTGCATCAAATTATGATGGAAGCGCGCATGGCGGTACGTCCGCGTGAAACGCTGTATGAGTCGCTGCTTAGCGCCATGCATCGCTATGGTGAGAAAAAACCGTGCATTGAGGATATAAACTTCCAGCCCGACAGCTACCGTAAACTGCTGACCAAAACGCTGTTTGTGGCGCGAATTCTCGATAAATACAGTAAGAAGGGCGAAAAGATAGGCCTGATGCTGCCCAATGCCGGTATCAGCGCCGCGGTGATTTTCGGGGCTATCGCCCGGGGGCGTATCCCGGCGATGATGAACTATACGGCTGGGGTCAAAGGGCTCACCAGCGCCATTACCGCCGCGCAAATTGGCACCGTCTTTACCTCTCGTACCTTCCTGGATAAAGGTAAGCTTTGGCACCTGACGGAACAGCTGACCCAGGTGCGATGGGTGTTCCTTGAAGATTTAAAAGGGGATGTCACCACCGCCGATAAGCTGTGGATTTTCTCGCGCGTGCTGATGCCGCATCTGGCGCAGGTTCCTCAGAAACCGGAAGACCCGGCGATTATCTTGTTTACCTCCGGCTCTGAAGGGCATCCGAAAGGCGTGGTGCACAGCCATAAAAGCATTCTGGCCAACGTCGAGCAGATTAAAACCATCGCCGACTTTACCGCCAGCGACCGCTTTATGTCGGCGCTGCCGCTGTTCCATTCATTCGGTCTGACGGTCGGCCTGTTCACGCCGCTGCTGACCGGCGCGGAAGTTTTCCTTTACCCGAGCCCGCTGCACTATCGCGTGGTGCCGGAACTGGTTTATGACCGTAACTGCACCGTGCTGTTTGGTACCTCAACGTTTTTAGGCCACTACGCGCGCTTTGCCAATCCTTACGATTTCTATCGTCTGCGCTATGTGGTCGCCGGTGCGGAGAAGTTACAGGAGAGCACCAAAACGCTGTGGCAGGATAAGTTTGGCCTGCGAATTCTCGAGGGCTACGGCGTGACTGAATGCGCGCCGGTTGTCTCTATCAACGTTCCAATGGCGGCGAAGCCTGGCACAGTTGGGCGTATTTTACCGGGTATGGATGCGCGGCTGCTGGCGATTCCGGGAATCGAGCAGGGCGGGCGTCTGCAGGTGAAGGGGCCAAACGTTATGTCGGGTTACCTGCGCGTGGAAAATCCAGGCGTGCTTGAAGCGCCGACGGCTGAAAACCAACACGGTGAGCTTGAATCCGGCTGGTATGACACCGGCGATATTGTCGCTTTTGACGAGCAGGGATTTGTGCAAATTCAGGGCCGTGCTAAACGCTTTGCCAAAATTGCCGGGGAGATGATCTCACTTGAGATGGTCGAGATGATGGCGCTTGGCGTCTCGCCGGAGAAAATGCACGGCACGGCGGTAAAAACGGATGCCAGCAAAGGCGAGGCGCTGGTGCTGTTTACCACCGATAATGAACTGACCCGCGATAAGCTGTTGCAGTATGCGCGGGCCAACGGCGTACCGGAGCTGGCGGTTCCTCGTGATATCCGCCACTTGAAGCAAATGCCGCTTTTGGGCAGCGGCAAACCGGATTTCGTCACCCTTAAAGCCATGGTTGCAGAAGCGGAAAATCCAAATGAGTGAGTCAGTACACACTAACCCATCCATCTGGTCGAAAGGCATGATGGCGGTGATTGCGGCCCAGTTTCTCTCGGCCTTTGGCGACAACGCGCTTCTGTTTGCCATCCTTGCACTGATGAAACAACAGTTCTACCCGGACTGGAGCCAGCCGGTGCTGCAAATGGTGTTTGTGGGCGCTTACATTATCTTTGCGCCGTTTGTCGGGCAGGTGGCGGACAGCTTCGGTAAAGGCCGGGTGATGATGTTCGCTAATGGCCTGAAACTGGTCGGCGCGGTAACCATTTGCGCGGGCCTCAACCCGTTTATCGGGTATACGCTGGTGGGCATTGGTGCTGCGGCCTATTCTCCCGCTAAGTACGGCATTCTCGGTGAAATCACCACCGGCGATAGGCTAGTGAAGGCCAACGGATTAATGGAAGCCTCAACCATTGCGGCGATTCTGATAGGTTCGGTGGCGGGCGGCGTGGTGGCCGATCTTAACGTGCTGGCGGCGCTGGGACTTTGCGCCATCATGTACTGCGGCGCGGTCGTCGCCAATACCTTTATCCCGAAATTACCGGCGGCACGTCCGGGGCAATCCTGGCGCTTTGGGCCTATGACGCAAAGCTTCTTTAAGGCTTGTCTGGTGCTGTGGCGCAACGGCGAAACCCGCTTTTCACTTCTTGGCACCAGCCTCTTTTGGGGCGCGGGCGTGACGTTGCGTTTTCTGCTGGTGCTGTGGGTGCCGGTTGCGCTTGGCGTGACCGATAATGCGACGCCAACCTACCTCAATGCGATGGTCGCGGTAGGGATTGTTGTCGGAGCCGGTGCGGCGGCGAAGCTGGTGACGCTGGAAACGGTCGCGCGCTGTATGCCTGCAGGGGCGTTGATTGGCGTCGTGGTGGCAATTTTTGCGCTACAGCATCTGGCGCTGCCAGCCTACGTGCTGCTGTTTATCATCGGTATCTGCGGCGGTTTCTTTATCGTTCCACTGAATGCGTTGTTACAGGATCGCGGTAAACATACCGTCGGTTCGGGGAATGCCATTGCCGTCCAGAATCTTGGTGAAAACAGCATGATGCTGATTATGCTGGGGCTCTATTCCGCCGCGCTGGCGGTGAACGTCCCGGTTGTCGGTGTCGGCGTGGGCTTTGGTGTGCTGTTTACCCTGGCGATTGTGGTGCTATGGCTGTGGGGAAAACGCCGCTAGTTCAGGAGCAATTCCCGGCGGCGCTACGCTTGGCCGGGCTACCATTGTGCTCAATCATGTAGCCCGGGCGAGCGCAAGCGACCCCGGGATAATACGCTGCTAATTTGGGAGCAATTCCCGGCGGCGCTGCGCTTGGCCGGGCTACCATCGTGCTCAGTCATGTAGCCCGGGCGAGCGCAAGCGACCCCGGGATGACGCGTATTTATGGCGCCGGGTAGGTATAAACCCGATGCACCGCCTCAATCTCGGCTAACACCTCTTCACTCAACTCCAGATGCAGGCTTTCAACGTTAGTTTTCAGCTGCTCCATCGTGGTTGCGCCTAATAGAGTGCTGGCAACGAACGGCTGGCGACGAACGAACGCCAGCGCCATCTGTGCCGGGTCGAGATTGTGCCGCTTCGCGATATCCACATAGGCCGCGACGGCTTTCTCCGTCTGCTCGCCGCTGTAGCGCGTGAAGCGGCTAAACAGCGTATTGCGTGCGCCCGCGGGCTTCGCACCGTTCAGGTATTTCCCGGTCAGCGTACCGAACCCGAGGCAGGAGTAAGCCAGCAGCTCGATGCCCTCGAACTGGCTCACTTCCGCCAGCGCCACTTCGTAGCTGCGGTTGAGCAGGCTGTAGGGGTTCTGAATGGTCACGATGCGCGGCAGGTCATGTTTATCAGCCAGATGCAAATAACGCATCACGCCAAATGCGGTTTCATTAGATACGCCAATATAACGAATCTTCCCGGCTCGCTGATATTCGGTGAGCGCTTCCAGCGTTTCCAGCAGTGAAACAACAGGCGCAGAGTCCGCCCAGGTGTAGCCAAGCTTGCCAAAACAGTTGGTTGGACGCTGTGGCCAGTGAACCTGATAGAGATCGAGATAATCCGTTTGCAGACGTTGCAGGCTGTTATGAAGCGCATCACGGATGTTTTTACGGTCGAGCGCCTGGTTTGGACGAATGCCGCTGTCGTTGTTGCGCGACGGGCCGCTTACCTTAGACGCTATCACCAGCTTTTCGCGATTACCGCGTTTAGCCAGCCAGTTACCGACGTAGGTCTCCGTCAGCCCCTGGGTTTCCGGTCGCGGAGGAACCGGGTACATTTCCGCGACATCAATCAGATTGATGCCCTGACTGACGGCATAATCAAGCTGCTCGTGGGCGTCGGCTTCGCTATTTTGTTCACCAAACGTCATTGTGCCCAGCCCAAGAGTGCTTATCTCAAGCGAGCTGTGGGGGATACGGTGGTACTGCATAAGCCGGCTTCCTTTTATTAACAGCGTCAGGAAAGAGTCCTGACAAAGGAATATAAAAATGGCAGAGGGGAAGAAAAAGGGGAAGTAAAAAAATGAAAAAAGGCCAGCAAATGGCTGACCTCTATAATTAGCGTCTGATAATCTGCGACACGTCGTCGCGATTAATCTGCATCTGATTACCCTGCTGGTCTTCGTAGCTGATAAGACCGGTATCGTCATCCACTTCCGGTTTACCATCGGTCAGAATCATCCGGCCATCTTTCGTCGCCATGACGTAATCGCTGCTACAGCCGGAAACAGCAAAAGCTAAACCTACTGCGGAAATCAATACTGCCCATTTTGTCATCGTTATCCCCTTTAACACCGCACTCTCTCTATAGTCTAGTAATAACTGACCCTGAGAAAAGCATAAAGCAGGAAAATCTTAAAAAAATCTGACATAGCCCTCAAAAAAGGGCTACGGGCAACAGATCACTGCGATGTTTTCTTATTTCTCAGCAGATTGAGGCTCTCAACCGCAATCGAGAAGAACATCGCGAAGTAGATATAACCTTTCGGCACATGGATGTCGAAACTCTCCAGAATCAAGGTAAAGCCGATAAGGATCAGGAACGACAGCGCCAGCATTTTGACCGACGGATGCTTATCGACAAACTCGCCGATAGCGCGCGCGGCAAACATCATCACGCCCACCGCAATAACCACCGCCGCCATCATAATAAACAGATGGTCGGAAAGGCCCACGGCGGTAATCACCGAATCGAGGCTGAAGATAATATCAAGCAGCATAATCTGCACGATGGCACCAATAAACGAATGGACGTTGGTCTTGATGCTCTCTTCATCGCCCTCAAACGACTCGTGAATTTCCTTACTGGATTTCCAGATAAGGAACAAGCCGCCCACCAGTAAAATCAAATCGCGAATCGAAATGGCCTGGTCAAAGACGGTAAACAGTGGATGCGTTAACCGCACAACCCAGGCGATAGAGGCCAGAAGCGCCAGCCGCATGACCATTGCGCCCATTAATCCAATGCGACGAGCGTGAGCGCGCTGGGCGGTAGGGAGCTTTGCAACAACCAGAGAGAGGAAAATAATATTATCGATCCCAAGGACTATCTCTAACAGCGTCAGAGTGCCAAGCGCGAGCCAGGCATTGGGGTCGGTGATCCATGCAAATAACATCAGATAAGTCCTGCCAAAATAATGCGAAGTGTTAATTGATATGCGTTATGCGCTTTCGCCGTATGCGGACAAGCCATCCCCAGAAACGACTCCCTGTAGAGACGGGAAAGGCAAAGGAATGTCTGCTTCTTACCGCGGATAGCGAAGTGATTATAATCCCGCAGCGCAGCATGACCAAAAATTAATGTGCTGACGGTAAAAAGTGGCGGGCCAGCAGGGCAGAGGTAAAGTTCTTTTTCAGATAGAAACCACGCGGCAACGTCATAATGCGCTCGCCGCTCGCGCCGATGGCTTCGGTCAACGCTTTACTGTTAGCGGCTTTCGGACGCAGCTGAAGCACCTCGCCGTGGCGGGCCGTTATTCGCTCAACCTGGCCCAGCACAATCAAATCCATCAACTCTTCCCAATCCATCTGTAGCTGATGTTCCTCTTCAGCGCTTGGCGTCCACAAAAGCGGTGAGCCGACGCGCCTTTCGGCAAGGGGAATTGCCCGTTCACCTTCCACCGGGATCCAAAGTACTCGCTTGAGCTTATGACGCACATGGCTGTTCTCCCACGTCACGCCAGAATTGCCGGTCAGCGGCGCTACGCAGACGAAGGTGGTTTCAAGCGGCCTACCTTGTGAATCGATTGGGATGGTTTTTAGCTCCACCCCAAGCGTGGCGAAATCCTGCTCTGGTTTGCTACCGGCGCTGGCGCCAAGCCAGATCTCCAGCAGGATGCCAATCCAGCCTTTATCACGCTTTAAATCTTTCGGCGTCACGATACCTGCCATGGCCGCAAGCTCCCCCAGAGAATAACCCGCTAACCGCTGCGCCTGAGAGAGAAGTTCGGCTTGCGTTTTCGGCGAGGAAAGGAGTGGAGCCAGGGTGGACATAGTAATACGCCTTTTGGTTAAAAAATGAACGACAAACTAACCGGGTGTGGATAGAGTTTAACTTTTTCTGAGTAAATATATCAACGTTATGAAAAATATAACTTTTTCTAAATTAAAACCGCGCTGAAAAACGTCGAAAAAAAGGTTAAACAAAACTGGTCACTGACAATGAACAGGATCTTACACCATGTTATCCACAGAAAAATGGGATAACTGGGGAAAAGCCCCACTACTGGTTCAATTTACAGCCTTGACGTGCGACGAAAATCGAATTTTTGCACAAAACATGCCTAAGATGTTGGCACAATCTGTGGATAAAACCGACGCTGCTCGATCTTTCATCAATTAAAGGATCGCCTATGTGATGATCATCACGTTCCAGGCTCATGCATCATTATTAACAGTAATAACATAATGAAAAATAGCGATTTACTGAAATGGGTTCCCATGCGATTATTCAGAGTACTCTGGGTTTTCCCTGGGTAAACCCCTACTTCTTCACAACTCTATCCACAGAAAAAGTGAATAAAATCGCTCGCAGCACCCCATCTCTGTTTATAACTATGATGATTACTGTGAGTTATTCAAATGTTATTCGGGATAGGAGCGTGCAATAGAGTGGTTTACCGTTTACAGCGAGTGTGAAACAATCATTCACATTGAAGCTTATTTTGAGGTAGTCCGGTGATTGATGACGATGGCTACCGCCCAAATGTTGGTATTGTAATTTGCAATCGTCAGGGCCAGGTCATGTGGGCTCGACGCTATGGTCAGCACTCCTGGCAATTCCCGCAAGGGGGTATTAACCCCGGTGAGACAGCAGAACAGGCGATGTATCGGGAACTGTTCGAAGAAGTAGGATTAAGCCGTAAGGATGTACGGATCCTCGCTTCGACCCGAAACTGGTTGCGTTACAAGTTGCCAAAACGTTTGGTGCGTTGGGACACAAAGCCGGTTTGTATCGGCCAGAAACAGAAGTGGTTTCTTTTGCAATTGATCGGCAATGACGCGGATATCAATATGCAAACCAGCAGCACGCCGGAATTTGATGGCTGGCGCTGGGTGAGTTACTGGTATCCGGTGCGCCAGGTCGTTTCGTTTAAACGCGACGTCTACCGCCGGGTGATGAAAGAGTTCGCCAGTGTCGTCATGGCGCTGGCGGAAAGCGCGCCAAAACCGCAAAGCGCACCTGCATATCGACGTAAAAGAGGTTAAGCCACGCACATTATGCTCACGCGCTTACGCGAAATTGTTGAGAAGGTCGCGAGTGCGCCTCGTCTGAACGAGGCGCTGGATATTCTGGTTACCGATGTCTGCCAGGCCATGGAGACAGAAGTGTGTTCCGTTTATCTTGCCGACAACGATCGACGTTGCTTCTACCTGATGGCGACCCGTGGCCTCAAAAAGCCTCGCGGTCGTACCATCACGCTCGCCTTTGATGAAGGTATCGTTGGCCTGGTTGGCCGACTGGCTGAACCTATCAACCTGGCCGATGCGCAAAAACACCCCAGCTACAAATATATCCCTTCCGTAAAAGAAGAGCGTTTCCGCGCTTTCCTCGGCGTACCGATTATTCAGCGCCGTCAGCTGCTCGGCGTGCTGGTGGTGCAGCAGCGTGAACTCCGCCAGTTTGACGAAAGTGAAGAGTCGTTTTTAGTCACGCTGGCGACGCAGATGGCGGCTATTCTCTCTTTGTCACAGTTGACCGCCTTATTCGGCCAGTATCGTCAGACGCGCATTCGTGCGCTGCCGGCCTCACCGGGCGTGGCGATAGCGGAAGGGTGGATGGATGCCACGCTGCCGCTGATGGAGCAGGTTTACGAAGCCTCCTCGCTCGATACTGCGCTGGAACGTGAACGTCTGACCGGCGCGCTGGAAGAAGCCGCCAACGAATTTCGTCGCTACAGCAAACGCTTTGCCGCTGGGGCGCAAAAAGAGACCGCTGCCATTTTCGATCTCTACTCGCACTTGTTGTCCGACGCCAGCCTGCGCCGGGAACTGTTTGCCGAAGTGGATAAAGGCGCCGTCGCGGAATGGGCGGTGAAGAAGATCGTTGAGAAGTTTGCCGAACAGTTTGCCGCGCTGAGTGACGGCTATCTCAAGGAGCGCGCGGGCGATCTGCGCACCCTGGGCCAGCGCCTGTTATTCCACCTTGATGATACCACCACCGGGGCGAACGCCTGGCCTGAACGCTTTATCCTGGTCGCCGATGAACTCTCGGCGGCTACGCTCGCCGAACTGCCGCAAGACCGCTTAGCTGGCGTGGTGGTGCGTGACGGTGCGTCAAACTCCCACGCGGCAATTATGGTACGTGCGCTGGGGATCCCAACGGTGATGGGGGCCGACATCCAGCCCGCCATCCTCCACGGGCGTCAGCTGGTGGTGGACGGTTATCGCGGTGAACTGCTGGTCGACCCTGAACAGATTCTGGTGCAGGAATATCAGCGCCTTATCAGTGAAGAAATTGAACTTAGCCGCCTGGCAGAAGGTGACGTTGAACGCCCGGCGGAGCTGAAAAGCGGCGAGCGCGTCAAAGTGATGCTCAACGCGGGCCTAAGCCCCGAACACGAGCAGAAACTGGGACGCCGCATTGACGGCATCGGTCTGTACCGTACTGAAATTCCCTTTATGTTACAGAGCGGTTTCCCTTCCGAAGAGGAACAGGTCGCGCAGTATCAGGGGATGTTGCAGATGTTCAACGATAAACCCGTGACCCTGCGTACCCTTGATGTTGGGGCAGATAAACAGCTGCCGTATATGCCGATAAGCGAAGAAAACCCGTGCCTGGGCTGGCGCGGTATTCGCATTACGCTCGATCAGCCGGAGATCTTCCTGATCCAGGTGCGCGCCATGCTGCGTGCTAACGCGGCAACCGGCAATCTGAGCATTTTGCTGCCGATGATCACAAACCTTGAAGAGGTGGATGAAGCGCGTCGACTCATCGATCGCGCGGGGCGTGAAGTGGAGGAAATGATCGGCTATGCGATCCCGAAACCGCGTCTGGGCATCATGCTTGAAGTGCCGTCGATGATCTTTATGCTGCCGAATCTGGCAAATCGCGTCGATTTTATTTCGGTCGGTACCAATGACTTAACGCAGTACGTGCTGGCGGTAGACCGTAACAACACCCGCGTTGCCAGCATGTATGACAGTCTGCATCCCGGCATGATCCGCGTGCTATCGATGATTGTGCAAGAGGCGGAGCGCTATGGTCTTGACCTCCGCCTGTGCGGCGAAATGGCTGGTGATCCTATGTGCGTTACCATCCTGGTTGGGCTGGGTTTCCGTCATCTGTCGATGAATGGACGTTCGGTGCCGCGCGTCAAATACCTGCTGCGCCATATCGACCTTCAGGACGCGCAGACTCTGGCGCAGCGCACTCTTGAGGCGCAAATGGCGACCGAAGTGCGCCATCAGGTTGCAGCGTTTATGGAGCGACGTGGTCTCGGCGGCCTCATCCGCGGCGGCCTGTAGTGCCTGATGGCGCTTCGCTTATCAGGCCTACCGATTTATGTAGGCCGGATAAGGCGCAGCCGCCATCCTGCAATCTACACGATGTTCTACCAATCCCCACCATCCGGCAATCTCTGTGGTAGCGATGTGGCCTCGGCGGCCTCATCCGCGGCGGCCTGTAGGCCGGATAAGGCGTAGCCGCCATCCGGCAATCTACACGATGCTCTACCAATCCCCACCATCCGGCAATCTCTGCGGTAGCCCGGACGAGGCGTTTACGCCGACTCCGGGGAAGCTCCGGCGCTTATACATATCTTTTACATCTTCCCCACATCCCCTCTCGTCGTCCTTGTGCTATCATTCGCCACTTTGGAGCGTCTGAAGCCTACGACGCGCATCTCTACCGCTGTCCACTTTTTCGGCGGAATAACAAGCACTTGTGGTGACAGATGAATAGTGGTTATCTGCGTTTCCCGGACTTTGATCCGGTAATTTTTTCCATCGGACCGGTTTCCCTGCATTGGTACGGCATGATGTACCTTGTCGGCTTTATCTTCGCAATGTGGCTGGCCACGCGCCGCGCCAATCGCCCAAACAGTGGCTGGACGAAAAACGAAGTTGAAAATCTGCTGTACGCGGGCTTCCTCGGGGTGTTCCTCGGTGGGCGTATCGGCTACGTCATGTTCTACAACTTTGACCTGTTCCTGCAAGACCCGCTCTATCTGTTCCGCGTCTGGGACGGTGGCATGTCGTTCCACGGCGGCCTGATTGGTGTCATCGTGGTGATGATTATCTTCGCCAGACGTACCAAGCGTACCTTCTTCCAGGTCTCCGACTTCATCGCACCGCTGATTCCGTTCGGCCTGGGCTGCGGTCGTCTGGGTAACTTTATTAACGGCGAACTGTGGGGCCGCGTTGACCCAGGCTTCAAGTACACCATGCTGTTCCCGGGCTCTCGCGCGGAAGATATCGCACTGCTGCCATCGCACCCGGAATGGCAGACCCTGTTTGATACCTACGGCTCGCTGCCGCGCCATGCCTCTCAGCTGTATGAAATGGCGCTGGAAGGGATTGTGCTGTTCATCATCCTGAACTTCTTTATCCGCAAACCGCGTCCGACGGGTTCTGTGTCTGGCCTGTTCCTGATTGGCTACGGTATGTTCCGTATCATCTGTGAATTCTTCCGCCAGCCGGATCAGCAGTTCACCGGTGAATGGGTGCAGTACATTAGCATGGGACAGATCCTTTCCATTCCAATGGTGCTTGCGGGTATCATTATGATGGTCTGGGCGTTTCGCCGTCCGCAGAAACAGATTTCCTGAGGAAGCATGAAACAGTATCTCGAACTGATGCAAAAGGTGCTCGATGAGGGCACCCCGAAAAACGATCGCACCGGGACCGGCACGGTCTCGCTGTTTGGCCACCAGATGCGCTTTAACCTGAAAGACGGTTTCCCGCTGGTGACCACCAAGCGCTGCCACCTGCGCTCCATCATTCACGAACTGCTGTGGTTCCTGCAGGGCGATACCAACGTCGCTTACCTGCATGAAAACAACGTCAGCATCTGGGATGAATGGGCCGATGAAAATGGCGACTTAGGCCCGGTCTATGGCAAACAGTGGCGCGCGTGGCCGACGCCTGACGGTCGTCATATCGACCAGATCACCACCGTCGTCAACCAGTTGAAAAATGACCCGGACTCACGCCGCATCATCGTTTCGGCGTGGAACGTTGGCGAGCTGGACAAAATGGCGCTGGCGCCATGCCATGCGTTCTTCCAGTTCTACGTGGCGGACGGCAAGCTCTCCTGCCAGCTCTACCAGCGCTCCTGCGACGTGTTCCTCGGCCTGCCGTTTAACATCGCCAGCTACGCGCTGCTGGTGCATATGATGGCGCAGCAGTGTGACCTTGAAGTGGGTGATTTTGTCTGGACCGGCGGGGATACTCACCTGTACAGCAACCATATGGAACAGACCGCGCTGCAATTAACCCGCGAACCGCGTGCGTTGCCGAAACTGATTATCAAGCGTAAACCCGACTCCATTTTCGACTATCGTTTTGACGACTTCGAAATTGAAGGTTACGACCCGCATCCCGGGATTAAAGCGCCAGTGGCAATTTAATCCAGCGGTGATGAAAAAACCGGTGCCCTCAAAAGCACCGGTTTTTTTATGTGTCTGGTAGCCCGGCCGAGCAACGCGACGCCGGGAACCCACCGCCCCATTTTGCGTAACGCGTTCCAGTTCTCCCGCATCATTGCTGCAACCCGTCACTCTTTCCCCGAGGCTTCACGTAAAACCAAAATCACGTCCTCGCCATGCGATTTTGCGCCCACCATACTCGCCGCCATGAACAGACAACGTGGCTACACCCTTATCGAAACCTTAATCGTGATCTCGATGGTGCTTATCCTTAGCGCCTCCGGCCTGTACGGCTGGCAACGCTGGCAGCAATCACAGCGCCTTTGGCAAACTGCCAGCGCAATACGTGATTACCTGCTCTATCTAAGAAACGATGCAAACTGGCATAACGCCGACCGCCGTGTGCGGGTTAACCGCACGGCGCAGCGCTGGTGTCTGGTCGCTGATGATTCGATTCTGGCCGACTGCCCGTCGGGCAACCCTGCGGTTTTTCAGCCGCTATGGACAGAGGTGAGTCTTAGCAAAATAACACCAAATCTGACCTTCTTTGGCGTGCGCAACACCGCCTGGGCGGGAAGTGTCGCGCTTTCAAGCGCGGCGGGGAGCTGGAACATCGTGATATCAAGCTGGGGGCGTATTCGCCTGTGTGAGGAGTCAACATGCTGATGCGGGGTTTTTCACTGCTGGAGACGCTGATTGCGATGGCTATCAGCAGCATTCTTCTCCTGGGCGCCTCCCGCTTTCTCCCCTCGTTACAGTTCGGCATTATGCAGCAGATGCGTCAACAAACGCTGGAAGATGATCTTTGGCAGCAGCTATTCACGATAGCGAAACATCTCCAGCGCGCGGGCTATTGTGCGGGTGATCATTGCCGTGGAGAAGCGGTGTATCTTGCCCCCAAAGGGGATTGTCTTATTGTCCGCTGGGATGGCAATAGTAACGGTCAATGGGAGACATCTCCCGCCGATAAAGCCGACAGTATCGGTTTTCGACTGAACGCCGGTGCGCTGGAAACGCTTCGGGGCACGACAACCTGTGAAGGAAAAGGCTGGGATAAAATGAGCGAACCTGCGGCGATGACGCTCACCGGGTTTCAGGTGACACGCACGGTGCACAGCGGCTTCCCGCCGGAGTTTGCCATTAAGCTTTCGGCGTCTACCGGACGCGGTGAAACGGCAAATGCTCAGTACAGCGTGACCGGGTATAACCTATGAATCGTCAACGTGGTATCTCTTCTCTGGCGATGGTTCTGATGCTTCTAGTGTTAGGCAGCCTGATGCTGCAAGGGCTTAATCAAGCACAGTATCAGCAACGGGCAATGGTCAATGATGAGACGCCTGTCCTGCGCAATCTGGCAAGCGTGCACTCGGCCCTGCAATGGGGGAAATTTCAGCCGTGGACGCTGGCGGCAGGGCAGCAATGCCTGGCCTACGATGAGGCCAGCCGCGCCTGTCTGCGGCTATTTGCTGACGGCACGCTGCTGCTGGTAGCGCAAAACCAGACGCTTCGGCTGTGGCAGTCCGGGAAGTGGACGGCGGCAGGTTTGCATTTTTCACCGCACGGCTGGAGCGATTTTTGTCCCTTAACGGAGGCGGCGCTATGTCAGGCAAATTAACACCGCGCGGCTTTAGCCTGCCGGAGGTCATATTGGCGATGTTTCTGATGGTCAGCGTCGTGACCGCGCTCGGCGGGTATTACCGTGTGCTGGCAACCAGCAGCCTACAGCTTAACCAGTACCGTCAAATGTGGCGCTATAGCGTTGGACAAACGCAGTTACAAGAGATGGCCTTGCCCGAAGGCTGGCATAGCCAGCGTCTAAAGACATCATCACCACCTTGTGTCAGCATCAATGTTATTATTACCACCCCTCTGGGCAAGCAGGGGCGCATAACGCGTCTGCATTGCCCGGTCAGTCAGTAGTCAGGAGCGAAAATGTTACGGGTCTACCACTCTAACCGTCTGGATGTGCTGGAAGCATTGATGGAATTTATCGTTGAGCAGGACCGGTTGGCTGATCCGTTCGAGCCTGAAATGATCCTTGTGCAAAGTACCGGCATGGCGCAGTGGCTACAGATGACGCTATCAACGCGTTTTGGTATTGCCGCTAACATTGACTTCCCGCTGCCCGCGAGCTTTATCTGGGATATGTTTACCCGCGTACTCCCGGAAATCCCCGGCGAGAGCGCCTTTAATAAACAGAGTATGAGCTGGAAGCTGATGACCCTGCTACCGGGCATGCTGGATAACGAGGCTTTCACTCCGCTACGCCACTATCTGACTGACGATGCCGACAAGCGCAAGCTCTTCCAGCTAGCCTCGCGCGTGGCCGACCTCTATGACCAGTATCTGGTCTACCGCCCGCAGTGGCTTACCCAGTGGGAAGCCGGTGCTTTCGTTGACGGCGTGGGGGATGCGCAGCAGTGGCAAGCGCCGCTGTGGAAAGCGTTGGTGCAGCATACTGCTGAACTGGGGCAACCCCTGTGGCACCGTGCCAATCTGTATCAGCGTTTCATCAACACGCTCGAAAACAGCAGTGAACCGCCTGCGGGATTACCGTCACGCGTGTTTATTTGCGGTATCTCCGCCTTGCCGCCGGTCTATCTGCAAGCGCTACAGGCGCTGGGCAAGCATGTCGATATCTACGTGCTGTTCACCAACCCATGTCGTTATTACTGGGGTGATATTAAAGATCCTGCCTTTCTGGCGCGTTTGCTGGCCCGTCAGCGCCGCCACTACCGCGAGCAGCGTGAACTGCCGCTGTTCCAGGACACCACCAGCGCGCCCGGTCTTTTCAACGACGACGGCGAGCAGGACGTGGGCAACCCGCTGCTGGCTTCGTGGGGCAAGCTGGGACGGGACTACATTTATCTGTTAGCTGGGTTAGAGCGCTATCAGGAACTGGATGCGTTTGTTGATATCGAACCCGACAACCTACTGCACAATGTGCAATACGATGTGCTGGAGCTGAAAAACGGTGCCGTCGCGGGGCGCACCGCGGAAGAGTTTATCAGTAGCGCCGCTAAGCGCCCGCTGTCGCCAGACGACCGCAGCCTCACCGTTCACGTCTGCCACAGCCCACAGCGTGAGGTGGAGATATTGCACGACCGGCTGCTGGCGATGTTAGAAGCCGACCCGACGCTCACGCCACGCGATATTATCGTGATGGTGGCGGATATCGACAGCTACAGCCCGTTTATCCAGGCCGTATTCGGCAGCGCTACCGGCGAACGTTATCTGCCGTACGCTATTTCTGACCGTCGGGCACGCCAGGCGCATCCGGCAATGCAGGCGTTCATCACGCTGCTATCGCTACCGGACAGCCGTTTTACCAGCGAAGATGTGCTGGCGCTGCTCGACGTTCCCGTGCTGGCGGCGCGTTTCAACATCGATGAAGCCGGGCTACTGCACCTGCGTCAGTGGGTTAATGAGTCCGGCGTGCGCTGGGGCATGGACGACGATAACGTCCGCGAGCTGGATCTCCCGGCGACCGGGCAGCACACCTGGCGCTTTGGCCTTACGCGTATGCTGCTGGGGTATGCCATGGAGAGCCGCGAAGGTGAATGGCAGGATGTCCTGCCGTATGACGAATCCAGCGGTCTGATTGCCGAGCTGGTCGGCCATCTGGCCTCGCTGCTGATGCAGCTTAACCGCTGGCGGCAGGTGCTGACGAAGTCGCGCACGCTGGAAGAATGGTTGCCGGTATGCCGCGACATGCTCAACGACTTCTTCCTGCCCGATCAAGATACCGAAGCCGCACTGACGCTCATTGAGCAGCAGTGGCAGGCGATTATCGCCCAGGGCGTACAGTCGCAGTACGCCGGAGAAGTGCCGTTGTCGCTGTTGCGCGACGAGCTGGCGCAACGTCTGGATCAGGAACGTATCAGCCAGCGATTCCTGGCGGGGCCAATCAATATCTGTACCCTGATGCCGATGCGTTCTATCCCGTTCAAAGTGGTCTGCCTGCTGGGGATGAACGACGGTATCTATCCCCGCGCGCTGCCGCCGTTAGGTTTTGACCTGATGAGCCAGAAGCCGCTGCGCGGCGACCGCAGCCGTCGTGATGATGACCGCTACCTGTTCCTTGAGGCGATGATGTCGGCGGAAAAAGCGCTCTACATCAGCTATATCGGGCGTTCAATTCAGGATAACAGCGAACGCTACCCATCAGTCCTGGTGCAGGAGCTACTCGACTATATTGGCCAAAGCCACTGCCTTAAAGGCGACGAAGCGCTCAACTGCGACGAGAGCGAGCAGCGGGTTAAAAACCACATTATGCACCTGCATACCCGTATGCCGTTTGATGCTGAAAACTACCGGGCGGATGAACTGCAAAGCTATGCCCGCGAATGGCTGGCGGCGGCAAGCCAGCAGGGGGAAGCACACGCTGATTTTATCAAGCCGCTGGCACCGCTTGAATTCACCACCCTGACGCTTGAACAGCTCCAGCGCTTCTGGCGTCACCCGGTGCGCGCTTTCTTCCAGATGCGGCTGCAGGTTAATTTCCGCAGTGAAGAGAGCGATATCCCCGATACCGAGCCGTTTACTCTCGAAGGTCTCACCCGCTATCAGCTTAACCAGCAGTTACTCAACACGCTGATTGAGCAACAAGAGCCGGAACAGATGTACCGCCGCTATCGCGCGGCAGGGGAACTCCCGTATGGCCCATTTGGTGAAATTGCCTGGGAAGCGCAGCGTCAGGAGATGTCTGCGCTGGCTGACCGAGTGATTGGCTACCGTCGGCCCGGACAAAGCATGGAAATCGATCTTGAATGCGACGGCGTTAACATAACCGGCTGGTTACCGCAGGTTCAGGACAATGGGCTGTTGCGCTGGCGTCCCTCTTTGCTTAGCGTTTCGCAAGGAATGCAACTTTGGCTGGAACACCTTGTCTACTGTGCAAGCGGCGGCACCGGTGAAAGCCGGCTGCTGCTGAGAAAAGAGGGCGAGTGGTCGTTCCCGGCACTTTCTGTCGATGAAGCAAAAGCTTACCTTGCACAGTTGGTTCAAGGTTACCGTCAGGGCATGTGTCAGCCGCTGTTGTTCTTGCCTGAGAGCGGCGGCGCATGGATAAAAGCCTGTTACGATGTCCAAAATGATGCCATCTTAAGGGACGACGATTCGCAGCAAAAAGCCCGCAGTAAATTTTTGCAGGCGTACGAAGGTAATATGGTGGTCAGCGGGGAAGGGGCCGATGTCTGGTACCAGCGCCTGTGGCGCACTCTGGAGCCCGCACAGTATGAGGCGATTATCGAACAGACGACGCCCTATCTGCTCCCCGTATTCCGCTTTAACCAGTCGGCATGATTGTATAAAAATTGCGCAATGTGAGCCGTTCAATTACTATGCGCAACGCGTCACGGACTGATGAGAGGTAGCCCGAGCAAGGCCGTTTGCCAGCGCTCGGGGGATCCCGGAGAGGTGCGCTCGCCGGGTTATCCGCATGAGCATAAAGAGTTGTCAGTCGTATTTGTTAATGATGAGGTCCGTGAATGCCCCGCAGTGTCTTGTTGAGTATGATTGTTTTCGTCACCGCCTTTTGGGCCACCGTCGGTCAGGCTGACACCGGATGGCAACCGATTCAGGAAACCATCCGTAAAAGCGAAAAAGATCCCCGTCAATATCAAGCTATTACGCTTGCTAACAACATGGTTGTTCTGCTGGTTTCCGATCCGCAGGCAGTGAAGTCGTTGTCTGCGCTGGTGGTGCCGGTGGGCTCGCTGCAAGACCCGGACGATCATCCCGGCCTTGCGCACTACCTCGAACACATGACGCTGATGGGCTCAAAGCAGTATCCGCAGCCTGACAATCTTGCTGAATTCCTGAAAATGCACGGTGGCAGCCACAACGCCAGCACCGCGCCGTATCGCACCGCTTTCTATCTGGAAGTGGAAAACGACGCGCTGCAAGGCGCCGTTGACCGCCTGGCTGACGCCATAGCCGCACCGCTGCTGGATAAAAAATATGTCGACCGCGAACGTAACGCGGTGAACGCCGAACTGACCATGGCGCGCACCCGTGACGGCATGCGCATGGCGCAGGTTAGCGCCGAAACCATTAACCCGGCGCACCCGGGCTCGCGTTTCTCCGGGGGCAACCTCGAAACGCTCAGCGATAAACCGAACAGCCCGGTATACGACGCGCTGCGGGCGTTTCGTGATAAGTACTACTCCGCCAATCTGATGAAGGCGGTCATTTATAGCAACAAACCTTTGCCAGAGCTGGCGAAAATTGCCGCCGAGACCTACGGTCGCGTGCCGAATAAATCAATTGAACGCCCGGAAATCAACGTACCTGTTGTGACCGATGCTCAAAAGGGTATTGTGATTCACTACGTGCCCGCGCTGCCGCGTAAAGTGCTGCGCGTAGAGTTCCGTATCGACAACAACTCTGCCCAGTTCCGTAGCAAAACTGACGAACTGATCACTTACCTCATCGGTAACCGAACCCCGGGAACGTTATCCGACTGGCTGCAAAAGCAGGGGCTGGTTGAGGGGATTCGTGCCGACTCTGACCCGGTTGTGAACGGCAATAGCGGCGTGCTGGCTATCTCCGCGACGTTGACCGACAAAGGCCTTGCCCACCGCGATGAAGTGGTGGCGGCAATCTTTAGCTACCTCGATTTAATGCGTCAAAAGGGCATCGACAAAAAAGACTTCGACGAGCTGGCGCATGTGCTGGATCTCGACTTCCGCTACCCTTCGATTAACCGCAATATGGACTACGTTGAGTGGCTGGCGGACACCATGATCCGCGTGCCGGTTCAGCACACGCTGGACGCGGTCAACATTGCCGATCAATATGACGCCCAGGCGGTAAGAGACCGGCTGGCAATGATGACGCCGCAGAATGCGCGCATCTGGTACATCAGCCCAAAAGAGCCGCACAATAAAGTGGCTTACTTTGTCGATGCGCCGTATCAGGTTGATAAAATCAGCGCCGACACCTTTGCCAAATGGCAGAAGGCGGCAAGCGGTATCAGCCTGAGTCTGCCGCAGCTGAACCCGTATATTCCAGATGACTTCACGCTGATTAAAAGCGACAAAAGCTATGCGCAGCCGAAGCTTATGATTGATGAGCCGAACCTGCGTCTGGTGTATATGCCGAGCCGCTATTTCGCTCGCGAACCGAAAGCTGATATCACCATGATCCTGCGTAATCCACAGGCGATGGACAGCGCCAAAAGCCAGGTGCTGTTTGCCTTAAACGACTATCTGGCGGGTATCGCGCTTGACCAATTAAGCAACCAGGCCGCCGTCGGCGGGATCGGCTTCTCGACCGGTGCCAACAACGGTCTGATGCTCAATGCCAACGGCTACACCCAGCGTTTGCCGCAGCTTTTCGACGCGCTGTTACAAGGCTACTTCAGCTATACGCCAACCGAAGAACAGCTGGAACAGGCCAAATCCTGGTATATGCAAATGCTGGACTCTGCCGAGAAAGGCAAAGCCTACGAACAGGCGATTATGCCGGTGCAGATGCTGTCTCAGGTACCGTATTTCCAGCGTGAAGATCGTAAAGCGCTGCTGCCAGCGATTACTTTAAAAGAGGTGATGGACTACCGCGACCAGTTGAAGGCCGGCGGCCGTCCTGAGTTTATGGTGGTCGGCAACCTCTCCGTTGAACAATCGACAACGCTTGCGCGTCACGTTGAATCACAGCTTGGCGCTCACGGCAACGAGTGGTGCCGCAATAAAGATGTGGTGGTCGACAAACAGCAAAACGTTATCTTTGAAAAAGCCGGTGGCAGTACCGACTCGGCGCTTGCCGCGGTGTTTGTGCCGCCAAACGTCGATGAATTCTCAAGCTCGGCGGCCAGCGCCATGCTGGCGCAGATCGTCCAGCCGTGGTTCTACGGTCAACTGCGTACCGAAGAGCAATTGGGCTACGCCGTATTTGCCTTTTCGATGAACGTGGGTCGCCAGTGGGGCATGGGATTCTTGCTGCAAAGTAACGAAAAACAGCCGGCCTTCCTGTGGGAACGCTTTAAGGCCTTCTTCCCGACCGCTGAGCAAAAACTGCGCACAATGAAACCGGAAGAGTTCGCGCAAATTCAGCAGGCGGTAATTGCCGACATGCTGCAAGCACCGCAAACGCTCGGTGATGAAGCCTCGCAGCTGAGCAAAGATTTCGATCGCGGTAATATGGCCTTTGATTCACGTGCTAAAGTAGTGGCCCAGATTAAGCTGTTAACGCCGCAGAAACTGGCCGACTTCTTCCATCAATCGGTGGTGGCACCGCAGGGCATGACGATACTGTCGCAGGTTTCGGGTAGCCAGAATGGCAAAGTTGATTACGCGCACCCTGAAGGCTGGAAGGTGTGGCAGAGTATTACCGCGTTGCAGCAAACCTTACCTTTGAGACGAGAGAACGAATGACCGACACCGCCGAGTCCCTTGATCCCCTGCGCTTACCCCTCTTTGGTGAGCGCCTGATTGAAGCCTCAGCGGGCACCGGAAAAACCTTCACCATTGCCGCACTCTACCTGCGGCTTTTGCTGGGGCTGGGCGGCGAGGCCGCTTATCCCCGCCCGGTGAACGTCGAAGAGCTGCTGGTGGTGACCTTCACCGAAGCGGCGACCGAAGAACTACGCGGGCGTATTCGCAGCAACATTCACGAGCTGCGCGTCGCCTGTCTGCGTGACGCGACTGACAACCCTCTCTACGCCAGCCTGCTGGCTGAAATCGACGACCTTCAGCAGGCGGCAAGCGTTCTGCTGCTGGCTGAGCGGCAGATGGATGATGCCGCCGTCTTTACCATTCACGGCTTCTGCCAGCGTATGCTCAGCCTCAATGCGTTTGAGTCGGGTATGCTGTTTGAACAGCAGCTTATCGAAGACGAATCCCAGCTTCGCTACCAGGCCTGCGCCGACTTCTGGCGACGCCACTGCTATCCGCTGGAACGCGAGATTGCGCAGGTGATCGTCGAGTCCTGGAAAGGGCCGCAGGATCTACTGAAATCGATCGACCGCTACCTGCAAGGCGAAGCGCCGCAGCTAAAAATGCCGATAAGCGCCACGGAAACGCTGGCGTCGCGCCATCAGCAGATCCTCGCGCAAATTAACGAGATCAAACAACGCTGGCTTGCGCACGTGGGGGAACTGGAGGCGCTGCTGGAAAATTCCGGCATCGATCGCCGCAAGTTTAACCGCGGCAACCAGGGCAAATGGATCGACAAGATAAGCCTCTGGGCACAAGAAGAAAGCAAAAACTACCAGCTCCCCGATGCGCTGGAAAAATTCAGCCAGTCGTTCCTCGCCTCGCGTACCAAAGCGGACGGCGAAGTGCCCACGCACCCCCTATTTAGTGCCATTGAACAGCTGCTGGCCTCGCCGCTCACCTTAAACGACCTGGTGATAGCGCAGGCGATGACGGAAATCCGTCAGGCGGTGGCGCAGGAGAAGCGTCGTCGCGGCGAGCTGGGCTTTGACGATATGCTCAGCCGTCTTGACGAAGCGCTGCATGGCGACAGCGGCGATGCGCTGGCCGCCGCCATTCGCCAGCGTTTCCCGGTGGCGATGATCGATGAATTCCAGGACACCGACCCGCAGCAGTACCGTATTTTTCGTCGTATCTGGCGGCAGCAGCCGGACACCGCGCTACTGTTGATTGGCGACCCAAAACAGGCGATCTACGCCTTCCGTGGTGCCGATATCTTTACCTACATGCGCGCGCGCGGCGACATGGCGGCGCACTACACTCTCGACACCAACTGGCGTTCTGCGCCGGGCATGGTCGAGAGCGTGAACCGCCTGTTTGGGCTGGTTGATAACCCCTTCATGTTCCGTGATATCCCGTTCCTGCCGGTGAAATCAGCAAGCAAAAATGCCTCGCTGCGTTTTGAAGTCGACGGCGAAAATCAACCGGCGATGAACCTGTGGCTGATGCCCGGCGAAGGCGTTAGCGCAGGGGATTATCAGAACTTTATGGCCGCGCAGTGTGCGGCGCAAATTCGCGACTGGCTGACCGGCGGCCAGCGCGGGACGGCGCTGCTGTGGCGCGGCGACAAGGCCAAACCGGTACAGGCTTCTGATATTACCGTGCTGGTGCGTAACCGCCAGGAAGCGTCGCTTATCCGCGACGCGCTGAATGCGTTGGCGATCCCCTCGGTCTATCTCTCTAACCGCGACAGCGTATTTGAAACACCGGAAGCACAGGAACTGCTGTGGGTTCTGCAAGCGGTGTTAACGCCTGAACGTGAAAACGCGCTGCGCAGCGCGCTGGCAACGGCGATGTTTGGCCTCAGCGCGCAGGACATCGACGGGCTAAACCAGGACGAAAACGCCTGGGATGCGCTGGTGGAAGAGTTTACGGAATACCGCAATATCTGGCTGCGTCGTGGGGTAATGCCGATGCTCCGCGCCCTGATGAGCGCCCGTTCGATTGCGGAAAATCTGCTGGCGACTCACGGCGGCGAGCGGCGTCTCACCGATATTCTGCATCTGAGCGAACTGCTGCAAGAGGCGGCCACCCAGCTTGAAAGCGAACATGCGCTGGTGCGCTGGCTCAATCAACAAATTGCCCAACCGGATACCAACGCCTCCAGCCAGCAGATGCGTCTGGAGAGCGACAAACACCTGGTGCAGATTGTCACCATCCACAAATCAAAAGGGCTGGAGTATCCGCTGGTCTGGCTGCCGTTTATCGCCCGCTTCCGTAAGCAGAATCAGGCGTTCTACCACGACCGCAACTCTTTTGCCGCCGTGCTCGATCTTAACGAAAGTGATGAAAGCCTTGAGCTGGCTGAAGCCGAGCGCCTGGCGGAAGACCTCCGACTGCTGTACGTCGCACTCACCCGCGCCATCTGGCACTGTAGTTTAGGTATCGCGCCGCTTACCGCACGGCGCAGCGATAAGCCCACGGATACCGAACTCCACCACAGTGCGCCGGGGCGATTACTGCAAAAAGGCGAAGTTCTTAATGCCGCAGGCCTTGAAGATTGCCTGCGTGCGCTGTGCGATGAACATATTGCGCTGACGCCAACCGCGCCGCCGGATAATACCCGCTGGCAGCCAACGCAGGCCGCCATGCCGGATCTGACCGCGCGGCAGGTATTGCGGCGCATCATCGATGACTGGCGCGTGACCAGCTATTCCGGCCTACAGCAGCGTGGACATAGCGTGGCGCAAGATCTGCTGCCGCGTCTGGATATTGACGCCGCCGGTGTCGGCGATGAACCGCTGGAGCCGGAACTGACGCCGCACAACTTCCCCCGCGGCGCCTCGCCCGGCACGTTCCTGCACAGTCTGTTTGAAGACCTCGACTTCACGCAGCCGATTTCAGCACAGTGGATGCGCGAGCAGTTACAGAACAACGGCTTTGGCGAGCACTGGGAGCCGGTGCTCACCGCCTGGATTTCGCAGGTGCTGGCAGCACCACTGGCTGATACCGGCATTGCGCTAAACCAACTGAGCGCGCGGGATAAACAGGTGGAGATGGAGTTTTATCTGCCGATTGAAAAGACGCTTGATGCCCAGGCGCTGGACGCGCTGACCCGCCGCTACGACCCGCTCTCGGCGGGCTGCCCGGAACTAGATTTCCGTCAGGTACGCGGCATGCTGAAAGGTTTTATCGATCTGGTGTTCCGTCATGACGGGCGATACTACCTGCTGGACTACAAATCCAACCATTTAGGTGAAAATGGCGAAGCTTATACTCAGCAAGCGATGGCAAAGGCGATGCAGTCGCACCGCTATGACCTGCAATACCAGCTTTATAGCCTGGCGCTGCACCGCTATCTGCGTCATCGCCTGGCCGATTATGACTATGAGCGTCACTTTGGCGGCGTGATTTATCTGTTCCTGCGCGGCGTCGACGGCGGCGCGGGGCAGCAGGGGATATTTGCGACCCGGCCCGATCCCGAGCTGATTATGGCAATGGATGCGCTGTTTGCTGGCGTTGAACAGGAGATGGATGCATGACGCTGGAACAAGGCTTACTGGAAGCCGTAGAACTCAAGCTATTACGCCCGCTGGACGTGCAGTTTGCGCGGATGGTGGCGCAGAATGAACACCCGGCGGTCATGCTCGCTGCCGCCATGCTCAGCCGCGATACCGGCGAAGGCCACGTCTGTTTACCTCTCTCTCATCTGACGCCAACCCTGCAACCAAAAGGGCGCGCGCGGGAATTATGGCAGCAGCTTTTTGCCGCTGTGGGCGAGCCTGAGGACTGGTCAGCATTGCTGCTTGCCTCACAGGCGGTGAGTGCGGGGGAGCGTCCGTCGCCTCTTCTTTTAAGCCGCCAACGCCTCTATCTGAACCGCATGTGGCGCAACGAAATGACCGTGGCGCGTTTCTTTAGCGACACTCAGTCGCCGTTTGAGATTGACGTGCCGCTGCTTGCCGCCACGCTGAACGCGCTGTTTCCGCCCGCTGACACGGTCGATTGGCAAAAGGTCGCCGCCGGTGTGGCGCTGACGCGACGTATTTCGGTGATCTCCGGTGGCCCCGGTACCGGAAAAACGACCACCGTCGCCAAACTGCTGGCAGCGCAGGTGCAAATGTCCGGCACGCAAAAGTGTCGTATTCGTCTCGCCGCGCCAACCGGTAAGGCCGCCGCGCGATTAACCGAGTCCCTCGGTGCGGCGCTGCGCAAGCTCAACTTAACTGATGAACAAAAAGCGATGCTGCCGACCGATGCCAGCACGCTGCACCGCCTGTTGGGTGCGCAGCCCGGCAGCCAGAAAATGCGCTATCACGCCGATAACCCGCTGCACCTTGACGTTCTGGTGGTGGATGAAGCCTCAATGATTGACCTGCCAATGATGGCGCGACTGATTGATGCGCTGCCGCCGCATGGGAGAGTGATTTTCCTCGGCGACCGCGATCAGCTCGCTTCCGTTGAAGCTGGCGCCGTACTGGGCGATATCTGTAGCTGGGTGAACAACGGCTATACCGCCGAACGCGCGCGTGAGCTCAGTCGCCTGGTGGGAACGGAGATTCCAGCCGGTGAAGGCGACGCCGCAAGCGCGCTGCGTGACAGCCTGTGTCTGCTGCGCACCAGCTACCGTTTCGGCAGCGATTCCGGCATCGGGCAGCTTGCCAGCGCGGTCAATCGAGGGGATAAAAAAGCCGTCAGCGAGGTCTTCCAGCGCGGGTATAGCGATATTGAACTCAAGTCGCTCAGCACAACGGACGATTACGCTGCGATGCTCGAGGATGCGCGCACAGGCTACGGTCATTATCTTCAATTACTACGCGACCGCGCCAGCCCCGCCGATGTGCTGGCGGCATTTGGCGAATATCAGCTTCTTTGCGCGCTGCGGGAAGGGCCGTGGGGAGTCAGCGGGTTAAACACCCAGTTTGAACTGCTGCTGGCGCGCCATCGACAGATTGTGCCGCAGCGCCATTCACGCTGGTATGAAGGTCGCCCGGTGATGATTACCCGCAATGACAGCGCGCTGGGATTATTTAACGGCGATATTGGTATTGCGCTGGATCGCGGGCAGGGGACGCGCGTCTGGTTCCCGATGCCGGACGGCACGATTAAATCGGTACAGCCGAGCCGCTTGCCCGAGCACGATACCGCATGGGCCATGACGGTGCATAAATCGCAGGGTTCGGAGTTTACCCACGCAGCTCTGGTGCTGCCGACGCAGATTGTTCCGGTGGTGAGTCGTGAACTGGTTTACACGGCGATCACCCGTGCAAAAGCACGGCTATCGATGTACGCCGATGAGAACCTGCTGGCGCAGGCGATTGCCACCCGTACCGAGCGGCGTAGCGGGCTGTCGGCGATATTTGCCGAGATGTCGTAGCCCGGGAAGACGATACCGGGCGGTTCCCTCTCCCAATGGGGAGAGGGTGAGGGGAAAAACGCTACGGCTTACGGAAAAACTCGTTATACAACATATACAAATGCGCCGCGCTCCATGAGAAATTAGGCGCTCCCTGCTGCGCGCCGGTCAACGGATTATAGTTCTCCTGAATTGGGCCGTCGGAGGTTAACCCTTTGGCATGTTTGAAGAAGGCATCGGCCATCTTCAGCGCTTCTTCGCGGTGACCGTAGCGTTCCATTCCTTTCAGGCCAAACCACAGTTGATCCACCCATACGCGACCGCGCCAATAAATATCTGCGCCAAACGCGGGATTGGTCAGCGCAGCGGTGCCCAGCGGCACGAAGGTGTTGAACTCTTTGTTATCCAGCATCACCGAAATTACCTCATCGGCGTGGGCCTGCGTTGCCGCGCCGTTAAACAGCGGCGACCAGCCCTCCGGGCCTTTGCCGCGCTCGACGATAGGCTTACCGGCACAACCGTTAGCCAGCGGTTGATCTTCAATACGAATGTCGTAATAGAATTTTGTCTGCGGGTCGAACATGCAGGTATTGATGTAGTCGGCGAGCTTTTTCGCCAGCGCCTGGTAGCGTTTCGCCTCTTCCGGCTTGCCGAGGAGGGTCGCCATTTCCGCCAGATAGTGATTGTCGCTGTACATATAGCTGGCTTGATCGACCGACTCCTGCAATAACGAATAGCCGAGCAGGTTGCCGCTCTGATCGCGGTTTTCGGCGAATTTTACCGTCCAGTCGCTGCGTTTCCCGCCGTTGGCGATGTATTTATCCAACTGCGCTTTATCGATAAAGCCAAACACCGCCGCGTCATCGCGCCCGGACTCCCAGGAGGCAGCCACCTGAGCTGGGATCTCCAGGCTGTCGTACTCGCCCTTCGCCGTCACTTGCTCATAAGTTTTGAGGCCAGAGAGCGTCTCTTCTTTATCGCCCTTTTTCACGGTAAACAGCATCGCGCCGTCGGCGGTATTGTGCGCTTTATCGCGGGTCGCGCCGTACTCCGGCACGCCGTTGCCGTTGTGGTCGCGGTTGCGTAGCCACCAGTCATGGTAGGCCACCAGTTTTGGGTACATCTCCTCAAGCCAGGCTTTATCTTTGGTGACGTTATAGACCTCCATCACCGACCAGGCGGCCAGGCTTGGCTTGGTATTGCGCTCGTTCCAGTTGCTGCCGTCACCGCCGCGCTCCGGGCTCAGGTTCCATGCGATCAGATCCGGCACGAAGCCGGCATCCTGCGGACGCACTTTATCGTTGGCGGCAATCTGCCAGGAGAAGACGGCGCGAATGTTCTCTTTGGCGATCTCCGGGTTGAAGTGGGCCATAGCGTAGGCCTGTTTCCAGGTATCCCACGGCCAGGTCTGATTGCCGGAGAACCAGCGTCCAGTCACCGACGGCGTGACGGTATTGTGCTGCACCGCACCGCCGGGGGCGCGCCAGTTGCCGTTCAGGGTTTCGATGGCTTTCACTGCCACCCGGGTTTGTTCTGCGGTGGCGTCAGGATTGGTCAGCCCCTTTTGCAAATAGCCGTTCCAGCGCTGCTCGGAAGCGCTCAGGTAGTGGGCCGGGCGCGCCAGAATATCGCGGATTTGCGCCTTCTCAAGACGCACCTGTTCGGCAGTCAGCAGGTGTGAGTAGGTGGTATAGATTGTTGTAGAACCGTTTATCTGCGCGCTACTGGTAAAACGATGGCCGTCGATTTTGGTGGCCGTCGGCAGGGAGCGATGCACCTGATACTGCGATTCGCCGGAGGTCATCAAATCAGAGTCGGAGCGGACTTTGCCAAAGCTCACCGTCAGACCATCGCGGGTTGCACTCAGATGACGCTGATAGCTCGGGAAGGCTTCATCAATGGTTTTAGTCGTCAGCAGTTTGCCCTCTTTCGAGGTCATTTTCTCCAGCAGTTCACCGTCCCAGACCAGTTTGAGCGGCGTATCGCTGGTGATTTTTGTCTCCAGCAAAGAAGTGTGCGCGCTGGCGAAGCGCAGAGTCATTTCAACCTGCACGCCGGGGGCGGAGAGTGTCTGAACCAGCGCGCCGGGCAGGCTCCACGCCTGCATGGTGAAGGCGACTTTTTTACCGTTCTGGTACACCGTCAGGCGATCAAAATTGGTCGCCATAAAGTTGATGTACTCTTCAGTCAGTAGCGCAGGACCAGGAAAACCGCCCATAGTGGCAGGGCCGTCCGGCAGCAGGTGTCCATGCCATGCGCCAAGATCGAAAAACGGGTTGAAGCGCTGGTGGTCATCGTAATCAAAATCCTGCATAGACTGCGGCGCGCCGCTACGGTTGATGACGTTTTTAAACTCATCAGCGGTCACTGCATGGGCGGAAAAGCTTAGCAGCAGGGCGCAGGCCAGCGGCGTAAAAGTGGTGGTTATTTTCATGGTATTTCTGTCCCTTGTTACCAATAGAAATATTGCATCAGGAAAACCTGGTCGCTCGGATCGCCAGAGGCGTTTTTCATGTAGAACCGGCTGTCTGCGGCGGTTGCAAAACGCCCATCGCCGTATTCGTACCAGATACCAAACTGCATAAATGAAGTGGTTTCCTCCGCGGCGTTATCCGGGCGATGTTTGGCGTAGCTATAGGCGGTGGAGAGATAAACGCCTTTGAGCGCTTCGTACATGGCGCTGGCCATAAAGCCGGTTTCGGTACCCGGAACGTTTTTCCCGCTCGCGCGTCCGGTGTGGTGCCAGGCGCGGGCGGCGAGGTTGGGGGAGAGGATACCGGTTAGAAACAGCTGCCCAGTGCCGTCGGTGACTTCCAGACCGTTCATCCAGGTGACATCTTTAGCGATATCGTATTGGATGTAGCCATTGACCATCGCCGGATAGGTATATTTATCGTCGTAGCGGTCGTACTTACCGAAATGCAGCCAGGCTTTGCCTTCGTCATGATGTCCGGCAGGCGTGGCGGTCACGCTATAGCGGAAGTCGCCCGCCAGGTTTTGCACCTTGAGCGCGTACATAATGTCGCGCGTATTGGGGATGACGTAGCCGAGGTCAGGGGTGAAATCGCCCCACCATTGCAGGTCATCGAGCGATGAGTCCTGGCGCAGACTGAGCATGATCTCGGTACTGTTGTCGGTTTTATATCCACCATAGAAGCGGTTAATTCCGCCTTCAAATCCGCCCCAGCTGTGATCCGGGACCCAGGCATTACCCTGATTATCGGCCTGAACCGTCCAGCCTTCGCCATAAATTAAGCCAAACCAGTTGCCGTGCTTTATTTCCAGACCGCCTTCAATATAGGTTCCATCGCTATATTTGTGCTTATCCTCGCCTTCTAAATCCATATATCCACCAATGCCCAGCTCGCCGTAAAACCGGTATGAAGTCGTGCCGATTTCTGGCGTCTTCATATCATCATGTTCCGCTGGTAGAGCGGTTTCGGCGGCGAGCGTGGGTGCGCAAAAAGCCAGGGCGGCCAGCGCCCAGTAAAAAATGTTATTATTTTTCATAGGTTCATTTAGAGGTAATGTAGTTTGTTTTTTTTAAGAAAAAATCATCTCATGGAGCATCAGAGGCTGGCGCTGCTTCAATTATTTTTCTTCCTGAGTTAATCCCCTCACATATTTGCTGTATTTCCACCAGGCAAATCCGAGGAAGATAACGATCCCACCAACGTTATAGAAAATAATCGTCAGAATATTGCCGCCGGTTGGGAACGTTGAGGCAACGAAGCCGATGGCAAAAATGGTAATAAGCATAGAAACCACCGCAATGCCGGTCGTGCGCGAGCCCATCTTAAAATCTCGCGGCAGATGATCGAGCTTACGGCGCAGGTTGAGATATGCCAGCATAATAAACAGCGGCGGTAGCATAGAAGCGGCGGCGGTCATATTAATGATGGTATTCATTAAATCCTGCACCGTATTAGAACCCATCATCGGGATAATCATCAGTGGAATGACAATCAGGAATTGAATCCATGCGGCACGTGCCGGTACGCCGTTCTGATTAAGCTCGACGGTTTTTTTGCCAAATATCCCCGCCGGAATTTCGGAGAAAAAGATTTTTACCGGCGTGGCGGTCCACATTAATAACGAACCGAACATGGCGGTAAAGGAGACCAGGCCAACAAATCGGTTAATTAAAATTTCCGGCAAACCAAAGTATACCGCCATCCCATGGAAGACTTGTACCGATCCGCCGGTAAATTTCAGCTCTTTACTGCTGATGAATACGTTAATCAGCACTGAAGATATCGAGTACAGCACGCCGATAACAATACCGGCCATGATGATGACTTTCACGAATGACTTTGATCCGCCTTTGACGTCATTCACATACACCGCGACGGATTCCGCGCCGCCAGCCGCCATAAAGATCCAGGTAGTGATGCCCAGAAACGCCCAGTTGAAGTTCGGGATCATCGCATCCACGGTAATGGGATCCGCGGGTTGAATACCGCCCACCAGCGCGCTGCCTGAGAGCAGGATGTAGGAGAGGGTCAGGAGCAACATCAACGATGATGTGACCGAGGTAATCGGGCCGAGCATTTTTGCGCCGTTTGTTGATACCCAGGTGGATAAAGCAAACAGCGCCATGCTTAGCACCGTTGTGGCAATCGGAGTCAGGATGTACTCATAGCCGAGAAAAGCGTAAGAGGCATAGGCAATGACGCGCGGCAGCAGCGAGGTGAAAAAGAACAGATTCACAAACCAGTAGGTGTAGGCGGTAATAAACGCCCAGCGTCCACCCAGTGAGCTTTTAACCCAGGCGTAAACGCCCGCTTCTGAGTTTTTATTGAGTGAAACAAATTCCGCAATAATCAGGCAGAAAGGGATGAAGTAGAACAAGGTGGCGAGGAAGAACATCGGCGCTGACGCCAATCCTAGCTCAATATTGTTATTGATAACGTTGTTAAAACTGAAGACGGCAGCGAAGGTCAGGGACAGCAGGCCAAACTTGCCGATGGTATTACGTTTGGTATCAGACATAACACATCTCCACACATTATCCTTCGCAGAGTAGTTGAAGGGATTGTGTTGTTTGTAGGGTAGAGGCAGTTAAGTATCACAGTTAATTTTAGTAAAATATTTAGTAAATAAAATAAGTAAAACTGAATTGCTTTAACTCGATCACGAAAAAGGTTGAGGGCTACGACATTGCTTTCAGGTCAAAAAAATCCCGCCTGCCGAAAAGGGAGGCGGGATAGTGGGTTGCTTATTTAGCCGGATTCTCCGCGCCATTCAGCGCCGCCTGCTGGCTATTGCGCTGTTTTTTCTCAAAGCGGGTTATCCACCACCAAGCCAGACCAGAAAAAACGGCGGTCATAAAGACGTTGATAAAGAAGGCATTTACCAGGTCGACGCCCGGAGGGAACGCTGAGGCGGTCATGCTGACCAGGAAAATGACGATCAGCATCGATACCACGGCCATGCCGACCTTTCTTGAGCCCATGCGGAAGTCGCGCGGGGTATCATCGTGCTTCCAGCGGAAAACAAAGTAGGCGACCATAATAAACAGCGGCGGCAGCATGGCGGTGCCTGCGGTCAGGTTGATGGCGGTATTCATCATCTGCTGAACGCTGGCGGAGCCGAAGCCGTTGACAATAAGCATTAAAAAGACAAAAACAAACTGCCACCAGGCGGCGCGTACTGGTACGCCGTGAGCGTTGAGTTCGGTCGTTTTTTTGCCGTAGATGCCCGCAGGAATTTCAGAGAAGTGAATTTTTACCGGTGCGGCAGTCCACATCATCATGCTGCCGAAGATGGCGATAAACAGAATAATGCCGACGAAGCGGCCCATCAGCGCTTCCGAAATATGGAAGTAAGCGCCAAGGCCGGTGAAGATCTCCACCATGCCCGCCGCGTAGGTCAGATCTTCACGCGCCACAAAGACGTTGACCAGCAGTGAACCCAGCGCATACATCCCGCCTATCAGCACTCCGGCGGTGATGATCACTTTAATAAACGATTTCTGACCGCCTTTGGTGTCGTTCAGGTAGGCGGCAACGGTTTCAGCCCCGCCCGCAGCCTGGAAAATCCAGCACATGATGCCAAGCGTAGCCCAGTTAATGGTTGGGGCCATGGCGTGCAGCGTAATCGGCTGCGCGGGTACGTGACCCGAGCCCAGTGCAGTAAAGGCGCCGACAACGTAAATCGCAAACAGCGCGAAGACGCCATAGGCTACGCATTCGGAGATTTTCCCAAGCCAGGTCGCGCCTTTGGTGGAGATATGGGTGGCCATGGCGAACAGGACGATGGAGATAAGCGAAGTGACCATCGGCGAGAAGGGAATGGCGTAACCCATAATCGCGTACGACGCGTAGGCCACCACGTTCGGCAGCAGCGACAGGAAAAAGAACAGGTTTACAAACCAGTACAGGAACGACCCCAGATAGGCTGCGCGGGTGCCTAAAGGCTGTTTCAGCCAGGCGTACATGCCTGACTCAGAATTTTTATTCGCTGAGACGAATTCGGCGATGATAAACACAAACGGGATAAAATAAACCACCGTCGCGAACAAGAAGATAGGCGCGGAGCTCAGACCTAACTCAATGTTATTGTTGACGATATTTCGCACGTTAAACACGGCGGTAAACGCCATCGACAGCAGGGCGAATTTACCTATTTTGGCACGAATTGATTCGGACATATGTCCTCCGAAAAATCATATAGCCCGGATTTGGGGCTGGAACCGGGACGGCCAGCGGGTGTACCCGCTGGCCTCTTGTTGCTTAACGCAGGCTTACTTATTCAGGAAGTAGCCATCTTCAATCGTGACTTTAAGCACCACTTTTTTGACCGGTGAATCGCAGATAAAACGGTAAGCTTCGTTGGTATCGCAAATCACCATTTGTCCTTCATGTACCTGAACGGTTTCACCTATGCCTTTCAAATATTCGCGGTCGGTTTCATCGCGGTAGCAGGCGACGGTCTGGAGCTTATCTTTGGCGGCAAACTCAATTTTTTGCTGACCTTGCAGATAATAATGCACTTCGAAATAGCGGCGATTACCGACAAACAGCGCATCCGTCGTGCTATCGCTTTCCACGCGATAGGTGAGCGAATCGCCGATGGAGTGGGCGACGCCGGGCCGGATATTGTCGATGTTATTGATGGCTTCCATGCAGCGCTGCCATTTACGTCCGCTGTGATAGACCTGCTTAAATTGTTCTAAATTATCGAGAATTCTCATTTTTCAGCCTCGCTGTGTGAATCGGAGGAAAAGAAACCGGCGTCAAAGCTATGATTCGCCAGCCTCTGCGAGGAAGCGCACCCGCCTTCCAGCGGCAGCAGCGTAAAGCCATAGTTGAACGGTTTGAGCCAGACGCGCCAGCTATCCAGCACCTCGCTGCCCCAGGAGTTCGATCCCAGGCCGAGCAGTTGGGCGTCGATATTCAGAGTGATGTCATCGCTGCGTCGCAGTTCGTTACAGTGCTGCGCGGCGTGCAGATTTTCCGCCGTATAGTGCCAGGCGCTGACGTTGAGCGGGCTGCGCGGTACCACCATCAGGCCGCTGCCGTGACGGTCAGTAAAAGAGGCCCAGCGTACGTGCTGGCGGTTGCCGTTGTTCTGCGGGAACGGATAGTTCACAAACATGTCGTCGACGGTGGTGCGCCAGACGTCGATGATGTTGCTTTGCTGGCTGTCGGCGTAGTTTTCGCCCGGCCCGCGACCGTAGTAATTGACCTGCTCAAACTGACCGTTAATACCGAGCATAAAGCCGATGCACGGTACGATATGCGGGTAATCACCGTAGCGTTCGCCTTCAAGCTCAACGTTAATATGGCCCTGCGGAGTTATCTGCCAGCGATAGGTGCAGCGCATACCGAAATCGAAAACCGGCGGGGCGATAATGCTGCGGGTGGTGATAATCACCGTGTCACCGCACTGCTCGGCGCTGAATTCACGCAAATGCTCCTGCATAATTTGCAGATGATTTGGCTGCCACAGCCCTTCGTATTCCTGTTTATGGTTATCAATCATCGGCTTGAAGAAGTTAATCTTCGGCTCGCGGGTTACCTGGTCGATGCCGTTCACCTGCCATTCGCTGAGCTTGCCGCTGACTTTCGAGAACACCACGCGGAAGTTGTGCCCGGTGATGCTGTAGCTCAGACGTTCATCGGCGATGTGCAGCGGGGTGGCGCTGGCGTTCACCAGCGGCGTTTTTGCTGCAGTCTGCTCTTTAAGCTGGAACTGGTAGACGGCGATTGGGTGGTTGGCTTCGCTGTAGAGCGTGCGGGAATCTTTGGTCACCATGATGTTGACGAAGGTCTCGCGATCGTCGAGCGCTGGCAGGTCGATTTTGATATCGCGGCTGCTGTTTGCCGAAAGCCCCGCAACCTTAAGCTGTTGGGTCGCCAGCGTGGCCCCTTCGGCACGTACTTCAACGCGCAGGGTGTAGTCGTCCAGCGTGGAGAACCAGAGCTTATTATCGACGCGCAGCTCGCCCCGGGTGATATCGGTCGCCTGCACTTTTACCGGCGCGATAACCTGCTTGTACTCTCTGAGCCCCGGCCCTGGGGTCTGGTCGGAGAAAACCAGCCCATCGAGGCAAAAATTGTAGTTATTAGGATAGTCACCGTAGTCGCCGCCAAATTTGTACCATACCGCGCCGCTGTCGTCGGTGGCCTGGATACCGTGATCGCACCACTCCCACACGTAATGACCCTGAATGCTGTCGTGCTGATAGAACACGTTCTGGTATTCGCTGAGCCCGCCGGGGCCGTTGCCCATCGCATGAGCGTATTCGCAGATAATGCGTGGTTTTTCATGCGGATGCTCACCGAATTCGTTCATCAGCGGCACGCGGGTATACATGGTGGAGATGATATCCACCACTTCGGCGTCGCGATCCTCTTCGTAGTGCACCAGACGGGTATCATCCAGCGCTTTGGTGGCCTGATACATCGCGCGGATGTTGCAGCCGTAGCCGGACTCGTTGCCCAGCGACCAGATGATGATCGACGGATGGTTTTTCTGCGCGTGAACATGGCGCACGATACGCTCGACGTAAATGTGCTCCCATGCCGGGTCGTCGGTGATGGCGCTCAGGTTGCCGACGTTGGCGAAACCGTGGGATTCGACATCGGTTTCCGCCATCACGAACAGGCCGTAAATGTCGCACATCTCATAGAAACGCGGGTCGTTCGGGTAGTGGGCGGTGCGCACCGAGTTAATATTGTGCTGCTTCATCAGCAGCAGATCTTTCTCCACGCGGTCCATTCCCACCGCACGACCTTTCAGATGGTCGTTATCGTGGCGGTTAACCCCGTGCAGCATCACGTAGCGGTTGTTGATGTAGAACAGACCATCGCGCACTTTGATATCGCGGAAGCCAACGCGCTGCGGGATAACTTCGATAATTTCCCCGGCGGCGTTTTTCAGCGTCATCACCAGGTGGTAGAGGTACGGATTTTCTGCTGACCACTGCTGCGGCGCTTTCACATCAATAGCAAAATCGACGTTCAGCTGCTGGTTGACGGTCAGGCGCTGGGTTGTGCCTTCATATAGCGCTTTTTCACCGTCGAACAGCGCATATTCCAGCGTGACTTCACCCGCCTGGGCGGCGAGGTTTTCCAGCACCAGCTGGCAGGAGAGAGTGGCGTCAATATAGTCGTCATTAAAATCGGTGCGCAGGGTGAAATCCTGCACATGCAGCGGATTTTTCCCGACCAGGTACACATCGCGGAAAATACCCGCTGACCACCACATATCCTGGTCTTCAATGTAGGTGGAGTCGGCCCACTGCATCACGCGTACGCACAGCAGGTTGTCGCCGGTGTTTACCGCGTGACTGATATCAAACTCTGCCGTCAGGCGGCTGCCTTTACTAAAACCAATGTACTGACCGTTAACGTAGACTTCGAAATAGGTTTCGACGCCATCAAATTTAATAATGGTCTGCTGATCCTGCCAGCCGTCGCTGAGGGTAAAGATGCGCTGATAGGCGCCGGTTGGGTTATCGGTCGGAACGTAGGGTACGTCAATCGGGAAGGGAAAACCTTCATCGGTATATTGCAGCTGACCGTGGCCTTCCATCTGCCACATTCCCGGCACGGTGATCGGCCCCCAGTCGCTAAGGTATTGCGAAGTGAACGCTTCTGGTACCAGCAGCGGGTTGGTGAAGAAGCGGAAGTTCCATTGTCCGCTGAGGGACAAAAAGCGGCTGCTGGTTTCACGGGCGAAGGTACGCGCCTGGGCCTGCGAATCGTAAGAGAAGAAATAGGCCCGTGGCGGCAGCCTGTTTTCATGAGTGAGTTGAAGATTTTCCCAGCGATTCATATCGCCTCCCTGAACGGACTAAACGGATATGATGCATTTTAGTAAAAGTTTTACTAAATAAAACCGTCGGAGATGATTTACTTTAACTCGATCACAAAATGAGCGTTACCGGGCGCCTGTGGTTGGCGTCGGGAAAGGGACATTCCCGGAGGCGATGCTGCGCATCTGTCCGGGCTACTGTTGTGCAGACGGCGGTGAACCCGTAGCCCGGGCTGCCGTTTTGCAGACGGTGCTGAACCTGTAGCCCGGGCAAGGCGCGTCAAGCGCCGCCCCCGGGAGCCGAGCGCAGAGGATTTCGCGTCAGAAACGCAACTAGCGGGTAGTACCGCGCAGTTTTAGCACGCTCGGAACATAGACGTTTAGCGGCAGCGCGCGCCCATCGCGGGCTTTTTCAAACAGCAGGTTCACGCCCTGGCTGCCCATCATTTCTGAGTGAATGCGCACGGTGGAGAGTGGAGGGAAGGTAAAGCGTGCGGTGGGGATATCATTAACGCTGATAAGCGAGATATCTTCCGGGATAGCGAGTCCGCGTTCGTGGATAGCGCGCAGTACGCCGATGGCAATTGAATCCGATGCGACAAACAACGCTGTGGGGAAATCCGCTTTCGCCAGCATGATTTTTGCAAGCTCATAGCCAGAAGAACTGGAAAAACCACCGCGCCAGATGTCATCTTCCGACACCACCCCTTTAAGACGGCCGTACTCAGCGAAGGCCACTTCACGGATATCAGCTTTGCCGGGTTCATCCTGGCCGCCGATAAACCCGATGCGCGACGCGCCCTCGGCGATAAAAAAGTCGATAACTTCTTTTGCGATACGCACCAAATCGATATCCACGGCATCATAGTTGCTGCCAGGTTCATGGAAATCGATAAAGCAAATATTATCCGTTAACGCAGTGGCCGCGTCACGAATGGCGAGCGACGGCTGCCCGACAATCAATACGCCGGTGATTTTTTTCAGTTCCGGTAGCGCGTTGTTGAAATAGCAGTTTGTTAGCTCAATGCCGAGCTTTTCGCATTGCGTTTCAATGCCGTGGCGAATCGCCAGATAGTAAGGATCGTTGATTTCAAGATCCTGCTGATAGCTGTAAATCGCCAGAATATGATGGTGCCCAACCGCGTGTGCCTGGGTCTTACGCGAGCTGGTGCTCTTATATTCCAGCTTCTCGGCAATCTCCAGGATACGGTGCTTTGTCTCTTCTTTCACGTTCAGGGTGGGGTCGTCGTTTAATACCCGTGAAACCGTTGCCAGCGAAACGCCCGCTTCGGTCGCGATATCTTTCAGTGTAGCCATTTTTTCTCTTCTCTGACGTTGCCCCATTGATGCAAACCATTGTAAAGCAAGCGAGGGCTCCTGCATCTTTTTTCAGTAAATTGACGCGGTATTATTCAATACCCACCCGACATTTTCTCTGATGTAAACAGTGATTGACCTAACATTGTTGTCAATATTATGCGGAAAAACTGATGATTTTTGTTATTTTTTACTAAAACTTTACTAAGGTGGAGGGAGAAGATGGAAACGGTAGTTTATGGTGATTTTGCCAAACTGGAGATGCGTACCGGCAAGATTGTCGCCGTAGAGCGCCATGCAAACGCTGACAAGTTATACATTGCTCAGATTGATGTTGGCGAACGTACCTTGCAGACGGTGACCAGCCTGGTGCCGTACTACAGTGAGGAAGAGCTTCTGGGAAAAACCGTGGTGGTGCTGTGCAATCTGGCGAAAGCGAAAATGCGCGGGGAAATCTCCGAGTGCATGCTTTTGTGTGCAGAAACTGATGATGGCAGCGAAAGCGTCCTGCTCACACCGGAGAAGCTGATGCCAGCGGGTGTACGAGTGGTATAGCGGTAGATGGAGGGTAGGCCTGATAAGCGTAGCGCCATCAGGCGCAACGGTGCCGATTGCCGGGTGGCGGCTTCGCCTTACCCGGCCTACACGGGCTGGAATGCACCTAACCCTCTCAAAAGGGTAGCCCGGCCGAACGCAGTGACGTCGGGATTGGTTGCGAGCCACCCCGGGGGCGGCGTAAACGCCTTGCCCGGGCTACCGGTTTACACCAGATCCGTCATCAACACCTTCGACCGACGCTGGTAGTTATACAGCAGCTTTTTACTCTCCGGCAGCAGCTCCACATCAACCGGCTTAAACCCGCGCTCCTGGAACCAGTGAATGCTGCGCGTGGTCAGCACAAACAGATGATTAAGCCCCATCTGTTTTGCCTGCGTAGCAATACGCTCCAGCAGCACCTCGCCGCGCGATGAACTCCGGTAATCCGGGTGCACCGCCACGCAGGCCATTTCGCCGATCTTTTCCTCCGGGAACGGATAAAGCGCGGCGCAGGCAATGGTGGTGTTATCGCGCTGAATAATGGTGAACTTGTCGATCTCCATCTCCAGCTGTTCGCGAGAACGACGCACCAGAATCCCCTGTTGCTCCAGCGGGGCAATGAGATCCAGAATCCCGCCGATATCGTTAATGGTGGCGCGGCGAATTTGCTCGGCGCTCTCCATCACAATCTGCGTACCAATACCGTCGCGGGAGAACAGTTCCTGCAACAGCGCGCCGTCTTCCTGATAGCTAATCAGGTGGCTGCGACGCACGCCGCTGCGGCAGGCTTTTACCGCGCCGCGCAGGAAACGCGCGGTGCCGGAAAGATAGTCGCCTTCCTGCTCGAGTTCTTCAATACGCGCCTGTGCTTCGTTCGGGAACAGCTCCGGGACAATCTCGCCCGCCTCGTTGTAAACCCCTTGCGACGAGCAAAAGCCGATCATCTTTTCCGCTTTGAGCTTAATCGCCAGTTGGGTCGCCACTTCTTCGGAGGTGAGGTTGAAGCTCTCACCGGTCACTGAAACGGCAACCGGCCCCATCAGCACAATCGCCCCGTTGTCGAGCTGGCGGTGGATCGCTTCTTCATCAATACGACGAATACGTCCGCTGTGGCAGTAGTCGATGCCGTCATCCACCCCTAGCGGCTGGGCGATAATAAAGTTGCCGCTCACCACGTTGATGTGCGCGCCCTGTAGCGGGGTATTGTTAAGGCTCATCGACAGCCGTGCGGTAATATCCAGCTGCAGAAGACCCGCAGCCTGTTTCACCAGCTCCAGCGTTTTAGTATCCGTAACACGAATATGTTTATGGTAGGTCGGCTCATGGTGGTGCTCAGCCAGATTGGCATCGATTTGCGGGCGCGCGCCGTAGACCAGCACCAGGCGAATGCCCAGGCTGTGGAGCAGACCAATATCGCTGACGATGCTGGAAAAGTTTTCATGCTCAATGGCTTCACCGCCGAGCATAATGACAAACGTCTTCCCCCGGTGGGCGTTAATATAGGGGACAGAATGACGAAACCCCTCTACCAGTTCGGTTCTACGTTCCTTCACCACGGCACAACCCTCAATGCATGACTATTCGTAATTAATGTATTTTTATTCTGTTTTCGGGCGAAACGCAAGCCGGATTTTGCCTAAATAACGCAATAGCCTGCTGCCAATTGTGTTGATCCTACGAATGTTTACCCTTTTATAGATGACAGCTTATCCACCTTTGGTTAAAGTTTTCGGTCAATCGTAAAATGCGTAAATTCAAATTGTCTTTTTTTGCCTGGGATGGAGCATGTCGGGAAGTCAGTCGTTAAGTCGTCGTCGCCTGTTAAAAGGGGCGGGCGCCATGTGGTTGTTGAGCGTGAGTCAGGTGGGTTTAGCTGCCGTTAGTCAGGTGGTGGCTGTGCGTATCTGGCCGGCGTCCAGCTACACGCGCGTCACGGTGGAGTCTAACCGTGTGCTTAAGTACCGACAGTTTGCGCTAAGCAATCCTGACCGTATGGTGGTGGATCTCGAAGGGGTTAATCTGAACTCGGTGCTAAAAGGCATGGGGGCGCAGATTCGCGCCGACGATCCCTATATTAAATCGGCGCGTGTCGGGCAGTTTGATCCGCAAACCGTGCGCATGGTATTTGAGCTAAAACAAGATGTTAAACCGCAGCTCTTTGCCCTGGCGCCGGTCGCCGGTTTTAAAGAGCGCCTGGTCATGGATCTCTATCCTTCCAACAGCAATGACGTGCAGGATCCGCTGCTGGCCTTGCTGGAGGAATACAATAAAGACGGCCTCGAAAATCAGGTTCCGCCAGCGCAAAGCGGGCCGCAGCCGGGCAAAGCCGGGCGTGACCGTCCGATTGTCATCATGCTTGACCCCGGCCACGGCGGCGAAGACTCCGGCGCGGTGGGGCTGCATAAAACGCGGGAAAAAGATGTGGTACTGCAAATTGCCCGTCGCCTGCGCGCACTGATTGAGAAAGAAGGCAATATGAAAGCCTACATGACGCGCAACGAAGATATCTTTATTCCGCTCAAAGTCCGGGTGGCAAAAGCGCAGAAGCAGCGCGCCGACCTGTTTGTCTCCATTCATGCGGATGCGTTCACCAGCCGCCAGCCGAGCGGTTCCTCGGTGTTTGCGCTGTCGACCAAAGGGGCCACCAGTACCGCGGCCAAATACCTCGCGCAAACCCAGAACGCCGCTGACTTAGTGGGCGGCGTGAGCAAGAGCGGCGACCGCTACGTTGACCACACGATGTTTGATATGGTGCAGTCGCTGACCATTACCGACAGCCTGAAGTTCGGTAAAGCCGTGCTGCAAAGGCTTGGTAAGATCAACAACCTGCATAAAAATCAGGTCGAACAGGCCGGTTTTGCGGTATTAAAAGCGCCGGATATTCCATCAATCCTCGTCGAAACCGCGTTTATTAGTAACGTTGAAGAAGAACGTAAGCTGAAAACCGCGGCCTTCCAGCAGCAAGTCGCCGAGTCAATTCTCGCAGGCATCAAAGCCTACTTTGCCGACGGCGCGACGCTGGCAAGGCGCGGGTAATTTACCGTGTCGCGACTCAAAAGCGTCCACGGCGGCAACACCCGTGAAGCAGCGGCGCTGCTCGGCATCTCTGCCGACCAGTTGCTGGATTTTAGCGCCAACATTAACCCGCTAGGTATGCCGGAGAGCGTAAAGCAGGCCATCATTGCCCAGCTTTCATGTGCCGAGCATTATCCCGACGTAGACTATGCGCAGCTGCACGCGGCGCTGGCTGCGCATCACGGGGTGCCTGTTTCGTGGGTATTGGCGGGCAACGGTGAAACCGAATCTATTTTCACCCTTGCACGCGGTTTAAAGCCGCGTCGGGCGATGGTGATTGCTCCGGGCTTTGCCGAGTACCGCCGGGCGCTGGACACGCTTGATTGCCAGGTAGAGACTTTTGCCCTGCGCGAAGAAGACGGCTGGCAGCTGACCGAGCGCATCTTACCGGCGCTAAGCGCAGAGCTTGACTGCCTGTTTTTGTGCACGCCGAATAACCCGACCGGGCTGCTGCCCGAGCGCACGCTGCTGGAGGCGATAGCCGAACGCTGCCGGACGCTCGATATTACGCTGGTCTTAGATGAAGCATTTATCGACTTTATCGCCGACGAACCCGGTTTTATCCCGCATCTTGGCGAACATCCGCACATTTGGGTGCTGCGCTCGCTCACCAAGTTTTACGCCATTCCTGGCCTGCGGTTAGGCTATTTACTCAACGGTGACGCCGAGGCGGTGGCGCGACTGCGTAAGCATCAGATGCCGTGGTCAATCAATAGCTTTGCCGCGCTGGCAGGTGAAATTGCCCTGTGCGATGACGCTTATCAACAGGCAACCCGGCGATGGCTGGCGCAGGAAGGCCCGCGATTTTATCAGGCGCTGTGCGACATTGATGGGCTGACAGTGTATCCGGGGCAAGCCAACTATCTGTTTTTACGCTGTGAAAGGCCGGATGTTGAATTGCAGTACGCGCTGCTGCAACACCATATTCTTATCCGCAGTTGTGCCAACTATCCGGGGCTGGATGCGCGCTACTTCCGCGTGGCAATTCGCAGCGAGGCGGAAAACCAGCGGCTGCTGGCGGCGCTTCGTCAGGTGCTTAGCTGAACTCCGCCCGACACCTTACTTACCAGGTGCTGTTTCGGCCACCAATCGCTGAGTTTTTGCTGTGCCAGCGCCCATCTCAAATATTCCACATCGTGGCGATGGCGGTCGAGCATTAACCCGACCACGCTGCCGCTGTGCGCCACGTTTATTCCGTATAATCCGCAAGATTCAACCAGCGACAGCAACGTCGTAAACTCCGGTTTGGGCAGCAGCGCCTGGCTGGCGATCGCGCTGAGCGTTGCCGCCTCGCCTAACCGTTCCGGGCTATTGCTGGCGCAGCCTGCCTGCACCTTTTCCCACGCCTGATGCAGTCTTGCGGCGCTGGCCTGTAATGCCGCTTCACGCGGTAAACGGTGATAATCTGCGGTGCGTAGAATGACGGGGCTTTCGAGCACCAGCAGGTCGAATTCAGGCGAGGGGCCACAGCCAATTTGAGTATGCGCGTCATGATGATCAAACAGGGTTAACTGATCGAAAAGCGTGCTGTCCGTTGGCTCAAGCGACACGCACAGCGCAGCCAGAATTGATTCATTCAATGAATACCCCAAGTGATGCGCTGTGGCAACGGCGGTGGCGGCAATGTCGGCGGTGCTGCTGGCCATGCCTTTGGCAATCGGGATTGTCGAGTGAACCTCAACCTGTAGCGTCTGGCTTAGCGCCGGTGGATAGCCAAAGTGTGCCAGCACGGCCTCAAGCGTTGCGCGGGTGAGCGGGCGCTCGTTGGCTAAGGGCGAGCCGTCACGCACCTCCACCGTGCTGTACCAGTCTATCGGGCACGAGATGAGCTTTTCACTGCCCAGAATCCAGCCCTGAATAATTTCCCCGCAGGAACCGGGGCAGCGTGCCACGCTCATGATATTCCTTGCTTTAGCCTTCAAAATATAACTACCGTAAATATACCGGTATTGTCATAGCGCAACGAAATCCTTTATTTGACGCGCTAGAGTAAGCTGCTTTTATTTTATGCGGGCGCGGTGCCGGCATAAATCTGCAACCAACAGGTCAGGCACATTATGTGCCAGGGAAGGGGGTGAATACACGCGTGTATAAATCCCCCGCAGCCCCCGCTGCTGTGATGCTGACGACCCCGTAAACACCACTGATCGCCGGATCGGGAAGGACGGGTGAGGATGACGCTAAGCCAGAAGACCTGCCTGTTGGTCATTAACAACAACTTCGGTGGGAAGTGGGTTGCTTTGCGTTGCACGGTCGGCTGATCGGGCAAGCGCACGGCTATACTCGTCCCTCGGCAATAGGGTCAGGGTATGGCAGCCAGACAGCACGCATTTGTTCTTGCAGGTACCGGCAGCGGCTGTGGTAAAACCACGGTGACGCTGGGCTTGCTGAAATTGCTCCAGCAGCGCGGGCTGCGGGTTCAGCCGTACAAGGTTGGCCCTGACTATCTCGACACCGGCTGGCATACCGCGCTGTGCGGCGTCCCTTCGCGTAATCTCGACAGCTTTATGCTGCCCACCTCGATTCTCAACGCCCTGTTTTGTGACCATTTGCAGCACGCGGATATCGCCGTGATTGAAGGCGTCATGGGCCTGTACGACGGTTACGGCACTGACCCCAATTATTGCAGCAGCGCGGCGATGGCCAAACAGCTGGGCTGCCCGGTGATTTTACTGGTCGATGGCAAAGCGGTCTCCACCTCGATTGCCGCAACCGTCATGGGCTTTCAGCACTTCGACCCCAGCCTCAACATCGCCGGGGTGATTGTTAATCGGGTCAACAGCGACAGCCACTTCCAGTTGCTGAAAAGCGCCATCGAACGTTACTGCGCTATTCCGGTGCTGGGCTACGTTCCGCGCGTGGAAGGCGTGGCGCTGCCCGAGCGCCATCTTGGGCTAGTCACCGCCCGCGAATCAACGCTTAACGCCAAACCGTGGCAGGATTTTGCCGCCACGCTTGAACGCACGCTGGATATTGACGCGCTGCTCTCGCTCAGTGAACTGAACGCCTTACCGGTTGGAGAATGGCCGACGACGCCGCTTGCCGGTGAAGGCTTAACGCTGGCGCTTGCCGATGATGAAGCCTTTAATTTTTACTACCCGGATAATCTGGCGCTACTGGAACGCGCGGGGGTGAACATTGTGCGCTTTAGCCCGCTGCACGACCGGGAGCTTCCAGCGTGCCAGATGATCTGGCTGGGCGGCGGCTACCCGGAATTACATGCCCGAACCCTTGCCGCCAACACCTCCATGCTGGCGCAACTGCGTGAAGCGCACCGGCGCGGCGTGGCTATCTACGCGGAATGCGGTGGCCTGATGTATCTTGGCAGCACGCTTGAGGATGCGCAGGGGGAAATCCATGCGATGGCGGATATCCTCCCCGGTGACAGCAAAATGGGCACCCGGCTGACGCGCTTTGGCTACTGCGAAGCCGAAGCCCAACGGCAAACGCTGCTCGCCGCTCCCGGCGAGGTGCTGCGCGGGCATGAATTCCACTACTCCGATTTTACCCCCCGGCTTCCGGCGGTGATGGCCTGCCGTAAAACCCGCGATGGCGCAACCCTCCAGCAATGGTCTGGAGGCTGGCAGTGTGGCAACACCTTTGCCAGCTATCTGCACGTCCACTTCGCGCAACGTCCCGCCATGCTAAACCATTGGTTTGCCGCCGCAAGGAGCGCCCAATGACGCTGCTCGCGTGGTGCCTGGCATGGGCGCTCGATTTTGTGATTGGCGACCCGCAGCACTGGCCGCATCCGGTACGCTGGATGGGCAACCTGATAAGCACCGTACAACGCGTGGTGCGCCGCCTCTGCCGCAGCGATCGGGCTTTACGTCTCGGCGGCGGGGTGATGTGGCTGGTGGTGGTAGGGCTAACCTATGGCGTGGCGTGGGGCGTGCTGGCGCTGGCGGCGAAAATTCATCCGTGGCTGGGCTGGGGCGTGGAGGTGTGGATGATTTTCACCGTGCTCGCCGGACGCTGCCTGGCGCGCTCCGCGCAGGATGTTGAACGACCGCTGCGCGAGGGCGACATTGCCGAAAGCCGCCGCAAGCTGTCGTGGATTGTCGGTCGCGACACCTCCCAACTTCAGCCTGAGCAAATCAACCGCGCGGTAGTGGAAACGGTGGCGGAAAACACCGTCGACGGCATTATCGCGCCGCTGTTCTTCTTACTGCTTGGCGGCGCGCCGCTGGCAATGGCCTATAAGGCGGTCAACACCCTCGATTCGATGGTCGGCTATAAGCATGAAAAATACCGCGCTATCGGTATGGTCAGCGCCAGATTAGACGACGTCGCCAACTTTATTCCCGCCCGCCTGAGCTGGCTTTTTATCAGCGCCGCCGCGTGGGTTTGTCGCTTTGATGCTGGACGGGCGCTACGCATCGGCTGGCGCGATCGCCGCAACCACAGCAGCCCAAACTGCGCGTGGCCGGAAGCTGCGGTTGCCGGGGCGCTGGGCATTCGTCTGGGCGGCCCGAACGACTATTTTGGCGAGCGCGTTGAGAAGCCGTGGATAGGCGACGCCCGTCGCGCTATCGAAATTGATGATATTTCCCGAACGATTCGACTGATGTGGGTGTCGTCCACGCTGGCCCTGCTGCTGTTTATGGCGGCAAGAGTCTGGCTGGTGGGCATCGCTTAAGGAGCAGTGCATGAACTATATCCAGCAACCGCAGGCTATCGAGCGTAAAAGCTTTGAGATCATAAGCGACATTATTGCCGATACCCGCCCGGAATATTGCTTCGAAAGCCCGCTGCACGAGGCGATTATTAAGCGAGTGATTCATACCACCGCCGACTTTGAATGGCTGGATATTTTGTGGTTCGCGCCGGATGCATTGACGTGTCTGACCGAGGCGTTAAGCCGCCCGTGTACGCTCTATACCGACACCACCATGGCGCTCTCCGGCATTAATAAAAATCTGCTGGCGACCTTCGGCGGCGAGTGCCGCTGCTATATCAGCGACCCGCGCGTGGTGCGCGAGGCGAAAGCGCAGGGCATGACCCGCTCGATGGCGGCGGTAGACATTGCCGTGCAGGAAGCGGGTGACAAGGTGTTTGTTTTCGGTAATGCGCCGACCGCGTTATTCCGCCTGCTGGAGCATAAAGAACTTGATATCGGTGGCGTAATTGGCGTACCGGTGGGCTTTGTCGGCGCGGCGGAATCCAAAGACGCGCTCAGCAAAAGCGGCCTGCCGGGAATTGCCGCACTGGGACGCAAAGGCGGCAGCAACGTCGCCGCCGCCATCGTCAACGCCATTCTCTATCATTTGCAGGCCGCAAAATGAGTGAACCCGCTTTTGATGCCCCGGTATGGCATAACGGCAAAGCGCTGCGCAAAGGCTACACCACCGGCTCCTGTGCTACGGCGGCGGCCAAAGTTGCCGCGCTGATGGTCATGCGCCAGCACCTGATTCATCAGGTGTCGATTGTCACCCCTTCTGGCGTAACGCTGAATCTGAACGTTGAATCGCCGCATGTTGAAGGCCAGCAGGGAATTGCCGCCATTCGCAAAGACGGCGGCGACGATATCGATGCTACCCACGGGATGCTGATTTTTGCCCGCGTCACGCTTAACGACAGCGGCGACATTACCCTGCGCGGCGGTGAGGGCGTTGGCACCGTCACCCGCAAAGGCATCGGGCTCCCCATCGGCAGTTCGGCAATAAACCGCACCCCGCGCCACACCATAGAAACCGCCGTGCGTGAAGCGATTGGCCCCGCGCGCGGCGCGGAGGTCGAAATTTTTGCCCCGGAAGGCGAGGCGCGGGCGCAAAAAACCTATAACGCGCGGCTGGGCATCATGGGCGGCATCTCGATTATCGGCACCACAGGCATCGTCACGCCGATGTCTGAGGAGAGCTGGAAACGCTCGCTGGCGCTGGAGCTTGAGATGAAGCGCGCGGCGGGGCTTGAGCGGGTGATATTGGTGCCGGGCAACCACGGCGAACGCTTCGTGCGCGAGCAGATGGGCATCGACTCGCCGGTGGTGGTCACCATGAGCAACTTTGTCGGCTACATGATTGAGGAGGCCGTACGGCTGGGCTTTCACCAGATAGTGCTGATAGGCCACCCCGGCAAGCTGATTAAAATCGCCGCTGGCATTTTTCACACCCATAGCCATATTGCCGATGCGCGGATGGAAACGCTGGTCGCCCATCTGGCCTTGCTCGGCGCGCCGCTGGAGCTGCTGACGCGGGTCAGCGACTGCGATACCACCGAAGCGGCGATGGAGCATATTGACGCGTTCGGTTTCCAGCGCATCTACAACCATCTTGCCGAACGCATCTGTATGCGCGTCATGCAGCGTCTGCGTTTCACCAAAACGCCGCCGCAATGCGACGCCATCATGTTCTCTTTTGATAACCAGATCCTCGGCAGTAATCGCCCGGTCAGTGAAATTGTCGAGGCGATGCAATGCTGACGGTGGTGGGCATGGGCCCGGCGGGCGTGCAATTGATGACGCCGCAGGCGGTACAAGCCGTGGCGAAGGCCGATGCGCTGGTTGGCGCGGCACGTCATCTGGCGCAGTTCCCGCATTTCAGCGGCGAACGTTGCCCGCTGGGCGCCAATATCGATGAGGTGCTAGCGTGGATTGCGGCACGCCCCACGCAAAACGTGGTGGTGCTGGCCTCCGGCGACCCGCTGTTTTACGGCATCGGCACGCGGCTGATTGCTCATTTTGGCCGCGATAACGTGCAGGTGATCCCCGGTGTCAGCGCCGTGCAGTATCTGTGTGCGCGGGCGGGTGTCGACATGAACGAGATGTGGCTCACCAGCAGTCACGGGCGCGAGGTGAACTTTGACGCCATCGCCCGCCATCTCAAGGTGGCAATGGTCACCGACAAGCGCTGCGGGCCGAAGCACATTGCCGCTGAACTGGTGGCGCGCGGTAAAGGGCATCGCTGGATGGTGATTGGCGAAAATCTGGCGCAGGACAACGAACGCATCCACTGGCTGCCGGTCAGCGCGGTGGAGAACGACTATGAGATGAACACGGTGGTGATCCTCGATGAAAGATGAACTGTTTTTGCGCGGCGAAAAAGTGCCGATGACCAAAGAAGCGGTGCGCGCGCTGGCGCTGTCAAAGCTGGAATTGCATTGGGCCAGCCACCTGATTGATATCGGTGCGGGAACCGGCAGCGTGTCGATTGAAGCAGCATTGCAAAACCCCACGCTTGCGGTGACGGCGATTGAGCGTAACCCGGCAGCGCTGCGCTTACTGGAGGAGAACTGCCAGCGCTTTGCCTGCGGCAATATCACAGTGATAGCCGCAGAAGCGCCGGACGTCGCGGTTGAGCAGGCTGACGCCGTCTTTATCGGCGGCAGCGGGGGGCATCTTTGCGCGCTGATTGACTGGTCATTGCAGCATTTGCGCCCCGGTGGACGCCTGGTGATGACGTTTATCCTCCAGGAAAATTTGCACGCGGCCCTCGACCATCTCCGTCTGTCGGGCGTCACGGCGATGGACTGCCAGCAGTTAACCATCTCCGCGCTCACGTCGCTTGGCAGCGGGCACTATTTCAAGCCGCATAACCCCATTTTTGTCATTGCCTGTCAAAAGGAAGATGCCCATGTCTGCACGCTTTGATAACCGCTGTGTCTGGTTCGTTGGCGCAGGCCCCGGCGACCGCGACCTGATTACCTTAAAAGGCTACCGCCTGCTGCAACAAGCGCAGGTGGTTATCTACGCCGGTTCGCTTATTAACACCGAACTGCTGGAGTACTGCCCGCCAGATGCCCAATGCCACGACAGCGCTGAACTGCATCTGGAACAAATTCTTGCGTTGATGGAAGACGGAGTGAAAGCCGGGAAAACGGTGGTGCGCCTGCAAACCGGCGATGTTTCGCTGTACGGCTCGGTGCGCGAGCAGGGCGAAGAGCTGACGCGTCGCGGCATCCCCTGGCAGGTGGTGCCGGGCGTCAGCGCGTTTCTCGGCGCGGCGGCGGAACTGGGCGTTGAATACACCGTCCCGGAAGTGTCGCAAAGCCTGATTATCACCCGTCTGGAGGGGCGCACGCCGGTGCCAGAGCGTGAACAGCTGGAGTCGTTTGCCCAGCATCAAACCTCCATGGCGATTTATCTCTCCGTTCAGCGTATTCACAAGGTGGCGGAACGGCTGATTGAGGGCGGCTATCCGGCAAATACGCCGGTGGCGGTGGTTTACAAAGCGACCTGGCCGGAAAGCCAGACGGTGCGCGGCACGCTTGTGGATATCGGCGATAAAGTGCGTGATGCGGGGATCCGTAAAACGGCGCTGATTCTGGTCGGCAACTTCCTCGGTGAGGAGTATCACTACTCGCGTCTGTACGCGGCGGACTTCAGCCATGAATACCGTAAAGCCTGACGGCATTGCGCTGTTTTGCCTCACCCCCGGCGGCGTGGCGTTAGCGAAACGGCTCAGTGCGGCGCAGCCGATGACCTGTCTCACCCGCGAGGCGCTGGTGGAAGAGGGCTTTTCGGCGTTTGACGGCAGCTTTGCGCAAAGCGTGCAGCAGGCGTTTAGCCGCTATTCGGCGCTGATTTTTATCGGTGCCACCGGTATTGCCGTGCGCGTGCTGGCACCGTTGCTGGTGGACAAATTTCACGACCCGGCGGTGGTGGTGATTGATGAGCGCGGCCAGCACGTTATCAGCCTGCTCTCAGGCCATATCGGCGGCGCGAATACGCTGGCGCGCCATCTGGCGAGCATTCTTGGCGTTGACCCGGTGATCACCACCTCGACCGACGTCAACGAGGTGGCTGCGCTGGATTCGTTAGCCTGCCAGCTGAATGCCCGAATGCATGATTTTCGCACGGCGGTGAAAACCGTGAATCAAATGCTGGTCAGCCAGCAGCGCGTCGGGCTGTGGTGGGATGAATCGCTCGCCGATGAGGTAAGCCGCTGCGACCGCCGTGGTTTTATCACCGTGACCTGTCTTGACGCCTTGCCTGAACTGGACGCGCTGGTGTGCATCACCCTGCGCGACACGCTGCCGGAACTGCCGCTGCCGCACTGGAAGCTGGTTCCGCAACGGATTGTGGCGGGCATTGGCTGCCGTCGAGATACCCCTTGTGCCTTGATCTCACAACTTCTGTCACGGCAGTTCGCGGCGCAACGGCTCGACCCGCTGGCCCTGAAAGCCATTGGCAGCATCGTCGTCAAACAAGATGAACCGGGGCTGATTGAGCTTGCCCGCGCAGCCGATGTGCCGTTTGAAATTTTTAGCGTCGCCGCCCTGTGCGAGCACCAACACCGCTTTCCCGCTTCGCAATTTGTCAAACAAACGGTGGGCGTCGGCAGCGTTTCCGGCCCGGCGGCGTGGCTGATGAGCGACGGGCATCTTATCGGCGAGACCCTGCGTGAACAGGGCGTCACTATTACTTTGGGAGTTACACACTGATGTTAAGCGTAATCGGAATTGGCCCCGGCTCGCAGGCCATGATGACCATGGAAGCCGTTGAAGCCTTGCAGGCGGCGGAAATCGTCGTCGGCTATAAAACCTACACGCACCTGGTAAAAGCCTTTACCGGCGACAAACAGGTGATCAAAACCGGAATGTGCAAAGAGATCGAGCGCTGCCAGGCGGCGATTGATCTGGCGCAGGCCGGACACAACGTGGCACTGATTAGCAGTGGTGATGCCGGTATTTACGGCATGGCCGGGCTGGTGCTGGAACTGGTCAGCAAACAGAAGCTGGACGTGGAAGTGCGCCTGATCCCCGGCATGACCGCCAGTATCGCCGCCGCCGCGTTACTGGGTGCGCCGCTGATGCATGACTTCTGCCATATCAGCTTAAGCGACCTGCTCACCCCGTGGCCGGTGATTGAAAAACGCATTATCGCCGCCGGAGAAGCCGACTTTGTTATCTGCTTTTACAACCCGCGCAGCCGCGGTCGTGAAGGGCATCTGGCGCGCGCATTTGAACTGCTGGCCGCCAGCAAAAACGCCAATACGCCGGTGGGCGTGGTGAAAGCCGCCGGGCGTAAAAAAGAAGAAAAATGGCTGACCACGCTTGGCGAAATGGACTTTGCGCCGGTCGACATGACCAGCCTCGTTATCGTCGGCAATAAAACCACCTACGTGCAGGACGGCCTGATGATTACGCCAAGAGGCTACGTGCTGTGAGCCACGGCGATGTGCTGGTATTGGGCGGAACCAGCGATGCGCGGGCGATTTGCCAGCAGCTGGACGCCGCCGGGGTGCGCTACACCGTGTCGGTGGCGACGCCCACGGGGGAAGCGCTGGCGGGCGATATTCAGGGCAACGTGCGCTGCGGACGACTGGATCTGGCGCAGATGGTGGCCTGGCTTGTCGAGCACCAGACCCGCTGGGTAATTGACGCCTCGCATCCGTATGCCGAAGTGGTCAGCCGCAATGCGGTTGCCGCCTGCGCGCAGACCGGCGTGCTGTTAAGTCGCTACGAGCGCCCGGAACAGCTGAGCTCATTAACGCATCCGCAGCTGTATTACGTCAGCAGTATTGCCGAGGCCTGCGCGCTGTTGAAAAACATGGGCCAGCGGGTGCTCTTGACCACCGGCAGTAAAGACCTGCCGCAGTGGCGCGAAGTGTTGCCGGAGAAAACGCTGCTTGCCCGCGTGTTGCCGGTGCCAGAGGTGGTGCAGCAGTGTGTCGACTTAGGCTTTGGCGTCGGTGAGATTTTTGCCCTGTGCGCGCCGTTTAGCGCCGAATTTAACGCCGCCTTCTACCGCCACTGCCGCGCCGATGTGATGGTCACCAAGGCTTCCGGCGCGGAAGGGGGCTATCAGGAAAAGGTTCAGCCCTGCCTGGAGGCGGGAGTTCCCTGCATCGTCATTACCCGCCCGGCACCGCTTGTGACCGGCGATGAACGCATTGAAAGTCAGGCCGCCTTTGCCGAGCGCTTAGCGCGCTGGCAGGCCACGGTCTAAGGAAAAGAAGATGAAAAAAGCCCTGTTAGTGGTGAGTTTCGGCACCAGTTACCCCGAGACCTGTGAGAAAAATATTGTCGCCTGTGAGCGTGCGCTGGCGGCAAGCTGCCCTGACCGTGACCTGTTTCGCGCCTTTACCTCCGGGATGATTATCCGCAAGCTCAAACAGCGAGACGGCATTGATATTGATACCCCGCTGGAAGCGCTGAAAAAGCTGGCCGAGCAGGGGTATCAGGACGTGGCGATTCAGTCGCTGCATATTATCAACGGCGATGAATACGAGAAGATTGCGCATGAAGTGCAGAGTCTGCGCCCGCTCTTTAACCGTCTGACTCTCGGTAAGCCGCTGCTGAGCGGTCATCAAGACTATGTGCGCTTGATGCAGGCGCTGGAGCAGCAGATGCCCGCGCTTAACGCCAATGAGAAAGTGGTGTTTATGGGCCACGGCGCCAGCCACCACGCCTTTGCTGCCTACGCCTGCCTCGATCATATGATGAGCGTCCAGCGCTTCCCGGCGCGCGTTGGCGCGGTGGAAAGCTATCCCGAAGTGGACGTGCTGATTGACAGCCTCAGCCAGGAAGGCGTGCGCGGCGTACACCTGATGCCGCTCATGCTGGTGGCGGGTGACCACGCGATTAACGATATGGCCTCTGACGAAGACGATTCGTGGAAAACGCAGTTCAACGCCGCGGGGATTCCGGCCACGCCGTGGCTTAATGGGCTGGGCGAGAACCCGGCGGTGCGGGCGATGTTTGTTGAGCATCTGCAACAATCGCTGGAGGTGGCATGAGCGGGAAACTGTATGCCTTAAGCACCGGCCCTGGTGCGGCGGATCTTATCACCGTGCGTGCGGCGCGCATTCTCGGCGCGCTCGATATTCTCTATGCCCCGGCGGGTCGCAAAGGCGGCGACAGCCTTGCGCTCTCTATCGTCCGGGAATATCTGGGTGAGCACACCGAGGTGCGCTGCTGTCACTTTCCGATGAGTGCCGACAGTGCTGAAAAAGAGGCGGTGTGGGACGACGTCTCCAGCGCGCTGGTGCGCGAAGTGGAGGCCGGTAAGCAGGTTGGCTTTATCACGCTCGGCGACGCGATGCTGTTCAGCACCTGGGTCTTTTTACTCAAACGCATTGGCAGCCCGCAATGGCTGGAAATTGTTCCCGGCGTGACCTCGTTCGCCGCCATTGCCGCGCGCGCGCAAACGCCGCTGGCGATGGAGCAACAATCGCTGGCAGTTGTCGCCTGCACCGCGCCGGAAGCGGAAATTGAACGCGCGCTGGCACAGCATGACAGCCTGGTGCTGATGAAGGTTTATGGTCGCTTCGCCCGTATCAAAGCGCTGCTGGCTAAAGCTGGCCTGCTGGAGTGCGCGTTGATGATGGCCGAGGCTACGCTGCCCGGCGAACAGTGCTGGCACAACCTTTCGCAGGTGGCTGATGACCAGCCGCTGCCGTATTTCTCGACCATTCTGGTCAACAAACAGTGGGGAGAGACAAAATGAAATTAGAGCAACAGCTGAAAAAGCTGTCGTTAAGCGGCCTTGCGGCGGCGCTATTGCTGCTGGTGGTGCCAGAGCAGGCGTTTGCGATGCACATTATGGAAGGGTTCCTGCCGCCGCTGTGGGCGCTGGCGTGGTGGCTGCTGTTCCTGCCGTGCCTGTGGTATGGGCTGGTGCGCTTGCGCCGCATCGTGCAGGAAGATAACAACCAGAAGGTGCTGCTGGCGCTGTGCGGGGCGTTTATTTTTGTGCTCTCCGCGCTGAAGATCCCCTCTGTCACCGGAAGCTGTTCGCACCCCACCGGCGTGGGGCTGGCGGTGATCCTCTTTGGCCCCGGCGTGGTGGCTATTCTCGGTGCCATTGTGCTGTTGTTCCAGGCGCTGCTGCTGGCGCACGGCGGGCTGACCACGCTTGGCGCAAACGGCATGTCGATGGCGGTGATTGGGCCGATCGTCGGCTATCTGGCGTGGAAAATGGCCTGTAAAGCCGGTTTTCGCCGCGATATATCGGTGTTTCTGTGCGCGATGCTGGCGGATCTGGCGACCTATTTTGTCACCTCACTCCAGCTGGGCGTCGCGTTCCCGGATCCGCAGGCGGGGATCGCCGGTTCAAGCCTGAAGTTTATGGGGATCTTCTGTCTGACCCAGATCCCGATCGCCATTGCCGAAGGGTTACTGACGGTGATGATCTACGACCAGCTGACCAAGCGTCAGTTGATCCCTGCACGAGGACGCTAAAATGAAAAAGACATTGATCCTGCTGGCGATGGTTATCGCGCTGGTGATCCTGCCGTTCTTTATCAATCACGGCGGTGAATACGGCGGCTCTGACGGCGAAGCGGAAAGCCAGATCCAGGCCGTTGCCCCGCACTATGAACCGTGGTTCCAGCCGCTATATGAACCGGCCAGCGGTGAAATTGAAAGCCTGCTGTTTACCCTGCAAGGTTCGCTGGGCGCGGCGGTTATTTTCTATATTCTGGGCTACTACAAAGGCCGCCAGCGCAATGATGACCGGGCTTGATAGGCTCAGCTACCAAAGCCGTTGGTTCCATTTGCCGCCGGAACGGAAATTTCTGTTCTGGCTGCTGTTGATGGTTCTGGCCTTCAGCCTGCCGCCGCTGGGGCAGGCGCTGCTGATGTGTTTTACGGCGGCGCTGACCTGCTGGCTGCTGCGCATTTCGCTGTGGCGGTGGTGTCGCTGGATGGCGCTGCCGCTGGGCTTTTTGCTGGTGGGCGTGGTGACGATTGTGTTTAGCGTCAGCCGCGACCCGCAGGCGCTGCTGGTCAGCATGCCTTTCGGATCGTTTCGGCTGGGTATCACCTCGGTTGGATTAGCCACCGCCAACGACACCTTCTGGCGCAGCCTGGCGGCGCTGGCGGCAACATTCTGGCTGGTGTTGAACCTACCGTTCCCGCAGCTGATTGTCCTGCTCAAACGCGCCCACGTGCCGCGCCTGCTTGTCGAACAGATCCTGCTGACCTGGCGCTTTATCTTTATCCTGCTCGACGAAGCGATGGCCATTCATCGGGCGCAAACGCTGCGCTTTGGCTACCGTAACGTGCGGCTGGGCTACCGCTCGCTGTCGATGCTGGTCGGGCTGCTGTTTACCCGCGTGCTTATTCGCTATCAACAAATGAGTACCGCGCTGGATATCAAACTGTATCAGGGTGATTTTCACCTTTAAGGACCCTCATGCTCGCCACCCATGACCTTTGGTTTCGCTACCAGGATGAACCGACGTTAAAAGGGCTGACGCTGGATTTTTCTCGCCAGGCGGTGACCGGCCTGGTGGGGGCGAACGGCTGCGGAAAATCGACGCTGTTTATGAACTTAAGCGGGCTGTTGCGGCCGCAGCAGGGCGCGGTATTATGGCAAGGCAAAGCGCTGGATTACAGTAAGCGTGGGTTGCTGGCGCTGCGTCAGCAGGTTGCCACGGTTTTTCAGGATCCCGATCAGCAAATCTTCTATACCGATATCGACAGCGATATCGCCTTCAGCCTGCGTAATCTGGGCGTGGCGGAAGAGGAGATTGCCCACCGCGTTGATGAGGCGCTGACGCTGGTCGACGCTCAGCATTTTCGTAAGCAGCCTATCCAGTGCCTGAGTCACGGGCAGAAAAAACGCGTGGCGATTGCCGGAGCGCTGGTGCTGCAAGCGCGCTATTTACTGCTAGACGAACCCACCGCGGGGCTCGACCCCTCAGGACGAGCGCAGATGATTGATATCATCAAGCGCATCGTTGCGCAGGGCAATCATGTGGTGATTTCCAGCCATGATATTGATTTAATTTATGAAGTCAGCGACGCGGTGTATGTATTACGCCGGGGTGAAGTACTGGCAGCGGGAGCACCGGGTGAGGTGTTTGCCCAGCGCGAGTTGATTGAGCAAGCGGGTTTAAGCGCGCCGTGGCTGGTTAAGCTGCATGCGGAGCTTGGGCTGCCACTGTGTAAAACCGAGGCGGAGTTTTTCCGCCGTATGCGTGAAAAAGGAATCCAATGACTCAGGCCATTATGTTGCAGGGCACCGCATCCGACGTCGGCAAAAGTATGCTGGTGGCGGGGCTGTGCCGAATCTTCTATCAGGATGGCCTGCGCACCGCGCCGTTTAAATCGCAGAATATGGCGCTCAATTCCGGCATCACGCCGGACGGCAAAGAGATGGGACGCGCACAAATTTTCCAGGCTGAAGCCGCCGGTATTGCGCCGGACGTGCGCATGAATCCAGTCCTTCTCAAACCGACCAGCGACCGCAAAGCGCAGATTGTGCTGATGGGAGAAGTGGCCAGCAATATGGATGCCGTCAGCTATCACGACTACAAGCCGAAGCTGCGCGAACAGATCCTTTCCGTTTATCAAAGCCTGGCGCAGGAGTACGACGTGCTGGTGCTGGAAGGGGCAGGCAGCCCGGCGGAAATTAACCTCCGTGACCGCGATATCGTCAATATGGGGATGGCCGAGATGGCGCAGTGCCCGGTAATTCTGGTGGCGGATATCGACCGTGGCGGCGTTTTTGCCGCCATTTATGGCACGCTGGCCTTACTGCAAGACCATGAGCGTGGGCGGGTGAAAGGCGTCATTATTAATAAATTCCGCGGTGACGTGGCGCTTTTATATTCCGGCATCGAACAAATTGAAGCTCTAACCGGCGTGCCCGTACTGGGCGTAATGCCGTGGCTGGACGTTGACCTCGAAGATGAGGACGGCGTGGCGCTACAAAAGGGAAAATACCGCCATATTGCTCAACGTGAGATTGACGTGGCGGTGGTGCAATTACCGCATATTTCGAACTTTACCGACTTCAACGCGCTGGCGGCGCAGCCGGACGTGCGCGTGCGCTACGTGCGTCACGCCGAGGATTTAGCCGGGGCCGATCTGATTATTTTACCGGGCAGTAAAAATACGCTTGGCGATCTGCTGTGGCTTCAGGACAGCGCGCTGGCGCACGGTATTTTGCAGGCGCAACGCCAGGGCGTACCGGTACTTGGCATTTGCGGAGGTTATCAGATGCTGGGCGATACGCTGATTGATGAGGTGGAGTCCGGGCTGGGAGCGTTGCCCGGTTTAGGGCTACTCAATACCGTCACCCGCTTTGCGCCGCAGAAAACCACCACGCAGGCGACAGCGGTGCTTAATAGCGCGCTACCGGGCTTGCTGGCGTCAGCCTCCGGGATGGCGCTACGCGGCTATGAAATTCATATGGGCGAGACCACGCTGCAGGAAGGCGCTCAGCCTTTGATGCAGCTTTGCAAAAACGGTCAGTACAGCGCGGATGGCGCGGTGAGTGAAGATGGTCTGGTGTTTGGCACCTATCTTCACGGCCTGTTTGATAGCGATGCGTTTACCCGCGCGCTGGTGAATGCTCTGCGTGAGCGCAAAGGGCTGGCGGCGCTGGACGCTGATTTCCATTACGCTCGCTACAAGATGCAGCAGTTTGATATTCTGGCAGAGTCAATGCGTCAGCATATTGATATCAAAAGGATTTATGAGATTATGCGGGAACATCAGGAGGCGTAGCGGCAGGCGGAGCGCCACGCTTTGGGTGTGGCGTAAGGTCTTGAGACGCTGAATGACAGGCAAAAAAAAACACCCTCGTGGGTGTCATTTTAATTGGTTGCGGGGGCCAGATTTGAACTGACGACCTTCGGGTTATGAGCCCGACGAGCTACCGGGCTGCTCCACCCCGCGTCCGTCACTACTCTTACATCGAGCAATGCTTACTGCTTTTACTGCTTAGTTGGTTGCGGGGGCCAGATTTGAACTGACGACCTTCGGGTTATGAGCCCGACGAGCTACCAGGCTGCTCCACCCCGCGTCCGTCATTACTCTTCCATCGAGTAATGTTTGCTTCTTTTACTGCTTAGTTGGTTGCGGGGGCCAGATTTGAACTGACGACCTTCGGGTTATGAGCCCGACGAGCTACCAGGCTGCTCCACCCCGCGTCCGAGCACTACTCTTCCATCGAGTAATGTTTACTTCTTTTACTGCTTAATTGGTTGCGGGGGCCAGATTTGAACTGACGACCTTCGGGTTATGAGCCCGACGAGCTACCAGGCTGCTCCACCCCGCGTCCGTGGAAGCGCACTATACTCCGCTGAACATTTGTTGCAACCCATTTTTGATATAAATCACTCATTTTTTTACAGGTTGTCTGGATTTGGCGTGAATTGCGTTTTTTTTGTGCAGATTTATTGCAAGCGGGCGTTCACGCATTTCAATACCCCTGGCGGTTTGTTATCTTCATCGGGCACTTTCGATTATGCGGAAAATAGAAGACACCATGAAAGGACGTTGGGCAAAATATGCAGTAACAGGGGCAATGCTGGCGATGCTGGCGGCCTGTTCGTCAAAACCGACCGATCGCGGTCAGCAGTATAAAGACGGGAAATTCACCCAGCCTTTCTCACTGGTCAATCAACCTGATGCCGTGGGCGCGCCAATCAATGCCGGCGATTTCGCCGAGCAGGTTAATCAGATTCGTAACGCTTCTCCGCGCCTGTATGGCAATCAGAGCAATATTTATAACGCGGTGCAGAAGTGGCTGCTTGCCGGGGGCGATACCCGCACCATGCGGCAGTACGGCCTGGACGCATGGCAGATGGAAGGCACCGATAATTACGGTAACGTGCAGTTCACCGGCTACTACACGCCGGTCGTGCAGGCGCGCCATACGCGTCAGGGCGAGTTCCAGTATCCCCTTTATCGTATGCCGCCGAAGCGCGGGAAGCTGCCGTCACGTGCCGGGATTTATGCCGGACAGTTAAGCGACAATTATGTTCTGGCCTACAGCAACTCCCTGATGGATAACTTCATCATGGACGTGCAGGGCAGCGGATATATTGATTTTGGTGATGGCTCGCCGCTGAATTTCTTCAGCTACGCGGGTAAAAATGGCTGGCCGTATAAAAGCATCGGTAAAGTGCTTATCGATCGCGGCGAAGTGAAACGCGAAGATATGTCGATGCAGGCTATCCGCCACTGGGGTGAAACACACAGCGAAGCGGAAGTGCGGGAATTACTTGAGCAGAATCCGTCGTTTGTGTTCTTTAAACCACAGTCTTTCGCGCCGGTGAAAGGGGCTAGCGCCGTGCCGTTGATTGGTCGTGCGTCGGTGGCCTCTGACCGCAGCGTGATCCCGCCGGGAACCACCTTGCTGGCCGAAGTGCCGCAGCTGGACAATAACGGTAAATTTAACGGGCAGTACGAGCTGCGCCTGATGGTCGCGCTGGATGTGGGCGGGGCGATTAAAGGCCAGCACTTTGACATCTACCAGGGTATTGGTGCGGATGCCGGGCATCGCGCTGGCTGGTATAATCACTACGGACGCGTGTGGGTGCTGAAATCAGCGGGCAACGCGGGTAACGTATTTAGCGGTTAAGTACGGGGTTTCCCCGGCGTCGCGTTGCTCGGCCGGGCTACTGTTCCGGTGATGCGTTGCCTGGCCGGGGGACTGTGCCGGTGTTTCCCCGGCGTCGCGTTGCTCGGCCGGGCTACTGTTTCGGTGATGCATTGCCTGGCTGGGGTACTGTGGTGGTGTAGGCCTGATAAGCGTAGCGCCATCAGGCAATGCCGCACATGCTGCCGGACGGCGACGTAACGCCTTATCCGGCCCACGATGTTTGTTTTGATGTAGCCCGGCCGAGCAACGCGAAGCCGGGAGCGCTCGATATCAATCTATTTGAGGTTTTATGTCTGTGGTTATCAGTGACGCCTGGCGTCAGCGTTTTGGCGGCACGGCGCGTTTATACGGCGAAAAAGCCCTACAGGTTTTCGCCGATGCGCACGTTTGCGTGGTAGGTATTGGCGGTGTAGGGAGCTGGGCGGCGGAAGCGCTGGCGCGTACCGGCATTGGCGCGATCACGCTGATTGATATGGACGATGTCTGCGTCACCAACACCAACCGGCAGATCCATGCGCTGGGCGGCAACGTCGGGCTGGCAAAAGCGGAAGTGATGGCGGAGCGTATCCGACTGATAAACCCCGAATGCCGCGTTACCGTGGTGGATGATTTCGTCACCCCGGAAAACGTCGCGGAGTATATGGGGGCGGGCTACAGCTATGCCATCGACGCTATCGACAGCGTGCGCCCTAAAGCGGCGCTCATCGCCTACTGCCGCCGCTATAAGGTGCCGCTTGTGACCACTGGCGGCGCGGGCGGACAAATTGATCCGACGCAGATCCAGGTTAGCGATTTAGCGAAAACCATTCAGGATCCGCTGGCGGCTAAGCTGCGCGAGCGGCTCAAAAGCGAATTTGGCGTGGTGAAGAACAGCAAAGGAAAACTCGGCGTGGACTGCGTATTTTCTACCGAAGCGCTGGTCTATCCGCAGTCAGACGGTTCCGTTTGCGCCATGAAAAGCACCGCGGAAGGGCCAAAACGCATGGACTGTGCGTCAGGTTTCGGTGCGGCAACCATGGTCACCGCCACTTTTGGCTTTGTGGCGGTCTCGCATGCGTTGAAAAAAATGCTCGCGAAAGCGACACGTCAGGCCAGCGTCTGACGCGCTGCATCCACTATCGCTTCGCAAAGGGCCGTCAGGCCCTGAGTGCGTGAGGCGCTAAGCTGCCCGCGCAACCCCAGCTCATCAAACAGGTCCAGCGGATCGTTTTCAAGGATCTCCGCTGGCCGTTTGCCTTCCACGGCGGTCAACAATACCGCCAGCAGCCCGCGGACAATTCTCCCTTCGCTATCGCCAAAGAAGTGCAGCGTGCCATTGCCTTGCAGCGCGTACCCCAGCCAGACGCGGTTTTCGCAGCCGGGGATCTCTTGCGCCTGCGCTTTCAGCTCGTCCGACAGTACAGGAAGCTGCTTACCCAGAAGAATCAGCTGGCGGTACTTATCTTCCCATTGAGAAAGCGCGCCAAACTGCTGACGTAATGTTTCTGGCGTTACGGTAGTGCCGAACGGGTGTCCGGCAAGCAAAGAAGTTGTCATCAATCCACCAGAAGTTCGAGTGCACGGTCGACGGCGCTGACAAGCGCCTGAACATCGTCCTGCGTATTATAAGGGGCGAATGAGGTGCGTAGCGTACCGCTGACGCCCATCGCTGCCAACAGCGGCTGGGCGCAATGTTGACCGGCGCGTAGGGCAATGCCGTACTCTGCCAGCAGCGTGACCATATCGCTGTGATGGACGCCCGCGAAATCAAAGGCTAGCAGGCTTGAGTCCTGACAGCGAAACGATCGAAAGCCCGGGCGTTTTGCTAATTCGTCCTCTGCAAGCGTGGCTAAGCCACGGCTCCAGGATTCGGCCTGCTGAATATCGATATCACTCAGCCATTCGAGCGCCGCGCTCAGCCCAATAACTCCCGCCACGTTAGGCGTCCCGGCTTCCAGTCGGTACGGGACTGGCTGGGTAGTAAAGCCGTCAAAGGTCACTTCGCTAATCATCTTACCGCCGCCAAGCCAGGGCGTCATTGCATCCAGCAGCTCGCTTTTACCATACAGTGCGCCAATACCGGTTGGCCCGTAAAGTTTGTGGCCAGAGAACGCGTAGAAGTCGATGTCCAGCGCCTGAACGTCCGCCGGGAAATGCACCGCGCCCTGCGCGCCGTCGACCATCACCACCATCCCTGCCTGATGCGCAAGCGTGATGGCAAGCGTCAAATCCGGACAACCGCCGGTCACGTTGGACATTTGCCCCAACGCCAGAATGCGGCTGCGGGGAGTAATAAGCGTGGTGAGTTGCGCAACGTCCGGCACATGATCAGCGGCTAAGGGCAGCTGTACCACCTTCGCCCCCGTTTGCTGAGCCACCATCAGCCACGGCACCAGATTTGCATGGTGCTCGGCGACGCTCACGATAATCTCATCGCCGGGTTGCAGGCGAGGGCGCGCGTAGCATTGCGCCACCATATTGATGGCCTCGGTGGTGCCGCGAGTCCACACAATATCTTTGCCGCTTGGGGCATTGAGTAAACTCGCTACCTGCGCACGGGCGGCCTCGTAGCGCGCGGTTAAGCGCTGTGCCTCGGCAAACTGGCTGCGATGAACGTTACCTGCGCTTAGCGAGTAGAAATGATTTGTCGCCTCAATAACCGCCTGCGGTTTTAGCGCCGTGGCGGCGCTATCAAGGTATACCCCGGCATCGTGCAGGGCGGGAAACTGTGCGCGAAACTGCGCGGGAGAGAACGCGTTCATGAAATTCCTCATATCGATGGGCCGATCGTCGCGCAAATCAGGGCTGGATACAAGGTCTGTACTAACCGTAAGAAAATTCTGTTTTTTCTGGCGAAATCCGACCAGTGTCTTATGCTATTTAATGTTAGGCAAATGTTTATGCCTGTTACCGAATATGAGTTTAATAGTATAAATCGCTTAAAGGAGTATGAAGATGAAAAAGACTGCCGCAATTATTTCTGCCTGTATGCTGACTTTCGCCCTGAGTGCATGTTCTAGCCCGAACTACGTAATGCATACCAATGATGGTCGTAGCATTGTCTCTGAGGGTAAACCGCAGACGGATAATGATACCGGTATGATTTCGTACAAGGACGCTAACGGCGTTAAACAGCAGATTAATCGTAGCGATGTGAAAGAGATGGTCGCGCTGGGTAAATAGCGATATCGCAGGCAAAAAAAAGCACCGCAATTTGGCGGTGCTACATTAATCACTATGGACAGACAGGGTAAATGTACAGGAAGTGAAAAAGGGTAGCCTTGCTACCGTGATCTGAATTGCAGACCAATTGCAAACACAACAACACAACATCACAACCGTAAGCCAAAAGCCCACCAGAACACGCATTCCGATAAAACTTTTCGTTCCGGCTCAGGAAGTGCCGCCATCATAGGTATTTGCTGGTAGAAGCTCAACGGACAAATTATAATGTCTCAGATAAAAAAAACTAATAGGTTAAAGAGTGTTTCCTATTTGTTAAAATCAATTAACAATTGAGTTCTGGGACTATGTCAAAGCGTTTGCCACCCCTTAATGCATTACGTGTATTTGATGCTGCAGCACGGCATTTGAGCTTCACCCGCGCGGCCGATGAGCTTTTTGTGACGCAGGCCGCAGTAAGCCACCAAATCAAGTCTCTCGAGGATTTCCTGGGGTTAAAGCTGTTTCGTCGGCGTAACCGTTCGCTGCTTCTCACCGAAGAAGGGCAGAGCTATTTTCAGGACATCAAAGAGATCTTTTCGCAATTAACTGAGGCAACGCGTAAACTACAGGCACGCAGTGCGAAAGGCGCGTTGACGGTCAGTTTATTGCCCAGTTTTGCTATTCAGTGGCTGGTGCCGCGCCTCTCAAGCTTTAACTCAGCTTATCCGGGAATCGATGTCAGAATCCAGGCTGTCGACCGTCAGGAAGACAAGCTTGCGGACGATGTCGACGTGGCCATTTTTTATGGTCGCGGGAACTGGCCGGGGCTACGCGTGGAAAAACTGTACGCTGAGTATTTACTCCCCGTTTGTTCTCCGCTGCTGCTCACCGGTGAAAAAGCATTGAAAACGCCCGCCGATTTGGCAAAACATACGCTGCTTCATGATGCTTCCCGTCGTGACTGGCAAACGTATACGCGCCAGCTCGGGCTAAACCACATTAACGTGCAGCAGGGGCCAATTTTCAGCCATAGCGCCATGGTGCTACAGGCTGCCATTCATGGACAGGGCGTTGCGCTGGCGAATAACGTCATGGCGCAGTCTGAAATTGAAGCGGGTCGCCTGGTGTGCCCGTTTAACGACGTCCTCGTCAGTAAAAATGCTTTTTATCTGGTTTGCCATGACAGTCAGGCAGAACTGGGTAAAATAGCGGCCTTCCGTCAGTGGATTCTGGCGAAAGCGGCGCATGAGCAAGAAACTTTTCGTTTTCGATACGACCAATAATTGAATTTAGGGTAATACCATGACCAGCCGTTTTATGCTGATATTTGCCGCCATCAGTGGCTTTATTTTTGTTGCACTGGGCGCGTTTGGCGCGCACGTGCTGAGTAAATCGTTGGGCGTTGTAGAAATGGGCTGGATCCAGACCGGTCTGGAGTATCAGGCATTTCACACATTAGCGATTTTTGGCCTTGCGGTGGCGATGCAGCGCCGCATCAGTATTTGGTTCTACTGGAGTAGCGTATTTATGGCGCTGGGTACCGTGCTGTTCAGCGGTAGCCTCTACTGCCTGGCGCTCTCCCATTTACGCCTGTGGGCGTTTGTGACCCCGGTGGGTGGCGTGAGCTTCCTCGCCGGTTGGGTTTTGATGTTAATTGGTGCTATTCGACTTAAGCGTAAGGGTGTTGTTCATGAATAAGGTTGTGCTGTATTGCCGCCCTGGGTTTGAGAAAGAGTGTGCTGCGGAAATTACCGATAAAGCCGGGCGTCGTGAAGTCTTTGGCTTTGCGCGCGTGAAAGACAATTCAGGCTATGTGATTTTCGAATGCTATCAGGACGGTGATGCGGATAAGCTCGCGCGCGACCTGCCGTTTAGTTCGCTGGTCTTTGCCCGCCAGATGATTGTGGTGGGAGAGCTGTTAAAAGATCTGCCGCCGGAAGACCGCGTTTCGCCTATCGTCGGCATGCTGCAAGGCGTGGTGGAGAAGGGTGGCGATTTACGCGTGGAAGTGGCGGATACCAACGAAAGCAAAGAGTTGATGAAGTTCTGCCGCAAGCTCACCGTACCGCTGCGTTCCGCGCTGCGTGAAGCTAAGGTGTTAGCGCCGTATGAAACCACCAAGCGCCCGGTGGTACACGTGTTCTTTATTGCGCCGGGATGCTGCTATACCGGTTATTCCTATAGCACCAACAACTCGCCATTCTATATGGGCATCCCGCGTCTGAAATTCCCATCCGACGCGCCAAGCCGCTCGACCCTGAAGCTGGAAGAGGCATTCCACGTCTTTATTCCTGCCGATGAGTGGGACGAGCGTCTGGCAAACGGCATGTATGCCGTTGACCTGGGGGCTTGCCCGGGGGGCTGGACCTATCAGTTGGTTAAACGCAACATGTGGGTTTCGTCTGTGGATAACGGCCCAATGGCGCAAAGCCTGATGGATACCGGCCAGGTGACCTGGCTGCGTGAAGATGGTTTCCGCTACCGCCCGACGCGTAACAACATTTCGTGGATGGTGTGCGACATGGTCGAGCGCCCGGCGAAGGTTGCCGCGCTGATGGCGGAATGGCTGGTTAACGGCTGGTGCCGCGAAACGATTTTCAACCTGAAGCTGCCAATGAAAAAGCGTTACGAGGAATTGTCGAGTAACCTGGCGTATATCCAGGAGAAACTGGATGAGAATGGTATCAACGCGCAGATTCAGGCGCGTCAGCTGTACCACGATCGTGAAGAAGTGACCGTTCATATTCGCCGGTTGTGGGCGGCCGTTGGTGGTCGTCGCGACGAACGCTAATCCCTGCCATCCCGGCGGCGCTGCGCTTGGCCGGGCTACAATCGTGCTCGAATGTGGGTATTGACAACCTGTAGGCCTGATAAGCTACGCGCCATCAGGCATCACCGAGCACATTGCCGGATGGCGGCTACGCCTTATCCGGCCTACGCCAATTGGTAGCCCGGGCGAGGCGTTTACGCCGACCCCGGGGAATTAACGTCCCGCCAGCCGTAGCTGCTGCAAATTGCCGTCGATATGCAAATCCGTCTGTAGCCGGGCAATGTCCCGGCATAAAAACGCCATCTCCCGATGCGCTTCCAGTTTTTTGCGCCACTTGTCCGGCACTTCATCTAACCTCGCATACAGCCCTTCCAGCGTGCCAAATTGTACGAGCAACTGCGTAGCACTCTTCGCGCCAATACCCGCGACACCCGGTACTTTTGAACTGCTGATTCCTGCCAGTCCCCAGTAGTCGGGCAACTGCTGCGGGAGCACGCCAAACTCTTTGTCGATAAACGGCGCATCGAGCCAGCGTTTCTGGAAATAGTCGCGAATCTGCAACGTGGGGGAGAGGAGTTGGCAGTAGCCTTTATCCGTTGAGACAATCGTTGCTTGATGCCCCGCTTGTGTGACCTTGACCGCGAGTGTCGCGGCTAAATCATCGGCCTCATTACCGGCAGAAACCCAGCAGCCTACGCCGCGCTGTTCAAATGCGGCGCGTAGGGCGGGCATTTCAGCATGTAGCTCGTCAGGCATGGGCGCGCGCCCCGCTTTATAGTCCGGGAGTCGCTGGTGTCGCCAGCCGCTATTGCGCGCTTCATCATCGAATACCGCGACCGCATGCGTCGGCTGGCTGTGAACAATCAGCAGATCCAGCGCGTGTTGGCAGGTTTCCACGCAGGGGGAACCCTGCACGGCATGAATGCGGCGGATTAAGTTGAGTGCGTCAACGATGAGCAAATGAACGGCCACGCGATGTTCTCCCTAACAAATTTGACGCTAAGGGTAACATTGCTGGCAAAGTGAGGCTATTGGCGGGGAAGAAAACGGGAAGAGGCCTCGCAAAACGAGGCCTCTGGGGAAGTGCTTAGTCGCAGGAGACTTTCATTGCCAGACCGCCGCGAGAAGTTTCGCGATATTTGGCATTCATGTCTTTACCCGTTTCATACATGGTTTCGATGACTTTATCGAGGCACACGCGCGGCTCGCTGGTGCGGCGCAGCGCCATACGTGCGGCGTTTACCGCCTTCACGGAGGCGATTGCGTTACGCTCGATACACGGAACCTGAACCTGACCGGCGACTGGGTCACAGGTCAGACCGAGGTTATGTTCCATGCCGATTTCCGCGGCGATGCACACCTGCGCTGGGCTACCGCCCAGAAGCTCCGCCAGACCGGCTGCCGCCATCGAACAGGCTACGCCCACCTCGCCCTGGCAGCCAACTTCAGCGCCAGAGATTGACGCATTCATTTTGTACAATGAGCCAATGGCGCTGGTGACCAGCAGGTAACGAGCCAGTGAGTTGGCGTTAACTTCACGGATAAACTTGTCGTAGTACGCCAGCACCGCCGGAACGATACCGCAGGCACCGTTCGTCGGCGCCGTTACGACGCGGCCACCGGCCGCATTTTCTTCGTTAACCGCCAGCGCGAACATGTTGATCCAGTCAACGACCGCCATCGGATCGCTGTTTACTTTGTCCTGGCTGACCAGCATACGGCGCAGCGCGGCAGCGCGGCGAGGAACGCGCAGCTTACCGGGCAGAACACCTTCGGTGGTGGTGCCGTGCTCGATACCGCCTTTCATCACCGCCCAGACGTCGGCAAAGTGTTTTTCCAGCGCTTCTTTGCTGTGCAGGGCCAGTTCGTTTTGCATCATCAGGCCTGACAGTGACAGACCCGTTTCGCTGCAATGACGCTGTAAGTCCGCCGCGTTTTTATACGGATACGGCACGGCGACCGGCGCATCGTCCTGCTGGCCGAAATGCTCTTCATCGACGATAAAACCGCCGCCGATGGAATAATAGGTTTTGCTGTAAACCGCTTTATCACCCGCCAGCGCGGTGATACGCATGCCGTTTTCGTGCAGCGAGAGGTTGTCCGTGTGGAAGTTCATACACTGGTCAACCGGGAACTCGACTTCGTGTTGCCCGTCCGCCAGCAGCAGGCGACCGTGAGTGTTCACGTCCTGGATAAATGACGGAATAGCATCGATATCGACCGTATCCGGCAGATTTCCTGCCAGACCCATAATAATGGCGATATCCGTATGGTGACCTTTACCGGTCAAAGAAAGTGAGCCGTATACATCGACGACCACGCGAGTGATATCAGCGAGGATCCCACGCGCAATCAAGTCGTCCGTGAATTGTTTGCCTGCTTTCATTGGCCCGACGGTGTGCGAGCTGGAAGGACCAATGCCGATTTTGAAAATATCGAATACGCTAATCATGAGGCGTCCATTGTATTACGAGGTGCGCCGCCCGAAGGCGGCGCCGGGGAATTAACTGACCAGAGAGTAGGAGATTGCGGAGATAGCGATAAGACCCATCAGAACAACAAACACGTTGCTGATGTGACCGCTGTACTTACGCATTGCCGGTACTTTCTGAATGGCATACATCGGCATCAGGAACAGAATCATCGCGATGATTGGGCCACCCAGGGTCTCAATCATACCGAGGATGCTTGGGTTCAGCGTCGCCACGATCCAGGTGGTGATCAGCATGAATGCCGCAGTGATTTTGTTCAGCTTACCGATTTCAATGGTTTTGCCTTTACCGCGCAGAGACTTGATAACCATCCCGTTAAAGCCTTCACGTGCGCCCAGATAGTGGCCCAGGAAGGATTTGGTGATAGCGATAATCGCGATGATTGGCGCCATCCAGGCAATCACTGGCGCGTTAAAGTGGTTAGCCAGGTAAGACAGGATAGAGATGTTCTGCTCTTTTGCCGCAGCCAGGTCCGCAGGGGACAGGCTCAGTACGCAGCTGAAGACGAAGAACATTACGGTCAACACCATCATGATGTGAGCGCGAGCCAGGATTGAAGAACATTTCTTCTCTGCGCCTTCGCCGTACTCTTCACGCTTGGCAACTGCAAACGAGGAGATGATTGGTGAGTGGTTAAAGGAGAACACCATGACCGGGATTGCCAGCCACAGGGTCATCCACAGGCCGTTGCCGGTAGAAGCTGCGCTGCTAAAGGACAGGGTTTCCAGAGCGGCACCGCTCCACTGAGGGATCAGGTACAGCGCCAGCACCATCAGGGCGATAACAAACGGGAACACCAGGATGCTCATCGCTTTCACGATCATCTGCTCACCAAAACGCACGATGGTCATCATACCCACGATAAGAATCAGGGACAGGATGGCGCGCGGTGGCGGCGTGATGTGAAGCTGGTGGCTCAGGAAGCTATCAACGGTGTTGGTGATAGCCACGCTGTAAACCAGCAGGATTGGGTAGATAGCGAAGAAGTAGAGCAGGGTAATCAGTTTACCTGCGCCAACGCCGAAGTGTTCTTCTACTACTTCCGTGATGTCTTCGCCCGGATTTTTACCCGACAGCACAAAGCGGGTCAGACCGCGGTGTGCAAAGTAGGTCATTGGGAAAGCCAGGAGCGCCATGATGATAAGCGGGATCATACCGCCGACACCGGCATTAATTGGCAGGAACAGGACGCCTGCGCCGATTGCAGTGCCGTAAAGACCCAGCATCCACATTGTATCTGTTTTACGCCATCCGCTAGCAGAATCTGCTGTGACGATGGTGCTGGTTTGTGTGTTTTCCATCTGTATCTCCTGGAGGAAGGAAAATGCTAATTTTTTAGACAAATAAAGTAAAAATAACGATAAACATAATATTAAATTTTATACGATTCGGTTTTTTTGTGATTTTTACCCGAAGCCGTTTTTGACGAGCGCAAATGTACATTTAACTGCTAAATGTATCAGTGATCAGGATCCCAATTGTAATAATCCACTTTTGAGGAGGGTTATTGCAGGTCTTTACCCTGTGATCAGCTTTTATGCGAAAATTAATGGTCGCGAAGGCTAACATTCGTAGTATGAGTGGTAAATGGGGATGGGGGTAAATACGATGTTTTTGCTGATAAAAATGAAGAAACTGGCGTTTTTTAGCGCTCAATCATAACTATTGATGATAATGTCTGGTCACCCATGCCACGCAAACGATTGGCTATGGCCGCGAAAACTGAAGTTTTAATGCTGGAATTTTGAATTCCCGGCGGAGAATACCGCCGGGAGCGTAGAGGAATACGCTAAGTGTGTTTCTTAAGCGCAGATTTCGTAGCAAGGAATATAGGCCGAGCCCGGCAGCTTCATACGGTGCTGGGCGACAAATCCCTGAAGCAGCTCGTCCATGCGGCGCATCATCTCTTTATCGCCGTGGATTTTAAATGGCCCGAACTCTTCAATGGCGCGGATACCCACTTCTTTCACGTTACCCGCGACAATACCGGAGAAGGCACGGCGCAGGTCTGCCGCTAACACTTCAATAGGCTGGTCAGGGTAGAGCTTCAGATTCGCCATATTTTCGTGCGACGGTTCGAACGGCATTTGTAAATCCGGGGCAATGCGAATCGACCAGTTAAAGCTGTAGGCGTCTCCGGTATCACGACGGTTTTCTTTGACCAGCGGCATCGCCTTTTTCATCTCACGTGCCACTTCCACTTCATCGTCAATGATGATTTTGTAATGGCGGCGCGCCCCTTCACCTAGCGTATGCACCACGAACTCATCCAGCACGCGGAAGTAATCGGCGCTCTCTTTCGGGCCGGTGAGGATAAGCGGGAGCACCTGATTTTTGTTCGCTGGATTCATCAAAATACCCAGCAGATACAGCAGCTCTTCCGCCGTACCTACGCCGCCTGGGAAAATGATAATCCCATGGGCAATACGCACGAACGCTTCCAGACGTTTTTCAATATCTGGCATGATGATCAGTTCGTTGACCAGCGGGTTAGGCGGCTCGGCGGCAATGATTGATGGTTCGGTCATCCCGATAAAGCGGCCTTCTTTGTAGCGCTGCTGAGCATGGCCGACGGCCGCGCCCTTCATTGGCGCTTCCATCGCGCCCGGGCCACAGCCGGTACAGATATTAAGCTCGCGCAGGCCCAGTTGGTTACCGACCCGGCGGGCATAAAGATATTCGTTTTCGTTAATGGAGTGACCGCCCCAGCATACGACCATGCTTGGCGCTTCACCCACGTGCAGCGCACGGGCGTTACGCAGGATGGAGAACACGAGGTTGGTGATATGCGTGGAGCTTTCTAAATCGATATTCGGGAAGCGCACGGCGTTATGCAGCTGCCCGTAAACAAACAGAATATCGCGCAGGACAGCAAACAGGTTGGCCTGTAGCGAGCGAATGATTCGCCCGTCAACGAAAGCCTCTTCCGGTGGATTGATCAGTTCAAGCTTCACGCCGCGTTCGCGGCTTAGCACGTTGATATCGAAGTTTTCAAAGCGCGATAGCAGCTCTTTGCTGTTATCGGTCAGGCTACCTGAGTTGAGTACAGCCAGTGAACAGTTGCGGAACAATTGGTACAGGTCGCTGCTGGCCGTGCGTTTAAGCATGTCCACTTCCAGCTGCGACAACATATCCATTGAGCCTAGCGGGCTAATATGTGTAATCAAGGGAACTCCTTACAGGACGAAAATCGCCTTCCTTAATGATTACAATAGCCTCGCTGGCAACCTTTCTACAACCTCATGCGCGGAACAATGTGCACAACATTGATAAATTGTTCAGGTTATTGGCGTACCAGACGACCAATGGCAGGAACAAATTCGGTATTTGAGCGCCACGGGTTGATGTCCAGACCGCCTCGACGCGTATAACGCGCATACACGCTCAGGCTTTCCGGCGCGCAAAAACGCAGAATGTCGTTGAAGATACGTTCGACGCACTGCTCGTGGAACTCGTTGTGATGGCGGAAAGAGACCAAATAGCGCAGCAGTTTTTCCCTGTCAATTTGTGGGCCACGATACTGAATCTGCACTGAGCCCCAGTCAGGCTGATGGGTGATAAGACAGTTCGATTTCAGCAAATGGCTGACCAGCGTCTCCTGCACCACTTTTTGACCGGCGGCACCGTCAAGGTAGTCGGCATTAAACTGATAGTTATCGATTTCAATATCCTGGTCGTCAATGCAGCTACCGTGGAAGTGGGCGATAGGCTGGCCTTCCACTTCATCAAGGCGATAAAGCGCCACGGTGACATTACCCTGCGCACAGGCGCTAAGATCGCGCTCGAGCGTCTCCTGTACCGCTTGCCAGCTGGCAAATCGTGTCTGGTTAAAGCTATTGAGGTAGAGCTTGAAGCTTTTAGACTCGACCAGGTTTACCGTAGCGTGGCTGAGTTCGACATGACCCACGGCCACCTGCGGAAGCCCTTTAGCATTAAGCCAGGACAACTCGTAAAGCGTCCAGATATCCGCCCCGTGAAACGGCAGAGAATCGGCATGCAGACCTAAAGGATCGCGGTTTAAACTGCGCGGTACGCCCTGAAGCAGCGTGGCATCGTAAGTATCGCGGTAGTCGGTGGTTTTACCCAGCGTGAGGCCAGAGAGCGCCTGATGGTTCTCGTAAGAAGACATGTTTCACCATTATAAAGCAGGTACACTATTGCCTTTATTGTATCCTGGCTAACCTGAAGAGAGAAATTCGTGGATAAGCAGACCGCAGAAGCACTACACGCCTTTACCCAACGTTATTGCGATGCCTGGCAGCGTGAGCACAATAGCCTGCCGCGTAGCGAAGAGCTCTACGGGATCCCGTCGCCGTGTCAGGTATCGACCACCGACGATGCGGTGTTCTGGCAGCCACAGCCCTTTGACGGCGAGCAGAATGTAAATGGCGTTGAACGCGCAATGGATATTGTGGTACAACAGCCCATTCACACTTATTATACCACTCAGTATGCCGGTGATATGCAGGCGCTGTTCATGGGGGAGACCCTGACGCTGCTACAGGTGTGGAGTGACGACGATTTCCGTCGCGTGCAGGAAAACCTGATTGGTCACCTGGTCATGCAGAAACGTCTGAAGCTTTCGCCAACGCTATTTATCGCCACGCTGGACAGCGAACTAGACGTCATCTCCGTGTGTAACGTGACCGGAGAGGTAGTTAAAGAAACGCTCGGAACGCGTAACCGTCTGCCGCTAGCCTCATCTCTTGCGAGTTTCCTTACTCAACTTCATCCGATTCTGTAAGACAGTTTGCCCGTCACTTTGTGAGAGATCTCTTACACGCACTGTGAGAGATCGCCAGAAGATAAGTAAGACACCCCTCCTACCCGTTCTATAATCCCCTTAAGATTCAATGAAGTGATGTATATCATTGGCAAATAATCAGACTGTAAGCCTTAAGGGTTTGCCTGACAGGCTCTTGTAAGACGAGGCGGAATAGTGGATTCTATCTACGTCGACAGGGAGTCGCACAATGAAGTGAACATCAGGATGATGACTCTTCATAGGACACACCGGGAAGGTGATACAAGGATAGGCTTCAGGATGAAGCGCAGGATCACGCAGGAACGCGTTAAAGGACACCTCCAGGACGGAGAACGAGAGCCAGACAGGATATCTGGTGGATCAGGAAGATCGGGACACACTCAAGGATTGGGTGAAATCACATCGGGGTGGTGTGATGCAGGAAGCAACCGTTTATGGATGAACAGGTCAGGAGACCACAGGAAAAGTTGTCACGGACGAGCAGGGAGCACCAAAAGTAGCTGGATTGCTGCGAAACGAACCGGGAGCACTGTTTTTACAGTGCTCCCTTTTTTTGTTTCCTGCTAAGTAGTAGTGGTATCCTGCGCCCGATTTTGTTTCCTCTGAGGTTTCCATGACACACAACGAACGCCTACGCGATCAACTCCTGCATATTGAAGCTCTGCTCCGTCAACACCAGCACTGGCAGGAAACGGCGCCGCACGACAGCGCCTTTGCCAGCGATCAACCGTTCTTCATGGACACCATGGAACCGCTTGAATGGTTACAGTGGGTGCTGATCCCCCGTATGCACCAATTGCTGGATAGCGAAATGCCGCTGCCAAAAGATTTTGCCATCGCGCCGTATTATGAAATGGCGCTGGATGCCGCTCATCCGCTGCGGGAAATCATTTTGCCGCCGCTCGCCGCGCTCGATACCCTCTTTGTCGGCGAAGCCACCTGATGCTGGAAATTATCTACCAGGATGAATGGCTGGTGGCGGTCAATAAGCCATCGGGTTGGCTGGTTCACCGCAGTTGGCTCGATCGCGATGAAAAAGTGGTGGTGATGCAGACGGTGCGCGACCAGATTGGTCAGCATGTGTTTACCGCCCATCGCCTCGACCGTCCCACTTCGGGCGTCCTGCTAATGGGCCTTTCAAGCGAGGCGGGCCGCCGCCTATCGCAACAGTTTGAGCAACATCTTATCCAAAAACGCTATCACGCGGTTGTGCGCGGCTGGCTTACCGACGAAGCCGTGCTGGATTATCCGCTGGTGGAAGAACTGGATAAAATCGCCGATAAATTTGCGCGCGAAAACAAAGAAGCACAGCCTGCGGTAACCCATTATCGTGGCCTGGCGACCGTTGAAATGCCGGTGGCAACCGGTCGTTATCTGACAACGCGCTATGGGCTTGTGGAGATGGAGCCGAAAACGGGTCGCAAACATCAGCTTCGCCGCCACATGCGTCACCTGAATCATCCGATGATCGGTGACACCAAACATGGTGATTTACGCCAGAACCGCAGCGCGGCCGAGCATTTTGGCTGTAACCGGCTGATGCTGCACGCCAGCCAGCTCTCGTTAACTCACCCGTTTACCGGTGAACCGCTGGTCATTCGTGCCGGGCTTGACGATGTCTGGATGCAGGCTTTATCACATTTCGGCTGGCGCGGGCTTCTCCCTTTAAATGAAAGGGTTGAGTTTGTTGCCGACTGCGGTCAGGATGAAGCTATCCAGAAGTAAACAGGGAGTTAAATCATGGCTGAAATCGGGATTTTTGTTGGTACCATGTACGGCAATTCGTTACTGGTGGCAGAAGAGGCGCAAACTATTCTTGCGGGCCTCGGTCATCAGGCAAAAGTATTTGAAGATCCGCTGGTGGCCGATTGGGAAAGCTACACCGGGAAGTACGTTCTGGTGGTGACTTCCACAACCGGGCAGGGGGATTTGCCAGACAGTATTATGCCGCTGTTCAAGGATCTTCAGGATATGTATCAACCGCATTTACGCTACGGCATCATTGCGCTGGGTGATAGTACCTACGCCAATTTCTGCGGCGGCGGTAAGCGATTTGATACGCTGCTCCAAGAACAGGGCGCGCAGCGCATCGGTGAGATGCTGATGATTGATGCCTCTGAAGACCCGGAGCCGGAAAGCGTGTCGAATCCGTGGGTTATGCAGTGGGCGACGTTGCTTAAATAACAGGGTAGCCCTCTCCCTACGCAGAGGGCCTCCTTGCTCTTGCTGATAGCCAGTCCGTTGCAACAACGACGGTTTATCATACCAGGCCATCCTCGCTTTCCCTTCGGGCTTATGCCTGTAATGCGCTTCTTCCTATGACTTTTTCCCGGGCGTTTCCACAACGTCAAGTGAGCGCATTCACGTTCTTTCTCCAAAGGGTTAATAACCTGGTGACCGTTTCAATTTCCGTGAGCCATTGCCCAGTACCCTGGACATATGTCGAAAAACACCGGTAAAAACCACTAAAATAATGTGCGTTTGAACGGTGAGTCTCAAACCTCCTCTTTTTATACTTTCCCTGCCAGTAACAAAAAAAGCAGTCGCATCATGACTGACTGCTAAAAACACAAATACGTCATTCTGATTACCCTACAGGTTGTGCTGTTCAGAATAGATGTAGCGAAAAGCTATATTTCAGGAGTACAACAATGAGTTCATTAAGTCATTCGGCGAGCGCCGTTGAAAAACGGACTAATGCTCGCTACTGGATAGTGGTGATGTTGTTTATCGTCACGTCATTCAACTACGGCGACCGCGCGACGCTCTCGATAGCCGGTTCGGAAATGGCCAGAGATATCGGGCTTGACGCGGTGGGGATGGGTTACGTTTTCTCCGCGTTTTCATGGGCCTATGTTATCGGCCAGATCCCGGGCGGCTGGCTGCTTGACCGTTTTGGTTCAAAACGCGTCTATTTCTGGTCAATCTTAATCTGGTCCGCATTTACCCTGCTACAGGGCTTTGTCGATATCTTCAGCGGCTTTGGCATCATTATTGCCCTCTTTACGCTGCGCTTTTTGGTCGGTCTTGCCGAATCACCTTCCTTCCCGGGTAATAGCCGTATCGTCGCCGCCTGGTTCCCGGCGCAGGAAAGGGGAACGGCAGTGGCTATCTTTAACTCCGCACAATACTTCGCCACCGTTATTTTCGCGCCAATTATGGGTTGGCTGACCCATGCCGTAGGCTGGTCGCATGTCTTCTTCTTTATGGGCGGACTGGGCATTATCATCAGCTTTGTCTGGCTGAAAGTTATCCATGAGCCTAACCAACACCCTGGCGTCAATAAGCAGGAGCTGGAGTACATCGCCGCCGGTGGTGCGCTTATCAATATGGATCAGAAAGGCACGGTCACTAAGGTGCCGTTTAGCCAGAAGTGGGGGCAGATTAAACAGCTGCTGGGCTCCCGTATGATGATCGGGATTTATATCGGCCAGTACTGTATTAACGCCTTAACTTACTTCTTCATTACCTGGTTCCCGGTCTATCTGGTACAGGCGCGAGGAATGTCGATTCTGAAAGCCGGTTTTGTCGCATCGGTTCCGGCTATCTGCGGCTTCGCGGGCGGCGTGCTGGGCGGGATTATCTCCGACTGGTTAATGCGCCGTACCGGCTCGCTCAACATTGCGCGCAAAACCCCTATCGTACTGGGCATGCTGCTGTCGATGGTGATGGTGTTCTGCAACTATGTGAACGTCGAATGGATGATCATTGGATTTATGGCCATGGCGTTCTTCGGTAAAGGCATCGGCGCGCTGGGCTGGGCGGTGATGGCGGATACCGCACCGAAAGAGATTAGCGGTCTATCCGGCGGTCTGTTCAATATGTTCGGTAACATCTCCGGTATCGTGACGCCTATTGCTATCGGCTACATTGTCGGAACTACCGGCTCTTTCAACGGCGCGCTGATTTATGTTGGTATCCATGCGCTGGTGGCGATTTTAAGCTACCTGGTGCTGGTCGGCGATATTAAACGCGTAGAGCTGAAACCGGTGACAGGAGCCTCATCATGAGTATGCAGGCAAGCCCGATTATTACCGATATGAAGGTGATTCCCGTCGCCGGACACGACAGCATGCTGATGAATATCGGCGGCGCGCATAACGCCTGGTTTACCCGCAATATTGTGGTGCTGACCGATAATGCCGGGAATACCGGCGTAGGTGAGGCGCCCGGCGGCGAGGTGATTTACCAGACGCTGGTCGACGCCATTCCGATGGTATTAGGGCAAGAAGTCGCGCGTCTTAATAAAGTGGTTCAGCGCGTGCACAAAGGCAACCAAAGCGCCGATTTCGATACGTTCGGCAAAGGGGCGTGGACGTTTGAGCTGCGGGTCAATGCGGTGGCAGCTCTGGAAGCGGCGCTGCTCGACCTGCTAGGCAAAGCGCTGAACGTTCCGGTTTGTGAACTGCTTGGGCCTGGCAAACAGCGCGATGCGGTCACGGTGCTCGGTTACCTGTTTTATATTGGCGATCGCACGAAAACGGATCTGCCTTATCTGGCGAGTACGCCGGGCAGCCACGAATGGTATCGCCTGCGTCACCAGCAAGCGATGACCAGTGAGGCGGTGTTGGATCTGGCGCAGGCCTCTCAGGATCGTTACGGCTTTAAAGATTTCAAACTTAAAGGCGGAGTGCTGCCGGGCGAGCAGGAAATTGAGACGGCTAAGGCGCTGAAAAAACAGTTCCCGGATGCGCGGATAACCGTCGACCCCAACGGTGCCTGGCTGCTGGACGAAGCCATTGCACTGTGTAAAGGGCTCAACGATGTGCTGACCTACGCGGAAGATCCGTGTGGCGCCGAGCAAGGTTTTTCAGGCCGCGAAGTGATGGCGGAGTTCCGCCGGGCGACCGGTTTGCCCGTCGCCACCAATATGATTGCCACTAACTGGCGGGAAATGGGCCACGCGGTGATGCTTAATTCGGTCGATATTCCGCTAGCTGACCCGCACTTCTGGACACTCTCCGGCGCGGTGCGCGTGGCGCAGCTGTGCGACGATTGGGGGCTGACATGGGGCTGCCACTCCAACAACCACTTTGATATTTCACTGGCCATGTTTACCCACGTGGGCGCCGCAGCGCCAGGAACGCCAACCGCCATTGATACCCACTGGATTTGGCAGGAAGGCGACGCGCGCCTGACCAAAAATCCATTAGAAATTAAAGACGGCAAAATTGCCGTACCGGACGCGCCCGGGCTGGGCGTAGAGCTGGATTGGGAGCAGATACATAAGGCTCACGAGGCCTATAAGCGATTGCCGGCAGGCGCGCGTAACGACGCCGTACCGATGCAGTATCTAATCCCTGGCTGGACATTTGACCGTAAACGTCCCGTTTTCGGCCGTAACTAATTAATGAAAGGATTGAAAGATGACGATGCAAACTTCAACGCCAGTAGTCACCTCAATGCAAATCGTACCGGTCGCCGGTCACGACAGTATGTTAATGAATCTGAGCGGGGCGCATGCGCCGTTCTTCACGCGTAATATTGTGATTATCAAAGATAACGCGGGTCATACCGGCGTGGGGGAAATTCCGGGCGGCGAAAAAATTCGCCTGACGCTGGAAGATGCTATTCCTCTGGTGGTCGGGAAAACGCTTGGTGAGTACAAAAATGTGCTGAGCAGCGTACGCACGACTTTCGCCGATCGCGATGCGGGCGGCCGTGGTCTGCAGACTTTTGATCTGCGTACCACCATTCACGTTGTGACCGGTATTGAAGCGGCCATGCTCGACCTGCTGGGACAGCATTTGGGCGTGAACGTGGCGTCCTTGCTGGGAGACGGTCAGCAGCGTAGCGAAGTGGAAATGCTTGGCTATCTGTTCTTTGTCGGCAACCGTAAAGCCACGCCGCTGCCGTATCAGAGTCAGCCAGATGAAAAATGCGATTGGTATCGCCTGCGCCATGATGAAGCGATGACCCCGGACGCCGTGGTGCGTCTGGCGGAAGCCGCGTATGAAAAATACGGCTTCAATGACTTCAAGCTTAAAGGTGGCGTGCTGGCTGGTGAAGAAGAAGCAGAGTCTATCGTGGCGTTGGCAAAACGTTTCCCGCAGGCGCGCGTAACGCTCGACCCGAACGGTGCATGGTCGTTAAATGAAGCCATCAGCATTGGTAAATATCTCAAGGGCACCCTGGCCTATGCGGAAGATCCGTGTGGCGCTGAGCAGGGCTTCTCCGGGCGTGAGGTGATGGCCGAGTTCCGTCGGGCGACAGGTCTGCCAACCGCGACCAATATGATTGCCACCGACTGGCGTCAGATGGGCCACACGCTATCGCTTCAGTCGGTAGACATTCCGCTTGCCGACCCGCACTTCTGGACCATGCAGGGCTCCGTCCGCGTCGCGCAGATGTGCCATGAATTTGGCTTGACCTGGGGCTCACACTCCAACAACCACTTTGATATTTCGCTGGCGATGTTCACCCATGTTGCCGCTGCGGCGCCGGGGAAAGTCACGGCTATCGATACCCACTGGATCTGGCAGGAAGGGAATCAGCGTCTGACCAAAGAGCCGTTTGAAATCAAAGGTGGCATGGTTCAGGTGCCGAATAAACCCGGCCTCGGCGTCGAGCTGGATATGGATCAGGTGATGAAGGCCAATGAACTGTATAAAAAACACGGACTTGGTGCGCGTGATGATGCTATGGGAATGCAGTATTTGATCCCAAACTGGACGTTCGATAATAAACGTCCTTGCATGGTGCGCTAAGATTAATGCCGGTTCCTCAGGGAACCGGCAGTGTTGTGCACATCACGGTGTGCACAACACTGCCGTCAACTCGCATAAGGACAGCCTATGAAAATCGTGATTGCCCCGGACTCGTATAAGGAAAGCTTGAGCGCACTCGACGTGGCCTGCGCCATTGAAGCGGGTTTTCGGGAAATCTATCCCGACGCCGAATACGTTAAGCTGCCGGTGGCTGACGGTGGAGAAGGCACGGTGGAAGCGATGGTCGCCGCCACGAACGGACGCGTGATCCCGGTGGAGGTGACCGGCCCGTTGGGTGAGCCGGTAGCGGGGTTCTACGGCGTGTCAGGCGATGAGCAGTGCGCATTTATAGAAATGGCTGCCGCAAGCGGACTTGAGTTATTGTCTCCAGCACAACGTAACCCACTGAAAACGACCTCATGGGGCACCGGCGAACTGATCCGCCATGCGCTGGATCTGGGCGTCAGGCGGATTATTATCGGTCTGGGCGGCAGCGCGACCAATGATGGCGGGGCGGGCATGGTTCAGGCGCTGGGCGCAAAATTGCTGACGCAAGACCATCAGCAAATCGCTCAGGGTGGCGCAGCGCTGGCCGGGCTGATGAAGATTGATATCAGCGAACTGGATAGCCGCCTGGCGGATTGTCAGATTGATGTGGCCTGTGATGTCACCAACCCACTGACCGGTGAGGAAGGGGCATCAGCCGTATTTGGCCCACAAAAAGGCGCGACGCCTGAGATGGTGGCGGATCTTGACCATGCGCTGACGCATTACGCCGCCTGTATTAAGCAGGATTTGGGGATTGACGTATTATCGCTCGAGGGCGGCGGCGCAGCCGGTGGCATGGGCGCGGCGCTGTTTGCGTTTTGCGGTGCTAAGCTGCGTCCCGGCATTGATATTGTGACGGAAGCGCTACATCTGGACGCGCTGGTGGCCGATGCCTGTCTTGTGATTACCGGCGAGGGGCGCATGGATAGCCAGACGATTCATGGCAAAGTGCCGGTCGGCGTGGCGCGCGTGGCTAAGCGCTACCACATCCCGGTCATTGGCATTGCCGGAAGCCTGACGGCAGATGTCGGCGTGGTGCACCAGCACGGTATTGATGCGGTGTTTAGCGTGTTGTACCGCATCTGTTCTCTCGATGACGCGCTGGAGCACGCGGGAGAGAATGTGCGGATGGCGGCATGCAATATTGCGGCGGTGATGAAGGTGGGGCAGGGTTTGTAATCGTCTTTATAAGAATTTGTTTCCTATAGATTAACATTACCCGTGATTGCAATGGCGGGTAATGTTAATTTTTCCTGATATTTTTCATATTCCCTTCTGGTAATAAAGCGACAGTGATGATTTGATTATCAATAATAATTAATAGATATATTATGCTGGTCGTTTTTTATTAAATGTCTTTTTCAATGTCGATTCATTGTGTATTATCCCCTCTATACTGCATGAGCCATTATTTAAAAATAAAAACATCCATCCGATTTATTTAATGTGTCGGAATCATTTTTTATTTCTATTGTTTATTTGATTCAAAAGTCTTGGCAGGAATTTTGCATTAATAATGCATCGTGATTTATATTTAATTTCAACTCAATACCATTACTCATTGGTAAGTGATTGTTCTTATTAACTGATACTCATGTGTTTGTTGTATGGATCTGGTGGCGGTAATAAAAGTGTAAATATATATCTGCACCTTATTATTCTGTTGCCACGTCTTTAACTCTGGCGAATTCGTCGGCGGTAGTGTGTCATAACGTCAGCTTTTTTATTCATCATTTCTATTGTTCTGTAATGCAGGGAAATTATTAATGTCTACAGGATTACGTTTCACACTGGAGGTGGACGGCCTGCCGTCGGATGCGCTGGTCGTGACGTCCTTTCATCTGAGTCAGTCCTTCTGATGGTGTTGTCCTGCGCCGTTTTGCCTGGGGTGCGGATCATGGGCGCCTGACGATGCACCAGACGGCTGACGGTATACAGGCGCATTACCGCTGGCAGTCTTTCTCCGGCGAGCCTGATCGTTACTATGTTCTCCGGCACTGGATGCAGGAGGGAGAACAACGTAGCGGAGAGATCCTGTTTGATTATGATCCTGGCGGACGCAGGGCCACGCTTCATTATGGCGATGGCAGACCAGACAGCGAGCACGAATGGGATGACCAGTACAATATTATTCGCTATCAGCCAGCGCCGGATATCGTCTGGCATTACGAATGGGGCGAAAACCGGGAACTCAGAAGAGCAGTCGATCCTGCACAGGGCGAGTATCGGTTTAAGTATGATGAGCGCGGCAATCTTGTTCAGGCCGTCGATCCCATCGGTCAGAAATATACGGTTGAATGGGATCGGGATTTTGCCTTTCCACTGGTAGAAGAATACCCGGAGGGACTGGTTTTACGCCATGTTTACAATACGTTTGGCGACCGTATTAAAACCATTGATCAGGCGGGCCTGATCACCCGTTTTGACTACGACGCCGCCGGACTTATTGACAGCGTGCAGGATCCGCGGGGCAACCGCTACCGTTACGGCTGGAATAACCGGGGTCAGTTAACGCACCAGACGGACTGCTCCGGGCATTCCACGTATCTATATTACGATGAGCAGGGACGGCTGAGTACCGTCACGGATGCGCAGGGTAACAGCACCCGCCAGTCATTTTCGGCGGCAGGACGACTGGAAAAACAAATCCGGCCTGACGGCGGGGAAACCACTTACCGTTATAATGCCCGTGGGCAGCTGGCGGGCATGACCGATCCGGCCCGGCAGAGCAGTCTGTTTGACTATAACCTGCGCGGGCAGGTTATCCGACACACCGATCCGCAGCAGCGCCAGCTACGCTTTGAATATAATGCTGCCGGGCAACTGGTGGCGTTATATAACCAGAAAAATGAAGCATACCGTTTTGGCTGGGACAGTCTGTCCCGGCTGGAGGAAATCTCTGATCTGACCGGCAGCCGGGAAGTGTACCGGTATGACAGCCTGGATAACGTCACCGAAATAACCCGCCATCCTGCGCCCGGCGTGTACAGCCGGGAGGTGCCTGCGCAGATAACGCGGCTGGCGTATGATGCAGCCGGACGCGTGCTGCACAGGGAAAACGAGGATGGCACGGTCATCTGGCAGTACGCGAAAAATACCCTGACCCTGCAGCGCTTTACGGCGGAGGACTGGCAGAAGAAACGGTGCGGGGATGAAAATGTCACCGTGCAGGAGACGCTGCGCCTGGTGACGGACGAGTATGGCAGCCTGCTGGAGGAACACAACCAGGCCGGGGTGTTCACGCACCGCTATGATGAACTTGGCAACCGCACGGAAACGCAGTTGCCGGATGGCCGTCGACTGAAGCGGCTGTATTACGGCAGCGGTCACCTTCAGCAGCTTAATCTGGAAGATGAGCACGGGCAGCAGACGGTGCTGGCTGAGTTTGAGCGTGACAGTCTGCATCGTGAAATCAGCCGTACGCAGGGTAGCCTGACACAGCGAACGGAATATGATGCGGCAGGGCGGATCACGGCCCGGCTGACACAGATGGCGCAGCAGCATGGCACGCCATTACTGGAAAGACGTTATGCGTGGGATCAGCGGGGTTTTCTGATCAGCCACTGGCACCGGACGCGGGATGCAGATGCCCTGCTCTCTGCACAAACCCGCAGCGGCAGCACGTACTACCAGTATGACTGTGCCGGGCAGATCCTGAGCGCACAGCAGGACATCATGGTATGGCAGTACTGTGATCTGGCCGGAAATCTGATGCGGGAGGGCGATCCGGCGATCCGCAATAATCAGCTGATGCAGTACCAGGGGTATTGTTATCAGTATGATGCTTTCGGACGAATGAAGCGTCGCACAGATGCACAGGCGCAGCGGCAGGATTACCGGTATAACAGCGATAACCGGATGGTGGAAGTACGGTTTGCGGACAGGGCCAGTTCCCGATGGCAGCGGGTGGAATATGATTACGATCTGCTTGGCCGGAGAACAGGCAAGCGGTTATACGGGTGGCCTGGCCCGGATGAAGCGGAGCCTGCCCCGGAAAGGGTGCATTTTATCTGGGACGGTATGCGGCTGCGGGGAGAATACAGCCCGGGTAAAATGACGGATGTCATGTATGTGTATAACGGTGAGGGCTATGAGCCACTGGCGCGAGTGGACAGGCTGGATTTTCGGGTGCTGGAGCCGGAAACGCCGCGTCAGACGGAGACAAGGATTTACTATTACCACACAGGGCTGAACGGACTGCCGGAAGCGATGACCAGTGTCTCAGGAAAGCTGGTGTATGAGGCGCGTTACGCGCTGTGGGGAGAAAAAAGAGAGAGCAGAAGTGCGCATACGGTGCTGACGGCCGAACAAAACCTGCGTTTTGCGGGCCAGTATTTTGACGCGGAGACGGGGCTTCACTACAATACGTTCAGGTATTATGCGCCGGAGTGTGGGCGGTTTACCCAGCCGGACCCGATAGGGCTAAAGGGGGGGGTAAACCTGTATGCTTATGCACCTAATCCTCTGTCATCCATTGATCCACTGGGATTATCCCCTGTTAGTCCTAAAACGGTTTTATTCTCACAAGATAGTATTAATGCTGTCTTTGAGGACGGAAGAAACGTTAATGGGTTAATACATAGGCTTATAAATGACCCTTCATATATAAATGAAGTTGAGCCAATTAGAAAAGTCAGGATGCGGGATTTACCCGCAAATGTTCAAGAGCGTTTATTGTCTCAAGGAGCACATAAGGATTCAGTATTTAGTTTGGATAATAGACGCCTGTATGCAGCTAAGGAAGCTGGAGTACCTAAAATCCCATCCAGATGGGCAACCCCAGAAGAGTTGTCAAAAATTAATCTTGACCGAAGATTTTCAACTAGTGATGGTGGTAAATCAATAAGAACAAGAGGTTGTGGCTGACATGAATGTGACGGCAATAGAAACAAAATATGGTCTAATTTACGGGCGAGATGCTTTAATTCTATTAGGGACTGAATTAATACTCTATCCTTTTAATTTTCTCATTAAAGCGTCGTTATCTTTGTCTTCTTGTAAGCCAATTATTACAGATGCTCCTGATGTTAATATTGGATTTTTGTTTAGTAATATCAAAAAAATGTCTATATATAAAGCGGATGATTCTCCATATGAGAAATATTCTCTTTCAAGCTTTGACTTGATAGAAAATACAGATGAAGACGAACTTCAACATATAGTTCTTAGTACTTATGATCATGTTTTTGATATAGTCGGGAAGTGTGAAATTAAATATTCGTAAATAAAGTCGTTTTTTCAATAAACCGGGAAATATCTTCTGATTTTCCCGGTTTTTATCCCTGCATAAACACCACCTCCTATGGAGGTGGTCAGCAACAGGTTGGCACTGCCAGAAATGCTACTCATGGGAAAATCCGAATCTGTTATCCCCATAACTGATAAGGATTTAACCATGAGTAGATTCCAGAAAGCATCTCATGTGCTTTGGTGTTGTCAATACCATATCGTATGGACACCCAAGTACCGATTTCGCATCCTGAGGAACAATGTTGGCAAAGAGGTCTACAGACAAATAAGGATCTCAAGTGAACAGCTCGGGATAGAAGTAGTTGAGCTGAATGTGCAGGTTGATCATGTTCATTTACTGGTAAAAGTACCACCGCGTCTTTCCATTTCACATGTGATAGGCCATTTGAAGGGCAAAACAGCTCTTCGTTTGTTCAGTAAATTTCCTTACCTGCGAAAGAACAAGCTGTGGGGAAATCACTTTTGGGCCCGGGGTTATTGCGTAGATACCGTAGGTATAAATGAAGAAATGATAAGAAAGTATGTGAAATATCAGGAAAAGCATGAAGTTGAAGAGAGCCAGCTTCCACTAAAAGAGGTGTGAAGGGAAGGCTCTCAGAGTCTGGACTTAGCACGCCCCTATGGGGCGTTATCAATGCCACCTGCTATGCAGGTGGTTTTTTACTATCTAATATCAGTATGGCTGTGCCGGACAGATCCTGAGCGCACAGCAGGACATCATGGTATGGCAGTACTGTGATCTGGCCGGAAATCTGATGCGGGAGGGCGATCCGGCGATCCGCAATAATCAGCTGATGCAGTACCAGGGGTATTGTTATCAGTATGATGCTTTCGGACGAATGAAGCGTCGCACAGATGCACAGGCGCAGCGGCAGGATTACCGGTATAACAGCGATAACCGGATGGTGGAAGTACGGTTTGCGGACAGGGCCAGTTCCCGATGGCAGCGGGTGGAATATGATTACGATCTGCTTGGCCGGAGAACAGGCAAGCGGTTATACGGGTGGCCTGGCCCGGATGAAGCGGAGCCTGCCCCGGAAAGGGTGCATTTTATCTGGGACGGTATGCGGCTGCGGGGAGAATACAGCCCGGGTAAAATGACGGATGTCATGTATGTGTATAACGGTGAGGGCTATGAGCCACTGGCGCGAGTGGACAGGCTGGATTTTCGGGTGCTGGAGCCGGAAACGCCGCGTCAGACGGAGACAAGGATTTACTATTACCACACAGGGCTGAACGGACTGCCGGAAGCGATGACCAGTGTCTCAGGAAAGCTGGTGTATGAGGCGCGTTACGCGCTGTGGGGAGAAAAAAGAGAGAGCAGAAGTGCGCATACGGTGCTGACGGCCGAACAAAACCTGCGTTTTGCGGGCCAGTATTTTGACGCGGAGACGGGGCTTCACTACAATACGTTCAGGTATTATGCGCCAGAGTGTGGGCGGTTTACCCAGCCGGACCCGATAGGGCTGGTTGGCGGGTTAAATCTCTACGCATATGCGCCGAATCCTCTCACATGGATAGACCCATTCGGATTATCTAACAATCCTATTTATGGCACTCCTCTAGGCGATGTATTAGGCCCAGTATCAGCAAGGACGGGGAAAACATATCAAGGGCAGCAAATCTTTAAAATAACATCGAAAACAAATGTCGGTGGAATAAAAGTTAAACCGGGTGATTATTATTATCTTGATGGTATGCACAAAGATCATATCGAGCTTTTTGCCAAAGATAATTCAGCTAAAGGTGTATTTAATTTAGATGGCTCGCTAAACGAGGCGAAGACAGCAAAAGCAAGCGGCAGACGAGGTCCAGGATGTTGAATATGATAATTGATAAAATATTGAATAATAGAAATGATCTTATTGAAGGTACTTTTTGTTATGAACTGTTTGAAAATAGAATATATAATAATTTTCTTTTCACTGAGTTGATAAAAAATATTGAGTCTAGTTTAATCCAGAAGAGTTCTCTAAATGAAAATGATGTCAATGCATTATTGGATTTTATAGTATGGTTCGTGATGAATACGATGCATTGCATAATATGCCATAATGATAAAAATGATTCTTATTTTATCGAAAATATGGATATGGATTTATGGTATGAAAGTCATGAGAATATGTTACGTGATGTACTTAGTACAACATTAAAGAATAAATAGCTATTATATGCCGGGAATTATTGAATATTTCCGGCTTTTTATTATTCAATCCCCGTTAAATCCACTAAACCAGCACATCCTTCACGCCGCGCCCAGTCTCTAAGCCTGCTTCGTCCAGCCAGTTGCTCTTGAAGTGCAGGCTGGGATGAACAGCAGGTATTAGCTATATTCCGACGGTTTTCGTGGCGGACTCTGTCATAGCTGACTTTGTAGCGGCGCTGTGCTTTGGAAATCCCGTCTTTGGGCTTAGAATAGCTCGGTGCAGATAAGGGACTATCAGGGTGGGGCGGTAGTATATTTGTATGGTGTGTTTTTGCGGATCACGGTGAAAGCGAACGGTACGCTAGCAGTAAGTGTGGTTCCGCATAGGATCCAGCAAAGTGAGTACCATAACTCACCTCCGATGATGCCAGAGTATTACAGTTTGATTATGACATGCCGGTCAATAGCTTCGGCTGGTGCAGGTCGGTAGGGGAGAGAGCTTTTGGTGTTGGGTGAGTTCTAATGCAGACTGAAACGCCCAAGAATGGCGGTATTACTCTGCTGACTCGCTTTGAGTACGATGCGCAGGGTCGACATACGGCACCACTGCGCTGCATTTTGATTACCATCGCCGAACGGCTGCTTGCCGATCGTAATCATAGCGGTATTTACCGCTATGATTACGCCCCGCCAGGTAACCGTGCCGCCAGGCATACACTGAAATTAGCACCTACCCCAAAATCTTCCGGGTTTCCCGGGTCACATTATCCATCTCATCCAGCAGTTCCAGCAGCTCAGGCTCAAGTTCTTCCGCTGGGGTGCCGCTACGCAGTTGCCCTTCAATCAACTGGCACAGATGCTTCAGTCGTGGCACGCCGCTATAGCCGCAGCTGCCGTGCAGCTTATGGATAGCATCGACCAGATTGTCGGGATTTTCACCCACCAGTTGTTCTTCCACTTTGTTGCGGATCTCTGGCAAGAAGGTCACCAGCATTTGCAGCATTTCACGCGCCAGGTCAGGCTTATAGGCGGCCTGTCGCAGCGCTAGCTGCCAGTCGAGCGTCGCGTTTTGGTCGATGGCGGGCTCTGCCGCTTCCGGCTGTAGCGGTCGTGGCAGTGGATTGATGCCGGGTTTATAGCGCAGCAATAAATCATGCAGTCGATACTCTTCAATCGGCTTTGCCAGATAATCATTCATACCCGCGGCGAGCAGCTTTTCGCGCTGTCCGGCAAGGGCGTGGGCCGTCACGGCGATGACTGGCGTTTGTTGCTGGTGCGGCAGTTGACGAATTAACTCGCAGGCGCGCAAGCCGTCGATGTCCGGCATCTGGATGTCCATCAAAATCAGATCGAATTTCATCTGCTTCGCGCGTTCAATGGCCTGCTGTCCGCTTTCGCACAGCTCAACGTGCTGTACCTGATCGTCTAGCAATGCGCCAATCAACTTCAGGTTGGCGGGGTTATCATCCACGGCCATGACCGTCATCGGCAGACGGTGCTCGGTATTTGGCAGCGGCAGAGGAGAGGATGGCGTACGGCTAAACTCTAGCATGACGGGCAGCAGCCGCGTCGTGGTCAGCGGCTTAAGCAGACACGCCGCCGCACCGTTTTTCTTCAGCGACTCCGCATCGACGTGCGCATGACAAGGTAGCGCTAGTATCAGCAGGTCTGTCATGGCCAGTGCGGCGCTAAGCTTATCGCGATGCACGCTAAGATCGCGTACGGATACCGGAACGGCAACCAGCAAAATATCGTATTTCTCGACCGGCAGGGCGGCAATGCTCACGGCGTACACCACTTCAAGCGGCGTTGTGGCCAGCATATCCAGAGTCGCCTGGGCCGCAGCCGCATTGGCTTCAACATACGCAATACGTTTGCCCGCCAGGCTGCGAGTATCCAGGCTGTCGGATACCACGTTGAGGTTCAAATCAAGATTGATATTAAACCAGAAGGTTGAGCCGCGATTCGGCTGGCTGTGGAAGGAGATATCTCCGCCCATCTCACGCACCAGTTTTTGTGTGATAACCAGCCCCAGCCCGGTACCGCCATGGCGGCGGGAAATACTCGCATCGGCCTGGCGGAACGCCTGGAACAGACGTGACTGATCGCGCTCGGGAATACCTATCCCGGTATCGCGAATCTGGACTTCAATCTGCACTTTATTGTTGCTGATAGCGCGTTGTTCAACCAGCACATCAATGTTGCCATTCTCGGTAAACTTGATGGCGTTACCGACCAGATTAGTGATGACCTGCTGTAAGCGCAGCGGGTCGCCAATCACGTTATCCGGCACGTCATTTTTAATGTTGAGAGTGAGCTCCAGACCTTTATCGTGAGCGGAATGGGCCAGTAATGTCACCACTTCATCGAGCGAATTGCGTAGCGGGAACGGAATGCTTTCCAGCAGCAGCTTCCCGGCTTCAAGTTTAGAGAAATCGAGCACGTCGTTAATAATCGCCAGCAGGTTGTTGGCCGAGCGTTCGATGGTGCTCAGGTGATCGTGCTGAGTGGGCGTGAGCTCGGTTTTTAGCGTCAGACGGGTAAAGCCAATAACGCCGTTTAGCGGCGTTCGCAGCTCGTGTGACATATTGGCGAGGAATTCGGATTTAATACGCGCGGCTTCCTGCGCGCGTTTTTTAGCCAGATCAAGCTCAACGTTCTGGATCTCCATCTGCTCAAGCGTCTCGCGCAAATCAGACGTGGCCTGATCGACGTTATGCTGCATCTCTTCATGATAGGCGGCAAGGGACATGGCCATCGAGTTGATGCCGTTTTTCAGCATATCGAGTTCGCCAAGCATAAAGCCTTCGACGCGGCTGTCGAGCTGACCGCGACGAATGCGGTCAACGGTATTCACCATATTGCGAATCGGCCCGGTGACGTCGCGCATCAACCGCCAGCCGAAAATCAGCGCGATGCCGATACAAAACAGCATCATTACGCTTGAGATGAAAATTTCTTTGTACTGCTGTAAACGCACCGATTTGAGATCCAGCTCCAGCGCGACGTAGCCCAGCATATTGACCGGCGTTTTAGCGTCGGACTGGGGAGACTCATCGGGTGAATAATGTTCAGAAATAATAGGCGTGCGCAGGATCATGATATCGCCCTGACGCGTCACGTTAAGCCTACGCGGGAATGGCATACCGCGTGGTAACTGTAATTCTCCGGGATCGAGCTGATAATTCGAGGTGACGAACAGCCTGTTGTGCTCATCATACACGGAGATGGCGCGGACAATATCGGAGTGGCGGCGATGCAGAACGCTTATCAACTGACCGATCGACTCACGGTTTTGTAAATTCATACCGTATTCGCTGGAGACGGCCAGTGGCTCAATAATGCTGGCACCGGCGTCTTCCAGTTGACGCTGCAGGTCGTTATAGCGGTGTACGACGAAGAAAATGCTGAGCAACAAACCGATCAAAACGGTTGGCGCCAGGATTAAAATCATCATTCTTGCACGAAGGCTGTAGTTGGTCATGGAGGTCCGTTGTGGGAGAATTAGGGCAATATATTTTTTTTGAGAAAAATCTCTACGATGGCGCAATTCTACTCTGCAAAACGACGCGTGACGACGCGCCAGATCATAACCGTGACGGTCAGCGATCTTGATCCCTTTGGGCAAGGTGTCGCAAAACATCATGGGAAAACACTATTTATCAATGGATTACTGCCAGAAGAAACGGCGGAAATTACCCTCACTGAAGATAAAAAACAGTATGCACGCGGCCAGGTTAAACGTCGCCTGAGCAGCAGTTCGGAACGGGAAACGCCCCGTTGCCCGCATTTTGGCGTCTGCGGCGGCTGCCAGCAGCAACATGCGTCGGTTGCACTACAACAGCGCAGCAAGCGTGCGGCGCTGACGCGGTTAATGAAACGAGAAACAGACGAAGTGATTGCCGGCGAATCGTGGGGTTACCGCCGTCGTGCGCGGCTCGCCTTGAATTATCTGCCAAAGACACAACAATTGCAGATGGGCTTTCGTAAAGCCAATTCCAATGAAATCATTGATGTGGTGCAGTGCCCCATTTTGGTGCCCACTCTTGAGGCGCTGCTGCCAGCCGTGCGTGAATGTTTAAGCAGTTTAAAAGGCCAGCGGCAGCTGGGCCATGTGGAGCTAGTCAGCGCTGACAACGGTCCGCTGATGGTACTGCGCCACACGGCGGCATTCACGCAGGAAGATAAAGAAAAACTGGAACGCTTTTCGCATTCTTCCGGCGTGGCGCTTTATCTGGCACCTGAAAGCGAGATACTGGAACACGTTACCGGTGAAGCGCCCTGGTATTCCTCAGACGGTCTACGCTTAACGTTCAGTCCGCGCGATTTCATCCAGGTCAATGACGGTGTGAATCAGCAGATGGTTGCAACGGCGTTGTCGTGGCTGGATGTACAGTCAACCGACCGAGTTCTGGATCTATTCTGCGGCATGGGGAACTTCACGCTGCCGCTCGCTCAACGTGCTGCCAGCGTGGTGGGCGTTGAAGGCGTACCGGCGCTGGTCGCGAAAGGCCGCGAAAATGCAGCGCAAAACGGTCTGCAAAACGTGACTTTTTTCCATGAGAATCTGGAAGACGACGTCACGCTGCAATCGTGGGCGAAGCACGGTTTTGACAAAGTTTTACTCGATCCTGCTCGTGCGGGCGCACCGGGCGTGATGCAGCATGTTATAAAATTAGCGCCAACGCGGGTGGTTTATGTTTCCTGTAACCCAGCGACGCTTGCGCGCGATAGCGAGGCGTTGCTGGAGGCAGGTTACCAAATTCAGCGTCTGGCAATGCTTGATATGTTCCCGCACACTGGGCATCAGGAATCTATGGTGCTGTTTGAGCGTAGGTAATTACAGTGGCTTGTCGACTTCGACAGGCCGGTCCCGGGAAGGAGAGGACAATGGTTGCGGTAAGAAGTGCACATCTAAATAAAGCTGGCGAATTTGACCCTCAGAAATGGATCACCAGTCTGGGAATTTCCAGCCAGCAGTCGTGTGAACGCTTAGCCGAGACCTGGGATTATTGTCGTCGCCAGACTGTGGGGCGCTCAGATGCTGAGCTGATGCTGTGGCGCGGCGTAGAAATGGTTGAGATCCTGTCAACGCTGAGCATGGATAACGACACGCTGCGTGCGGCGCTGTTGTTCCCGTTAGTTGATGCTAACGTGGTGAGTGAAGAAGTGCTAAGCGAAAGCGCTGGGCAGTCCGTTGTCACTCTGATCCACGGCGTGCGCGACATGGCGGCGATTCGGCAGCTCAAAGCCACGCATACCGATGCGGTTTCCTCTGAGCAGGTGGATAACGTGCGCCGGATGCTGCTGGCGATGGTGGATGATTTCCGCTGCGTGGTCATTAAGCTTGCCGAACGTATCGCTCACCTGCGTGAAGTCAAAGACGCCCCGGAAGATGAACGCGTGTTGGCGGCGAAAGAATGTACCAACATCTATGCTCCACTCGCCAACCGTTTAGGCATAGGCCAGCTCAAATGGGAGCTGGAGGATTACTGCTTCCGCTATCTGCATCCGGCAGAGTATAAGCGTATTGCCAAGCTGCTGCATGAACGCCGTATCGATAGAGAATCCTACATCAACGATTTTGTCGGCCACCTGCGCAGCGAAATGAAAACCGAAGGGGTAAAAGCCGAGGTTTATGGTCGCCCGAAACACATCTATAGCATCTGGCGCAAAATGCAGAAAAAACACCTCGCCTTTGACGAGCTGTTTGACGTGCGCGCGGTGCGCATCGTGGCGGAACGCCTTCAGGATTGTTACGCCGCGCTGGGGATAGTACACACTCACTATCGCCACCTGCCGGATGAGTTCGACGACTACGTCGCCAATCCGAAACCGAACGGCTACCAATCTATTCATACCGTGGTTCTTGGGCCAAACGGCAAAACGATTGAAATCCAGATCCGCACCAAGCAGATGCACGAAGACGCCGAGCTGGGCGTGGCCGCGCACTGGAAGTATAAAGAAGGTGCGGTGAGTGGAATGCGCTCTGGTTACGAAGACCGTATCGCCTGGCTGCGCAAGCTGATTGCGTGGCAGGAAGAGATGGCCGACTCCGGCGAAATGCTGGACGAGGTGCGCAGCCAGGTCTTCGACGACCGGGTGTATGTCTTTACGCCGAAAGGTGACGTGGTGGATCTGCCGGCTGGCTCTACGCCGCTCGACTTTGCCTACCACATCCACAGCGATGTGGGGCACCGCTGTATCGGGGCCAAAATCAGCGGTCGCATTGTGCCGTTCACCTACCAGCTGCAAATGGGTGACCAGATTGAAATTATCACCCAGAAACAGCCGAACCCAAGCCGTGACTGGTTGAACCCGAACCTTGGCTATGTCACTACCAGCCGTGGGCGGTCGAAAATCCATGCCTGGTTCCGCAAGCAGGATAAAGACAAAAACGTTATTGCCGGGCGTCAAATTCTCGACGACGAGCTTGAGCACCTGGGAATCAGCCTCAAGGAAGCCGAAAAACATCTGCTGCCTCGCTACAACTTTAACGACGTGGAAGAGTTGCTGGCGGCCATCGGCGGCGGTGATATTCGCCTCAATCAGATGGTGAATTTCCTGCAAGCGCAGTTTAACAAGCCTAGCGCCGCCGAGCAGGACGCCGCTGCGCTGAAACAACTGCAGCAGAAAAGCTATACCCCGCAGAACAATCGCAGCAAAGACAATGGTCGCGTGGTGGTCGAAGGGGTCGGCAACCTGATGCACCATATTGCGCGCTGCTGCCAGCCGATTCCGGGCGATGAGATTGTCGGTTTTATCACTCAGGGGCGCGGGATTTCCGTGCACCGTGCCGATTGCGACCAGCTTGCAGAACTGCAATCGCACGCGCCTGAACGTATTGTTGATGCGGTTTGGGGCGAGAGCTATTCGGCGGGATACTCGCTGGTGGTTCGCGTACAAGCCAACGATCGCAGCGGCCTGTTGCGCGATATCACCACCATTCTTGCTAACGAAAAGGTGAACGTGCTGGGCGTAGCCAGCCGTAGCGATACCAAGCAGCAGATGGCGACCATCGACATGACGATTGAAATCTACAACCTGCAGGTCCTCGGGCGCGTGCTCGGCAAGCTTAATCAGGTGCCGGACGTCATTGACGCCCGCCGTCTGCACGGCGGCTAATACGTTTGTAGGCCGGATAAGGCGTCAGCCGCCATCCGGCCATTTCATAACGCCGGAGGGCGGCTGACGCCTTATCCGGCCTACTTCTTCAGGATTTCCAAATGAACCAAATCGATCGACTGCTCGGGATTATGCAGCGTCTGCGCGACCCTGAAAACGGCTGTCCGTGGGACAAAGAGCAGACTTTCAGCACCATTGCTCCCTATACGTTAGAAGAGACTTACGAAGTGCTCGACGCCATTGCGCGCGAAGACTTTGACGATCTGCGCGGTGAACTCGGTGACCTATTGTTCCAGGTTGTCTTTTTCGCGCAAATGGCGCAGGAAGAAGGCCGCTTTGATTTCAATGATATCTGCCAATCTATCAGCGATAAGCTCGAGCGCCGTCACCCGCATATCTTTGGGGAGGCCAGCGCCAGCAATAGTGAGGAAGTACTTACACGCTGGGAGCAGATCAAAACCGTAGAGCGAGCAGAGAAAGCTCAGCACTCCGCGCTGGATGATATTCCTCGCGCTTTCCCGGCGTTGATGCGCTCGCACAAAATCCAGAAGCGCTGCTCGGCGGTGGGCTTTGACTGGAAAACGCTAGGCCCGGTGCTTGATAAAGTGTACGAAGAAATTGACGAAGTGATGGACGAAGCAAAGCAGGCCGTCATTGATGAAGCTAGACTAGAAGAAGAGGTTGGCGATCTGCTGTTCGCCACGGTCAATTTATCGCGTCATTTAGGGGTCAAAGCCGAGACCGCGCTGCAAAAGGCGAATGATAAATTTGAGCGCCGTTTTCGTGAAGTTGAGCGTATTGTCACCGCGCGTGGCCTGGAAATGACCGGTGTGGATCTGGATGTCATGGAAGAAGTTTGGCAGCAGGTAAAACGCCAGGAACATGATCTCTAAAGAATTTTTGCGGGAAAGGGCGAAAAGTGCGAAATCTTAAATGACAAGCGCTTGATTTGCGTCAAAAACATTTACCCAAAAGGGGCTATTTTCTCACTCCCCATGTTTGTTTCTGCGGCGATTGAGGAGCGAGAATGAAAGTTTGTGGCGCTCGCCATGTTCGGGTATACTACTTTCCCGTCTTGGTTATTCCATCGTTTCACCCTAACTTCTCAGGTCCAGCATGACAACGAACTATATTTTTGTGACCGGCGGGGTCGTATCCTCTCTGGGTAAAGGCATTGCCGCAGCATCCCTGGCAGCCATTCTTGAAGCCCGTGGCCTCAACGTGACCATGATGAAACTGGATCCGTACATTAACGTCGATCCAGGTACCATGAGCCCGATCCAACACGGGGAAGTGTTCGTTACAGAAGACGGCGCTGAAACCGACCTGGACCTGGGTCACTATGAGCGCTTCATTCGTACCAAAATGACTCGCCGTAATAACTTCACCACTGGTCGTATTTACTCAGACGTCCTGCGCAAAGAGCGCCGTGGCGACTATCTGGGCGCGACCGTTCAGGTTATCCCGCACATCACTAACGCGATTAAAGAGCGTGTTCTTGCCGGCGGCGAAGGCCACGACGTGGTACTGGTCGAAATCGGCGGTACCGTTGGTGATATCGAATCCTTACCGTTCCTGGAAGCGATTCGTCAGTTGGCTGTGGACATTGGTCGTGAACACGCGCTGTTCATGCACCTGACCCTGGTGCCTTATCTGGCTGCGGCGGGCGAAGTCAAAACTAAACCGACTCAGCACTCCGTAAAAGAACTGCTGTCCATCGGTATTCAGCCCGATATTCTGGTCTGCCGTTCCGATCGTGCGATTCCGGCCAACGAACGTGCAAAAATTGCATTGTTCTGTAACGTGCCAGAAAAAGCCGTTATTTCAATGAAAGATGTCGATTCCATTTATAAAATTCCGGGCCTGTTGAAATCACAGGGGCTGGATGATTATATTTGTAAACGATTCAGCTTGAACTGCCCGGAAGCGAATCTGTCCGAATGGGAACAGGTTATCTACGAAGAAGCGAACCCGGGTGGTGAAGTCACCATTGGTATGGTCGGCAAGTACATTGAACTGCCAGATGCTTACAAATCGGTGATTGAAGCGCTTAAGCACGGCGGCCTGAAAAACCGTGTTAGCGTAAATATCAAACTTATCGACTCACAGGATGTCGAAACGCGTGGCGTCGAAATTCTGAAAGATTTGGATGCTATCCTGATCCCTGGCGGCTTCGGCTACCGTGGTGTTGAAGGTAAAATCGCGACAGCGCGCTATGCGCGTGAAAACAAAATTCCTTATCTGGGTATCTGCCTGGGTATGCAGGTTGCGCTGATTGAGTTTGCGCGCAACGTTGCGGGGATGGATAACGCCAACTCTACGGAATTTGTGCCAGACTGTAAGTACCCGGTTGTGGCGCTCATTACCGAATGGCGTGATGAAGATGGCAATGTCGAAGTTCGTAGCGATTCAAGCGACCTGGGTGGCACGATGCGTTTAGGCGCACAGCAGTGTCAGCTGGGCGATGACAGCCTGGTACGCCAGCTGTACGGCGAACCAACCATTGTTGAACGTCACCGTCACCGCTATGAAGTCAACAACATGTTGTTGAAACAGATTGAAGCTGCAGGTCTGCGCGTTGCGGGCCGTTCCGGTGATGATCAGTTGGTCGAGATCATCGAAGTTCCGAATCACCCATGGTTCGTTGCTTGTCAGTTCCACCCGGAGTTTACTTCCACACCGCGTGATGGGCACCCGCTGTTTGCAGGCTTTGTGAAAGCCGCAAGCGAGTACCAGAAGCGTCAAGCGAAGTAAGAAAAGTTAGAACGGCAGCGCCCCACGAGGGGCGTTGTTTGTCTGGAGTTTTAGTTTAACTTGTACTGAGGAAAACCTAATGTCCAAAATCGTTAAAATCATCGGTCGTGAAATCATCGACTCCCGTGGTAACCCGACTGTTGAAGCTGAAGTTCACCTGGAAGGTGGTTTCGTTGGTATGGCTGCTGCTCCATCAGGTGCTTCTACTGGTTCCCGTGAAGCTCTGGAACTGCGCGATGGTGACAAATCCCGTTTCATGGGTAAAGGCGTACTGAAAGCTGTTGGCGCGGTTAACGGCCCAATCGCTCAGGCTCTGCTGGGTAAAGATGCTAAAGATCAGGCTGGCATCGACAAGATCATGATCGATCTGGACGGTACTGAAAATAAATCCAACTTCGGTGCTAACGCCATTCTGGCTGTGTCCCTGGCTAACGCCAAAGCAGCAGCGGCTTCTAAAGGCCTGCCACTGTACGCACACATCGCTGAACTGAACGGCACTCCAGGCAAATATTCTATGCCGGTTCCGATGATGAACATCATCAACGGTGGTGAGCACGCTGACAACAACGTCGACATCCAGGAATTTATGATTCAGCCAGTTGGCGCTAAATCCCTGAAAGAAGCCGTACGTATGGGTTCTGAAGTGTTCCACAACCTGGCTAAAGTTCTGAAAGCTAAAGGTATGAACACTGCGGTTGGTGACGAAGGTGGCTACGCGCCAAACCTGGGTTCTAACGCAGAAGCTCTGGCTGTTATCGCTGAAGCTGTTAAAGCTGCTGGCTACGAGCTGGGCAAAGACATCACCCTGGCGATGGACTGTGCAGCATCTGAATTCTACAAAGACGGTAAATACGTTCTGGCTGGCGAAGGCAACAAAGCGTTCACCTCTGAAGAATTCACTCACTTCCTGGAAGAACTGACCAAACAGTACCCAATCGTCTCCATCGAAGATGGCCTGGACGAGTCTGACTGGGATGGTTTCGCATACCAGACCAAAGTACTGGGCGACAAAATCCAGCTGGTTGGTGACGATCTGTTCGTTACCAACACCAAGATCCTGAAAGAAGGCATCGAAAAAGGCATCGTTAACTCCATCCTGATCAAATTCAACCAGATCGGTTCTCTGACCGAAACTCTGGCTGCGATCAAAATGGCGAAAGACGCTGGCTACACCGCTGTCATCTCTCACCGTTCTGGCGAAACTGAAGACGCAACCATCGCTGACCTGGCGGTAGGTACTGCTGCAGGCCAGATCAAAACGGGTTCTATGAGCCGTTCTGACCGCGTTGCTAAATACAACCAGCTGATTCGTATCGAAGAAGCGCTGGGTGCACAGGCTCCGTACAACGGTCGTAAAGAGATCAAAGGTCAGGCATAAGCCTGTTCTTGCTCTGATTTGAAAATGCCAGCCTGCGGGCTGGCATTTTTTTTAGCCGTAACAAAATCCCACCCCGTGTTTGTTAACGCCAGTAAGTCCCCGGTCTTAAATCAATCTTTCACCAACGTGCTGAATGACGCCTTTAACAGCCCTTTACCACTGAGCAAGAAGTGCGAGGGATCGTTGGCGCGAAATATGCAATAATAACGGTTTACCACTACTGAAGAGTTAATGATGCAGTACCCGATTAACGAAATGTTCCAGACCTTACAAGGTGAAGGCTACTTTACCGGCGTTCCCGCAATTTTTATTCGTTTACAGGGATGCCCGGTGGGCTGCGCCTGGTGTGATACCAAACATACCTGGGAGAAGCTTAGCGATCGGGAAATTTCGCTGTTCAGTATCCTGGCAAAAACCAAAGAAAGCGACAAATGGGGCGCGGCGAGCAGTGACGATCTGCTGGCGATTATAGGTCGTCAGGGATGGACCGCGCGCCATGTGGTGATTACCGGCGGTGAGCCCTGCATCCATGATTTAACCCCATTGACGACGCTGCTGGAACAAAACGGCTACAGCTGTCAGATTGAAACCAGCGGCACTCATGAAGTACGTTGCAGCCACAACACCTGGGTCACCGTGTCGCCGAAGGTGAACATGCGCGGCGGCTACGATGTGCTGTCACAGGCGCTGATTCGTGCTGATGAAATTAAGCATCCGGTTGGTCGTGTACGTGATATTGAAGCGCTCGACGAACTGCTGGAGACGCTCTCAGACGATAAGCCGCGTATTATTGCGCTACAGCCGATAAGTCAGAAAGAGGACGCCACGCGTCTGTGTATTGAAACCTGTATCGCGCGCAACTGGCGTCTGTCGATGCAGACGCATAAGTATCTGAATATCGCCTAATCCCGGCGTCGCTTCGCTCGGCCGGGCAATTTATTGATGTAGGCCGGATAAGGCGAAGCCGCCATCCGGCAATGGCGGTCTATTCAGCCGCCTCGTTCATCACCTTCGAAAACGTCTCCATCGGGCAGAAGCCATCGGCATCCACCGGACAACCTTTAAGCGCAAGCGTCACGCGCTGCGGCGGCGTTTTCAGCGTTAATGTTTCAGCGTTGCGCAGCTGGTCGGCGCTTTGATAAACATACTCAATCTTCATCAAATCCCGATTACCTTTCACATCATGCCAGCGCTGGAACACGATTTTTCCGCCGATTGGCGTGCGTTCATACTGCCCCGGCAGCGTATAGGCATCAAAATCGAGCGCTTTCAGGAGCGAGGCAATATTCGAATCATGCCCAACCAGAACGGTAATTTTCGGCGTTTTTGTCGCCTCGGTGACCAGCGCATTATCGATGTATTTCACCAAAGGTTTTGCCACGTTACGCGCCACTTCTGATGAAGTGAAAAGACTATCCTGATAGCCGTTTTTCAGCTGAGACAGCACGCGCCACTGCTGATCGGTTTTAATTTCTCCCCATGCCACCTGATCGAGCGGGAAGCCTTCGTAATATTGCAGCGTAAATGCGTCGACCAGTGAATTACCAATAGCCAGCGGCCCTTTAACGCCGGGCTCTTTCTGATAGCTGGCGCTAAAGTCGTCTTTGGCATCGCTCAGGGAACATTGCTGCTTCTCTTTACAGGCCGGGGAGTCCTGATAGCTGACAATCTGTGAGAGCAGCTTATAGCTTTCATCAAGCTGTTTACCTTGCCGCTCTTTTTCCATCGCCTGGATGGCTTTATCGCGAAACTCGGGGGACTCATCGGTGATCACCGGATTAAAGGTGGGATCCATCGTCCCCATTTTATCCTGATGGTGAACCACGATATCGCAGCCCGGGAATGCGCCGGTGATAAAGAATTGGGCGGTGGCGACGGTGCGTTGCAGGCTATTGGCATAGGTATAAACCGTTTCCGGTGCCGGACATTCGCCGCTTTTGACCATCCCCTGCTGTGCCAGCCATTCGCGCATATAGTGGCCCATGTACACTTCCAGCACGCCGCCTTTGGTAGTCAACTGGCCGCCCGGGACATCCCATTCAGGCCAGCTATTAGGTGTTGATTGTTGCAGCACGCTACCGTTGGTGGCCAGCGGAGCGCGGAGGTTATGGCGACTCATCATTAGCACCTGCTGAAGCTGATATCCTTCCGGTGGAGTTTGCGCCTGAGCGGCACTTGAGAGTAATAACAATGCGGGCAGAACCGCCGCGAAAAGCGTTTTCTTCATCCCTATTTCCTCATTATGTATTGACCAACCCAATGAGTCTGGCACAACTCCACGCTATTTCCGCGCGGTGTGCCGCATAATGAAAAATCAGGGAAATGAATATGATAGTGAGATTAAGAAAAGGCGGGGGAGTCCGTGATTGGCCTCCCCGTGTGCGGGAGAAAATTACTCGCCGCGATAAACGCAGCCTGCGGTGCAGGTTTCTTTCACCATCACTGCGCTCAGGAGCGGAACAACCGGCTTAACCTGTTCCCAGATCCAGCGTGACAACACTTCACTGGTTGGATTTTCTAAGCCCGGAATATCGTTCAGATAGTAATGGTCCAGACGATCGTAAGTTGGCTTAAACGCGGCCTTCAGTTCGGCGAAATCCATAATCCAGCCGGTATGGGGATCAACATCACCGGTAATCTCAAGACGCACCATGAACGAGTGACCGTGCAGACGCCCGCATTTATGTCCTTCCGGTACGTGCGGCAGGTGATGGGCGGCTTCGAAGGTGAAATCTTTAAACAGTGTGGTGGACATCATGAACTCTCAGTCTTGCAGAAAAAAACGCCGCATAGTAACGGAAAGCACATTTTTCTGCATTAACTAAAACGATCAAATAGGCAATGAGTATAAAAAATACTCGCTCTGATAATTATTTTGTATATATAACAATGGGTTATTTAATCTGTTTTATTGCTATTAACTACCAGGAAAAGAGGTTAGTCCATTTGGTTATTTGATATTTCCAACCCTTCTTTAATTGTTATTATCCACATCGTTAACCTTACATTCAGTTCTGTTTTTCCTGATTAGAAAACAGCTTTGCTACTGGAACATAATAACGCATGACAACACAGTCTCCCCCTCAAGCTTTGCTTCCGCTCAATACGGAACAGCTCGCTCGCCTGCAGGCGGCAACCACGGATTTAACCCCCACCCAGCTAGCCTGGGTTTCTGGCTATTTTTGGGGCGTGCTCAATCAGCAGCCTGGTGCTACGGCCTTAACGCCGGCGCCCGTTGCGGCAGAAGTTCCGGCCATTACGCTTATTTCCGCATCGCAAACCGGGAATGCCCGTCGCGTAGCTGAAGCGCTGCGCGATGACCTGCTGGCCGCAAAACTGAACGTGAACCTGGTCAATGCCGGGGATTATAAATTCAAACAAATCGCGTCAGAAAAACTGCTGGTCATCGTGGCTTCTACGCAGGGGGAAGGGGAGGCGCCGGAAGAAGCGGTTGCACTGCATAAGTTCCTGTTCTCGAAAAAAGCGCCGAAGCTTACCGACACCGCTTTTGCGGTATTGGGCCTTGGCGACACCTCCTATGAATTCTTCTGCCAGGCCGGTAAAGACTTCGATAGCAAGCTGGCTGAGTTAGGCGGTGAACGCCTTCTCGACCGCGTGGATGCCGATGTGGAATATCAGGCTGCGGCGGCCGAATGGCGTGCCCGCCTGGTCGACGTCCTGAAAGCGCGCGCTCCAGCAGCCCAGTCCGTGCAGGCAGTGGCAAGCGGCGCGGTAAACGAAGTACACACCAGCCCGTACACCAAAGAAGCGCCGCTTGTGGCATCACTTGCGGTTAATCAGAAAATTACCGGACGAGACTCGGAAAAAGATGTTCGCCACATTGAAATCGATCTTGGTGACTCTGGCCTGCGCTATCAGCCGGGCGATGCGCTCGGCGTCTGGTATCAGAACGATCCCGAACTGGTAAAAGAACTGGTTGAACTGCTGTGGCTGAAGGGCGACGAGCCCGTGACGGTTGAAGGCAAAACCTTGCCGCTCGCCGAAGCGCTACAGTGGCACTTCGAGCTGACGGTCAACACCGCGAACATCGTGGAAAACTACGCGACCCTGACCCGCAGCGAGTCGTTGTTGCCGCTGGTGGGGGACAAAGCGCAGCTGCAACAGTACGCCGCGACTACGCCAATCGTTGATATGGTGCGTTTCTCCCCGGCACAGCTGGATGCAGAAGCGTTAATCGGTTTACTGCGCCCACTGACGCCGCGCCTGTACTCCATTGCCTCTTCTCAGGCTGAAGTCGAGAGTGAAGTGCACGTGACCGTCGGCGTCGTTCGTTATGATATCGAAGGCCGTACCCGGGCGGGCGGTGCTTCCAGCTTCCTCGCGGAACGGGTGGAAGAAGACGGTGAAGTGCGCGTATTTATTGAGCACAATGATAACTTCCGTCTGCCAGCTAACCCACAAACGCCGGTGATTATGATTGGCCCGGGCACCGGCATCGCGCCGTTCCGCGCCTTTATGCAACAGCGCGCCGCCGATGGCGCAGAAGGCAAAAACTGGCTGTTCTTTGGTAATCCGCACTTCACCGAAGATTTCCTCTATCAGGTGGAGTGGCAGCGGTACGTGAAAGACGGCGTATTAAGCCGTATCGATCTGGCCTGGTCCCGCGATCAAAAAGAAAAAGTCTACGTACAAGACAAACTGCGCGAACAGGGTGCTGAACTGTGGCGCTGGATTAATGACGGGGCCCATATTTATGTCTGCGGCGATGCCAATCGCATGGCGAAAGATGTCGAGCAGGCACTGCTGGAAGTGATTGCTGAATTCGGTGCAATGGACATTGAATCAGCGGATGAATTTTTAAGTGAGCTGCGCGTTGAGCGCCGTTATCAGCGAGATGTCTACTAATGAGCGAAAAATACCCAGGGCCTTTAGTGGTCGAAGGCAAACTGACTGACGCCGAGCGCATGAAGCGTGAGAGCAACTTCCTGCGCGGGACTATCGCAGAAGATCTCAATGATGGCCTGACCGGCGGCTTCCACGGCGACAACTTCCTGCTGATCCGCTTCCACGGAATGTACCAGCAAGATGACCGCGACATTCGTGCAGAACGCGCCGAGCAGAAGCTTGAGCCGCGCCATGCGATGCTGCTGCGCTGCCGTCTGCCCGGCGGGGTGATTACCACCACCCAGTGGAAGGCTATCGATAAATTTGCCGCGGATAACACGATTTACGGCAGCATCCGTCTGACTAACCGTCAGACCTTCCAGTTCCACGGCATTCTGAAGAAGAACGTGAAGCCGGTTCACCAGATGCTGCACTCCGTGGGGCTTGATGCGCTGGCAACCGCCAACGACATGAACCGTAACGTGCTGTGCACCTCTAACCCTTACGAGTCGCAGTTACACGCCGAAGCTTACGAGTGGGCGAAGAAGATTTCAGAGCATTTGCTGCCGCGTACCCGCGCCTATGCGGAGATCTGGCTCGATCAGGAGAAGGTCGCGACCACCGATGAAGAACCGATCCTCGGGGCGACCTATCTGCCGCGGAAGTTCAAAACCACGGTGGTGATCCCGCCGCAGAACGATATCGATCTGCACGCTAACGATATGAACTTCGTGGCGATTGCCGAAAACGGCAAGCTGGTGGGCTTTAACCTGCTGGTCGGGGGCGGCCTGTCTATCGAACACGGTAATAAGAAAACCTACGCCCGTACGGCGAGCGAGTTTGGCTTCCTGCCGCTGGAGCATACCTTAGCGGTGGCCGAAGCGGTGGTGACCACCCAGCGTGACTGGGGCAACCGTACCGATCGTAAAAATGCCAAAACCAAATACACTCTTGAGCGCGTCGGCGTCGAGACGTTCAAAGAAGAAGTTGAACGCCGTGCGGGGATCAAGTTCGCGCCGATTCGTCCTTACGAATTCACCAGCCGCGGCGACAGAATTGGCTGGGTGAAAGGGATCGACAATAACTGGCACCTGACGCTGTTTATCGAAAATGGTCGTATTCTTGATTATCCAGGGCGTCCGCTGAAAACCGGCCTGCTGGAGATCGCGAAGATCCATAAAGGCGATTTCCGCATCACCGCGAACCAGAACCTGATTATTGCCGGCGTACCGGAAAGCCAGAAAGCGGCTATCGAAAAACTGGCGCACGACCACGGATTGATGAATGCGGTGAAGCCGCAGCGTGAAAATTCGATGGCCTGCGTGTCATTCCCGACATGTCCTTTGGCGATGGCTGAGGCCGAGCGCTTCTTACCATCGTTCACCGATAAAGTTGAAGCGATTTTAGAAAAACACGGTATTCCTGATGAACATATCGTGATGCGCGTAACCGGCTGCCCGAACGGCTGTGGCCGTGCGATGCTGGCAGAGCTTGGGCTGGTGGGTAAGGCGCCGGGTCGCTACAACGTGCATCTTGGCGGTAACCGCAGCGGGTCGCGGATCCCCCGGATGTATCGTGAAAATATCACCGAGTCGGAAATTCTCGATTCGGTCGATGAGCTGGTTGGGCGCTGGGCGAAAGAGCGTGAAGCGGGTGAAGGCTTCGGCGACTTTACGGTGCGTGCGGGCATCATTCGCCCGGTGCTCGATCCAGCGCGTGATTTCTGGGAATAACCTGAATTGCCGGATGGCGGCATAAATGCTTTATCCGGCCTACCAACGGCGTAGGCCTGATAAGCGCAGCGCCATCAGGCAAGGCAAACAGCGAGGAACTTATGTCCAAACTCGATCTCAACGCGCTGAATGAACTACCAAAAGTCGAACGCGTACTGGCTCTGGCGGAAACCAACGCCCAGCTGGAAAAACTGAGCGCAGAAGAACGTGTTGCCTGGGCGCTGGAAAACCTGCCCGGCGAATATGTCCTTTCCTCAAGCTTTGGTATTCAGGCGGCGGTAAGCCTGCATCTGGTGAATCAGATTCGCCCGGATATCCCGGTGATCCTCACCGATACCGGCTATTTGTTCCCGGAAACCTATCAGTTTATTGACGAGTTAACGGACAAACTCAACCTCAACCTTCAGGTCTTTCGGGCGAAAGAGAGTGCTGCCTGGCAGGAAGCGCGCTACGGCAAGCTTTGGGAACAGGGCGTAGAAGGCATTGAGAAATATAACGACATCAACAAAGTCGAACCAATGAACCGGGCGCTGACAGCGTTAAACGCACAGACGTGGTTTGCCGGACTTCGCCGTGAGCAGTCGGGCAGCCGCGCCACCTTACCGGTGCTGGCGATTCAACGTGGCGTATTTAAAGTACTGCCGATTATCGATTGGGATAACCGCACGGTCTATCAATACCTGCAAAAGCACGGGCTGAAATATCATCCGCTGTGGGACCAGGGCTATCTGTCGGTAGGCGATACCCATACTACCCGTAAATGGGAGCCGGGTATGGCGGAAGAAGAGACGCGCTTCTTTGGGTTGAAGCGTGAGTGTGGGCTGCACGAAGGGTAATATTATTTTAGGTGGGCCAGCATTGCACGATTGCTGGCCCACGTTTATCGGATCCCTCCTGTCTGTTTATCGCAATAAACAGTTCTGAAAATGTCAGTTTATTCACAAATTTCTCCTCTCCATTTATCGGCTTGCATTAATAACCTATGCCATAAACAATTTAAATATTCATTCAGTTATCTTATGGTGTTTAAGTTTATAAATTCCGAATCAGGACTTGCCCTTAAGAAACAATTTGTTGTCACACTTGAACTCTGCATAATTACTCAGGCTCGTTACAGAGTATTTTAAAATGGTTTTACAGTCATAATTCAGTTTTCTGAATATGATTGATATGTCCAATATGCAAGGAGTATATGTGAAGGAATATAAAGCAATCATTTACCAGGAAGGTATGCTAGGGAGTTTGTTCTTTGGTGCCTCTAAAGTGAATCCTGTCAGGTTTTCTGAGTTCCTCAATAAAAATGCGCGCGAAGGATGGCGGGTGGTCACAATGGAGAAAGATATCCGCCGCATGCTGCTGTTTTTTGCACGTGAAGCCTATCTCGTCATTCTTGAAAAAGAAGTATGAAACTAACCGTTACGCTGTGTCTGGGCATACTGGTTTTTTGGGCCGTGGTTGCGCTTTGTCAACTGTGGTTCACACCGCTGAGTGCGTTGGCATTTGTTAAGTTATCCATCACCGCAGGTATTCTTGATATCGTTATTCTGGTGATAGGTTTGTGTCGCCGGGAGTACTGTGAAGATAGAGATATGAAGAAAGGCGGCTATCTCGATTAGTTAACGTTGAAAACGGCAAGATCATTTTTCATGAAATATGCTGATATCTGATGTCATCAGCATATTTCATTTATACTCGTCGTCTCTCAAGTTGCAGGTGCGTTGGCTGCGTTCGCTCACCCGAATCACTTACTACAGTAAGCTCATCGGGATTCACTCGCTTGCCGCCTTCCTGCAACTCGAAATTCATAGAGTATATACAAGTTTATATTGGGAAATAACATAAAGCCCGACAACCCGCGCCGTTGCATCACGGCTTCAGAGCCCACATTATCCCCGTCTATTTTGATGACGTTTTCTTCTCCGCTTTCGCTAACTCCTGCACCAGCGGCATCATCACGCGTACCACGTCATGACCACGGCGTTCAATTCGCCCGGGCAGGGCTTTATCGAGATATTGCAGGCTGTCGAGATGGGCATTATGCCAACTGGTGCCGTCCGGGAAGCTTGCCGTTTTAGCGCGCTGCTGGAAGCCGTCTTTTTTGCCCAGTGACCAGTTTGTGGCTTCCACCGAAAGCACGGGGATCCCGGCTTTATCAAAAACTTCCGCATCGTTGCAGCAGCCCGTCCCCTGCGGGTATTGAGGATTGAGCCCAGGGTTAGTCGCCGCGGCAATCCCCCGGCTGTGGGCGAGGGTCAGCGCGCGGTCGCGTGTGAGCTTACGCACCGAGGCTGGCGTTTTAACGCCGCTGTTGAAATAGAGTTTGTCGCCGACGACCAGGTTATCAAGGTTAATCACCAGCAGCGTGTTTTTCTGCTCGGCGCTGCTCATGCGTTTAAGCAGATTCTCCGCGCCAAGCTTGCCTTCTTCTTCACCGCTGGTGGCGATAAAACGAATGCCGTACTGGGTCGGGATATTTTTAAAGCGCTCCGCCAGCTCCAGCATGACGCCAAGCCCCATCGCGTTATCATCGATGCCCTGAAGCGTCAGGCCGCCGAGATTTTTCTCCACGTCGCTATCGCTATGGGGCGCGTAGGTATCAAGATGCGCCATGATAATAATCTGCTGGTTGGACTTGCCTTCATGCGCGGCAATCACGGTGCTGCCCTGCACATTATGCCAGTTTTGACGGTTATCTTTGGTGGTGTAGATATAACGGCTGCTAAAAGTGCGGATATCGCTTTGATAGCCCATCTGCGAAAATTGCTGGCGAATATAGTCAGCGGAGAGCATTTCAGCCGGTGTCCCGGTAATGCGTCCTGGGAAATAGGTGGCGATATAACGCGCTTGAGTGTTGGCGATGGTTCCCAGTGAAGCGGTGGCTGCGTGTGCCGGGAGGGAGATACAAACGCCGAGCGCCAGGGCTGTCATGCAGCGGCGCAGTGCCCAGAACATAGATATTCCTTACAACAGAGCAAAAAATTAGACCTGCCTAGTATGAAACTGTGATGTTGATTACACAATTTCAAATGCTCTTAAATCCCGGAAAAATAGCGCGTTAAGCACTTTTTGAACTTTGCTTTTTCAGCGCGTTATTCCTTTGAGTAACAACTCATTCCTTTTAGTAATTTCATTTGCTCTAAGCCTCCCCCTATAGTCCCTGTATTGCTGATTGTTAGCGAGTTGTAGCACAACGACCCGAACAACAAAGAGATACGTGCAGACGACGCTATCAAGCCCCAACACACAACAGACATGCAATAAATCAGGCTTAAGGAACGGTTATGGACCAAAAACGACTTACTCACCTGCGGCAACTGGAGGCGGAAAGCATCCATATTATCCGTGAGGTGGCCGCCGAATTCTCTAATCCGGTGATGATGTACTCCATCGGTAAAGATTCCAGCGTCATGCTGCATCTGGCGCGCAAGGCGTTTTATCCAGGCACGTTGCCGTTCCCGCTGCTGCATGTTGATACCGGCTGGAAATTCCGTGAGATGTACGAGTTCCGCGACCGCACCGCCAAAGCCTACGGCTGTGAGCTGCTGGTACATAAAAACCCGGAAGGGGTGGCGATGGGGATCAATCCCTTCGAACACGGCAGTGCCAAGCACACGGATATTATGAAAACCGAAGGCCTGAAGCAGGCGCTGAATAAATATGGTTTTGATGCGGCATTCGGCGGTGCTCGCCGTGATGAAGAAAAATCCCGTGCCAAAGAACGTATCTACTCCTTCCGCGACCGCTTCCATCGCTGGGATCCGAAAAACCAGCGTCCGGAGCTGTGGCATAACTACAACGGCCAGATTAACAAAGGTGAGAGCATCCGCGTCTTCCCGCTGTCGAACTGGACCGAGCTGGATATCTGGCAGTACATCTATCTGGAAAATATCGACATTGTGCCACTGTATCTGGCCGCCGAGCGCCCGGTGCTGGAACGTGACGGTATGCTGATGATGATCGACGACGATCGTATCGATTTGCAGCCAGGAGAGGTTATCGAAAATCGTATGGTGCGCTTCCGTACTCTGGGATGCTGGCCGCTGACCGGTGCGGTAGAGTCCGACGCGCAGACGCTGCCGGAGATTATCGAAGAGATGCTGGTCTCCACCACCAGTGAACGTCAGGGGCGGATGATTGACCGCGACCAGGCCGGCTCCATGGAGCTTAAAAAACGTCAGGGTTATTTCTAAGGAGCCGCCATGAACACCACTATTGCACAACAAATTGCCGATGAAGGCGGGGTTGAGGCGTATCTGCACGCCCAGCAGCACAAAAGCCTGCTGCGCTTTCTGACCTGCGGCAGCGTGGATGACGGCAAAAGTACGCTGATTGGTCGTCTGCTGCACGATACCCGCCAGATTTATGAAGATCAGCTTTCATCGCTGCACAATGACAGCAAGCGACACGGTACGCAGGGCGAAAAACTGGATCTGGCGCTGCTGGTGGATGGTCTACAGGCCGAGCGTGAACAGGGCATCACTATCGACGTGGCCTATCGCTATTTCTCCACCGAGAAGCGTAAATTTATTATTGCTGATACCCCAGGGCATGAGCAGTACACCCGCAATATGGCGACCGGCGCTTCCACCTGTGACCTGGCGATTCTGCTGATTGACGCGCGTAAAGGCGTGCTGGATCAAACGCGCCGCCACAGCTTTATCTCAACGCTACTGGGGATCAAACACCTGGTGGTGGCGGTGAACAAAATGGATCTTGTTGATTACAGCGAAGAGACGTTTAACCGTATCCGCGAAGAGTATCTGACCTTTGCCGAGCAGCTGCCGGGCAATCTGGATATTCGCTTTGTGCCACTTTCTGCCCTTGAGGGCGATAACGTCGCAAGCCAGAGCACGAATATTCCATGGTACAGCGGCCCAACGCTTCTGGAAGTGCTGGAAACGGTCGTCATCCAGCGCACCGTTGATACCCAGCCGATGCGTTTCCCGGTGCAGTACGTCAACCGTCCGAACCTGGATTTCCGCGGCTTCTCCGGTACGGTGGCCTCAGGCCGTGTACAGGTGGGCCAGCGCATTAAAGTGCTGCCGTCAGGCGTTGAGTCCAGCGTGGCGCGGATTGTCACCTTTGATGGCGATCTCGAGGAAGCGGGCGCAGGCGAAGCCGTGACGCTGGTGCTGAAAGACGAAATCGATATCAGCCGCGGCGATCTGTTGCTGGATGCGCAAGATACGTTACCGTCAGTACAGCGCGCCAGCGTGAACGTGGTGTGGATGGCAGAACAGCCGCTGTCGGCAGGGCAAAGCTATGACATCAAAGTGGCCGGTAAGAAAACCCGCGCCCGCGTTGATGGCATTCAGTATCAGGTAGATATCAACAATCTGACGCAGCGTGAAGTGGACGTTCTCCCGTTAAACGGTATCGGCCTTGTTGACCTGACCTTTGATGAGCCGTTGGTGCTCGACAAGTATCAGGAAAACCCGGTGACCGGCGGGATTATCTTTATCGATCGCTTAAGCAACGTCACCGTCGGTGCAGGCATGGTACACGAACTGAATACCGACGCGGTGGGTCTGAGCACCGATTTCAGCGCTTTTGAACTGGAACTTAATGCCCTGGTGCGTAAGCACTTCCCACATTGGGGCGCGCGTGATTTGCTGGGAGGCAAGTAATGGCTCAGCATGACGAAAACGTCGTCTGGCACGCCCATCCCGTTACCGCACAGCAGCGCGAACAACTCCACGGTCATCGTGGGGTTGTCCTGTGGTTCACCGGGCTTTCGGGTTCGGGGAAATCCACCGTTGCTGGTGCGCTGGAAGAAGCGCTGCATCAGCTTGGCGTGAGCACTTATCTGCTGGATGGTGATAACGTCCGTCATGGCTTGTGTCGCGATCTGGGGTTTACCGATGTAGACCGTAAAGAAAATATTCGTCGCGTGGGTGAAGTGGCTAAACTGATGGTCGATGCGGGGCTGGTGGTATTGACCGCATTTATCTCACCGCACCGCGCAGAACGTCAGATGGTGCGGGAACAGGTGGGGGACGATCGCTTCTTTGAGATCTTCGTCGACACCTCTCTGGCAACCTGTGAGGCGCGCGATCCGAAAGGCTTGTATAAAAAGGCCCGTGCCGGAGAGCTGCGGAATTTTACCGGGATTGATTCAGCGTATGAATCTCCAGAGCGACCGGCGATCCACCTTAATGGTGAACAATTAGTAACAAATTTAGTGGCACAATTATTAGATCTGCTCAGGCAGAGCGATATTATCAGATCCTGAAAAGGTGCCGGAGTTTGCCTACTCCGGCCTAACAGGATTATTTATGCGCAATACTCAGAACATCGACGTGACCCACCCCGAGTCGCTCGCCCCCGCTTATGATGAAGCCACCTGGTCTTTGTCAGGGGCGTTTGTCGGCTTTGTCGCGTGGTTGATGGCGCTGGGTATCCCTTATCTGCACTATGGCAATAACACGCTATTCTTCTTCCTGTACACGTGGCCTTTTTTCCTCGCCCTGATGCCCGTTGCCGTGGTTGTCGGCGTGGCTTTCCACTCGCTGGTGAAAGGAAAACTGGGTTACACCATTGTTGCAACGTTGGCGACCGTCGCCATACTGTGTGGCTTGTTATTCATGTGGATTATGAGTTAGTGCGTTCGTACTAGACATTCTGCGCAATTTTGCCTGCGACAACGCATGCCTCTGGGCCAGGGAAATGTGGTACATTTCAGGCTGTATGCGGTATCGCCTGCGGCCGGAGTGGAGTATGACGGCAAGTTATGGGATGATAGGGCCGTTTTTCAGGGGGCAGGATGGGTAAATTAACGCTGCTATTACTGGCATTGCTGGTATGGCTACAATATTCCTTATGGTTTGGCAAAAATGGTCTGCATGACTTTAGCCGGGTCAATGATGATGTATCTGTACAACAGGCAACCAACGCAAAATTAAAAGCGCGCAACGATCAGCTTTTCGCCGAAATTGATGACCTCAATGGCGGCCAGGAAGCTATCGAGGAACGTGCTCGTAACGAACTTAGCATGACCCGCCCGGGCGAAACGTTTTATCGTCTGGTGCCGGATGCGTCTAAACGCAACCAGAATGCGGGGCAAACGCAAACTAATCGCTAATCAGTTCCAGGATGACGACATGGCCGTAACTTCTCCGGGCGTATGCGCCGTGGTACCGGCAGCCGGGTTTGGCCGCCGTATGCAAACGGAATGCCCGAAACAATATCTCTCAATCGGTAACAAAACGATTCTCGAACACTCGGTGGATGCGCTGCTGGCTAACGCTCGCGTCCAGCGAGTGATAATCGTCGTCTCCCCTGGCGACGAACGCTTCCCGCAACTCCCTCTGGCGCAGCATCCCCAAATTACCGTCGTTGATGGCGGCGCTGAACGTGCCGACTCGGTGCTGGCTGGCCTGCGCGCGATTGATGATGCCCAATGGGTATTGGTACATGATGCCGCGCGCCCGTGTCTGCATCAGGATGATTTAGCGCGGCTGCTGATGTTAAGTGACACCAGCCGCGTGGGCGGTATTCTGGCCGCGCCCGTTCGTGACACCATGAAACGCGCAGAAAGCGGAAAATCGGCCATTGCCCACACCGTCGAACGCAATGATTTGTGGCACGCGCTGACCCCCCAGTTTTTCCCGCGCGAGCTGCTGCTGGCGTGTTTAACCCGCGCATTGAACGAAGGCGCAACGATTACCGACGAAGCATCAGCGTTAGAGTATTGCGGCTTTCATCCCGAGTTGATTGCCGGACGTGCTGATAATATTAAAGTGACGCGCCCGGAAGACCTGGCGCTCGCCCAATTTTACCTCACCCGCTCGGGTAACCCGGAGAATGCATAATGCGAATTGGACACGGATTTGATGTACACGCCTTTGGTGGCGTTGGCCCGATTATCATTGGCGGCGTACGTATCCCTTATGAAAAAGGGCTGCTGGCGCACTCCGACGGCGACGTGGCGTTGCATGCATTAACCGATGCTTTACTGGGAGCGGCAGCGCTGGGTGATATCGGCAAGCTGTTCCCGGACACCGATCCGGCCTTTAAAGGCGCAGACAGCCGCGCACTGCTGCGTGAAGCCTGGCGTCGCGTACAGGCGAAGGGCTACACCCTTGGCAACGTTGACGTCACCATTATCGCCCAGGCGCCAAAGATGCTGACGCACATCCCGCAAATGCGCGTGTTTATTGCCGAAGATCTCGGCTGCCATATGGATGATGTTAACGTTAAAGCGACCACCACCGAGAAGCTCGGCTTCACCGGTCGAGGTGAAGGCATCGCCTGTGAAGCGGTGGCGCTGCTGAATAAGGCGACCTCATGATTCAGTTCGATGCACTGACGTATTTGCACGGTAAACCGCAAAGTTCGGGGCTATTAAAAGCCAACCCGGAAGATTTTCTGGTGGTTGAAGATTTAGGTTTTGAACCGGACGGCGAAGGCGAGCATATTCTGGTACGCATCCTGAAAAATGGCTGTAATACCCGTTTTGTTGCCGAAGCGCTGGCGAAGTTTCTGAAAATTCACGCTCGTGAAGTCAGCTTTGCCGGGCAAAAAGATAAGCATGCGGTCACCGAACAGTGGCTATGCGCGCGCGTTCCTGGCAAGGAAATGCCAGATTTAAGCCAGTTCCAGCTGGAAGGGTGTCAGGTGCTGGAATATGCGCGCCATAAGCGTAAGCTGCGATTAGGCGCGCTTAAGGGCAATCAGTTCACGATAGTTTTACGCGAAGTGAAAGGCCGTGATGAGGTTGAGTCCCGTCTACAGGCGATTGTTGACGGCGGCGTGCCGAACTATTTCGGCGCTCAGCGCTTTGGCATGGGTGGCAGTAACCTGCATGGCGCGCTGCGCTGGGCGGAAAGCGGCGCACCGGTTCGCGACCGAAATAAGCGCAGTTTTTGGTTGTCGGCGGCACGTAGCGCGTTGTTTAATCAGATTGTGAGTGAACGCCTAAAAAAAACGGACTTTAATCAAGTTGTTGACGGCGATGCGCTACAATTATCCGGGCGTGGCAGCTGGTTTGTGGCAAGCCCTGAAGAATTGACTGAATTGCAAGCTCGCGTCGATGCGCGTGAACTGATGATCACCGCAGTCCTGCCGGGAAGCGGTGACTGGGGAACCCAGCGCGACGCGCTGGTATTTGAACAAACCGTGCTGGCTGAAGAGACCGCGTTGCAATCCCTGTTGCTGCGTGAAAAAGTCGAGGCCGCTCGCCGCGCAATGCTGCTCTATCCGCAGCAGCTTTGCTGGAACTGGTGGGACGACGTGACCGTCGAACTGCGTTTCTGGCTCCCGGCGGGCAGTTTTGCGACCAGCGTGGTAAGGGAACTTATCAATACAACAGGTGATTATGCGAATATTGCTGAGTAACGATGACGGGATCCATGCGCCAGGCATTCAGACGCTGGCCAGAGCCTTACGGGAATTTGCCGAGGTTCAGGTAGTTGCACCCGATCGTAACCGCAGTGGCGCGTCGAATTCGCTGACGCTGGAGTCTTCGCTTCGTACTTTCACTTTCGATAACGGCGACATTGCCGTCCAGATGGGCACGCCTACGGATTGTGTCTACCTTGGCGTCAATGCGCTGATGCGTCCGGGGCCGGACATCGTCGTTTCTGGCATTAACGCCGGGCCGAATCTGGGCGATGATGTTATCTATTCCGGCACGGTGGCGGCTGCGATGGAGGGCCGACATCTTGGTCTGCCCGCGCTTGCGGTGTCGTTAAACGGTCATCAACACTATGAGACCGCCGCCGCCGTCACCTGCTCGTTACTGCGCGCGTTAGCACGAGAGCCGCTGCGTACCGGACGTATCCTCAACGTCAACGTTCCCGACCTGCCGCTTGACCAAATCAAAGGCATTCGCGTGACGCGCTGCGGTAGCCGCCATCCGGCGGATAAAGTCATTCCGCAGCAGGATCCACGCGGCAATACGCTTTACTGGATTGGCCCGCCGGGTGAAAAATGCGACGCCGGCCCGGATACTGATTTTGCCGCCGTCGATGAAGGATATGTCTCCGTGACGCCGCTGCACGTCGATCTCACGGCACAGGGCGCGCGCGAGGTGGTCTCCGGCTGGCTTGAGCAGGTGAGGGTAGACACGCAATGGTAGTCAGTAAACGTATTCAGAGCCTGCTCGATCAGCTTCAGCAATTGGGGATCCGCGATGAACGGGTGCTCGATGCGATAGCGAACGTGCCGCGTGAAAAATTTATTGATGAGGCGTTTGAACACAGCGCGTGGGATAACGTTGCGCTGCCTATTGGGCAGGGGCAGACCATTTCGCAGCCGTACATGGTGGCGCGAATGACCGAACTACTGGAGCTGACGCCCGAGTGCCGGGTGCTGGAAATTGGCACCGGTTCGGGTTATCAGACGGCCATCCTGGCACATTTAGTTCATCACGTCTGTTCCGTTGAACGTATAAAGAGCCTGCAATGGCACGCACGGCGTCGCCTGAAGCAGCTTGATTTGCACAATGTATCGACCCGCCATGGCGATGGTTGGCAGGGGTGGCAAGCGCGCGCCCCGTTTGACGCCATTATCGTGACGGCGGCTCCGCTGGAAATCCCGGTTGCGCTGATGTCGCAGCTGGATGAGGGCGGCATTCTCGTTTTACCCGTGGGCGATGATCAGCAGTATCTGAAACGCGTTCATCGGCGGGGAGGCGAATTCATTATTGATACCGTCGAGGCCGTACGCTTCGTTCCCCTGGTGAAGGGGGAGCTGGCCTGAGACCCGGATTTTTCTGAAGGTTTTCGGCACAATTGGGCGTATGGTAAACACGTTTTCCAGTGTTTACGACGCGCGTTGCGCGGTATTAAGTCACTGGCAGTTAACCTATTCCTGGGGGATAAATGAGCGCGGGAAGCCCTAAATTTACCGTTAATCGTGTAGTGGCATTGTCACTGATTTCACTTTGGCTGGCAGGTTGTTCTTCATCGAATGATACCCCAGCGCCAGTCAGCTCCGTCAATAGCAATGGATCCAGCAGCACCAATTCCGGCATGCTGATTACGCCGCCGCCAAAAATGGGCACCACGGCGCAATCAACACCTCAGATTCAACCGGTACAGCCGGTTCAGACGCAGCCGGTTCAAACACAGCCTATCCAGACCCAGCAGCCCGTCGCGCAGCCGGTAGCACAACAGCCGGTGCAAATGGAAAATGGACATATCGTCTACAACCGCAAATACGGTGATATTCCAAAAGGCAGCTATGCAGGCGGCAGCACCTATACCGTTAAACATGGTGATACGCTGTTCTATATTGCCTGGGTGACCGGCAACGATTTCCGTGACCTTGCCCAGCGCAACAATATCGCCGCTCCTTACGGGCTGAACGTCGGGCAGGTTCTGCAAGTCGGCAATGCTTCCGGTCAGCCAATTACCGGAAACAACCCGGTAGCGGTAGCCAGCGCGCAAAGTAGCAACGCTAATTCCGGATTAGTCTCAAAACCTGCACAAAATTCCATCACGCCTGTTGCGTCGACTACCACAATTACGTATTCTGAGGATTCAGGTGAACAAAGTGCTAACAAAATGTTGCCTAACAACAAGCCTGCGACGACTACCGTCACAGCGCCTGTAACCGCACCAGTTGCAAGCACAGCCGTACCAACCGCCAGCAGTACATCAACCAGCGCGCCAATTTCCGCATGGCGCTGGCCGACTGACGGCAAGATTATCGAAAACTTTAGCGGCACCGACGGTGGCAATAAAGGGATTGATATCGCGGGCAGTAAAGGACAGGCAATCGTCGCAACCGCTGATGGGCGCGTCGTGTATGCCGGTAACGCACTGCGCGGTTACGGTAATCTTATTATCATCAAACATAACGATGATTACCTGAGTGCCTACGCTCATAACGATACGATGCTGGTAAAAGAGCAACAAGATATCAAGGCGGGGCAGAAAATCGCTACCATGGGTAGCACTGGTACCAGTTCGACACGTTTGCATTTTGAAATTCGTTACAAGGGGAAATCCGTCAACCCGCTGCAGTATTTACCGCAGCGATAATGCGGCAAAGTCCTTCACATGAACGCTTTCAGGTGGCATCGGCAGTCGTAGAGGCCACCTGATAAGTGACATGCTAAGGTGCATTGCCTGGGGATCACGGGTAGGAGCCACCTTAATGAGTCAGAATACGCTGAAAGTTCATGATTTAAATGAAGATGCGGAGTTTGATGAGAATGGAGCAGAGACTTTTGATGAGAAAGTCCTGAATGAAGAGGAACCCAGTGACAGCGAACTCGCCGAAGAGGAGCTTTTATCGCAGGGTGCTACTCAACGTGTACTCGATGCGACTCAGCTTTACCTGGGTGAGATCGGTTATTCTCCATTATTAACCGCAGAAGAAGAAGTTTACTTTGCTCGTCGTGCCCTGCGTGGCGATGTGGCCTCGCGCCGTCGGATGATTGAAAGCAACCTCCGTCTGGTCGTGAAAATTGCTCGCCGTTATGGCAATCGTGGTCTGGCGCTGCTGGATCTTATCGAAGAGGGCAATCTGGGGCTGATTCGCGCCGTAGAGAAGTTCGACCCTGAGCGTGGGTTCCGTTTTTCAACCTACGCCACATGGTGGATACGTCAGACAATTGAACGGGCTATCATGAACCAAACCCGTACCATTCGTCTGCCAATCCATATTGTTAAAGAGCTGAACGTCTATCTGCGAACCGCTCGTGAACTGTCGCATAAACTGGACCACGAGCCGAGCGCCGAAGAGATAGCCGAACAGCTGGATAAGCCAGTTGATGACGTAAGCCGTATGCTGCGTCTCAATGAACGCATCACTTCAGTTGATACGCCGCTTGGCGGAGATTCTGAAAAAGCGCTGCTGGACATCCTGGCCGATGAAAATGAAAACGGCCCGGAAGACACCACGCAGGACGATGATATGAAACAAAGCATCGTCAAATGGCTGTTCGAACTGAACGCCAAACAGCGTGAGGTGCTGGCTCGTCGCTTTGGCCTGTTAGGCTATGAAGCAGCGACGCTGGAAGATGTTGGCCGTGAAATCGGTCTGACCCGCGAACGTGTGCGTCAGATTCAGGTTGAAGGCCTGCGCCGTCTGCGTGAAATTTTGCAGACTCAGGGGCTAAGCATCGAAGCGTTATTCCGCGAGTAAGTGACTTTTCTCAAAAAGGCTCAATCATTGGATTGGGCCTTTTCCTTTTCTATTTTCCGCCGTTACCCCTGAGCCGTTTCATGCAGATGTTGCCAGAGGATTTTGTCGTCCTGCAGGCGAAATATCGCCGTCGACCAGCGCTGTGTTGTCGGCTTACCGGGTAAATGCTGGGTTTCCTGATAGATAACGGCTGCACCGTCGTGCCATTCGCTGAGCACAGCAGCATTATCGACAACAATCTTTAACCCCGGACGACATGCGCCAGCTCCCGCGAAAAAGGCGCTGACTGCCTGGTAGTCCATGCGTGTTCCGCCCGGCGGAATCATCGTAAAATCGTGATTAAAGCGCTGCATTAAAGCCTTTGCGCTGCCTTCACCGCGCCCCAGCCAGTTTTCGATAACCACGTGAGCGTCGAGGACTTCTTGAATATAGCGATTCATTTATTCTCCATTTTGCGGTGCAGGTGAGGGAAAAGGTTAATCTTTCGCCTCGGATGATATCAGGGTGTGGATCAGCCGCGATAAATGCTGGCGCTCATCAGCGCTTAATCGACCTAAAAACTCTTCATCAACGGCGTTACCCAACGGGATAGCGTGAGCGAGTAAGGCTTCCCCTTCGGCGGTTAAAAAGACAAATCGGCGCCGCTTGTCCGCGGGATCGTGCTCGCGGCGCACAAGTCCTCGCTGCTCCATCCGGCTTAACATTTCTGCCAGCGTCGCTTTCGTACTGACCGCGGCAGCCGTCAGCGCGACCTGTTCAATGCCGGGATGTTCTGCAATAGCGCGCATCACCGCGTACTGAGGTTTGGTGAGTTCCGGCAGTTCATGCTGCCAGCGGGCGGTATGCTGCTGGAAAAGCTGACGCAGTAGGTGGAACGCCTCGTTTCTTAATTCCATGAGAACTCCATAAAAATCATCGCTTCTATGATAGCCGTTCGCGATGCTTTTGCGCATATTTCCTGTTTTGATTAAAAATGTGATCGTGTACGAACAAACTTGCACTTCGTGAGGATAAAGGGTACTTTTATTCAAAATGTTCGTGTACGAACAAAGTGAGAGGTGATGATGAAATTGATTGTGGGGATGACCGGGGCGACCGGAGCACCGTTAGGAGTGGCTCTGCTCAAGGCACTACGTGAAATGCCGGAAGTAGAAACCCATCTGGTGTTATCGAAGTGGGCCAAAACGACTATCGAACTGGAAACGCCGTTAAGCGCACGTGAAGTGTCTGAAATGGCGGATTTCACGCATAGCCCTGCCGATCAGGCCGCCATCATCTCCTCCGGCTCCTTCCGTACCGACGGCATGATTATCATCCCATGCAGTATGAAAACGCTGGCCGGCATCCGCGCTGGCTATGCCGAAGGGCTGGTGGGGCGTGCCGCCGACGTGGTGCTGAAAGAGGGGCGTAAGCTGGTGCTTGTGCCGCGCGAAATGCCGCTTAGCACCATCCATCTTGAAAATATGCTGGCCCTGTCACGCATGGGCGTGGCGATGGTGCCGCCAATGCCAGCGTATTACAACCACCCGGAAACAATTGATGATGTCACTAACCATGTGGTGGCGCGCGTGCTGGATCAGTTTGGTCTTGAGTACCACAAAGCACGTCGCTGGAGCGGGTTACGGACAGCGAATTTTTCACAGGAGAATGCATAATGGCTTTTGATGATTTACGCAGTTTTTTGCAGGAACTGGAAGACCAGGGCCAACTGCTGAAAATCAGCGAAGAGGTAAATGCCGAACCGGATCTGGCAGCGGCCGCGAATGCGACCGGCCGTATCGGTGACGGTGCCCCGGCGCTGTGGTTTGACAATATTCGCGGCTTTACCGACGCCCGCGTCACCATGAACACCATTGGCTCCTGGCAAAACCATGCCATTTCAATGGGTCTGCCGATGAACACGCCGGTCAGAAAGCAGATTGATGAATTCATCCGCCGCTGGGATAACTTCCCGATTGCCCCGGAAAGACGCGCGAACCCCGCATGGGCTGAAAATACCGTCGATGGTGAAGACATTAACCTGTTCGATATTCTGCCGCTGTTTCGCTTAAACGACGGTGATGGCGGTTTTTATCTGGATAAAGCCTGCGTGGTATCCCGCGACCCGCTTGATCCAGATAACTTCGGCAAACAGAACGTCGGTATCTACCGTATGGAAGTCAAAGGCAAGCGCAAGCTGGGCCTGCAACCCATCCCCATGCATGATATCGCGCTGCATCTGCACAAAGCGGAAGAGCGGGGAGAAGACTTACCGATTGCTATCACCCTCGGCAACGATCCCATCATCACGTTGATGGGCGCCACGCCGTTAAAATACGACCAGTCGGAATACGAAATGGCCGGCGCGCTGCGCGAAAGCCCTTATCCGATTGCGACCGCTCCGCTGACCGGGTTTGACGTACCGTGGGGTTCGGAAGTGATTCTGGAAGGGGTTATTGAAAGCCGCAAGCGTGAAATAGAAGGGCCGTTTGGCGAATTCACCGGTCACTACTCCGGCGGTCGTAACATGACGGTAGTGCGTATCGATAAAGTCTCTTATCGCACTAAACCGATTTTCGAATCCCTCTATCTTGGTATGCCGTGGACTGAAATCGACTACCTGATGGGCCCGGCAACCTGCGTGCCGCTGTATCAGCAGCTGAAAGCCGAATTCCCGGAAGTGCAGGCGGTTAACGCCATGTACACCCACGGACTGCTGGCTATTATCTCAACCAAAAAACGCTACGGTGGTTTTGCCCGCGCGGTTGGCCTACGTGCGATGACCACGCCACACGGCCTGGGCTATGTGAAAATGGTGATTATGGTTGATGAAGACGTCGACCCGTTCAACCTGCCGCAGGTGATGTGGGCGCTGTCGTCGAAGGTGAACGCGGCGGGCGATCTTGTGCAGTTGCCGAACATGTCGGTACTGGAGCTTGACCCGGGTTCTAGCCCGGCGGGGATCACCGACAAACTGATTATCGACGCCACCACGCCGGTTGCGCCGGACAACCGCGGTCACTATAGCCAACCGGTACAGGACTTACCTGAAACCAAAGCCTGGGCTGAAAAACTGACCGCTATGCTGGCTAACCGTAAGTAAGGAGGAAAAGATGATTTGTCCACGTTGCGCTGATGAACATATTGAAGTAATGGCGAAATCGCCGGTAAAAGATGTTTGGACCGTATTCCAGTGCCAGCATTGTCTGTACACCTGGCGCGATACTGAACCGCTACGCCGCACCAGCCGCGAACATTACCCGGAAGCGTTTCGCATGACGCAAAAGGATATCGACGACGCGCCGATGGTGCCAAGCATCCCGCCGCTGCTGGCGGCAGATAAACGCTAATGCCATAAACTGCGATGAGATGTGAACCTCATCGCATTTTTTTATCCGAAACGCGGCTGATATCCTGAGTCTGATCTTATTTATTGTGATGCTCGATATCTCAGGATATGTAAATTTAAACATGCTTTTAAAAACAGTATTGACTCTTCTGACTAAATGCGTAAATTAGGTTTTAACAGCACAATAAAAGTAAGTGTTTATTCAGAAGTACTGGGGTAAACCATTTTGCAATAAGGCCACGAAGTTTGTAGTTTGGGATGCAGTATGTTTTAAGGCCTCGTAGTAATTGTGCTGGAAAGCAAAATGGTAGAGTATGCGCGACGATGTAAGGCCTTGTTTTAAATTCATTTTCTGCGATTATTGCATCATGATAAACGCAACGGTAATAAGGCAACGCATCAAAGAGTATATGTCGCGATGGGGATGTACTTGTTTAAGGCGCCACGCTTAAGTTTTTTTTTAACGCTGGCGATGTGTATAACAGGATAACTAGAGGGAGGTTTTTTAGTTTTAATGCCCAATATTATCTGTAGTAAACGGGTGCATTTGTAAGTAGTATAAATTGTAGTAGCAATTCAATAAGTTAATTAATGTTAAATCTGAAGTTCGTAGTACCTTAAAAGCCCTTGCCGTTCCGGTGAGGGCTTTTTTTTACCCTGAGTTCGCTCCGTCGATAAATTCACCATCGAGTCATTTACGCGATGTGATTTTTTGAAGGCGCCGCTTCAGCTCAGGCGAAGCGGCGCAGATGATGAATTACACCATACCCTTCAAACGATAAATCCACTCCAGCGCCTGACGTGGCGTAAGCGAGTCCGGATCCAGATTCTCCAGCGCCTCAACGGCAGGTGAAGCCTCTTCAGGTACTGACAACAGCGACATTTGTGTGCCATCTACCTGTGTTGCCGCAGCATTTGGCGACAGGCTTTCCAGCTCCCGCAGTTTCTGACGCGCGCGCTTGATAACCTCTTTTGGCACTCCCGCCAGTTGGGCAACCGCCAAACCGTAGCTTTTGCTTGCCGCGCCATCCTGCACGCTGTGCATAAAGGCGATGGTATCGCCGTGCTCCAGCGCATCCAGATGCACGTTGGCGACACCTTCCATTTTCTCCGGCAGTTGAGTCAGCTCGAAGTAGTGGGTGGCAAACAGGGTTAACGCTTTGATTTTATTTGCCAGGTTTTCGGCGCAGGCCCACGCCAATGACAAGCCATCGTAGGTGGATGTGCCGCGTCCAATCTCATCCATTAACACCAGGCTGTGCTCGGTTGCGTTGTGCAGAATGTTTGCGGTTTCGGTCATTTCGACCATAAAGGTCGAGCGGCCCGAGGCCAGATCGTCTGCTGCGCCAACGCGGGTAAAGATTCGGTCGATAGGGCCAATCTCGACGCTTTGCGCCGGTACGTAGCTGCCAATATAGGCCAGTAACGCAATCAACGCGGTTTGTCGCATATAGGTACTTTTACCGCCCATATTCGGGCCGGTGATGATAAGCATCCGCCGCTGCGGTGCCAGATGCAGCGGGTTAGCGATAAACGGCTCATTGAGCACCTGTTCAACCACCGGATGACGACCTTCGGTAATACGAATGCCGGGTTTGTCGGTAAAGCGCGGGCAGGTGTAGTTAAGTGTCCAGGCGCGCTCGGCCAGATTGACCAGCACGTCAAGCTCGGCCAGCGCGTTGGCGCTCTGCTGCAAATCACCCAGATGCGGCAGAAGCAGCTCGAACAGCTCGTCATAAAGCTGTTTTTCCAGCGCCAGCGCTTTGCCTTTCGAGGTCAGAACCTTGTCTTCGTACTCTTTAAGCTCGGGAATAATATAGCGTTCGGCATTTTTCAGCGTCTGGCGGCGCACATAGTTGATAGGCGCCAGATGACTCTGCCCACGGCTTATCTGAATGTAGTAACCGTGTACCGCATTAAAGCCCACTTTTAAAGTATCAAGGCCGGTACGTTCACGCTCGCGGATCTCCAGACGATCAAGGTAGTCGGTCGCGCCGTCAGCCAGCGCGCGCCATTCATCCAGCTCTTCATTATAACCTGTCGCAATCACGCCGCCGTCACGCACCAGTACCGGCGGTGCTTCAATAATGGCGCGCTCCAGCAGCTCGCGCAGTTCGGTGAACTCGCCCATTTTTTCCCGCAGCATTTGTACCGGGGCGCTTTCAACATTCAGCAGCTGCTCGCGCAGTACCGGCAATTGCTGGAAAGCATGACGCATCCGCGCAAGATCGCGTGGCCGAGCGGTACGCAGTGCCAGACGAGCCAGGATACGCTCCAGGTCGCCGACCTGTCGCAGCACAGGCTGTATTTCTGCGGTGCTATCCTGCAGAGCACCGATGGTTTGCTGGCGCTCGGTAAGAATTTTTGTATCCCGCACCGGCATATGCAGCCAGCGCTTAAGCATACGGCTGCCCATCGGCGTCACGGTGCAGTCGAGGACTGACGCGAGAGTATTTTCGAAGCCGCCCGCCAGATTCTGGGTGATTTCAAGATTACGACGCGTGGCAGCATCCATCACGATGCTGTCCTGCTGGCGGTCCATGGTGATGGAGCGAATATGCGGCAGCGACGTGCGTTGGGTGTCTTTCACGTATTGCAGCAGACAGCCCGCAGCGCACAGGCCACGCGGTGCGCCTTCAACGCCAAAGCCGACCAAATCGCGCGTACCAAACTGCATATTGAGCTGCTGGCGCGCGGTATCAATTTCAAACTCCCACAGCGGGCGACGGCGCAAGCCACGGCGGCCTTCAATCAATGCCGTTTCGGCAAAATTCTCGGCATATAACAGCTCTGCCGGATTGGTGCGTTGCAGCTCGGCAGCCATGGTTTCCCGGTCTGCGGGTTCGCTGATGCGAAAACGCCCTGAGCTAATGTCCAGCGTCGCATAGCCATAACCTTTGGTATCCTGCCAAATGGCGGCGAGCAGGTTATCCTGGCGCTCCTGCAACAACGCTTCATCGCTGATGGTGCCGGGCGTAACAATACGCACGACTTTACGTTCAACCGGCCCTTTACTGGTTGCCGGGTCGCCAATCTGCTCGCAGATGGCAACGGACTCGCCCTGATTGACCAGCTTTGCCAGATAGTTTTCCGCAGCATGATACGGAATGCCTGCCATCGGGATAGGCTCACCGGCAGAGGCACCACGTTTGGTTAACGAGATATCTAATAGCTGCGACGCGCGCTTGGCATCGTCATAGAACATCTCGTAAAAGTCACCCATCCGGTAGAACAGCAGGATTTCAGGATGCTGTGCTTTGAGCTTCAGATACTGCTGCATCATTGGGGTGTGGGCGTCTAAATTTTCTAATGTACTCATTGATTTGTGATGTCCATTTTCTTAATTTTTAATGAGTTAGTGATTGTTGTGGTTATCATTATGCTTCACGTTATCTCATTGAATATCATGAAATTCTACATTTAAGGCCAGGTTGAAATGTCCCAGGGCGTTAATCGCCTGGCGCAATAGGGCTGCCTACAGCACAACCTACATTTTTCATGACTACGTAAGGTGCATGATAACGGAGTCTGAATGCGGGGAAAACAACTGGAAAAGCCACTTTTGCCCAAAGCGTTAAAAATAATGATATCTAACGATAAAGTTAAGGTGGGCAGGGACAAAAATCAGACTATTTGCGCCTTCAGCGATGCAAATGAAGGGCACTTTTTTCTAATCTTATACAAAACCTCATCCACGCATTATTATCGTATTGCACTGATACTGCCTTGCTATATCTCTAACCGTTTCCTGAGTAAATACGTTAGCTGATGGAATTTTCGTATTTGGCTCAATCAATGTGTTAGAGCGTTTTTTGAAATTAACCGCAAATTTATTCTGCTAACTTACGCCATCAAAATGTTCTTTGAGATAATGCTGATGGAGTAATGAATTTGGTAACCAACGAGCTGGCCCTCTTAAATAAGAAATCAAGAATTCTAAAAAACACCATTTTAGGGGCCATGATGAGTTTACTGGTGACACCGGCAAGCGGCATAAGTCTACCGGTTCATTTGCAATGCGTGGGCAACCAGGATCAAGTCGTTTCTGTAAGCTGGGAGGATTATCCACACAAACTGGTCGTGCAGAATCAACGGCTGGAGATGTACCTGGCGCAGAAAACTAAGTTTGGCCATATGCTCCGCTTTTACCAAATTCCAGACAGCGGCACGAAACTGGCACTTATTGAATCAGATGATGAAATAAAGATTATCTATGCAGAAAAGGGTCAGGAGATTGAAGTGAAGTGCTCATAGCATTAACTCAGTTTTTATTATATGGCCAGTAGTTGGTCAGGATCGTTATTGCGACAGGCTAAAGGAGTAGAGAAGTGTCGTCAGATTTAAAGTTTTTATTTTCCGTTCTCAGAAAAGATTTTGTTAACTATTTTCTTTCTGTCAAATTGACCTATAAACAAGTTTTACAACTATCGCTTACGATGTTTTTTACCGGTTTAGCTGGAACCTTTGGTTTGTTTTTTTACATTTTAAGTGAATCTGGCTTATTTGAATATTAACATCTGTCACGATGCTGTATTGAGGGATGTATATTAAACGCTAGTTTTATTGCCGACTGCGCTATCAGCAGAACAATGGTTTGCCCGAAAGTCGTACCCAGCTCTTTGCCTGAGAGTTGTTGCCGTCAGGATAAAGCGGCCTCGCGTCGTGGTGTGCGCGAATGAAAAATTGATCTAACCGATCTTTTACTGAAGTTGTCAGCATTCCGGATGATATTCCCGCTATAATCCCCCGTTTTCCGCACCACTATCCTTCTGAGTTCAGAGGCTAATCTTTATGACCTGGCACCAATTCAAACAAACTTATCTGATCAAATTCTGGTCACCGGTTCCGGCCGTGATCGCCGCAGGTATTCTTGCCACCTATTATTTCGGAATCACCGGTACCTTCTGGGCCGTCACCGGCGAATTTACCCGCTGGGGTGGACAGCTGCTGCAGCTGGCGGGCGTACATACCGAAACCTGGGGCTACTACAAGCTTATCGGCCTTGAAGGCACGCCGATGACGCGTATTGATGGCATGATGATTATCGGCATGTTCGGCGGCTGCTTTGCCGCGGCGCTATGGGCGAATAACGTGAAGCTGCGTTTGCCTAAAAGCCGCATTCGTATTTTGCAGGCGATTATTGGCGGTATGATTGCCGGTTTTGGGGCCCGTCTGGCGATGGGCTGTAATCTGGCGGCATTCTTTACCGGGATCCCTCAGTTCTCACTGCATGCCTGGTTTTTTGCCCTGGCGACCGCTATCGGTTCATGGTTCGGTGCGCGCTTCACGCTGCTGCCTATGTTCCGTATTCCGGTGAAAATGGTCAAAGTCTCCGCCGCATCTCCGTTAACCCAAAGCCCTGATAAAGCGCGTCGTCGCTTCCGTCTGGGGATGCTGATTTTTGTCGGTATGATCGGCTGGGCGCTATTCACGGCGGCGGGTAGCCCGAAACTGGGTCTGGCCATGCTGTTCGGCGTGGGTTTTGGTTTACTGATTGAACGTGCGCAAATTTGCTTTACCTCGGCCTTCCGCGACCTGTGGATCACCGGGCGCACGCAAATGGCGAAAGCGATTATCTTTGGCATGGCGGTTAGCGCCATCGGCATCTTCAGCTATGTGCAGTTGGGCGTCGCGCCAAAAATTATGTGGGCAGGCCCGAATGCCGTCATCGGCGGGTTGCTGTTCGGCTTTGGTATCGTGCTCGCCGGGGGCTGTGAAACCGGCTGGATGTATCGTGCGGTAGAAGGGCAGGTGCACTACTGGTGGGTTGGGCTGGGTAACGTCATTGGCTCAACGATTCTGGCTTATTACTGGGACGATATCTCCCCTGCGCTTGCGACCCATTGGGATAAAGTGAACCTCTTAACCACCTTTGGCCCGCTGGGCGGTCTGCTGGTGACTTACGGCCTGTTATTGCTTGCGCTGTTGCTGATTATCGGTTGGGAAAAACGCTTCTTCCGCCACGCAGCGACCGCTAACGTTACCGCGAAGGAGAGTGTATGAGCGCGATAGTTCCTGATTACCGTCTGGATATGGTGGGGGAACCTTGTCCGTATCCCGCCGTGGCAACCCTTGAAGCGATGCCGCAGCTGAAAAAAGGCGAAATACTTGAAGTGGTCAGCGACTGTCCGCAGTCGATAAATAACATTCCGCTTGATGCCCAGAACCACGGTTACACCGTGCTGGATATCCAGCAAGATGGCCCAACCATTCGCTATTTGATTCAGAAATAAAACGACGCTCTCGCCGCTCGGCGAGAGCGTGGCTTTTTAACTGATGTCCTGAAAATGAATTAAACGTGCTGTAAAAAACGTAAAGCGCAATCATCAATCCTAAGCACAAATCACCTCCAATTGATTGTATTTAAAGGTATTTAGATAGCATCTTTTCTTTTAATAATTACCATCGCAAATGATTTACAAATAATCATTCCTCGCACAAATAATCAATTTAAAAAAGAAACAGCTTGTTAGAATTTCCTAAATAACTTCATAACCCATACAAAATGCAACCTGCCAAACTTAAACCTCCGCTCATTTTCTTTTTTATCCTTATTATCGTAATGGGTAATAATTTCATAATAAACAACGTGATAAAAAAAGCCGATTTAGATGCTAGCCTGGCCATTAATAGAGCCATAAGCAGTATTTCAATCGACGATCGCGATAACTTATTATTAGCAACTGCGCTATCTTTCGCGATTGCTGGTAACAAGTATCCGACCCCGACGACTGGCCGGGCCTATGGCAATGGCGATTTTGTGGGAACGAAAAAAACGCTGGACTTAAACGGTAACGTCATCAATAACATTGGTGGGATATTGCAAATAGCGACAGGTTTGAATAAGAGAATCGCGTTAACGAAATATTTTGTTCCGTTAGACCATAGCTTTTTGTTTGTGTTCTCAAAGGCTAAAGGCATTAACAAGGAGAAGCTAAAGTTACTTAACAATGCCCACTATAGCTTCATTCCCAAAATTTCTGTTTCACACAACTTAACAGCAAAAAGGTATGTGAGTGAGATTTATAAGGATGCGTTTACTGCGGAGAAAACCATCAGCACAATCCAACCGGTGATTGAAAACAACACTAACGCCATGACCAATAAACTCCTTGGCTATGTTGTGAGTGATTATACGCTGGATACCTTGAAAAAAATCATGCTCACAAACGGCATGCCGATTCATGAACAGATCATATTGCACAAGAAAACAAATAACATTGATCTGGCAAAGTCGGAGCAAGGCCTTTTCACCCCATGGACATCTCATGAGTTTATTTCTGATTCAGCCGTTTTAACAAAAACATCAATTAAATATGCTATTCTTAGCTGCATTAATAAGCTAATTGTTTTTAACATGATTTGCGTTATCGCTTTCATCATTGCGCTGTCAGGCATTAATCATGTTATTTCACTCAACAATGATATTGATGTTGACCTGTTGACGGGAGCGGTCTCAAAAAGAAAGGGTATGCATATATTGAAAAGAGCCATCGGCACCAACTCCATCATTGGTGTTATTGACGTGAACTCCTTTAAATACATCAATGATACCTATGGGCATTTAGTCGGCGATAAAATTCTTATCCTGATTTCCACAATTTTCTTAAAAAATATAAGGTCGCTGGATTCATTTATTCGAACGGGGGGCGATGAGTTTATCTTATTGCTGACTAAGACGGATATCAGACAGGCTGCCATAAGAATGAATCAACTTCTGGAAAAGATAAATCAGGATCACCATGTTGATGGCGAGTTAGTGAGCACCTCAATCAGCTTCGGCTTTGCTGAGCTAACTGAAAATATCGAGAAAAGCATTTCCGCCGCGGACAATGAGATGTATCGCTACAAAAAACTCCATTACACCACCCGCAAAGATAATGAAGATGCATTCGCCTGATGAGAGAACATCGCTGGGCGCAGCGTGCCGCCCAGTGAGTTAAGGGGCCAGATAAACCTGCGGCACCGCCGCCTGCGGGTGTTGGCTTAAACTGATATCCGCGCCGTACCAGCGCTGAATAACGGACTGTTGGATTACCTCACATGGCGTACCTTCGGCGACCAGTCTGCCTTGATGCAGGAGCAAAATCGTATCCGCCCACAATGCGGCAAGATTAAGATCGTGCAGCACGATGCACACGTGCAATCTTCCGGGGCGGGTAAGCTTTTTTAACAGCCGTAGTAAATGCTGCTGATAAAATAAATCCAGCGCCGACGTCGGTTCATCCAGAAACAGCCAGCCCTGCGGGCCGTCATCACACCATAACTGCGCCAGACTGCGTGCGAGCTGCACGCGTTGCTGCTCGCCGCCGGAGAGAGCAGGGTAGAGGCGACCCGCCAGATGAGTGCAGCCTGTCTCAGCCATCACGCGCTGAATTAGCGCCGAGTCCACCGCTGTACCCCACGGCGCGCGTCCCATGGCAATCACCGTTTCGACCGGCCAGTTAGCGTTAAGCTGTGTGCGTTGCAGCATTACCGCCCGGCGACGTGACAGGGCGTTTGCCGACCATTCGCCGAGTGCGCGACCCTCCATATACTGCTCGCCGCCATCCGGGGATAAAAAGCCGGTCAACAGGCGCAACAGTGTCGATTTTCCTGCGCCGTTCGGGCCAATCAGCGCGGTCACTTCGCCACGGCGCAACTGCACGGAAACGTCGTCAATAACCTGTCGCTTCCCGAGTCGTAGCGACAAAGAACGGGCGGAGTAAAGGTTATCCATGCGTTGACCTCTGCTGACGGAAAATAAGCCACAGGAACCACGGCGCGCCGAGCACGCTGGTGAGCAGTCCTACCGGCATTTCAGCGGGCGCGGCCACGGTGCGGGCGAGGGTATCGGCAATGAGCAGCAAAATGGCGCCCGCCAGAAGCGAGCCGGGAACCAGCCCACGGTGATCGGGCCCCAACCACATCCGCATCAGATGCGGCACCACCAGCCCGATAAACCCAATCACGCCGCTAATGGCAACCGCTGCCGCCACCAGCACCGCGCTACACAGCAGCAGAATGCGCTGAAGCAGACGGACATTGACGCCAAGATAATGCGCCTCTTCATCGCCTAATTGCAGCAAGTTAAGGCGGGCTGCCAGCCACCACACCACGAGGGATGATGGGATAATCAACGTCGCGGCAACCAGCAGCGTTGACCACTCTGCCTGCCCTAGGCTGCCCATACCCCACAGCGAAAGCTGACGCAGTTGCGCGTCATTACTGACCCACGACAGCATGCCAACCAGCGCGCCGCACAGGGCGTTAATCGCAATGCCGACTAACAGCAGGCGGGAGAGCGAACCGTCTCCCGCTTTGCTGAGGACGAAAATCACCGCCATCACCGCCAGGCTGCCGATAAACGCAGCCAGCATGGGCGCATACAGCGCCACCAGCGCCGGAACCGACAGCGGCAGCACCAGCCAAAAGGCCACCGCCAGCGCCGCGCCGCTGCTGATCCCCAGCAGGCCCGGGTCGGCCAGCGGATTGCGAAACAGCCCCTGCATCACGCAGCCGGAGAGCGCCAGCGCGCTCCCCACCAGCAGTGCCAGCAGGACTCGCGGTAGACGAATGGTGAGCCAGATATGGCGCAACACTTCATCGCCGGAGCTCCAAAGATTGGCAAGCGGCAGCCGCATGGCACCCAGCGTGGTGGCGAATAGCGTCAGGCCGACCAGCAAAATCACCATCAGCCACAGTTGCCGAGAGGCGCAGACAAACATCAGGGCAGTTGCTCCGCTTTTTGCCGCAGCTGCTGTAGCGCCTGCGGCGTGCGTGGGCCAAAGCCGAGCAGCGCCATATCATCCACCACCAGCACCTGCTTATTACGGCCCGCCGGTGTCTGTGCCAGACCCGGCAGCTTCCACAGCGATGCTTCACCGCCCATGCCTTTCAAACCTTCAGCGGAGATAACCACCAGATCTGGCAGGCTGGCGATGACGCCTTCCTGCGATATGGTGCGGTAATGGTCAAATCCCTGCATGGCGTTCTGTAATCCGGCAAGCTTGATAGCGCTGTCCGCCGCCGTTTGTTGACCAGCAACCATGGCACCGGAACCCCCGTGGCTGAGAATAAACAGCACGCGTTTATTCAGCGGCTGCGTCGGGATTTTTGCCATTTCAGCGTCCAGCGTCTGGCGCAGAGTTTCGCCCTGCGCCTGTTTACCTAACGCCTTAGCAATCACGCTCACTTTGCTGTCCATTGCCTCTGCGTTATATCCCCCGGGCACGCTGACCACCTTCACTTTGCTCTCCTGCACTTTCTGCAAGACCAGTGACGGCTGTGCCTGGCTGCTTGCGAGCACCAGCGTCGGGCGCAGCGAGAGAATGCCTTCGGTATTGAGCTGACGCAGATAACCGACGTCAGGCAGAGAGGTGGCTTCCGCTGGCCACTGGCTGGTGCTGTCGCGTGCGACGAGCGCCGACTGTGCCCCAAGGGCGTAGACAATCTCAGTGACGTCGCCTCCCAGCGTCACGACTCTCTCTTGGGGGGCCGCAAAAGCCAATAATGGCAGCGCGGCAATCAGGGCAAGCAGGCGTCTCATGCAGGCTGTCCTTCTGCGGTCAGTGCGTCAACCTGCGCCCGCCACTGCGCCTGCTCCGGTTGTCCTTCCGTGCGTTGGCCAAACAGCTGGGCAATCTGCGTCCCGTCTTTAGCAAACAGCTCAAGGCTTGTCACATGACCGTCGACGGTTGGCTTACGCGTGACCCAGCTTTCGGCAATGTGCTCTTCCATCAAATGAAGGGTAAAGGTCGGGTTGAAGATGTTCAGCCAGCCTTTCATCGGCACCACTTTTTCAATTTTACCGGTGAAGATCTGCACGCAGCCGGTGTTGCCGACGAACACCATGATCTCGTTAGCCTCCTGATGCGCGGCGTCAAGAACCTGCGCCAGTGCGCTGTTTGGCACTTTACAGGCGAGATCGTCGCCGACCAGTTCAAAGGTCTGCTGGCGGGTCAGATTATGGCGTTTCATCAACATGAAGAACTGGTGAACGTCGGTCATGGCGCGCCATTCTTGATCAACCGTCTGCGCATCGGCGGTCGTCGCTGTACTCACGGCCTCTTTGGCTTTCAATACCAGCGGTGCATTTTCGGCGCTCATAAAACGCTGTAAAACCTCGTCCCAGGCAGCGTTATCAGTGTTGTCGGTAGCATAGACCTTCAGCACCGCATCACCCTGATGGTCAAAGAATTGCATGCTCTGGCGTTCGCCGCGTGCGGTGGTTTCTTTCACATGGAATGCGCTCGCCCACTGATGTAAGAACAGGCGCAGGTCGAGCGCGCGCGGATTTAGCACCAGCCCAGCATGGCCGCTCAGGTGCTGATTGGTGAACGCACCCACCTGCTCGTGCACCGCATACTCGTTACGGCAGATGCATTTGGTTTCGCCCACGGCCTCCAGCGCACCCAGAATCTCGCGAACTTCGCCCTGCAAACGCTTCGCATCGTGGCCGACGCGAGCAAACGTCAGTTCGGCTTCGCTGATATTCATTAAACCTGCGATGTCGCGGGCGTATTTGCCTGGGTTTTGTTCTTTTAGCTCAAGCCAGCGCGTGTAGTGGTTCATTGTCTCTTCCTTCCAGATAATGGCCCGGCAAATTACCGGGCCGAGTGATTACCATTGATAGCTTACGAACAGTTTGCCGCTGCGGCCGTCCTGCGGAATGCCCTGCGGTGACCAGTACTCTTTATCGAATGCGTTGCCCAGCACCAGCGTAGTGGTCATGCCTTTGAGCGCCTGCTGTCCCTGATAGCTGACGTAGAAGTCGTTCACCGCGTAGCCCGGCTGCTTGCTATAAGTGCTGCTGACGTGCGTTGAACGGTCGGCAAAGGTGCCAATCCAGCCCACTGAGAAACCGCTATGCGCGACCGGAATATCCAGTTTGCTGGTAACGGTGTCCGGGTTAATACTGGAGATGTATTCCCCTGTCTCTGTATCTTTGCCGCGCGTACGGTTATAGGCCACGTCGAGGCTGAACAGGTCGGCGGTGTATTTGGTCATCACGTCCCAGCCCCAGATTTTGGCGTCAGGGACGTTATAAGACATGGTGGTTCGGGCGGCGAAATCGACGGTGGTCGAGATATAGTCTTTCGCTTTGGTATCAAAGTAGCTGGCTTTGAATTCCAGCGCGTCGTTGGACAGCATCAGGTTGTCAAAGCGCAGGCCGAAACCGTATTCCTGAGTTTCGTTGGTTTCCGGGCGCAGATTCGGGTTAGGCACCCAATAGTTAGTGTAGAAGCTGCCGATGGAGAAGTGCTTCTCATCGTTATACATCTCACCCATGGTTGGCGCGCGGAAGGCCTGTGCGTATGAACCAAACAGCATCAACCAATCGGTTGGGCTGATGGTCATGCCGCCGCGAGATGACCATTTATCGGTATCCACATCCGCATAGCCGTCGCTGCTGCCGCGATAGTTATCGTAGCGGGTACCGCCGAGTAAAGTGATGGGCAGGTCGCGTAAGGTGATTTCATCTTGTAACCAGCCGGAGCTGAAATCGATTTTGGCATCCGGGAAGCCGGTAGCCGCACCGCTTGGGCTCTGCTCCTGGCGATAGTACTCGCCGCCGTAGGTCAGCAGGTTTGAGGCAAACGAATCGCTGAACAAGCGGGTACGGTTTTCAACTTTCCCGCCTTTGGTGGTCTGCTCGCGGTACTCATTGGTGTTATCGAGATTTTGCGCGTTGATTCGGGCTTCCGACCAGTAGACTTTGGCATCGGCATTCAGCCAGTCGTTACCCTGTGGAGCGATTTTGTACGCCAGCTGTGCATCGCGCTGAATGGTTGAGCGGTCAACCATTGGGTTGCTGGTGGTGGAGGCTTCAATTTCCTGCGGATTTTTCGGTTCTTGCGCTTTATTGTTGTAGTAGCGGAAGGAGCCGGAGAGCGATTGCGCCTCGTCCATCTGCCACGTACCTTTCGCCAGCATATTGTTGATGGCTTCATCGTTAGGCGCGGTAGAACCGTCACTTTGTTTAAGATCGCCACGATCGCGGCTGGACCAGGCGACTAAACCGTCGAGGTTATCAGTACGACCAAAGGCGCTGGCGCCCATGCCCAGGCTATGATCGCCGGTAGCCCCCATGCCAAACACGCGGAAACCGCTGCTCTGGCCTTCCATCAACAGATCTTTCGCATCCACCGTGTCGTAAGAAATCACCCCGCCCAGCGCGCCGCTGCCGTAGAGCTGTGCCGATGGCCCGCGCACCACTTCAATACGCTTAATCAGCGCCGGATCGAGGAAGGTGCTGTTGAGGTGACCGGTATCGGTTCCCTGGCGTACGCCGTCGACCAACACCAGAACCCCGCGACGATCGTAACCGCGCATGTTGATGTCCTGACCGTTGGTGCGGCCCGTACCGCTGAGCATAATGCCCGGCACGCTACGCAGCAGATCCGCCGCCGAACTGGCGGTCTGGTTTTCAGGCGCAGAGGTATCGATAACGCTCACCATCATCGGCGCTTCAAAGGTACTACGCGCGTTGCCCGTCGCGGTGACGGTAAGGGTCTCTGTTTGAGCAAAAGCGCAAGCCGGGAGGAAACTACTGATGGTCAGCGCTAACAGTGAAGGGCGCAGCGGGGCGTATTGCAGGCGTAACATAACAACTCTCCATGAGAAATTGAAAAGCGCTTGCTGCCTGGGATAACCTGGGTGGCTGGCGGAATTGAAAACGTTTGAGTCTTTATTTAGTCAAAATGAGCTTGCCGGACTGCGTCTGACGAAGCAGATAGTGCTGATCGTTATGTTCAATTAGCACCCATCCTTCCTCACCAAGCAGCGCCTTACTCTTTATCATCGGCTTGGATCGAGAAGGGGAAAGCGGCGCATTTTCTTTTTTTATTGCTGCCGGGGATTCGTGCATATTGTCGTCACTCGCCATAAAATGATGATGAAATGTAACTATCGAGAATGATTATCGTTAGGATAAGCATTCGCATCAAGAACTTTTTCGTAAATCTGTGTCTAAGGCGAAATTCGCGATGAACAAGCAAAATTTTGCTTTAAAACTCGCGGTTTTGTTCTGATTTGTTCTTTTAACTGAGGCAGTAAATTCCGCTTAGAGAGCGACGATACTGCGATTATCGACCGATCGGAGCATCACGGGATGCTCCCCGGCAGCGAAATTTTGCACAGTGCGTTACATGAAGTTAACAATTGTGTCGGCAAGTCGTGGGATAATGCGCCTGCATTTCGCGCTTTAAATGTGTATTATTAATGCATCTTTATTGGTGAGGAACAGGCAATGGCAGGCAAACGCATCGACCGTGAAAAACGGACAATCCGCAGCATGGTGAAACTCTATCAGCACCGCTGCCCGGATGCGCTGGCGGATGCCGCACACTATCAGGCGCTTAACGACTACGCCGATAAACGGCTGGATAAATGTGTGTTTGGTGAAGACAAGCCCGCCTGCAAGCAGTGCCCGGTACATTGCTATCAACCCGCTAAGCGTGAAGAGATGAAGCAGATCATGCGCTGGGCGGGGCCACGTATGCTCTGGCGCCACCCGATCCTCACCCTGCGTCATTTGATCGATGACCGCCGCCCCGTTCCTGAATTACCGGAAAAATATCGGCCGAAAAAATAGCGCTTACACGGTGCGGCAGTGGCGTCGATATTCCGAGGGCGACCGGGCCGTGTGCTTGCGAAAAATTCGGCAGAAATAGTTGCTGTCCTCAAAGCCGCAGTGGTGGGCAATTTCTTTGATTTTCATCTCATAGCCGCGCAGTAATTTCTTCGCCAGCTCCAGACGCACGGCGGTCAGATACTCGTTAAAACCCACGGTGCTGGACTTCTGAAACAGATGGGACAGGTAGTTTGGCGTGATGTGGAATTTCTTCGCCACCGTCTCCCGGCTTAACGCTTCGGCCGCATGCTCATCAATATATTCCCGAATCGCCATAAACAGCTCTTTACTCTTGCTGACCGTATCTGCCAGATGCGTGAGCTGGTCAATACAGTGGCTCAGTAAACCACTCAGCACTATCTGCGCCGTGGGCATTACCGGGCGGATCGCCAGCTCGTTCATCGCCAGCAGCAGATACGACCCGACCCGTGGCCCCAGGCGCGCGACGTGCTGCTTGCGGATCTCAACAAATTTTTCGCCATCAAAGCGTTGCAGGCTAAAGCCCAGTTTTTGTTTGCTGAACAGAATGCTTAATGTGCTCGCTGGCTCCTGCCAGTGCGGGGCGTTCCAGCGGCCGCTGGGGATATACAACGCCTGGAGTGGGGTAAGCGGTGCGCTCAGACAACCATCCGCCAGTTCGCCCTCCAGCACAATCTCAAGCCGTGGAAACGGTACGCTCATCGCCAGCTCGGTTGCGGGCTGGGCGGTTTGTGGAAAACGAACGACAAGGTCACCTTGCTGAGCCAATAACTGCTCTAACACGGCAACCAGGGAGTGCTCTGACATGCTCATGTCCTGGTTATTATTCTGGATTATGAATCTCATCACACTTTATTTTGCTGCACACAAAAATCCAGTGTTGTGTAGCTATCTCATACAGAAAGCCACTCCGCTGTGCAGTAACTTTTCATACATGTTGTGAAATGGTTAACAAAAGAGAGGCGATATGGACAAGCAAGCGGCATTCTGGCTGGAAGCATTAGGCGCCAACGGCGAACTGTCAGCCACCATGAAACATGAACTCGACACCCAGGGCTACACCATTGTCCACGGCGTTGCCGATGCCGACTGGCTGGCGGCGATGCGCGAACGGATTGATTATCTGGTCGAGAAAGAAGGGGAAAACCTGGCGGTTGAACACCATCAGGAGGAGACGGCGACGCGGGTCGCCAATCTGGTGAATAAAGGCGTGGTGTGGGAAAAGGTGTGGGCGCATCCGCTGGTGCTATCAGCGTGTCGCTATATCTTCGACGGTGAGTTTAAAATCTCCAGCCTTAACGCCCGTGAAGCGCTGTACAACGGCGGCCACCAGCCGCTGCATGCCGACTGGAAAAAGCCACGCCCGGACTTTCCCAAGGTTCACCTGGTCAACACCATCTGGGCGATTGACGATCTGTACGCCGCCAACGGTGCGCCACGGATTATCCCCGCCACCCATTTGCGCCCGGAGCTGCCGGAAGATGTGTTAGACGATGTGGGTCTGCCGCACCCGGATGAGGTGATTTTTGAAGCTCCGGCGGGCAGCGTGATGATCTATAACGCCCACGCCTGGCACGGCGGCACCACTAACCGCGAAGGCTCGCGCCGCCGCGTGCTGCATGGGTTGTATATAGACCGGGCAGATACCGCCCAGCAAGACCAGCGCCGCTGGCTGACGCCAGAAACGGCGAGCCGTTTGACGCCGGCGCAGAAGTGGCTGCTGGATGTGGAATAACGCCATGCATTAGCGTTTTTTGTAGGCCCGATAAGCGTAGCGCCATCGGGCAATTTGTTGCGCCGTGCCGGATGGCGGCGTAAACGCCTTATCCGGCCTACCGGTTTTATGCAGGTCTAGCCTCCTATTACTACCCGATACCCCGCCCGCTCCACCATCGCCTGAATCGGCGCAATCTCCTCGGGCTCCGGCGCTTTTATCCCCGCCATTGCCCACTCGCGCTCCAGCAGAGAATACTTCGGCTCGCCGTACTGATGGAACGGCAGCAGATGCACTTCCTCAACCGCTAGCGGTGCCAGAAACGCCAGAATCTGCTCGACGTTCTCGGTGCTGAGGGTGTAACCGGGGATCAGCGGCAGCCGCGGAATGACCTTAATCCCTTCCGCGACCAGCAGACGAAAATTCTCCAGCACCCGCGGCTGATTTATACTCAGCACCTGCCGCGCTTTTTCTGTCTCCATGATTTTTAAATCAAACAGCACTTCGTCGCAGGCCTGTGCCAGCGGCAGCAGACGGCGAGGGGAGGTGTCGCCGGCGGTTTCGATGGCGGTGCGGATCCCCCACTGCTTCAGGCGCTGTAAAAAGCGGGTCGCAAACTCGGCCTGCATCAGCACTTCACCGCCGGAAAGCGTCACGCCGCCGCCGGATGCGCGAAAAAACACCTCATCTTTCAGTACTTCCCGCTCCAGCTCATCCAGCGTGACATCGCGACCGATTTGTTCCCACGCCCCTGACGGGCATTCGACCGCATCTTGTTGGCAGGTGGCGCAATGTAAGCATTTACTCTCCCGGCGGACGGTCTCAATTTTCGGCGACATGGATTCCGGGTTGGCGCACCACGGGCAGGAGTGTGGGCAGCCTTTGAAAAAGACCACTGTGCGGATACCGTGACCATCGTTTAACGAATAGCGCTGGATATTGAAAATGCGCGCCGTGTCGGCGCGCGTCTCAATCACCTCACAGCTGATGCGCGGTGCGGCGGATAATGTCATCCTGAATCTCCTTCGACAGCTCGACAAAGAAGGCGCTGTAGCCCGCGACGCGTACCACCAGCCCGGCGAAATCCTGGGGACGTTGCTGCGCTTCGCGCAGGGTCTCGGCGTTTACCACGTTGAACTGAATATGCTGCAATTTCAGCTTGGTAAAGGCGTGCAGGAAGTCCGCCAGTTTATTGAGTCCGCTTTCTCCTTCAAGCGTTGCCGGGGTGAACTTGACGTTCAGCAGCGTGCCGTTGGAAAGCAAATAGTTATCGAGCTTACTGACCGACTTTAAGACCGCCGTCGGCCCCTGACCATCCTGACCGACCATCGGTGACAGGCCGCCATCTGCCAGCTGTTCCCCGGCAAATCGCCCGTCCGGCGTCGCGCCGACGACTGAGCCCAGCGGTACGTGGGCGGAGACGGTATATGACCCCGGGGTAAACTGGCCGCCGCGAGGGTTGCGGTAGTTCTCCACCTCTTTGCAGTAAAAACGCAGCAGATCGGCGCTGATGTTATCGACATCGTCGATATCATTGCCGTACTTCTCAAAGCGGTTAATCAAGCGGGCGCGAACTTTTTCGCCATCTGGCGTGGCGAAGTTGGCTTTCAGCACCGCCAGCAGTTCGTCAAAGCCCATGCGCTGTTGGTCAAACACCATGCCTTTCAGGGCGTGGAGTGAATCGCTGAGGTTAGCGATACCAATTCCCTGTACACCGGAGAAGTTATAGCGCGCGCCGCCTTCGGTAATGTCTTTGCCGTTAGCTATGCAGTCTTCAACAAAAGAGGAGAGCAGCGGCACCGGTGCCCAGTCGCGGTGGCCGATATCGCAGATATTGCTGCCTTCGACCATCAGCTTAATGTAGTGACGAATTTTGTCGCGAATGCTCGCCAGCAGGCCATCATAGGTGATTTGGCTATCACCTTCGTGCTCCAGCATCACGATTTCCATCACCTTCAGCAGGTTAAACATCGCGATGTCGTGCAGCCCATAGGTGCGACCGGGAATCGACAGCTCCACGCAGCCCACCACCGCGTAGTCGCGGGCATCTTCCAGCGACACGCCGCGGTTGAGGAACGCCGGAACCACCACCTCATCGTTGAAAATCTGCGGAATGCCGGTGCCGAGGCGCACGGTTTCGGCGGTTTTACGCAAGAACGGGCGGTCAATCAGTTCGTTAACGCGAACGCCGAGATTCGGCTGCGGCAGGCGCACGTTCTGATAGGCATCAAGGCAGGTGAAGGAGAGGACGTTGACCGCGCTGCGCCCGTTTTCGGTCAGGCCGCCGAGCAGGGCGGTATAACCCGTCGGGAAACCGGCAAAGTAGCGCGCACTGCTGGTGGAGCGCAGCAGTACGATATCGTTGCACTTCACCCACAGCGATTCCAGCAGCTCCTGCATAAACGCCGGGTCTTCCCCGTGGTTCAGCGACGCCTGCCAGAACGGCAGCATGTACTGGTCAAAGCGGCCAAGCGAGATGGAACTGGCGTTGGATTCGTATTGCAAAATGATGTTCATGTACCAGAAAAGCTGGCAGGCCTGGCCGAAATTCTGCGGTTTTTGTCCGGCGTTGTGGCGGGATATTTGGGCGATAGTTTCCAGCTCCTGACGGCGCTGCGGGTTATCGCAAACGGCCGCCATCTCATCGGCAAGTGCTGCGTAGCGCAGAATATGGCGCTGAGAGGCTTCGAGTAAAATCAGCACCGCTTGATAAAACACGTTTTCCGGCTGCTGGCGCAGGTGATCGCGCATCTCGATAATCAGCGCATTCAGGCCGTTACCCAGCAGGCGTGGGTAGTCAATGATGATGTGACCCTGGCCTTTATCGGTCTGGTTGACGCTAAAAATCTGCGTGCTGACGGCGGCTTTCACCTCGTCGGTCATCTGCGCGTTGATGAAATCCTTCATCGAGCGCTTTTCCCAGTAGGGGAACAGCTCCTCGCGGTACAGTCGGCGATCGTCATCGCTGATGTTAAAGCGATCCTGCGGACGGGTCGCAAACTGGTCCAGCTCTTTTAGCAGCCAGTACGGGTCCATCTCCGGCGATATAATCCCCGCGCGCGGCTTGATGGTGCGGTTCCCGGCAATCAGTTCGTCGTCGCGAATGCTGATGGCGACGTTATCGAGAATATGGGCAGTCGCTTTGGCGCGGCGAATAATCACCGGCTCGCCTTCGGTCTGGCGGTGGCTTTCGGTATAGAGCATGGCGCGCTCAAGCGAGATTTCACGCGGATTGGCAAAGAGGGCGTCTTTCAGGCGCTGGATTCGAGTCGTCATTGTGCGGGCTCCCTATGGATTAACCTGACGTTTGTTATGGGATCTACGTTAGGCAAATGCGCGGGCGGGAGACAGTAGAGAATGGGGTGATTTACTGGATTATTGTGATCAAAAATGAAAAATGGGGTCTAAGTTTTGTCTGGGTGATATTCCCGGCGGCGCTGCGCTTGGCCGGGCTACGCTGGTGGGGATATTCCCGGCGGCGCAGCGCCGCCGGGAGTGCACACGGGTAAGCTACAGCACCGTGTCCTTATCAATCCCCAACCGCTTCATTCTCGACAGCAGCGTCGTGCGTTTGAGTCCCAGACGCTGGGCCGCGCCTTTCGCTCCTGCCACCACGCCGTTGGTTTCTTTCAGCACGCGGACGATCAGTTGGTATTCGTCTTCGCCCTCTTTGGCCTCAGCGGTCGCCGGGGCGGGTTCTGACGTTTCGCTGGCAAAGGTGAGCTCCGGCATCGAAAGCTGCAGCACGCTGCCGCGAGTCAGAAGTACCGCGCGCTCAATCACGTTTTCCAGCTCGCGCACGTTACCCGGCCACTCCATCTGGCACAGGGTGCGAAGCGTTTCGGCGGGAATACTGTCGATATTGCGCCCCAGGCGGCGAGCGATTTTAAAGGTGAAAGCTTTCACCAGCAGCGGAATATCTTCCGGGCGCTCGCGCAGCGGCGGCAGGTGGATCGGGAATACGTTCAGGCGATAATAAAGATCGCTACGGAATTCACGATCCAACACCATTTGTTTGAGATCGCGGTTTGTCGCGGCGATCAGGCGGACATCGGTCTGGATCAGCTTATTGCTGCCCAGACGTTCGAACTCCTGCTCCTGCAACACGCGCAGCAGCTTCGGCTGCAGCTCCAGCGGCATATCGCCCACTTCATCAAGGAACATGGAGCTTTTATCAGCCAGTTCAAAGCGACCAATGCGCTGCGTGCTGGCGCCGGTAAATGCCCCGCGCTCGTGGCCGAACAGATCGCTTTCCAGCAAACCGGCTGGCATCGCGGCACAGTTCATCTTCACCATCCGACGGCTATTACGCCCGCTCAGATTATGAATCGCGCGGGCAATCAGCTCTTTACCGGTGCCGGTTTCGCCGAGGATGAGCACGGTACTGTCGCTTGGCGCCACCATCTCAACTTGCTTAAGCACGTTGAACATCGCTTCGCTGCGACCGATGATTTCGCCAAACTCACCGTCTACGTTGTTCAACTGCTCGGTCAACGCCAGGTTTTCATCCACCAGACGTTCTTTCAGACGGTGAATTTCCTGATAGGCGAGGGCATTATCGACGGCGATAGCCACGCGCTCGGCAATCTGTTTAAGCAGCTTGAGGTTTGCCGCGCAGAAGACTTTTTCATCACACTGGGCGAGCTTGAGCACACCAAGCATTTTGTCGCCCGACATCAGCGGCAGCAGGCACAGAGTCTGGATTTTATCGTCCCACATCTCAAACAGCTGACGCTCGTAGGGGGCCAGATTGTCCTGCTTATTAAGATTAAGCAGCAACGTCTCTTTGCTCTTAAATACCCGCTCGCTCAGCGTACCGGCCTCATTGACCTCACTTTGATCGTGTACCGGATCGTTGACGTCAATGTAGTGCGTTGAGTAGATATTGAGTTTGCCTTTGCGATTGCTGTGCAGCACCACGCTAATGGCATCAATATCGAAATAATAGTGGATCTCTTTAGCCACCGAACTGACCAGCTCATCCATATCCAGACGCGACAGCACGGCGTTGGTGATAGCCACCAGAATGCGGAAATTATCGCGCTCGCGGCACAACAGATCGTAGTCGACGTTATTGGTGACCCGGCTTTGAATTTGCTCGGTGACGACCGCGACAATCTGGGTGAAAGTATGCAGGCGCTGATACTCTTTTTCCGTCCACGGCTGGTCATTTTGACGAATAAACTCGCAGCCGCCGAAAATGCGCCCTTCAGCGGCCAGAGGCAGCAGGCAATAGTGACCAAAGGGTGGGTACAGCTCACTTTTGGCAAGTTCTGGCCACGCTTCGCTAAACTCACTGTAGCTGCAATGTAGCGCATCAGGACGCGATAACAAACGTCTCACCGGGCCGTTGGCCAACAGGTTGTCGTCCTCATAGGCCAGCGGTTGTCCGGCCTCGCGCGTGGCGTGGTAACCCGCCCGCAGGTTGCCCGGCTGCAACAGGATTATCGCCGCGCTATCGGCCAGCGCAGAGTGTTTTGCCAGCTGCGCCAGCGTTTCGCTGAGCGCAGCAAGATCGGGTTGTTGGAGAAGCGTCCGGGTAATATCAAACAGCCCTTGCTGTGCGAGATCGCCCATCGGTGTATACGACATGTCACGTGCCCATAAATGCACCTTATTCGGTGCGATAAATAATAATAATAAATTTCAGACCTTACGCGGTCTGTTAACAAATTCGCGGAAGCGGCTCCGCGTGAGGGAGATCTAATGTACGTTTTACGCCGTACAATCCGGCAACGCGTACCCCACGGCGCTCCGTCATTTCACCAATGATAGACGCATCGCGTCCTAACGGATGGGCGCGCAGTGCTGCCAGCACCTCATCGGCCGCTTCGCGATTAACGCCAATCACCAGTTTACCTTCATTGGCAAAGTTAAGCGCGTCAAGCCCCAATAATTCGCAAACGCCGCGCACCGCGTCTTTGAGCGGCAGGTTTTGCTCGCTCAGCTCCACGCCGTATCCGCAGGCGGCGGCAAACTCGTGGGCCACGGCATTCACCCCGCCGCGAGTGGCATCGCGCAGCGCTTTCACGCCGGTGAGGCTGCGTAGACGCTGAATCAACGGCGTTAATACCGCGCAGTCGCTTTGTAATTCCCCATCCAGCCCCAGCTGTTCGCGCAGGTTGAGAATGGTGGCCCCGTGGTCGCCCAACGTGCCGCTGACGATAAGCACATCACCGGGCTCAAGCGTCGCCGCACCCCAGTGAATATCCGTCGGAATCGCGCCCATACCGGCGGTGTTGATAAACAGCTTATCCGCAGCCCCCCGTCCGACCACCTTGGTGTCGCCGGTGACGATGGCAATATCGGCGGCTTTTGCCGTCGCCGCCATGCTGTTCACCACCGCTTCCAGCGTCTCCATCTCCAGCCCTTCTTCAATAATAAACCCGCAGGAGAGATAGCGTGGGATAGCGCCGCTCACCGCTACGTCGTTGGCGGTGCCGCAAACGGCGAGCTTACCGATATTGCCGCCGGGGAAAAATAGCGGGTCAATCACGTAGCTGTCGGTGGAGAAGGCGAGACGGTCGCCGTGCACGGTGAGTGAGTCCAGCGAAATTCGCGCCTGATCTTCCTGCTCTGCCAGCCACGGGTTGGCGAAAGCTTTCATAAACAGACTGTCGATTAACTGCTGCATCGCCAGGCCGCCGCTACCGTGGGCTAATTGAATGCTTTTCATACTTCTGCCTCCTGACTGCGATATTGATACCAGGCGGCGCAAGCCCCTTCGGTGGAGACCATCAGCGCGCCGAATGCGCTCTGCGGGTTGCAGGTGGCGCCAAACAGCGGACACTGATGCGGTTTACAGCGCCCGGTGAGCACGTCGCCACAGCGGGCGCGCGGGTCGTCGCAGACGCGCTGCGGCTGCGGTTTGAAGTGCGCTTCGGCATCAAAAGAGTGATAAGCGGGCGTCAATTGTACGCCCGAGTCGTTAATCAGCCCCAGACCACGCCATTCGCTGTCGCCTTTGACTTCAAAGACCTCGGCAATCGCTTTTTGTGCAAGCCTGTTGCCGTCGTCTGGCACCACGCGGCGGTACTGGTTTTCGACGCTGGAATCACCGGCAATCTTCTGCTCCACCAGCATATTCACGCCCTGTAGCAAATCGACCGGCTCAAAACCTGCCACCACTAGCGGACGCTGATAGTCGCTGGCGATAAAACCGTAGGCGTGAGTACCGATAACCATGCTGACATGCCCCGGCGCCAGGAAGGCGTCGATGCTGTTGTCCGGCTGGTCAAGCAGGCTACGCAGCGTGGGAATTAATGTAATGTGCTGACAGAAAAAGAAAAAGTTACTGACATTCTGCGCTTTCGCCTGTTGCAACGTAATGGCGGTGGTCGGCATGGTGGTTTCAAATCCCAGGCCGAAGAACACGACTTTACGCTGCGGATTCTGCTGCGCCAGCTTTAAGGCATCCATCGGGGAATAGACGATGCGAATATCCGCGCCGCGCGCTTTCGCCTGCATCAGAGAACCATTTTTTCCAGGAACGCGCATGGCGTCGCCGAAAGTGCAAAAAATCACCTCGGGTTGGTCGGCGATTTCAATACAGGTGTCGATGCGTCCCATCGGCAGCACGCACACCGGGCAGCCCGGCCCGTGGATAAATTCGATATTTTCCGGCAGCAGCTGGTCGAGCCCGAATTTGAAAATCGCATGCGTGTGGCCGCCGCACACTTCCATAATGCGCAGCGGACGTTCGGCGGTATAGGCCAATAGCGATGCGCGAGACTTCAGGTGTGCAATCAGCTGCATCACCTGCTCTGGCGCACGGTACTCATCAACAAAACGCATTACCGTTCCTCACCGTACAGCAGCGCGCCGACGTCCGGCTCGACTTCAAACATATTTTCAAGCGCCGCGAGAGTATCGCGCGCTTCCTCTTCGTTAATGATGCTCATGGCAAAACCGACATGCACCAGCACCCATTGACCGATACGCGACTGACCGTTTTCATCGGTCGCGCCGACCAGCGTCAGGTCAACGTCGCGCTTAATGCCGCAGACATCGACTTTCGCCTGTACGCCGTCAATGGCCGAAATTTGTCCTGGAACGCCTATGCACATCGTTGTGTCTCCAGCCAGTTCAGCCACTGGTCCATCCCTTCACCGCTGGTGGCGGAAAGCAGGATGATTTCAATATTCGGGTTTACTTCGCGCGCGCAGGCAATGCACTGTTCCACATCGAAATTCAGGTACGGCAGCAGGTCGATTTTGTTGAGCAGCATGACGCTTGCGGCGGCAAACATATGCGGATACTTCAGCGGTTTGTCTTCGCCTTCGGTGACCGACAGCACCGCCACTTTATGGCGCTCGCCGAGATCAAAGCTTGCCGGGCAGACGAGGTTGCCGACGTTTTCAATAAATAGAATGCTGTTGCTTTGAAGCGGCAGGCGCGGCACGGCGTCGGCAATCATCTGCGCATCAAGATGGCAGCCTTTGCCGGTATTCACCTGAATGGCGGGCGTGCCGGTGGCGCGAATGCGCGCGGCATCGTTGACCGTTTGCTGATCGCCTTCAATCACCGCGCAGGACACACGCTCTTTCAAGCGCATCAGGGTTTCGGTGAGCAGGGTGGTTTTACCGGAGCCGGGGCTGGAGACCAGATTTAACACCAGCTGTTCGCGGGCGGCAAAGCGCGCGCGGTTGCGGGCGGCAATCTGGTTGTTTTTATCCAGCACGTCGATTTCCACTTCCAGCATCCGCCGCTGGCTCATGCCCGGCGCGTGGGTACCGGCTTCGCCGTGACCATAATGCAGATCGCCATTGTCAGCCGCTTGCGGCTGGAATTCCTGGGTTCGGACGCCGGTAATCGACAAGGCCGGACGGCCTGCCGGTGCGAAAGGGGCGCTGCGGAACAGGGAATGCGGGTTACGTTCATCGCCCTCTATATAGAGGTTGCCTTCGGCACAACCACAGGTGCTACACATACTTTACTCCTGATCAATTTCAATTCGCTGAATCTGTAAACCGTCGTCGGCGACGATGCGCAGGTTATCGCTATGACACTGCGGGCAACGGCGCACATGGATGGACAGCAGCTGGACATACTGCTGGCAGGATTCACACCAGCACTCCGCTTCTTGTTCCTCGACGTGCAGTTCACAGCCTTCAGCCAGCGTGCCGCGGCACACCAGGTCAAAACAAAAGGTCATCGCGCTGGTCTCTACGCAAGAAAAGGCGCCGACCTTGATCCAGACGCCGGTCACGCGCTTCGCGCCGTTTTGTTGCGCCTGTTGTTCGACAATCTCCAGCGCCCGCTGGCAGAGCGTAATTTCGTGCATGATGCCTCCGGTTTTCATTACTCGCAGGAGTAATGCAATAACGATGCCAGAGATGGATGCTGGTGCCTGAGGACTGTCGATGACGATGTCATTCTGACGAAATGACATGTCATGCCCGACGTGTCATTTCAATAAAATCCATATTAATCAATATATTAAAAATATGGCATGAAATGTGCTTAGAAGGCTTGTTTCTATTAACCGGGTAACCGACATGACTATTTGGGAAATTAGCGAGAAGGCCGACTTCATCGCCGATCGTCACCGCCGCCATCAGGATCAATGGCGTGTGTACTGTAACTCACTGGTTCAAGGGATAACGCTGTCAAAAGCGCGGCTGCATCACGGTATGAACTGTGCGCCGGAAAAAGAGCTGAGCTTCGTGCTGTTCGAACACTTTGTGGTGTCCGTATGCCTGTCTGACGGCTTTAACAGCCACACCGTTGAGTACCACGTGGAAACGCGCGATGGCCTGAATAAAGAGTGCATTGCACGCGCTGAGCTCAGCAACAGCGGCTTTATCGATGGCACCGTCAATATCCGCGACCGTGAGCAGGTGCTGGAACACTACCTGGAAAAAATTTCGCCGGTTTACAACACCTTGTATGCCGCGCTCGAAAGCGACAGCCCGGTTAATTTCGGCCAGCTGGCTCGCGCTCCTCAACGGGCAAATAATGCCTGAATAATGGGTGTGTCGACGGGTGTCGAAATGACACCTGCTCTGCATGATTTCGTCAAAAATGACTATCACCTGAGGAAGACCTGGTGAATCGTTTTGTAATTGCTGACTCTACCGTCTGTATCGGTTGCCGCACCTGTGAAGCGGCGTGCGCGGAAACGCATCGCCATCACGGCCTGCAATCAATGCCACGGCTAAAAGTCATGCTCAATGAAAAAGAATCCGCGCCGCAGATGTGTCACCACTGCGAAGACGCGCCGTGTGCCGGGGTTTGCCCGGTCAATGCAATCAACCGTGTTGATGGCGCCGTACAGCTTAATGAAAGCCTGTGCGTAAGCTGCAAACTGTGCGGCATCGCCTGCCCGTTTGGCGCGATTGAATTTTCCGGCAGCCGCCCGCTGGATATCCCGGCGAATGCCAACTCCCCGAAAGCGCTGCCGGCACCTCCGGCCCCGGCGCGCGTCAGTTCGCTGCTGGACTGGGTTCCGGGCGTGCGTGCTATCGCGGTGAAATGCGACCTTTGCTATTTCGACGACGAAGGCCCGGCCTGTATCCGTACTTGCCCAACCAAAGCCCTGCACCTCGTGAATAACATGGATATCGCCCGCGTCAGCCGTCGTAAACGTGAGCTGACCTTCCATACCGACTTAGGCGATCTGTCGCTGTTTCAAGCGCAACAAGGAGAGTCGAAATGAGCGTGATGACGTTAATCAATAGCGCAGTGGCCTGGTTTGCCTTTTCTGCGGTGCTCTCCTTTTTACTGTCGTTTAAAAAACCGCTGAGCGGTTTTGTCGCCGGTATCGGCGGCGCGGTGGGCAGCCTGTGCGCGACTCTCGCTGGCGTTTGGGTGTTAGTCCACGCTTTCCCGGTGATGGGAAAGTTGTCGCTGGTGCATTTGGGCGTATTGGTCACCCCGCTTAACGCGGTCTGGCTGATTGCGCTGGGGCTGTGCGGTCTGTTTGTCAGCCTGTACAACATCGACTGGCATCGTCACCCGAACGTCAAAAATAACGGCCTGTTGATGAATGTCCTGCTGGCCGCGGCGGTTTGCGCGATAGTCGCCAGCAGCTTTGGTTCGCTGGTGGTGATGGCTGAAATCATGGCGCTGTGCGGGGCGTTCCTGACCGGATGCGTATCGTCCGGCAAGCTGTGGTTTGCGCTAGGGCGTCTGGGCACCATTCTGCTGACGATTGCCTGTCTGCTCATGTGGCAGCGTTACGGCACGCTGGATCTGACCATGCTAAACGAGCGCGCGCAGGCGTTGCCAATGGGTTCAGATATCTGGGTGCTGTGCGTGTTGGGCTTTGGCCTGCTGGCAGGGATTATCCCGCTGCATGGTTGGGTGCCATCGGCGCACGCTAACGCCAGCGCACCGGCTGCCGCACTGTTCTCCACCGTGGTGATGAAAGTGGGGCTGCTGGGCATTCTCACCGTTTCGCTGCTGGGCGATGTGCAACCGCTGTGGTGGGGCATTGCGCTGCTGGTGCTGGGCATGATCACCGCGTTTGTCGGCGGCCTGTATGCGCTGATGGAGCACAATATTCAGCGTTTACTGGCTTACCACACGCTGGAAAACATCGGCATCATCCTGCTGGGCCTTGGCGTTGGCGTGACCGGTCTGGCGTTACAGCAGCCGGTGATGGTGGCGTTGGGTCTGGTCGGTGGACTGTACCATCTGCTCAACCATAGCCTGTTTAAAACGACGCTGTTCCTCGGTGCGGGCGCGGTCTGGTTCCGTACCGGTCATCGCGATATCGAGAAGCTGGGCGGTATCGGTAAACGTATGCCAATGATTTCGCTTGCGATGTTGGTGGGGCTGATGGCGATGGCTGCACTGCCGCCATTAAACGGCTTTGCCGGTGAGTGGGTTATCTACCAGTCCTTCTTCAAACTGAGCACCAGCGGCGCGTTTATCGGTCGTCTGCTGGGGCCGCTGTTGGCGGTGGGCCTGGCCATTACCGGCGCGCTGGCGGTGATGTGTATGGCGAAAGTTTACGGCGTCACCTTCCTTGGCGCGCCGCGTACAAAAGAGGCGGAAAACGCCTGCTGCGCACCGCTGCTGATGGCGGCATGTACCGTGGCTATGGCACTGCTGTGCATTATTGGCGGGGTGGCTGCACCGTGGCTGCTGCCGATGTTAAGCGCGGCTGTACCGCTGCCAATTGAAACCGCACATACCGTGGTCTCTCAGCCGATGATTACCCTGTTGCTGATTGCCTGTCCGCTGCTGCCGTTCATTATCCTCGCCCTGCTTAAAGGCAACCGCCTGCCAAGCCGTTCACGCGGCGCAGCGTGGGTGTGTGGTTACGATCATGAACAATCGATGGTCATTACCGCGCACGGTTTTGCCATGCCGGTAAAACAGGCCTTTGCGCCGGTGCTGAAATTGCGCAAATGGCTCAACCCGGTCTCTCTGGTTCCGGGCTGGCAGAACGCGGCGGCGCCGCTGCTGCTCGCCCGTCTGGCGCTGGTTGAACTGGCGGTGCTGGTCGTGATTGTCATCTCTCAAGGAGCCTGAACATGACGGTCTTATTTGCTTTATTGCAGGCGCTGGTGCTGTTTGCCGTCGCGCCGCTGCTCTCCGGGATTACCCGCGTGCTGCGCGCACGGTTACATAACCGTCGCGGGCCGGGCGTGATGCAGGAGTATCGCGACATCATCAAACTGCTGGGCCGTCAGAGTATTGGCCCGGACGCTTCCGGCTGGGTGTTCCGTCTGACGCCGTTTGTGATGGTGGGCGTGATGCTGACCATTGCGACCGCGCTGCCGGTGGTGACCGTCGGGTCACCAATGCCGGGTTTAGGTGATCTGATTACCCTTATCTATCTGTTTGCGGTGGCGCGTTTCTTCTTTGCCATCGCCGGTCTGGATACCGGGAGTCCGTTCACCGCCATCGGCGCAAGCCGTGAAGCGATGCTCGGCGTGCTGGTTGAGCCGATTCTGCTGCTCGGCCTGTGGGTGGCGGCACTGGTTGCTGGTTCAACCCATATCAGCCATATCACCGACACGATTTACCACTGGCCGGTCAGCCGCAGCATTCCGCTGGCGCTGGCATTCTGCGCCTGTGCTTTTGCCACCTTTATCGAAATGGGCAAACTGCCGTTCGACTTAGCGGAAGCGGAGCAGGAGTTGCAGGAAGGCCCGCTGTCTGAGTACAGCGGCAGCGGCTTTGGCGTGCTGAAGTGGGGCATCAGCCTGAAACAACTGGTGGTGCTGCAGATGTTCGTGGGGGTGTTTATCCCGTGGGGACAGATGACCAGCTTTAGCGTCAGCGGCCTGATTGTTGCGATGGTTGCCGCCATCGTCAAGCTGGTGGTGGGTGTGCTGATTATCGCCCTGTTCGAAAACAGCATGGCGCGTCTGCGTCTGGATATTACGGGTCGCGTGACCTGGGCCGGGTTCGGTTTAGCCTTTTTAGCTTTCGTCTCCTTGCTGGTGGCGTGATAAGAGAGTTTGAGCATGTCTGAAGAAAAAGTGGGTCAACATTACCTCGCTGCGCTGCACCAGGCCTTTCCGGGCGTGGTGCTGGACGAAGCCTGGCAGACCAAAGACCAGTTAACGGTGACCGTAAAGGTCAACTATCTGCCGGAAGTGGTCGAGTTTCTTTACTACAAGCAGGGTGGCTGGCTGTCGGTGCTGTTCGGCAACGATGAACGTAAGCTGAACGGTCACTACGCGGTCTACTACGTGCTGTCGATGGAGTCCGGCACCAAGTGCTGGATCACCGTGCGCGTGGAAGTGGATCCTAACACCCTCGAATATCCGTCCGTCACGCCGCGTGTGCCTGCTGCCGTGTGGGGCGAGCGCGAAGTGCGCGACATGTATGGCCTTATCCCGGTGGGTCTGCCGGACGAACGTCGTCTGGTGCTGCCGGACGATTGGCCGGACGAGCTGTATCCGCTGCGTAAAGACAGCATGGACTACCGTCAGCGCCCGGCACCGACCACCGATGCGGAAACCTACGAGTTCATCAACGAACTTGGGACGAAGAAAAACAACGTGGTGCCGATTGGCCCACTGCACGTCACCTCCGATGAGCCGGGCCACTTCCGTCTATTCGTTGACGGCGAGAACATTATCGACGCCGACTACCGTCTGTTCTATGTCCACCGCGGCATGGAAAAACTAGCGGAAACCCGTATGGGTTATAACGAAGTGACGTTCTTGTCTGACCGCGTGTGCGGCATCTGCGGCTTTGCCCACAGCACCGCCTACACCACCTCCGTCGAGAACGCGATGGGCATCGTGGTGCCGGAACGCGCGCAGATGATTCGTGCGATTCTGCTGGAAGTTGAGCGTCTGCACTCGCACCTGCTGAACCTCGGCCTCGCCTGTCACTTCACCGGTTTCGACTCCGGGTTTATGCAGTTCTTCCGCGTGCGTGAAGTCTCCATGAAAATGGCGGAGATCCTCACCGGCGCGCGTAAAACCTACGGCCTGAACCTGATTGGCGGCATCCGCCGTGATTTCCTGAAAGACGACATGATCCAGACTCGTCAGCTGGCGCAGCAGATGCGTCGTGACGTGCAGGATCTGGTCGATATTCTGCTGAGCACGCCGAATATGGAGCAGCGCACCGTCGGTATCGGTCGTCTGGATCCGCAAATCGCCCGTGATTTCAGTAACGTAGGCCCGATGGTTCGCGCCAGCGGCCACGCTCGCGACACCCGCGCCGATCACCCGTTTGTCGGTTACGGTCTGCTGCCGATGGAAGTGCACAGCGAGCAGGGCTGTGACGTTATCTCGCGTCTGAAAGTGCGTATCAACGAAGTGTTCACGGCGCTGAACATGATTGATTACGGCCTCGATAACCTGCCGGGCGGCCCGCTTGCGGTAGAAGGTTTCACCTACATTCCTAACCGCTTTGCGCTGGGCTTCTCGGAAGCGCCACGCGGTGACGATATCCACTGGAGCATGACCGGCGACAACCAGAAGCTATACCGCTGGCGCTGCCGCGCGGCGACCTACGCCAACTGGCCGACGCTGCGCTACATGCTGCGTGGTAACACCGTGTCGGATGCGCCGCTGATTATCGGTAGCCTCGATCCTTGCTACTCCTGTACCGACCGCATGACCGTGGTCGATGTGCGTAAGAAGAAAAGCAAGGTTGTGCCGTACAAAGAGCTTGAGCGCTACAGCATCGAGCGTAAGAACTCGCCGCTGAAATAATTGGGGTATTGCGTGGGGGGCGCCCCTCACCCCGACCCTCTCCCCAAAGGGGCGAGGGGGAAGGGCAGACAGAGTGCGTACTTACTGACGACGCCGTTCTGTTCCCTCTCCCCAAAGGGGCGAGGGGGAAGGGCAGACAGAGTACGTACTTACTGACGACGCCGTTCTGTCCCCTCTCCCTTAGGGAGAGGGCTAGGGTGAGGGTAAAACCCCCACGCAATCCGGGAGACACTATGTTTACCTTTATTAAAAAAGTCATTAAAACCGGCGTGACGACCTCGTCTTATCCGCTGGAACCCATGCCGGTGGATAAAAACTTCCGCGGCAAACCGGAACACAACCCGCAGCAGTGCATCGGCTGCGCGGCATGCGTTAACGCCTGCCCGTCGAACGCGCTGACGGTTGAAACCGACCGCGTCAGCAATCAGCTGGCGTGGCAGTTCAATCTGGGTCGCTGCATCTTCTGCGGTCGCTGCGAAGAAGTGTGCCCAACGGCGGCGATTAAGCTGTCGCAGGAGTACGAGCTGGCGGTATGGAAGAAAGAAGATTTCTTGCAGCAGTCACGCTTTGATATCTGCAACTGTCGCGAATGCCAGCGTCCGTTTGCGGTGCAAAAAGAGATTGATTACGCCATCGCGTTGCTAAAACACAACGGCGATAGCCGCGCGGAAAATCACCGCGAAAGCTTTGAGACCTGCCCGGAATGCAAGCGTCAGAAATGTTTGGTGCCTTCCGACCGTATTGACCTGACTCGCCACATGAAAGGGGCTATCTGATGAGCAACTTAATCGGGCCACGCGATGACAACGGCATGCCGGTGCCGATGACGGTAGAAGAATCTATCGCCAGCATGAAAGCGTCGCTGTTAAAAAATATCAAACGTTCTGCCTACGTTTACCGCGTTGACTGCGGCGGCTGTAACGGCTGTGAAATCGAAATTTTTGCCACTTTGTCGCCGCTGTTTGATGCGGAACGCTTCGGTATCAAAGTGGTGCCGTCGCCGCGTCATGCGGATATCTTGCTGTTCACCGGTGCGGTCACTCGCGCCATGCGCTCTCCGGCTCTGCGCGCCTGGCAGTCGGCGCCCGACCCGAAAATCTGTATCTCTTACGGCGCCTGCGGCAACAGCGGTGGTATCTTCCACGACCTGTACTGCGTATGGGGCGGCACCGACAAAATCGTGCCGGTAGACGTTTATATTCCGGGGTGCCCACCGACGCCTGCGGCAACGCTGTACGGTTTTGCCATGGCGCTGGGGCTGCTGGAGCAGAAAATCCACGCGCGTGCGCCGGGTGAACTGGATACCCAGCCTGCTGAAATTCTGCATCCTGATATGGTACAGCCGCTGCGCGTCAAGATTGACCGTGAAGCGCGCCGTCTGGCGGGCTACCGCTATGGTCGTCAGATTGCCGATGACTATATGGTGCATCTGAACCAGGGCGAAACTCAGGTTCAGCAATGGCTGGCAACCGAAAACGATCCGCGCCTGACGGAAATCGTCACGCATTTGAGTCACGTAGTAGAAGAGGCACGTATTCGATGAGCGAACAGGTGGTGTTCAGTCAACTGAGCCGTAAATTTATTGATGAGAACGATGCGACGCCATCGGAGGCGCAGCAGGTTGTCTATTACAGCCTGGCGATTGGCCACCACCTCGGGGTTATCGACTGTCTCGAAGCCGCGCTGACCTGCCCGTGGGACGAGTATCTCGCATGGATTGCGACGCTTGAGGCGGGCAGTACGGCGCGGCGTAAAATGGAAGGTGTGCCGAAGTACGGCGAGATTGTTATCGACAGCAATCATGTGTCGATGCTGGCGAACGCCTTTGATAAAGCGCGTGTCTCACAAACGCCGCAGCAAAAAGAGTGGAGCCAGGCGATGCTCAATATGCTGCACGCTATCCATCAGGAGAGCGCCATCTATCTGATGGTGCGCCGCCTGCGCGACTGATTTTTAAAGATTGAGGAATGAACATGACTGACGTTTTACTCTGTGTCGGCAATAGCATGATGGGCGACGACGGCGCTGGCCCGTTACTGGCAGAAATGTGCGCGGCCCAGCCGAAAGGGGCGTGGGTTGTGATTGACGGCGGCAGCGCGCCGGAAAACGATATTGTGGCGATCCGCGAGCTGAACCCGGCGCGGCTGTTGATTGTTGATGCCACCGATATGGGGCTGAACCCGGGCGAGATTCGCATTATCGACCCGGACGATATCGCCGAGATGTTTATGATGACCACCCACAATATGCCGCTGAACTACCTGGTCGATCAGCTGAAAGAAGATGTGGGTGAGGTGATTTTCCTCGGCATTCAGCCGGATATTGTCGGTTTTTATTACCCGATGACCCAGGCGATTAAAGACGCTGTTGAGGTGGTTTATCAGCGTCTTGAAGGGTGGCAGGGGAACGGCGGGTTTGCGCAGTTGGAAGCCGAGGACGAAGAGTAGGCGCCGTTTGTACCCTCACCCCGGCCCTCTCCCTGGAAGGAAGAGGGAGAAAATAGTCCCCTCGCCCCTTCGGGGAGAGGGTTAGGGTGAGGGGAAAAACCGCACCTACGCCAAATCTTCCCCGTTGCTGGCAATCACCTTCTTATACCACCAGAACGACTTCTTCCGCGTCCGCGCCAGCGTCCCATTCCCCGCGTCATCGCGGTCAACATACACAAACCCGTACCGCTTACTCATCTCACCGGTTGATGCCGACACCAGATCGATGCACCCCCAGGTGGTATAACCGATAACCGGGATCCCATCCTCAATCGCCTCACCCATCGCCTGAATATGCTCGCGCAAATAGCTGATGCGATAATCGTCGTCAATCTGCCCGTCGGCGTTCACCACGTCCTTCGCCCCCAGCCCGTTTTCCACCAGGAACAGCGGCTTCTGATACCGGTCGTACATCATATTCATGGTGATGCGCAGGCCGAGAGGATCGATGCCCCAGCCCCATTCGCTGGCTTCGATATACGGGTTTTTCAGCGATTTGACGATATTCGCCGCGTTGGTGTTGTTGGCGTTCATCTCCGCCGACGCACAGCGCGAGGCGTAGTAGCTGAACGACACGAAATCCACCGTGTGCTTTAACACCTCATCATCACCCGATTCTTTAACAATCGTGACGCCTTTGTCGCGGAACACCCGCGCCGAGTAGGCCGGATACGCACCACGCGCCTGCACGTCAATAAAGAACAGGTTCTCCCGGTCTTTCTCAAGCGCCGCCCACACGTCCTCAGGTTTGCAGGAATACGGGTAGAAGTTGCCGCCAGCCAGCATACAGCCGACCTGATTTTGCGGGTTGACCTCATGGGCAATTTTCGTTGCCAGCGCGCTGGCTACCAGCTCATGGTGCGCGGCCTGATACTTCACCTGATCCTGATTTTCGCCTTCCTCAAACACCAGCCCTGCACCAGAGAACGGGCTATGCAGCATGATGTTGATTTCGTTGAAGGTCAGCCAGTACTTCACCAGCCCATCGAATGCTTCAAAGCAGGTGCGCGCGTAGCGGGTGAAAAACTCCACCATTTTGCGGTTGCGCCATGAACCGTATTCGGTGACCAGATGCATCGGTACATCGAAGTGGCAAAGTGTTACCAGCGGTTCGATGCCGTACTTTTTGCATTCGCTAAACAGGTCACGATAAAAGGCAATGCCTTCCTCGTTTGGCGTTAATTCATCGCCGTTCGGATACAGGCGGCTCCAGGCGATTGAAGTCCGAAATACGCTAAAGCCCATCTCAGCCATCAGCGCGATGTCTTCTTTATAGCGATGATAAAAATCAATCGCCTGATGGCTTGGGTAGAACTCATCGTCACGCAGGGCAAAGCGTTTCTCCTGACCGAGTTTGACCGGCAGACGGTTGACGCCGTGCGGGATCATATCCACGGTGGTCAGCCCTTTGCCGCCCTCAAGATAAGCCCCTTCGGCCTGGTTGGCGGCAATAGCGCCACCCCAGAGAAATCCTTGCGGAAATGTCGACATGCGTTACCTCGCTTACAAAAAAATCATTAAATTTGAGCGGCTTTTACGCCAGCGGTTGGCGTGGCTTGACGCTTGCGGGCCTCAGCGGCGGCATCTTCAACCGGAATATCCTCAAAGCCCAACAGCAGCGTCAGCACAAAGGAGATCACCACTGCCAGCGCCATCACCCCAAACACCCACACGATGGTCATCGGATTGGCCGGATCGAAAAACTGCACGCTGGTGAAAAGCCCTGGTGCTGCCATCGAGTGGCTGGCAAGCCCAACGGCACCGGCAATACCGCCGCAAATAAAGCCGCTTATCAGGCTGGCAATCAGTGGACGTTTCAGGCGGATCGCCACGCCGTACAGCGCCGGTTCGGAAATGCCGGCCAGAATGGCCGAAGCGGCGGCCGCCAGCGCGGTCTGGCGCAGCTCCGGGTTTTTGGTTTTCCATGCCACCGCCAGCGATGAGCCGCCAAGCGACAGATTCGCACCGATTTCCGACGGCATCACCATGCCTTCTTTGCCGGTTTCGGCGATGGTCTGGATGATGGTTGGGGTAAAGACGCGGTGCATCCCGGTCATCACCAGCAGCGGCCACAGCGCCCCCATAATGGCGACGGACAGCCAGCCCAGATAGCCATGGATGGTGTAGACCAGCGCAGAAATGGCGCTACCAATCCAGATACCAATCGGGCCTATCAGCAAGATCGCCAGCGGTGCGGCAATCAGTACAATCAGCATAGGTTTAAGGAAGTTTTTGGTGACCGCAGGCGTGATGGCATCAACCCAGCGTTCAATGTAGGAGAGGCACCAGGTCATCACCAGCGCCGGGATCACCGTGTAGGTGTATTTCACCGCGGTGACCGGAATAAAGGCAAATTCGACGTGCTCGCCCTGGGCCGCTTTCGCCATCAGTTCAATAAAGCTTGGGTGAACCAGCACGCCTGCGATGGCAATCGCCAGCGACATATTGGTTTTGAATTTTACCGCCGCAGAGGCGGCAACCATCAGCGGCAGGAAGAAGAATGCGCCATCGCCAATGACCGTTAAGATGGTGAGCGTCGGCGCACCCTTTGGCAGTACGCCGGTCATCTCCAGGATCATCGCCAGCAGCTTAACCATCGATCCGCCGATAATTGCCGGGATCAGCGGCGACATCGTGCCGATCAAGGCGTCGAGGATCCCCGCACCTATACGGCGCAAAGTCAGCTTCGGTTTGCCAACCGGCGCGGCGGGCTGCATCTCGTTTGGCAGCAGGCTGACCACCTCGCGAAAGGCCTGTGAAACGGTATTGCCAATAATCACCTGACACTGGTTGTCGTTACGTACCACGCCCATGACGCCGCTGATGTTCTTAAGCGTGGCGCTGTCGATTTGCGCGTCGTCTTTCACCACGAAGCGCAGGCGTGTCATGCAGTGGGTGACGGCGGCGATGTTGTCGACCCCGCCCAGTGCACCGACGATAGATTGCGCCAGAACCGCATAATTTTTAGACATCGGATTTTATCCTGTTTTATCAGTAGGGTACTTATCGTCCCTCGCCAGCAAGTCTGCGGGGATGAAACGCTGCATAGGAAACCGGTTCCACATAATCATCTTGTGTTTATTTTGTTGCATCAAGATCTAAATTTTGTTTTTAAATGATTCGTGAAACCGATCACAGGAAAGCGCGTGGCTGAAAAAATGAGCGCCACCGCAAATGCTGAAAATAGCCAAACGGTGCAGTACACTGCTGCCAAATAGAATTCTCAAGGATAACCATCATGACGACGATGCTGGAGGTGGCGCGACGGGCAGGCGTCTCGAAAGCCACCGTCTCCCGGGTGCTGTCGGGGAACGGCTATGTCAGCCAGGAGACCAAAGACCGGGTGTTTTTGGCGATTGAAGAGAGCGGATATCGGCCGAATCTGCTGGCGCGTAATCTGGCGACCAAAAAGACGCAGACCTTAGGACTGGTGGTGACCAACACGCTTTATCACGGCGTCTACTTCAGCGAGCTGTTGTTTCATGCGGCGAGCATGACCGAAGCGCAGGGGCGGCGGCTGATTCTGGCAGACGGCAAGCACAGCGCCCAGGAAGAGCGTGAAGCGATACAATATCTGCTCGACCTGCGTTGCGACGGCATCATTATTTATCCACGCTTTTTAAGCGTCGACGAAATTGACGATATTATCGAACAGCAACAACGACCGGTGTTGGTGATTAACCGCAGGCTTAGGCGCAACAGCAGCCACTGCGTTTATTGCGATCAGAAATCCGCCAGTCAGCGGGCCGTGGAGACTTTAATTGCCCAGGGGCATCGGGACATTGCGTTTATTACCGGTTCACTGGATTCCCCAACCGGTATCGAACGCCTGGCGGGATACAAAGATGCGCTGGCAAAACACGGTATCGCGCTTCGTCATGAGCTGATTGTTGAAGGCAGGTGGACGCCGGCGACCGGCGCGGCAGGCGTCGATTTGCTGCGCGAGCGCGGGCTCGTCTTTAGCGCGCTGGTTGCCAGCAATGATGATATGGCCGTCGGGGCAATAAAGCGTCTGCATGACCACGGAATCAACGTCCCAGGGCAGGTGGCAGTGATTGGTTTTGATGACATCGCGCTTGCGCCCTATATGATCCCGTCGCTTTCCAGCGTGCGTATTCCGGTGACGGAAATGATTAAAGAGACCATCAACCGCCTTATTTTTATGCTCGATGGCGGTGATTTTAAATATCAACAAACCTTCCCCGGCGAGCTGATTGCGCGCGACTCGATTATTCCCGGCCCGCACGCCTGATCTCGTCAGCTGTCATCGTCATTTGTGTCGATGACAGCGCCATTCTTTGCTGACCTCCAAAAAAATCATTAAAAATCAGCCAACTAAAAGTTGGCTCGAATAATGCATTCTCTCGCACAATTCATTGTCATTGCTGGAGAAGTTGATGAACCGTTTCATCATTGCTGATGCGAGTAAATGTATTGGCTGCCGGACATGCGAAGTCGCATGCGTGGTTTCCCACCAGGAAGAACAGGATTGCGCCGCGCTGACGCCGCAATCTTTCCTGCCGCGTATTCACGTTATTAAAGGAATGGATGTATCTACCGCCACCGCCTGTCGTCAGTGCGAGGACGCCCCGTGCGCCAACGTCTGTCCGAACGGGGCGATTATTCGCGATAAAGGCTTTATCCACGTCATGCAGGAACGCTGCATTGGCTGTAAAACCTGCGTGGTGGCATGTCCTTACGGCGCGATGGAAGTGGTCGTTCGCCCGGTTGTCCGTAATAGCGGCGCAGGTTTGAAAGTCCTCGCCGAAAAAGCGGAAGCCAATAAGTGCGACCTGTGTTTCCACCGTGAAGCCGGCCCTGCCTGTATGGAAGCCTGTCCAACCCACGCGTTGTTCTGCGTTGACCGCGACAAGCTCGAACAGTTGAGCGCGGAAAAACGTCGTCGTACGGCGCTGGACGTAGCAACGTCTTTATCTTTCTAAAATCCCTTAATTTCTCTTTTAACAGGTCTGTTACTGATGAAAAAAATCACGAGTGTGTGCCCTTACTGCGGCGCAGGTTGCAAAATGAAGCTGGTTGTCGATAACGGTAAAATTATCCGTGCCGAAGCCGCTGATGGTAAAACCAACCAGAACGAGCTGTGTCTGAAAGGCTACTACGGCTGGGACTTTCTTAACGATACCAAGCTACTGACACCGCGCTTAACGCAGCCGATGATCCGCTATGAAAAGGGCGGCAAACTCACTCCTGTGAGCTGGGATGAGGCGATTCGCTACACCGCGAAACGTCTTGGCGATATCAAAGCCAAATTCGGGCCGCGCGCCATTATGACCACCGGGTCATCGCGCGGCACCGGCAATGAAACCAACTATGTGATGCAGAAATTTGCCCGTGGCGTACTGCATACCAATAACGTCGACTGCTGTGCCCGCGTGTGCCACGGCCCGTCGGTCGCCGGGTTGCAGGAGGTATTAGGCAACGGCGCGATGAGCAACAGCATTGGCGATATTGAAAACTCGCGCTGCCTGCTGGTGTTTGGCTACAACTGTGCGGACTCGCACCCGATTGTGGCGCGCCGCGTTATTAAGGCCAAAGACAAAGGCGCCAAAATTATCGTCTGCGACCCGCGTCGTATTGAAACCGCGCGGATCGCCGACCAGCATTTACAGATGCGAAACGGCAGCAATATGGCGCTGGTGAACGCCTTTGCCCACGTGTTGCTTGAAGAGAGTCTGTATGATAAAGAATACGTTGAACGATATACCACCGGGATTGAAGCATTACGCGACGTGGTAAAAGACTACGCGCCGGAAGCGGTAGAAACGCTGACTGGCGTCCCGGCGCAGCAGGTTCGTCAGGCCATGCGTACCTACGCGGCGGCACCTTCCGCCACCATCATGTGGGGCATGGGTGTCACCCAGTTCGGCCAGGCGGTGGATGTGGTGAAAGGGCTGGCAAGCCTGGCGCTGCTGACCGGCAACCTGGGGCGTGAAAACGTCGGCGTCGGCCCGGTGCGTGGGCAAAACAACGTGCAGGGCGCGTGCGATATGGGCGTGCTGCCAAATCAGTTCCCGGGTTATCAGGATGTGGTGGACGCTGCCGTGCGCGAGAAATTCGCCAAAGCCTGGGGCATTGACGCCAGCCTGATGGACGACAAAGTCGGCGTGCGTATTACCGAAGTGCCGCATCTGGCGATGGAAGGGAAGGTGAAAGCCTACTACATCATGGGCGAAGATCCGCTGCAAACCGAGGCTGACTTAGGGCTGGTGCGCAAAGGTTTTGAAGCGCTTGATTTTGTGGTGGTGCAGGACATCTTTATGACCAAAACCGCCGAGCAGGCCGATGTGCTGCTGCCTGCTACCTCGTGGGGCGAACATGGCGGCGTCTTTACCTGTGCCGACCGCGGCTTCCAGCGTTTTGAAAAGGCCATTGAGCCGACCTATAACGTTAAGCGTGACTGGGAAATTATCAGCCTGATCGCAAGCGAGATGGGCTATCCGATGCACTACGACAATAACCAGCAAATTTGGGACGAAATGCGCGAGCTGTGCCCGCTGTTCTACGGCGTCACCTATGAAAAAATGGGTGAAATGGGCCACGTACAATGGCCGTGCCCGACGCTCGATCATCCCGGCACGCCCTATTTGTATGAAGGCAGCCAGTTCGACACGCCGGACGGCAAAGGCCATCTGTTCGCCGCGCCGTGGCGTGCGCCCGCTGAAACGCCGGACGCCGATTTCCCGCTGGTGCTTTGCACCGTGCGTGAAGTCGGGCACTACTCGTGCCGTTCAATGACCGGCAACTGCGCGGCGCTGCAATCGCTGGCCGATGAGCCGGGCTTTGTGCAAATCAACCCAACGGACGCGCAACGGCTGAACGTTCGGGATAAACAACTGGTATGGGTCTCCTCACGGCGTGGCAAGGTGATAAGCCGCGCGAGCGTCAGTGAGCGGGTTAACCACGGCAGCGTTTACATGACCTATCAATGGTGGGTGGGAGCCTGTAACGAACTGACTCAGGACAACCTTGATCCCATCTCCAAAACGCCGGAAACCAAGTATTGCGCGGTGAAGGTTGAGGCGATAGAGGATCAGAACTGGGCCGAAAACTACGCGCTGGAAAGCTATCAGTCGATGAAAACGCGTCTGAAAGTTGCGGCAATCGGGTAATCAAAATGAGCGCAAACGGTGTACAGATCCGCATCTGCGGCAAAGTTCAGGGAGTGGGGTTTCGCCCCTTTGTCTGGCAACTGGCCCAGCAGCGAGGCTGCGTCGGCGATGTCTGTAACGACAGCGCCGGGGTATTGCTGCGTCTGTACGGTGATGAAGTGGACTTTATCGCCGCGCTATATCAGCACTGTCCGCCGCTTGCGCGCATTGATAGTACCCACGTTGAGCCATTTGACTGGCCGACAATTCCTGTAGATTTTGTTATCCGCGAGAGTGGCACCGGGGCGATGAGTACGCAAATCGTCCCGGATGCGGCAACGTGCCCGGCCTGTCTTGCTGAAATGAACGATCCTTTAGAGCGGCGTTACCGCTACCCCTTTATCAACTGCACCCACTGTGGGCCGCGTTTTACCATCATTCACGCCATGCCGTATGACCGACCGTTGACGGTGATGGCGGCATTCCCGCTGTGTCCCGACTGCGAGGCGGAGTATCGCAATCCTTACGACCGCCGTTTTCACGCCCAGCCTGTGGCCTGCGCCAAATGCGGCCCGTGGTTAATGTGGCAACAAGGCGAGCAGCATTTAGAAAAAGAGGCGGCGCTTCAGGCGGCCATTTCCATGCTGAACGCAGGCGGCATTGTGGCGGTGAAGGGCATTGGTGGCTTCCACCTGGCCTGTGATGCGGGCAACCCTGACGCAGTGGCGCGTCTTCGTGCGCGTAAGCATCGTCCCGCCAAGCCGCTGGCGGTAATGCTGCCGGGCATCGACGCCGTCACGATGGATGCCCGATCGTTACTGCAAACTCCCGCCGCACCGATTGTGCTGGTGGATAAGCACTGTGTTACCGGCGTGTGCGATGGCATTGCGCCAGATTTAGCTGAGGTTGGGGTGATGTTACCCGCCAATCCGCTGCAGCATTTGCTGATGCAGGCGCTTAAACGCCCGCTGGTGATGACTTCCGGCAATCTCAGCGGCAAGCCGCCAGCGTTAACCAACCACCAGGCGCTGGCGGATCTCGTAGAGATTGCCGACGGTTTTCTGCTGCATAACCGCGAGATTGTCCAGCGTATGGACGATTCGGTAGTACGCCAAAGTGGGGAAATGCTGCGCCGTTCGCGAGGCTATGTCCCGGACGCGCTGTCGCTTCCGCCGGGATTTCAGGACGCGCCACCGATGCTATGTCTCGGCGCGGACATGAAAAATACCTTTAGCCTGACGCGTGGTGACCAGGTGGTGGTGAGCCAGCACTTTGGCGATCTTACTGATGACGGCGTCGAAAATCAGTGGCAGCAGGCGCTGCGTTTGATGCAGTCAATTTATGATTTTACGCCGCTGGCGGTAGTGGCTGATTTTCATGACGGCTACCGCTCATCGCAATGGGCTGCGCAAAGCGGTCTGCCCATGCAACGGGTGCTGCATCATCATGCGCATATTGCGGCCTGCCTTGCGGAACACGACTGGCCGCTTGACGGCGGTGATGTTATCGCCATGGCGCTTGATGGTATCGGCATGGGCGAGCAGGGCGCGCTGTGGGGCGGCGAGTGCCTGCGCGTCAGCTACCGCGATTGTGAACGCTTAGGCGGGCTGCCCGCCGTCGCGCTGCCGGGCGGCGATCTGGCGGCGCGCCAGCCGTGGCGCAACCTGTTAGCGCAGTGTCTGGCTTTTGTGCCGGGCTGGCAGGATTTTGCCGAAACTCAAAGCGTACAGCGACAAAACTGGCCGCTACTGGCGCAGGCGGTTAATCGTGGGATCAATAGCCCGCAGGCTTCTTCCTGTGGCCGCCTGTTTGATGCCGTAGCCTGTGCCGTTGACTGTGCGCCGCAGACGCTAAGCTATGAAGGAGAGGCCGCCTGTCGTCTGGAAGCGCTGGCGGTAACCTGCCCTGGCGTGGCGCATCCGGTCACCATGCCGTTGGCGGACAATCAGCTCGACCTTACCACCTTCTGGGCGAGTTGGCTGCGCTGGCAGGCCACGCCTGCTCAAAAAGCGTGGGCGTTTCACGATGTGCTGGCACAGGGTGTCGCGACGTTAATGCGCCATCATGCCGCAATAGCCGGTATTACCACGCTGGCGTTTGGCGGCGGCGTGCTGCATAACGCGCTATTACGCGCTCGTCTTACCCACTATTTATCCGATTTCACCTTGCTCTTTCCCAAGCGTTTACCCGCCGGTGATGGGGCGATTTCTTACGGGCAGGCGGTGATTGCCGCCGCTCGCGCTCAGATTTAAGGAGTTCTCATGTTGTTGAATGCGCTTCGTCAGCAGCCGCGTGCGACGTTGCTGGTGCTGGTTTTGCTGTTAGCCAATCTTCTGGCCTGGGGCTGGGCGTGGCAGGCGTTTGGCCACAACGGTGCGCTGATGGCAGCCAGCCTCCTGGCGTGGGGCTACGGTTTGCGCCATGCGGTAGACGCTGACCATATTGCGGCAATTGACAATGTCACCCGCAAAATGATGCAGCAGGGCAAGCGGCCGTTTGGCGTGGGCGCGTGGTTCTCGCTGGGGCATTCATCGATTGTGGTGCTGGCATCGGTGGCGATTGCCGCCACGGCGACGGCGTTCCAGAGCAAGATGAGCTGGTTTCACGATACCGGCAGTATTATCGGCACCGCTGTGTCGGCGGTATTTCTGCTGGCGATGGCGCTGGTGAATTTGCTCATCCTGCGAAGCGTGTGGCGCAGTTTTCAGGCGTTAAAAAAAGGGGAGAGAGTCTCAGCCGACGTCCCGGTCACCGGTGGGGTGATGAACGCGCTGTTTAGCCGCACGTTCCGTTTGATTGGTAAGAGCTGGCATATGTACCTGGTGGGCTTCCTGTTCGGCCTGGGGTTTGATACCGCTACGGAAATTGGCGTGCTGGGGATCTCGGCCGCCAGCGCCTCCAGCGGGATGTCGATGTGGTCGATTATGGTGTTCCCGGCGCTGTTTGCCAGCGGTATGGCGCTGGTGGATACGCTTGATAACATTCTGATGGTCGGCGCCTACGGTTGGGCTTTCAATAAACCGCAGCGCAAGCTTTATTACAACATGACCATTACTGGCGCATCGGTCGTGGTAGCGCTGTTTATCGGCGGGCTGGAAGCGCTTGGGTTAATCATGGATAAGTTTGGTTTGAGCGGTGGCTTGTGGAGCGACGTGGCGCTGTTGAGCGATAATCTTGGCAACGCGGGTTTTGTGGTGATTGGGCTGTTTGCGCTGTGCTGGCTGGTGTCGATGGTGAATTATCGCTGGCGTAATTATGACGCGCTGGTGGTGCGGTAGGTTGGAATTGTGCCGTTCCCGGCGGCGCTCCGCTTGGCCGGGCTACAAATGACCCCACACGTTGCCTGAACGTAGCCCGTCCAAACGCAGCGCCGCCGGGGATACCGGTGACAAAGCCCCCCGCCTGCATATAAACGTAGCCCGGCCAAGCGAAGCGCCGCCGGGGAATACCGCTGACAAATCCAAAAAAAAAGCCCCGGGGCAGCGGGGCAAAAACCATGAGAGTTCGCGCTTCCTTGCGCTTTGGATTAAATCAAACAGTGGACAGAGACTCGACTTCTTAACTCACAAGCGACTTCAACAAACCAAAGGCTTCTTTCATCCGCTCTTCACTTACCACGAACGCCCGTAACTGCTGGCCTTCGTCGTAACCTTGCGCCAGCATGCCGTCGGCGCGCGTTTCTATCGTCCAGTTCAGATCCTGACGACGCGTTTCACCCGCCAGGTGCAGCGGCAGATCCGGTGTTTTCACCTTCACCAGCATATTCGGCAGCTTCAGCTCGCCAGACTGGCCGAGGATGTTCTTCGCCAGACACATAGCGCTCATCAAAATCGGTTGCAGGAAGGGCATCACCGTGCCGTTGATCTCCGCGCAATCACCCAGCGCATAGATATCCGGGTGGCTGGTTTGCAGCATACTATCGACTTCGACCCCGCGATTGATCTTAAGCCCCGCCATGCGGGCCAGCGCGGTTTCAGGGCGCAGACCGGTGGCGGCCACCACCGCATCAACTTCAACGTAGCGATTGCGGTCAAAGCTGGCACGAATTCCGGTGGCGGTCTGTTCCAGCGCCTGCAACTGACTTTTGAGCAGCAAATGAATGCCCATATCGGTCAGCCGATGTTGCAGACGACTGCTCACCTCCGGTGGCATCAACGACGCCAGAATACTGGCGGAATTATCGACCACCGTGACCGCTTTACCCGCGCGGCAGAAATCCATCGCCAGTTCGCTGCCAATCAAACCACCGCCGATAATCAACACGCGTCTGGCATCCCGTAGCGTGCTCTGCGCGGCACCGAACTCCTGCTGGCTGTTGAGGGTCAGCATCAGCTCCTTGCCCGGTACCGGCGGGATGATTGCCGCCGCACCCGTTGCCAGAACCAGTTTGTCGTACTGCCATTGGTGATTCTGACTTCTCACCACATGGGCCTCGGCATCAATGCCGGTGACCCAGGTTTGAGGAAATAGGTTCAGGTTATACTGCTCGGCAAACTCGCCTGCGGTCTGCAAGGTGAGGTCGGCAGCGGTTTGCCCCCGGCTCACCACGTGGCTTAAATCCGGTTTGTTGTACTCGTCGATACTGTCGGCGGCGATGAGCGTCAGTTTGACGCTCGCATCCAGTTTACGAATATTTTTCACCAGCTGGCGGGCGGCAAAGCCCGAGCCGATGATGACGATACCGTGATTCATTTTGCCTCCGTTGCCATCACATCAAAGACATCTTTACCTAATGAACATTCCGGGCACAGGAAGTTATCGGGGACTTCGCTCCACGGTGTACCTGGCTGAACGTCCTGGTTTGGTTCACCTTTCGCTGGGTCATAAACCCACTGGCACACGCTGCACTGCATGCTTGGGCCGAGGTCGGCTGCGGCTGCGGCGGCACAAGCGCAGGCTTCTTTTACCGCGTCCGCTTTTGCCGTGGCTTCTGGCAGCGGTGCTAACGCCCACTGGCGAGCAATTTCACGACCGTGCTGACGGCACACTTCCAGCGCGTCAACGTCAGGGCGCCATTTGGCTTTCAGGCTCAGAGACATTTCCAGACCGGCATCCTGCAAACGCGTGGACAGACGGTCTACCGCACCGCCGCTCCAGCCGTGGGAACCAAAGGCGCTGGCGCGTTTGTTACGAAAACGCAGGCCGGTAATCTCCTCAACCAGACCGGCGATTTTCGGCATCATTACGTTGTTCATGGTAGACGTGCCGACCAGAACCCCTTTAGAACGGAAGACGTTGGTCAGAATTTCGTTTTTATCGCTGCGGGCAACGTTAAAGATTTTCACCGCCACGTTCGGGTCAACTTCGTTGATCCCTTGCGCAATCGCATCCGCCATCATGCGGGTATTATTGGACATGGTGTCGTAGAAGATGGTGATACGGTCTTCCTGATAATCCGCCGCCCATTTCAGATACAGTTCGACGATCTGAGTTGGGTTATCGCGCCATACCACGCCGTGGGACGTCGCAATCATGTCGACCGGCAGGTTGAAGCCGAGGATTTCAGTGATTTTTGGCGTTACCAGACGGCTGAACGGGGTCAGGATGTTGGCGTAGTAGCGCTGGCACTGTTCGAACAGTTCGGTCTGGTCAACTTCATCGTTGAACAGACGTTCGTCGCAGTAGTGCTGGCCGAAGGCGTCGTTACTAAACAGTACCGCGTCGCCGGTCATATACGTCATCATGCTGTCAGGCCAGTGCAGCATGGGCGTTTCAACGAAGATCAGCTGTTTGCCATTGCCAATGTCCAGGGTGTCACCGGTTTTTACCACGTGGAAGTTCCATTCCGGGTGATGGTGGTGACCGTTGATGGAGTCAATAGCGTTGGCGGTGCAGTAGATTGGCGTGTCCGGGATCTGCGACATTAACTCGGTCAGCGCACCCGCATGGTCTTCTTCGGCGTGGTTAATGATAATGTAATCGATATCCGCCAGGTCGATTTCACCGCGCAGATTCTGCACGAATTCGCGGCTGAATTTGTGGTCGACGGTATCAATCAGGACGTTTTTCTCTTCACGGATAAGGTAGCTGTTGTAGCTGCTGCCGCGCAGCGTTTTGTATTCGGTACCGTGAAAATCACGAACTTCCCAGTCACGTTGGCCAACCCAATGAATGTTATTTTTAACCAGAATAGACATAGCAACCTCAATATTTAATTCAGCGTTTTTCAAAAAAGATGTTTTGCTTATTGCAGGTGCCGTGCCAACTTTTTAATTTATTGATTTTTATAGATTAAATAAATTTTACTGCTTTAGTGTTAGTCAAAATGACTATGCTTAATATTGTCAATATGACATCATGTGTTGTCAAAATGACTGTGAGGTAGCCATGAGCTTTTCCGTTGATGTGCTGGCAGGCATCGCCATTGAATTACAACGCGGTGTTGGTCATCAGGACCGTTTTCAGCGTTTAATCACCACGCTGCGCCAGGTGCTGGAGTGCGACGCCTCGGCGCTGCTTCGCTATGACGCGCGGCAGTTTATTCCGCTCGCGATTGATGGGCTGGCAAAAGACGTGCTCGGCAGGCGTTTTACGCTGGAAGGGCATCCGCGGCTGGAAGCCATCGCCCGTGCGGGTGATGTCGTGCGTTTCCCGGCCGATAGCTCATTGCCCGATCCCTACGATGGCCTGATCCCCGGTCAGGAAAGCCTGAAAGTTCACGCCTGCATTGGCCTACCGTTGTTTGCCGGGCAAAACCTGATTGGCGCGCTGACGCTCGATGCCATGTCGCCGGATCAGTTTGACGTTTTCAGCAATGAAGAGCTGCGCCTTATTGCCGCACTGGCGGCTGGAGCGCTCAGCAATGCGTTACTTATCGAAAAACTGGAAAGTCAGAACATGCTTCCCGGCTCGGCTACCGACTTTGAGCAGGTGAAAGAAACGCAGATGATTGGCTTGTCGCCGGGCATTATGCAGTTGAAAAAAGAGATTGAGATAGTCGCCGCCTCTGAGCTTAACGTGTTGATTAGCGGTGAAACCGGCACCGGGAAAGAGCTGGTGGCGAAGGCGATTCATGAAGGTTCGCCACGGGCGGTGAGTCCTCTGGTCTATTTAAACTGCGCCGCACTGCCGGAAAGCGTGGCCGAAAGTGAACTGTTTGGGCACGTCAAAGGCGCGTTTACCGGCGCCATCAGCAACCGCAGCGGCAAGTTTGAAATGGCCGATAACGGCACGCTGTTCCTTGATGAAATCGGTGAGCTATCGCTGGCGTTACAGGCCAAGCTGCTGCGCGTGCTGCAATACGGCGATATTCAGCGTGTTGGTGACGATCGCAGCCTGCGCGTTGATGTGCGCGTGCTGGCGGCCACCAACCGTGATCTGCGGGAAGAAGTCCTGGCGGGTAACTTCCGCGCCGATTTATTCCATCGCCTGAGCGTGTTTCCGCTTTCGGTGCCGCCGTTGCGTGAACGTGGCGACGATGTGGTACTGCTGGCGGGGTATTTCTGCGAACAATGTCGGCTACGTTTGGGATTGTCACGCGTGGTGCTGAGCGCTGGCGCTCGTGCACATCTGCAAAGCTACGCCTGGCCGGGGAACGTGCGCGAACTGGAGCATGCGGTGCATCGCGCGGTGGTGCTGGCGCGGGCGACGCGCAGCAGCGGTGAAGTGGTGCTTGAAGCCCAGCATTTTGCTTTTCAGGAAGGCGGGGCGAGCGCGGTGACGGCGCACGCGCCATTACCCGTTGCCACGGTAGGCAATCTGCGTGATGCCACCGAGCATTTCCAACGGGAGATGATTCGCAGTGCGCTGGAGACGCATCATCACAACTGGGCGGCTAGCGCGCGGGCGCTGGAGACAGACGTCGCCAACCTGCATCGGCTGGCGAAACGTCTGGGGCTGAAGGATTAAAGAATCCCGGCCTGGTAGAAGTTTTGCAGGTTGATTGCGCCCACCAGGCGGTGATTACCATCCACGACCGGGGCTGCGCTGATTTTGGCTTTCATCAGCTGTTCTTTGGCGTCAATTGCGCGCGCCTCGTCATTGAGCGTCACGCCGCCCTGAGTCATGGCTGCGGTGACGTTATCGGCAAGCGTACCGCCGCCAACCAGCCAGCGACGCAGATCGCCATCGGTAAAGATCCCCTGCACTTGAGATTGGTCGTTGCAGACGGCGACCATTCCCATCCCGGTACGGCTAAGCTCCAGCATAGCGTCCATGACGCTTGCATGAATGGTCACCTGCGGCGTTTCAGCGCCCTGACGCATCAGGTGATGTACGCGGTTCAACAGGCGTGCGCCAAGGGCTCCGGCTGGATGTGAACGCGCAAAATCTTCTTCGTTAAAGCCACGGGCCTGCATCACGGCAATGGCCAGCGCATCGCCCATCATCAGCGTGTTGACGGTGCTGGAGGTTGGCGCCAGATGCATCGGGCAGGCTTCACGTTCAACGCTGATATCCAGTACGGCGTCTGCCGCCAGCGCCAGCGGTGAGTTGGCTTTACCGGTCATTGCCAGCAGTACGACCGATTTCTCTTTAAGACGCGGAATAATATGGTCGAGCTCTTTCGCACCACCGGAATAGGAGATGAACAGCATGACGTCACGGCTTTCCACCATGCCTAAGTCGCCGTGTAGCGCTTCTGCCGGGTGAACAAAGAAGGCAGGGGTGCCGGTGCTGGCGAGCGTCGCGGCAATTTTTTTGCCGATATGGCCTGATTTCCCCATACCGGAGACAATCACTTTGCCTTCGCAGTGGATAACGGCTCTGGCGGCGCGAACAAAATCATCACCCAGACGTTCAGGCAGACGGCTTGCTTCCTGCAACTCCAGTATTAATGTCTGGCGGCCAGCGTTCAGTAGTGCATCACTCATGACTTTCTCCGGTTATGATTACGGTAATCCCTTTTTCTTCCAGTGCCTGACGAAACGTCGGGTCGATCCCTGAGTCGGTAATCAGTTTATCGACGCTTTCCAGACTACATACAACATTGTTGCTCTCGCGCCCGAATATAGTGCATTCAGCGACAGGGGATCATGTGGAAAGATCACATCCGGCTGTCATTCATCGAGATATTTTCCTTTATTGCTCCAATTTTCATTGGCTTCGGTGCAGCAAAAGAATATCGCTCACTATGCCGGTTAACACCTCAGCACCGCTCAGGAACGGCCCGATGAACCTGTGCCGTGAGAAATTCTTGTTACCTTACCAGACGGTGTAGTGTTTTCATCAAAACGAAAGTTTTAAACGTATTTGTTGGCTTTCAACATGAAAAATAAGTGTTTTTGCTGGAAGGTCTTTGCGAGAAGGGCCGTAAAGTTTGCTGAAAAAATGATAAGTGAGGAGAAATTATGCGAGGGAGCACGACAACCGCTTTCTTGTGTAGTGGCGGATGCTTTACCATATTTAACTCTTGCTGATATTGTTAAACGGAAGTCTCATGTTGAAGCGTCGTGTTCTGGCTTTACTCCCTTTGTGTGTCCTGCTCGCTGCCTGTAGCAGCAAGCCTAAAACGGCTGAATCACCGGCCACTACCTCCGGCGGTTTTCTCCTTGAACCCCAGCACAATGCGTTGATTCCGACCGGTGATTTTGCCAATAACCCGGCGGCGGAGCAGTTCATCGACAAGATGGTCAGCAAGCATGGCTTTGACCGTCAGCAACTGCACGACATTCTTTCGCAGGCCAAACGTCTGGATTACGTTTTACGTTTGATGGACAGGCAGGCACCGACCGGACAGCCGCCAACAGGCCCGAATGGCGCCTGGTTGCGCTATCGCAAACAGTTTATCACGCCGGATAACGTGCAAAACGGCGTTGCATTCTGGAATCAATATCAGGATGCCTTGCAGCGTGCGCAGATGGTCTATGGCGTACCGCCGGAAATCATCGTCGGTATTATCGGTGTGGAAACGCGCTGGGGTCGGGTAATGGGGAAAACCCGGATTCTCGATGCGCTGGCGACGCTTTCGTTTAACTATCCGCGTCGCGCCGCGTACTTCTCCGGCGAGCTGGAAACCTTCCTGCTGATGGCGCGTGACGAAAAAGATGATCCGCTGGATCTGAAAGGTTCCTTTGCCGGGGCGATGGGGTACGGGCAGTTCATGCCATCGTCTTATCGTCAGTATGCGGTGGATTTCAACGGTGATGGTCACATCAACCTGTGGGATCCAGAAGATGCGATTGGCAGCGTGGCGAACTACTTCAAACAGCACGGCTGGGTGACCGGCGATGCGGTTGCGGTGCAGGCGATGGGCCAGGCGCCCGGGCTTGATAACGGTTTTAAAACCAAATACAGCGTATCGCAGCTGGCGGCGGCGGGATTAACGCCAATGCAGCCGCTGGGCAATCATCAGCAGGCCAGCCTGCTGCGCCTGGACGTGGGCACCGGCTACCAATACTGGTACGGCCTGCCTAACTTCTACACCATCACGCGCTACAACCACAGCACCCACTATGCGATGGCCGTCTGGCAGCTTGGGCTGGCGGTAGCTCAGGCTCGCGTACAGTAACGCCTTTCTTCGACTCCCCTTCGCCCGAAGGGGAGTCAGTTACATTTTGCATCATTTCCTGCCGTTTACATCTTACATCTAATCTCATATTGTTATGTTATAACATATTGTAATGAGGTGGGGATGTTGACTCCTGTTTTTATGGCTTCCAGCCTGTCGCGGGCTATTTGGGCCTGCATATTGCTGGCGGCGTTATGGCTGGCAGTCTGGTGGGCGGTGTCGCTGCCATGATTGAACTCGACAACCTGGTTGCGGGCTATGAAGGGATGGCCATTACACCGGCGCTCAGCGGCGTTATTCATCAGGGAAGCATGACGGCGATTATCGGGCTGAATGGCTGTGGTAAATCGACGCTGTTAAAGACGCTAGCCGGCTTTATTCCGCCGGTGAGCGGGGTTATCCGTTGGATGCCGACGCGCCCGGTAATTGGCTGGCTGGCGCAGCGTCATGCGCTGGAGTCGCAGTTTCCACTCACCGTGTTGGATGTCGTCAGCCAGGGAGCCTGGCCGCAGGTCTCTTTGCTTAGCGGTCTTCGCGGGGATGTTCGGGCGCGCATTTATTCGGCCCTTGAACAAGTTGGGCTGACGACGTTTGCCAAAACGCCGATTGAAGGGCTTTCCGGCGGCCAGTTTCAACGCATGCTCTTTGCCCGCGTGCTGGTACAGCAGGCGCCGTTGGTCATGCTTGATGAACCCTTCACGGGCATTGACGAAGCGACCAGCCATGACCTGATGGCGGTCATGCAACAGATGCACCAGCAAGGGCAAACCCTACTTGCGGTGCTGCACGATAACCAGCGCGTGGCGGAATACTTCCCGGAAACTCTGCTTCTGGGGGCAAAAAATTCCTGCTGGGGCGCAACGGCTGACGTTTTACCGGCCTTTCAATCTGTGAGGCGGGCATGATCTGGCATACCTTCTTCCAGCCGTTTATTGAATTCGGCTTTATGCGCCGCGCTCTGGTGGTTTGCCTGGCGCTCTCGCTTAGCACCACTGTGCTTGGCGTCTTTTTACTGCTGCGTCGTATGAGCCTTATGGGGGATGCGTTATCTCACGCCATTTTACCCGGCGTAGCGGTGGGCTACCTGGTGAGTGGGATGTCGTTGCTGGCAATGACCGTCGGCGGGTTTATCGCAGGGATTGTAGTGGCGCTGGTGGCGGGGTGGGTCAGCCGACGCACCCCGCTTAAAGAGGACGCCAGTTTTGCCGGTTTCTATCTGGGGTCGCTGGCGTTGGGCGTCACGCTGGTGTCGCTGCGTGGATCCAATGTCGATCTGTTGCATCTGCTGTTTGGCTCCATTCTGGCCGTGGATAACGACGCTGCGCTCTTCGTGGCGGGCGTTGCCAGCCTGACGCTTATCTGCATTGCGCTGTTTTACCGCGGGTTAGTCAGTGAGGCGTTCGACAGCGCCTGGCTTCAGGTGAACGCCCGCTGGCTTCCGGCGCTGCTGCATGGCCTGTTTCTGGCGCTTCTGGTGCTTAATCTGGTAGCGGGATTTCAGGTATTAGGCACGCTGATGGCGGTGGGGGTGATGATGTTACCTGCCGTGGCGGCACGCTGCTGGGCGCGCACGTTGCCTGCCATATTACTGCTGGCGGCGGCGATAGGCAGCGTTTGTGCCTGGATGGGGCTTAGCCTGTCCTGGGGCGCTAATCTACCGGCGGGGCCGTCCATAGTCCTTACCGCCAGCGGCGTTTTTGTGATTTCGGTTTTTTTTGGCACGCACAGCCGGTTAACCGTCGGCTGGCGAAAGTTAATAGGGTGAGGAAAATAATGCAAAAACGTATGGGCATGATTCTGGCGGTCGCGCTGGCGCTCGGGTTGACCACGCAAGTGGCGGTAGCAAAAACGCTTAACGTGGTCAGCAGTTTTTCGGTGCTTGGCGACATGGTGCAGCAGATAGGGGGCGAGCATGTGCACGTCGATACGCTCGTCGGGCCGAACGGCGACCCGCACACGTTTGAGCCATCGCCTAAGGACAGTGCGTTGCTCAGCAAGGCGGATGTGGTGGTGGTGAACGGTCTGGGGCTAGAAGGCTGGCTTGACAGGCTGATTACGGCCTCGGGATTTAAAGGTGAGCTGGTGATAGCCTCGACGGGCGTGAAAACGCATACGCTTGATGAGGACGGAAAAACGGTAACCGATCCCCACGCCTGGAACAGTGCTGCGAACGGCGCGCTCTATGCACAAAATATTCTCAATGGGCTGGTTAAGGCAGATCCTGAGGATAGCGTGGCGCTAAAGGCATCCGGCGAACGCTATATCGGTAAGCTTAATGAGCTGGACAGTTGGGCGAAAAACCAGTTTAGCGGTATTGCTCCTGAGAAACGTAAAGTGTTGACCAGCCATGATGCATTTGGCTATTTCTCACGGGCCTACGGTGTGACGTTCCTCGCTCCGCAGGGGCTGTCATCGGAAAGTGAAGCCAGTGCTGCGCAGGTGGCGGCGCTGATTAAGCAGATTAAGGCTGATGGCGTACACACCTGGTTTATGGAAAATCAGCTCGACCCGCGTCTGGTAAAACAAATCGCGACGGCGACCGGCTCACAGCCTGGCGGTGAACTGTATCCTGAGGCGCTGTCGAATCCGGGTGGCGTTGCGGATAGCTATGTGAAAATGCTACGCCATAACGTGAAGTTAATTGCGGCCAGCATGCGCTAATCAGTAACCGGCCCCAGGGCCGGTTATCCTTTCGATTGCGCCATTCGTGGTATTGGTCATCCTTTTGCGAAAATGGCGATTCACGCGGTTGACGCCATTTTCTGAATGCCCCTCGTAAAATCGTTATCCCGTCCCCATATCTCTTCTGAAAGTGCTATCTTTGATGGCCTCTTTATCTGGCGAGTCGGAGCGATAATGACAGATAGCGAATTAATGCAACTGAGTGAGCAGGTTGGGCTGGCGCTGAAGGCGCGCGGCGCAACGTTGACGACAGCGGAGTCCTGTACCGGCGGCTGGATTGCGAAAACCCTCACTGATATTGCCGGGAGCTCGGCATGGTTTGAGCGCGGTTTTGTCACCTACAGCAATGAAGCCAAATCGCAGATGATTGGCGTGCGTGAAGCGACGCTTATGCAGCACGGCGCGGTCAGCGAACCGGTGGTGGTTGAAATGGCTGTTGGTGCTCTGCGGGCGGCGCGGGCCGACTTCGCGGTTTCGGTTAGCGGTATTGCCGGGCCGGACGGGGGGAGCGCAGAAAAGCCGGTAGGAACCGTGTGGTTTGGCGTAGCCAGCGCCACCGGGCAGGGCGTTACGCAGTGTGAATGCTTCTCCGGCGACAGGGAATCGGTACGCCGACAGGCGACAGCGTATGCGCTAAATCTTCTCTGGCAACAATTTCTACAAAATACTTGATACTGTATGAGCATACAGTATAATTGCTTCAACAGAACAGAATTCACTTTCCGGTAACACCCGGTATGACAGGAGTAATAATGGCTATCGACGAAAACAAACAGAAAGCGTTGGCGGCAGCGCTGGGCCAGATCGAAAAGCAATTCGGTAAAGGCTCCATCATGCGTCTGGGTGAAGACCGTACCATGGACGTGGAAACTATCTCTACCGGTTCGCTTTCACTGGATATCGCGCTGGGCGCAGGTGGCCTGCCAATGGGCCGTATCGTCGAAATCTACGGGCCAGAATCCTCCGGTAAAACCACGCTGACGCTGCAGGTTATTGCCGCGGCGCAGCGTGAAGGTAAAACCTGTGCGTTCATCGATGCTGAACACGCGCTGGACCCAGTTTATGCTCGCAAGCTCGGCGTTGATATCGATAACCTGCTGTGTTCTCAGCCGGATACCGGTGAACAGGCGCTGGAAATTTGTGACGCACTGGCACGTTCAGGCGCAGTAGACGTTCTCGTCGTCGACTCCGTGGCGGCACTGACGCCAAAAGCGGAAATCGAAGGCGAAATCGGTGACTCCCATATGGGCCTTGCGGCACGTATGATGAGCCAGGCGATGCGTAAGCTGGCCGGTAACCTGAAACAGTCCAATACGCTGCTGATCTTCATCAACCAGATCCGTATGAAAATTGGTGTGATGTTCGGTAACCCAGAAACCACGACCGGTGGTAACGCGCTGAAATTCTACGCCTCTGTCCGCCTCGACATCCGTCGTATTGGTGCCGTTAAAGATGGCGATAATGTCATCGGTAGCGAAACCCGCGTGAAGGTGGTGAAGAACAAAATTGCTGCACCATTCAAACAGGCTGAATTCCAGATCCTCTACGGCGAAGGCATTAACTTCTTCGGTGAGCTGGTCGACCTGGGCGTGAAGGAAAAGCTGATTGAAAAAGCCGGTGCCTGGTATAGCTATAACGGTGACAAAATTGGTCAGGGTAAAGCGAACGCAATTTCCTGGCTGAAAGAGAACCCGGCTGCGGCGAAAGAAATTGAGAAGAAAGTGCGTGAACTGCTGCTCAATAACCAGGACTCAACGCCAGACTTCGTTGTTGATAACAACAGCGTTGAAGAAACCAAAGAAGACTTCTGATAATCTCGGAACTCAGAATTGAAACAAAGGGCTGCTTATGCAGCCCTTTTGCATTTATTACGTTGGTGGGAAAACGATGACTGAACAATCACCACGCCGTTCCGCCTATGCCCGTCTGCTGGACAGGGCTATCAGGATCCTTGCGATGCGCGACCATAGCGAACAGGAGCTGCGGCGTAAGCTCACCGCGCCGGTGATGGGGAAAAATGGCCCTGAACCCATTGATGCGCCGCCGGAAGACGTTGAGAAAGTGGTCGCCTGGTGTCATGAAAATCGCTATCTCGATGATGGCCGATTTGTACAACAGTTTATGGCTGGGCGTAGCCGCAAAGGGTATGGGCCTGCGCGTATTCGTCAGGAGTTAGGACAGAAGGGCATTGCGCGCGAGGCCATTGAGCAAGCGATGCGCGAATGTGATATTGAGTGGGCGCAGCTGGCGCGCGATCAGGCGCTGCGTAAATATGGCGAGCCGCTGCCAACCACCTTCCCGGGAAAGGTCAAAATCCAACGCTTTTTGCTCTATCGAGGCTACCTGATGGAAGATATCCAGGAAATATGGCGAAATTTTGCGGATTGAGCGCACTCGGGATTTTACTTCCCTCTAAAGAAAACTTATCTTATTCCCACTTTTTCCGTCCGACGCGAGTCGTTTTTTCCAGAACTCGCGTCTGCGACGAACGTCCCTTAGCTTGATTTCAGGATAATTATGAGCAAGAGCACCGCTGAGATCCGTCAGGCGTTTCTCGACTTTTTCCATAGTAAAGGCCATCAGGTTGTTGATAGCAGCTCCCTGGTGCCACATAACGACCCAACGCTGCTGTTTACCAATGCTGGGATGAACCAGTTCAAGGATGTGTTCCTTGGCCTCGACAAGCGTAATTACACGCGTGCGACGACCTCGCAGCGCTGCGTACGTGCCGGTGGTAAACACAACGATCTGGAAAACGTCGGCTATACCGCCCGTCACCATACCTTCTTCGAAATGCTGGGCAACTTCAGCTTTGGCGACTACTTCAAGCACGATGCCATCCAGTTTGCATGGGAACTGCTGACCGGTGAAAACTGGTTTGCGCTGCCAAAAGAGCGCCTGTGGGTGACTGTGTATGAAACCGATGATGAAGCTTACGAAATCTGGGAAAAAGAAGTCGGTATCCCGCGTGAGCGCATTATCCGTATTGGCGACAACAAAGGTGCTGCGTACGCATCCGATAACTTCTGGCAGATGGGCGATACCGGTCCTTGTGGCCCATGTACCGAGATTTTCTACGATCACGGCGATCATATCTGGGGCGGCCCTCCGGGAACCCCTGAAGAAGATGGCGATCGTTACATTGAGATCTGGAACATCGTCTTCATGCAGTTCAACCGTCAGGCTGACGGCACCATGGAACCGCTGCCTAAGCCATCCGTCGATACCGGTATGGGGCTGGAGCGTATCACTGCCGTACTGCAGCACGTTAACTCCAACTATGACATCGACCTGTTCCGTAAACTGATCGACGCGGTTGCCAAAGTGACCGGCGCGACCGATCTGGGCAACAAGTCACTGCGCGTGATTGCTGACCACATCCGTTCTTGTGCGTTCCTGATTGCCGACGGCGTAATGCCATCCAATGAAAGCCGTGGCTATGTGCTGCGTCGTATCATTCGTCGCGCAATCCGTCACGGCAACATGCTGGGCGCGAAAGACACCTTCTTCTACAAGCTGGTTGGGCCGCTCATTGATGTGATGGGTTCTGCGGGTGAAGAGCTTAAGCGTCAGCAAGCTCAGGTTGAACAGATCCTGAAGACCGAAGAAGAGCAGTTCGCTCGTACGCTGGAGCGTGGTCTGGCGCTGCTTGATGAAGAGCTGTCTAAACTGTCTGGCGACACGCTGGATGGTGAAACCGCTTTCCGTCTGTACGACACCTACGGTTTCCCGGTTGACCTCACGGCGGACGTTTGCCGCGAGCGTAATATTAAAGTTGATGAAGCCGGTTTCGAAGCGGCTATGGAAGAGCAGCGCCGTCGTGCGCGTGAATCCAGCGGCTTTGGTGCTGACTACAATGCCATGATCCGCGTTGACGGCGAGTCTGAGTTTAAAGGCTACGACCATCTGGAACTGAACGGTAAAGTCACCGCGCTGTTTGTGGATGGTAAGCCGGTGGATTCTATCGCTGCTGGTCAGGATGCGGTGGTTATCCTCGATCAGACGCCATTCTATGCAGAATCAGGCGGTCAGGTTGGTGATAAGGGTGAGCTGAAAGGCGCGGGCTTTAGCTTTGGGGTCAACGATACTCAGAAATATGGTCATGCGATTGGTCATCTTGGTCAACTGGCTAGCGGTTCGCTGAAAGTGGGCGATGCCGTGCAGGCTGACGTTGATGAGGCACGCCGTGCCCGTATTCGTCTGAACCACTCTGCCACGCACCTGATGCACGCAGCGCTGCGCCAGATTCTGGGCACCCACGTTGCGCAGAAAGGCTCATTGGTTAACGACAAACTCCTGCGTTTCGACTTCTCCCATAATGAAGCTATGAAACCGCAAGAGATTCGCGCGGTTGAAGATCTGGTTAACGCGCAAATCCGCCGTAACCTGCCTATCGAAACCAACATCATGGATCTCGACGCGGCGAAAGCGAAGGGCGCAATGGCGCTGTTTGGTGAGAAATATGACGACCACGTTCGCGTACTGAGCATGGGCGACTTCTCAACCGAACTGTGCGGCGGTACTCACGCTTCACGTACGGGTGACATTGGTCTGTTCCGCATTGTCTCTGAATCCGGTACAGCGGCAGGCGTGCGTCGTATTGAAGCCGTCACCGGCGAAGGTGCCATGGCGACCGTGCATGCGCAAAGCGATCGTTTAGGTGAGATTGCCCATCTGTTGAAGGGCGATAGCCATAACGTGACCGAAAAAGTACGTAGCGTAATGGAACGTACTCGTCAGTTAGAAAAAGAATTACAGCAACTTAAAGAGCAGGCGGCAGCACAAGAGAGCGCTAATCTTTCCAGCAAAGCTGAGATGATTAGCGGTGTTAATCTATTGGTAAGTGAGCTTGTTGGCGTTGAGCCAAAAATGCTGCGTACCATGGTTGACGATCTCAAGAACCAGTTAGGTTCTGCCATTATCGTCCTGGCGACGGTTGATGAAGGTAAGGTTTCTCTGATTGCAGGCGTGTCTAAGGATGTGACAGACCGTGTGAAAGCAGGGGAGCTGATTGGTATGGTTGCTCAGCAGGTGGGCGGTAAAGGGGGCGGACGTCCGGATATGGCGCAAGCTGGCGGTACCGACGCATCTGCACTTCCTGCTGCATTGGCCAGCGTGAAAGCCTGGGTAAGCGCTAAACTGTAATAACGATAACGGCATACGGGCGCCTTAGCGTATTCGGATAAGGCGCCTTGCATATGCGGTACTGATAACGATAAAGTCAGGTTGAAGTCATGTAGATCGGCTAGACTTACATCTAACAGAATGTGATGCCGTGACTGCTTACACATAAGGTGTTTGTCATCGCTGACCTTTTGGCGTTATATGATGGAGAATGCCGGGATACAGAGAGACCCGACTCATTTAATCTTTCAAGGAGCAAAGAATGCTGATTCTGACTCGTCGAGTTGGTGAAACCCTCATGATCGGAGATGAGGTCACTGTGACTGTTTTAGGGGTAAAGGGTAACCAGGTACGCATCGGCGTTAATGCCCCTAAAGAGGTCTCCGTTCACCGTGAAGAGATCTACCAGCGTATCCAGGCTGAAAAATCCCAGCAGTCCAGTTACTAAGTTATCGCGTCTCACCCAGTGGGTGAGACGCAACTCCCCTCGGTTTTTCGTTTTACCCTCTCATTTTTCCCCTTTTTCTTTCTGTAGCCTCATCCTATGCCATTATTTTGTTATGCCGGTTTGTGGTGTAAATCGCGTTTTATCTGTTGATAAAATGCCCGTTTTGTCTTTTTTAACACCTTATTGCGCGTGAATTGTGCAAACGAAAAAAAACTGCGGAAAATTGTTTGACTTATAAGTCCCAGAAAGTAATATGTGCGCCACGCAGCGACGAAGAGCAACTAACAAGTTCTTCGAAGCACTCGCAAGAGGCGTGTTGGTGAGGTGGCCGAGAGGCTGAAGGCGCTCCCCTGCTAAGGGAGTATGCGGTCAAAAGCTGCATCCGGGGTTCGAATCCCCGCCTCACCGCCATTTGCATCCATAGCTCAGCTGGATAGAGTACTCGGCTACGAACCGAGCGGTCGGAGGTTCGAATCCTCCTGGATGCACCATCTTTATCAGTGTTGCGGCTTGTTGAGCGACATTGAATCGGTAGTAAAGCAGTAAATCCTGATGCATCCATAGCTCAGCTGGATAGAGTACTCGGCTACGAACCGAGCGGTCGGAGGTTCGAATCCTCCTGGATGCACCATCTTTTATTCTGTGCGGCTTTTATGCGGTACAGAGTATCGGCAGTAAAGCAGTAAATCCTGATGCATCCATAGCTCAGCTGGATAGAGTACTCGGCTACGAACCGAGCGGTCGGAGGTTCGAATCCTCCTGGATGCACCATCTTTTATTTTGTGCGGCTGTTATGCGGTACAGAGTATCAGCAGTAAAGCAGTAAATCCTGATGCATCCATAGCTCAGCTGGATAGAGTACTCGGCTACGAACCGAGCGGTCGGAGGTTCGAATCCTCCTGGATGCACCATCTTCTTATTCCCTCTCTCGTGTAAAACTTCTCAGTTCAGCCCTTTTATTCTCACTTTTCTTCTCAGCAACTCATTCTTTCTTCTATAATTTATCCTTGTTTACGCCCTTATTCCGGCGATATCACTGCAAGGAAAGAAATCCATGAAATGGTTCAAAGCAATGGCTGCTGCTAGTGCAGCGCTTCTGGTGGCTATCTCGCTGTCCGGCTGTGCGGGCTCGTCAACCAAAGAGAGTACCGGTGGCTATATTGATGACACTGTCGTCACCACCAAAGTCAAAACGGCGCTGTTTAGCGACAAAGAGATAAAATCCAGCGAAATTAATGTGCAGACCTTTAAAGGCCGCGTGCAGCTGAGCGGTTTTGTATCGTCAGCTGACGACGCAAAGCGGGCGGTAGAGGTAACGCGTAAAGTACAAGGCGTTAGGATCGTTGAAAACGACATGAAAATTAAATGATTTTCTGCATGCTGCAGAGACCAGGGCGCCTTCGGGCGCCTTTGTCGTTTCCGCGGCTTTCAGCGACAACCCGGGCCTTTTGCGATAAAGTAACATGACATTATCCGATGGGTGAGAAGACGATGTACGAGCGCTATGCTGGATTGATTTTTGATATGGATGGCACCATCCTTGATACGGAACCTACGCATCGCAAGGCCTGGCGGGAAGTTCTCGGGCGTTATGGTATGCGCTTTGACGAGCAGGCGATGGTAGCGCTTAACGGCTCTCCAACCTGGCGTATTGCACAAGCAATTATCGAAAGTCATGAGGCGGATTTAGATCCTCACTTTCTGGCGCGTGAAAAAACGGATGCCGTGAAAGCGATGCTGCTCGATTCTGTTACGCCATTGCCGTTGATTGAAGTGGTCAAAGCGTGGCACGGTCGTCGCCCTATGGCGGTTGGCACCGGGAGCGAAAGCGCGGTTGCTGAGGCTCTGCTTGCGCATTTAGGCCTGCGACACTATTTTGCGGCCGTGGTCGCCGCCGACCATGTTCAACAGCATAAACCTGCACCGGATACCTTTTTACTCTGTGCTGAACGCATGGGCGTTGCGCCTGAGCGCTGTGTGGTGTTCGAAGACGCTGATTTTGGTCTTCAGGCCGCCGCCGCCGCGGGGATGGATGCCGTTGACGTTCGCTTGCTGTGAGTGAACTTCTGGCGCTGGGATCGCTGTTTGCGAGCAGCTTCCTCAGCGCGACGCTGCTGCCAGGAAACTCTGAAGCGGTATTGGTTGCATTGCTACTTTCCGGGGCCAGTCAAGCCTGGCTTTTAGTCGCAATAGCAACAATGGGTAATAGCCTTGGCGGGGCAACTAACGTTATTCTTGGTCGTTTTTTTCCACTACGCAAAACATCGCGTTGGCAGGAGAAAGCAGTGGGTTGGTTACGCCGTTATGGCGCTGTCACGCTACTGTTGAGTTGGATGCCTGTTATTGGCGATTTGCTGTGCCTGTTGGCAGGGTGGATGCGTATGTCATGGGGACCAGTACTCTTTTTTTTATGCCTTGGGAAAGCGTTACGCTACGTTGTTGTGGCGGCGCTGACGCTCCAGGGCATGACGTGGTGGCACTAATTGGATGGCTTGTGGACTCTTTTTCATCATCCACGATGACAATTATGCTTAATACAATAAATTCGACAGGCGGGAGGTCAATTTGATCCCGGACGTATCACAGGCGCTGTCCTGGCTGGAAAAACATCCTCAGGCTCTGAAAGGGATCCAACGTGGTCTTGAGCGTGAAACTTTACGCGTGAATGCCGATGGCTCATTGGCAACAACCGGTCATCCTAAGGCGCTTGGCGCCACATTGACCCATAAATGGATAACCACCGATTTCGCCGAAGCGTTGCTGGAGTTTATTACGCCGGTCGACGGCGATATCAACCACATGCTGACGCTTTTACGCGATGTGCATCGCTATACCGCACGTCACCTCGGTGACGAGCGGATGTGGCCGCTGAGCATGCCGTGCTACATCGCGCCGGGCCAGGATATCGAGCTTGCGCAATATGGCACCTCGAATATTGGCCGTCTGAAAACGCTGTACCGTGAAGGGCTGAAGAACCGCTACGGCGCGCTGATGCAGACCATTTCAGGCGTGCACTATAATTTCTCCCTGCCAATGGCATTCTGGCAGGCGAAGTGCGGCACTGATGATAAAGAGGCGATTTCAGCGGGATATTTCCGACTGATCCGCAACTACTATCGTTTTGGCTGGGTGATCCCCTATCTGTTTGGCGCCTCTCCGGCTATTTGCTCCTCGTTCCTGCAGGGCAAGCCGACGACGCTGCCGTTTGAAAAAACCGAATGCGGGATGTATTACCTGCCTTACGCGACCTCTTTGCGTTTGAGCGATCTTGGTTATACCAATAAATCGCAAAGCAATCTCGGAATTACGTTTAACGAATTGCACGAGTATGTGGCAGGATTAAAACGGGCCATCAAAACGCCATCGGAAGAGTATGCGCGCATTGGCCTTGAGAAGGACGGTAAGCACCTGCAAATCAACAGCAACGTTCTGCAAATTGAGAATGAGCTGTACGCACCGATTCGTCCAAAACGCGTAACCCGTGATGGCGAAACGCCGTCTGATGCGCTGCTGCGCGGCGGTATTGAGTATATTGAAGTGCGCTCGCTGGACATTAACCCGTTCTCACCGATTGGCGTTGACGAGCAGCAGATTCGCTTCCTTGACCTGTTTATGGTCTGGTGCGTGCTGGCCGATGCGCCAGAGATGAGCAGCGAAGAGCTCAGCTGTACGCGCACCAACTGGAATCGAGTGATTCTTGAGGGGCGTAAACCGGGTCTGACGCTGGGTATTGGCTGTGAAACAGCACAGTTCCCGCTGAGCAAAGTCGGTAAAGATCTGTTCCACGATCTTAAGCGCGTAGCCCAGACTCTGGATGGGATGAACGGTGATACCGAGTATGAGAAAGTCTGCGACGAACTGGTTGCCGGTTTTGATAATCCAGATTTGACCTTCTCAGCACGCATTCTGAGTTCTATGCTTGAGAGTGGGATTGGTGGTACTGGCAAAGCGCTGGCGGAGCAGTATCGTTCAATGCTGCGTGAAGAGCCGCTGGAAGTTCTGAGTGAAGAAGATTTTGCGAAAGAACGAGATGCGTCGATAGCGCGTCAGCGTCAGATTGAAGAGGCGGATAACGAATCGTTTGAAGCACTGCTGGCGAGACATGCCTGATACAAAAAGAAAAGGCCACATCACTGTGGCCAAAATATACATCTCTGAATCAGGGATGATGATAACAAATGCGCGTCTTTCATATAGTAAGACTGGCATTGAGACAAAGAGTTCAGTTTATTTTCAAAAAAATCACATCACCCAGTAGCGGAACGTGGTGAATCGCATAAAGTTTATTCTATTCAAATGGTTAAGTGTTTAACTGGATAGAAAAAAGTGCAGCACCCGGGAGCATAAAGGTGATATCGGAGGTAATGAAATGCCGTTGTTAGATAGCTTCACAGTTGATCATACCCGTATGGAAGCGCCAGCCGTTCGCGTAGCGAAGAAGATGAACACCCCACACGGTGACGCCATCACGGTTTTTGACCTACGTTTTTGCGTACCAAACCAGGAAGTCATGCCAGAACGTGGGATCCACACTCTGGAGCATCTGTTTGCTGGCTTCATGCGTGACCATCTAAACGGTAACGGTGTGGAAATTATCGACATCTCACCAATGGGTTGCCGTACTGGTTTCTACATGAGTCTGATTGGCACGCCTGATGAACAGCGTGTGGCCGATGCCTGGAAAGCCGCGATGGCCGACGTGCTTAAAGTTCAGGATCAAAACCAGATCCCGGAACTGAACGTCTATCAGTGTGGGACTTATCAGATGCACTCGCTCACCGAAGCGCAGGATATCGCGCGCCATATTATTGAGCGTGACGTGCGCATTAACAGCAACGACGAGCTGGCATTGCCTAAAGAGAAATTGCAGGAACTGCATATCTAGCCGCTCATCTGAGTTTACAGTAATACAGAAAACAGGCCCCGGAAGCACGCTTTCGGGGCTTATTTATTTGTTGTTTGAATAAATGTATTTCATGTATTTTTTATTTGTATATTTTAATTTTGTGAGCCGCTAAACAAAAAATATTTCATTGCATATGCTTACCCCTTTTGCGATCACATAAAAGGAAAAACATAATTCGATAGCCGAAAAACATAATAGATCCCTTTTTCAGACCTGTAAAAATACCTTCCGCAGAAACCGGTTTCATTCAGAAAATCAAAACGGGAGTTTATATGTCTTCAGGGGATAGAGTTTCTATTAGAGAAAAGATTGGCTACAGCCTGGGTGATGCAGCCAGTCATATTGTGTTCGATTCTTCAGTGGCCATTCTTGCCTATTTCTACACCGATATTTACGGTTTGCCACCGGCAGTGATGGGCACCATGTTCCTGCTGGTTCGCCTGCTGGATGCGATTACCGACCCCATCATGGGGGCGATTGCCGATGCGACGTCAACTCGCTGGGGACGTTTTCGTCCGTGGCTGCTGGCGATATGCGTCCCGTTCGCGGTCAGCTGTGTGCTGGTCTACTCTGTCCCTTCATTTGGCGATACCGGCAAAATTGTCTATGCGGTGGCCGCCTATATCTTTATGACGCTGATGTACACGGCAATTAACATCCCTTACTGCTCGCTGGGCGCGGCCCTGACTTCCGACCCGCGCGAAAGTTTGTCATTACAGTCATGGCGCTTCGCCATCACCCCTATTGGCGGTGCGCTGGGTACGGCGCTGATTCTGCCGCTGGCGGACTTCCTCTATCCCGGCGATCGTGCGACCGGTATTCAGGTCTCTATGGCAATCTTCGGCCTGATTGGCTGCCTGATGTTTGTTGTCTGCTTCTTCACCACAAAAGAGCGCGTCCAGCCGATAAAAGAGGAAAACCTCAACATCGCGCGTGATGTGAAAGTCCTGTTCAAAAATGACCAGTGGCTGATTCTCTCGGTCTACAACTTTATGATGCTGGTTGCGGTGGTATTGCGCGGTGGCGCGGTGGTGTATTACATCAATACCGTACTCAATAAAGGGGCCGATATTATTACCCTGTTTATGCTGGGCGGGATGTTTGCCTCTATGGCGGGTTCCGTGCTGGCAAAACCTTTTGGAACTCGTTTTTGTAAAGTTAAGCTTTCATTCTGGATTAACTTATTAACCGCAGCATTTGGTGTTACTTGCTTTATTGTGCCGCCACAGATGTGGATGGTCATATTTGTTATCCATATTATTATCTCAATTATTCAGGGCGGTAATGGCGCACTGCAATGGTCAATGATTACCGATGCAAATAATTATGGTGAATGGAAAACGCAGCGTCGAATTACTGGTATGAATGTCGCAGCCAATATATTTGTCATTAAGCTAGGCGTTGCCGTCGGTGGTGCCATTCTGGGTTGGGTGCTGGCGTATTTCAATTACGAATCTGGCGTGGCGACGCAATCCGCTTCCGCGGCTCAGGGCGTTATGCTGCTGTTTACGCTGGTTCCTGCGGTGTTCTATGTGCTGACGGCGTTCTCAATCAAGTTCTATGGCTTGAACGAAGCCAGAATGGATCGTGTGGTAGATGACCTGAAAAAAGGCACATTTTCTCGCTCGTAAGCTAAATGGCCGCAAGGAATAATCACTTATGCATCAGCATCTGGTAGGCAAACCCCTGGAGGGGTTTGCTGAGTTCGCGATGGCTGTCGCGGCACAAGGCGCGGTATTACTGAAAAACAGTCCACAGGCCCTTCCTTTGGATGAGTCGGATACCGTGGCTATTTTTGGTCGCACACAAATTAATTACTACCGTAGCGGCACCGGTTCCGGCGGCGCGGTTAACGTAATGTCTAGCTGTAACCTACTGGATGCGATGCGTGCCCGCTGCGGTACGCGGGTCAATGAGGGGTTAGCGCAGCACTACGCGCAGTGGGTCAGTGCACATCCGTTTGATAACGGTGGCGGTGGCTGGGCGCAGGAGCCGTGGTTTCAGCAGGAAATGCCGCTTAGCGACGAGGTAGTCCGCAAGGCCCGGCTGACGTCGAATAAAGCGGTGGTGGTTATTGGGCGCACCGCCGGGGAAGATAAAGATAATGCCGATGTGCCCGGCGGATATCGCTTAACCCAGCAAGAGCTCGACATGCTGGGTGCAGTATGTCTGCACTTTAACCATGTCATTGTGGTGCTCAATGTTTCCTCAATTATCGATATGTCCTGGGCTAACGCGCCGCAGCTGCGTCCGCATATTGGTGCGATCCTCTATGCCTGGCATGGTGGGCCGAATGGCAGCAAAGCGGTGGCATCTCTGCTGTGTGGCGATATTACGCCTTCCGGTAAGCTGACAGACACCATTGCCTGCTCACTGGATGATTACCCTTCAACCCCTTGCTGGGGCGATAGCGCGCAGAATATCTATCAGGAGGATATCTACGTTGGTTATCGTTATTTCGAAACCTTCCGCCCGCAGCGGGTTCTGTATCCTTTTGGTTTTGGCCTTTCCTATACGTCTTTCGCCATCCATTCACTGAGCATGAAGCGGGATACTGACAACCCTTTATGCTTTCAGATTACGGCCAGAGTGGACAACGTGGGGGCAAAATATGCGGGCAGTGAGGTGGTACAAATCTACCTCGAAGCCCCGCAAGGGCAATTGGGTAAGCCGTCACGGGTTTTGGTGGCGTTTGCTAAAAGCCGGGTGTTGCAGCCGGGGGAACATGAAACGCTCACGATGACGGTATCGCTTGAGCAATTGGCATCATGGGATGATAGCGGCGTGACCGGAAATCCCAACTGCTGGGTGCTGGAGGCGGGGCTTTACCGCTTCTGGGGCGGCAACAGCGTGCGTCACCTGCAACCCATCACCGTGGAGGGCGAAGCGGGTTACACCCAGCCGATGTTGCGGATCCTCTCCTGTCACGAAGAAGCCCTCGCGCCAACCGTGCCGTTTTCACGACTGCGCCCCGGTAAACGCTTGCAGTCAGGCGTCTGGCTGGAAGAGTGGGAGGAGGTACCGCGGCGGAAAACGTCACTGCGCGACCGCATTGTTGCGCGGCTTCCTGCGGCGCTGGAGGTTGTCGGCGATAAAGGCATAAAACTGGAAGATATCGCGCAGGGTCATGCCGCGATGAACGATTTTATTGCCCAGTTGAGCGTAGAGGAGTTGGCCTGTCTGGTTCGTGGTGAAGGGATGTGTAGCCACAAAGTGACCCCCGGTGTGGCATCCGCGTTTGGCGGCACCGGGGATAGCCTGCTGGAGAAGGGGATACCTCTGGCGGCGACGGCAGATGGGCCGTCCGGTATTCGCATGGACAATGGCGCCTATGCCACGTTGATGCCCAGCGGCACGCTTTTGGCCTCCACCTGGGATCCGGTGCTGGTTGAGCGTCTGTACGTGATGGAAGGCAAAGAGCTGCAGCAAAATCAGATAGACCTTCTGCTAGGCCCTGGAATGAACATCCATCGCCACCCGCTTAACGGGCGCAATTTTGAGTATTTCTCAGAGGATCCGCTAGTGACCGGTACGATGGCGGTGGCCATGGTTAACGGTATCCGCAGCGGCGGTGGCATTGCCACGCTAAAGCACTTCGCCTGTAATAATCAGGAACATGCGCGGTCACAGGCTGACTCGGTTGTTTCCGCGCGAGCCCTGCGAGAAATCTACCTTAAAGGTTTTGAGTACGCGGTGAAGCAGGGCGGAGCGCTGGCGATAATGACCGCCTATAACCCGATTAACGGGCACTGGTCTGCGTCCAACTATTGCCTCAACACCACCATTTTGCGCGATGATTGGGGATTTCGTGGCATCGTCATGACCGATTGGTGGGCCAAAATGAACGATGCTATTAATGGTGGAACGGCAACGGTTAACAACACGGCGGCGATGATCCGGGCGCAAAATGATCTGTATATGGTCGTCAATAACAATGGCGCGGAGATAAACTCAGGCGATGACAACACCGTAGCGGCCCTGGCTGACGGCACGCTGACGCTCGGCGAACTCCAGCGCTGCGCGCACAATATTCTGTCGTTTATGCTGCATACCCAGGTGGTTAAGCGCGGTGATAAACCGCAGGTTAATGTGCCGACCATTGCCGCCGACAGGACGTTATTTATTGCCGAGGCGATTAAAATTGCGCCGGAATCACGCTTACGGTTTAGCGATACGCTCGCTATCTATATTGAAAATGACGGCGTGTTCGATCTGTTAGTGAGCGTTAACTCAGCGGCGATGCCGTTGGCGCAAACGGCGACCAATTTATTGTTTAACGGCAAGTTTGTGGCAACCGTCCAGACGCGTGGCACGCTGGGGCAAAGAGTCACGCAGAAGCTGTGTCGCGTGAGGCTTGAACCGGGTTACTATCGGGTCGAGACAGAGGTGATTAATCCGGGATTGAATATCGATTGGCTGGAATTACGCAACGTGGGGGCGTCGGTATCCCGTTAGCAGATGAATTCAGCGAGGATAAAAAAAGCCAGCTCTTAGAGCTGGCTTTTTACTAGTGAGAACCACCGCCGCCGCCGGCGCTGAACGGCGGTCTGGCAAACCATACGAGACCGAGCAGTAGCAAGAAGATCCCCGCAGAAACCCAGAAGATTTCGTTGGCGGAGATAATCAACCCCTGGTTGGTTATCTGCTGCGCAATCCAGCCGGAGGCCTGCTGTTGACTCATTCCCATACCCTGCAACTGATCGTAAATCTGCTGGGCGTTAGGGTTAAATGGCGTCACGGACTCCGTCAACTGCGCATGGTGTAACGCTTCACGGTTAGTCCAAAGCGTCGTGGTAATTGACGTGCCGATGGAACCTGCCAGCGTTCGCGTAAAGTTCGACAAGCTCGATGCGGCCGCCAGACGCTCAGGCGGTAGCCCGGAGAGCGTAATTGCGGTCAACGGCATGAAGAAGCAGGCGACGGCAAAGCCCTGAATAAACTGCGGCCAGGCCGACGCGCCGAAGTCCATGCCCGGCTCGAAGGTATAGGCGCGCCAGTAGAAACAGACGGCGTACATAATAAAGCTGAAAGTGACCAACCGGCGCATATCCAGCTTATGCGCAAAGCGACCGATGATAGGCGAAAGGATAACCGGAATCACCCCCACCGGTGCCGACGCCAGACCTGCCCAGGTGGCGGTGTACCCGTAGACCTCCTGCAATAGCTGCGGCAATAGAACAATCGCGCCGAAGTAGAGCATGTAGGCCAGGCTGATACACAGACAGCCGATGGTAAAGTTTCGCGACTTGAATAACGACAGGTCGACGATGGGGTTGTCATCGGTTAATTCCCAGACAATCAGGAAACTCAGCGACACGACCGCCACTACCGTCAGCACGATGATTTCGGTCGAGTTAAACCAATCCAGTTCTTTACCCTGGTCGAGCATCACCTGCAGGCTACCGATCCCCAGAACCAATAGCGCCAGACCAATCGCATCGATTCGCCGCTGTTCGGTTCGCGTTTCACGTCCGCGCAGGGTTTGCAGGCTTAACATCACCACCAGCGCACCAATCGGGACGTTGATGTAGAAGATCCAACCCCAATGGTAGTTATCGCTAATGTAGCCGCCAAGAATCGGCCCACAGATAGGCGCCACAATCACCGTCATTGACCACAGCGCCAGCGCCACGGAGCGCTTTGCCGGTGGGTAGTTACTGAGCAGCAAACTTTGTGACAGCGGGATCAGCGGCCCGGCGACAATCCCCTGGATGACGCGGAAGAAAATCAACATGCCGAGGCTGTTGGACATCCCGCAGGCCCATGAGGCAACGGCGAAAGCGACGGTTGACCACATGAACAGCTTCACTTCGCCCACGCGTTTTGCCAGCCAGCCGGTAATCGGAATGGAGATGGCGTTTGCCACCCCAAACGAGGTAATTACCCATGTCCCCTGGCTCAATGATGAGCCAAGGTTCCCGGCAATCGTGGGGATAGCCACGTTGGCGATAGTGGAGTCCAGCACCTGCATGAATGTCGCCAGCGACAGCGCAATGGTCATAATGACCAGCTGCGCGCCTTCGAGCGGTTTTTGCGGTTGCATTACACGCACCCCAGCATTAGTTGGCGTTAGCCTGGACGATATCGTTAATCAGCTTGTTCACCGGTGTGAGGCTTATCTCACGCGCGTTACTTTCGTAAACCGGGCTGGAACGGAGCTGGTTTGCCAGTATCTGCCCGTCGCGGTTGGTGGTGTCCACTTTCACCAGCGTCGACAGCCCGATACGCAGCGGATGTTTAGCTAACTGATCGGCGTCCAGCTCAATACGAACCGGCAGACGCTGCACCACTTTAATCCAGTTACCGGTGGCGTTTTGCGCCGGCAGCAGGGAGAAGGCGCTACCGGTACCCATATCGAGACCGACCACTTTACCGGTGTATTTCACATCATCGCCGTAAATGTCGCTGACCACGGTGACCGGTTGGCCGATACGCATATGTGCAAGCTGCGTTTCTTTAAAGTTGGCGTCAACCCACAGGTTGCTGGCGGGAACCACGGCCATGAGCGGAGTCGTCGGGCTAATCTGCGCGCCCGGCTGTACGGAGCGACGGGAGACATAACCGCTCATCGGGCTCACAATTTTGGTACGTTGCAGCGCAAGCCATGCGTTACGCACATCGGTTGCGGCCTGGCGCACGGTTGGCTGCTCTTCAAGTTTGGTCCCCAGAATCATCGCCTGGTTGGCGTTGTATTGCTGGATTGCGACGTTTAGCGCAGCCTGGGCGCTGGCGACAGCGTCTTTGGCGTGCTGCAACTCTTCGCGACCAATCAGGTTAGCGCTGCCCAGCGGTACGCGGCGGCTCAGGTCAGTTTGCGCCTGCGATAACGTGGTTTTACGAATGTCGATATTGGCCTGGAGCTGCTTGTTGTTGATCATCAACTGGCGCATTTGACGCACGCTTGAGGCAAGCTCAGTCTGCGCTTTTTCAAAGGCCTGCTGAGCATCGGTCTGATCCAGCGTCACCAGCACATCGCCTTGCTGAACATAGTCGGTGTTATCGGCCCAGACTTTCGTCACGCTGCCGGACACCTGAGACATGATTTGAACCTGGTTACCGGCTACGTAAGCGTCATCGGTTTCCTCGAAGTGACGCAAGACTAAGAACCAGTAGCTGCCATAAGCCACACCAATAATAACAAAGAGCAAGGTCAACAAGATGAGGGCGCGTTTACGCTTGCCTTTCTTGTTGGCGGGTTGCTGCGGGGCTTGAGTCTCCGCATTTGTGCTCATGTGATTCTCCACATTCTTATTATGTAAATCGACTTATGCCGACCTGTTTATCACAAAAGGCCAGCAGGGGTTATCTGCTGGCCTGTTCGTTTTCTTTAAAAGCGCGGTAGTTTTAACGCACGGCGCTAAGCACTGTGCCATCCTCTTCCATCTGGTCCAGACGGGTAAGAAGTTTGCGGGTGATATGTTCGAGCTGATCTTTCTCGGCCAGACTTAATGATGACCAGAGTTGATGCAGGCAGTCATGCTGCGGAGGCAGCACTTCGTTCAGGAACTGATGACCTTTCTCGGTGAGCTGCAAATGCAGGCAACGGCGGTCATTGTCGCTTTCACGACGTTCAATCCAGCCGCGCTTTTCCAGCTCATCGGCAATGCGGGTCGCATTGGTACGCGATGAGCCCAGCGCGCAGCTGAGTTCAGAAGGCTGAATACTGTGATTTTCCTGAGACTCCAGCGTGATTAGCGCCATAAACAATGTCTCGTTGATTCCCTGAGCTTTCAGCATCTTATTGCGATTATCCAGCAGCTTGCCCTGCATGTGCATACAAAGACGAGTCAGAAGAATTTCCTGAAATGGGAAATCTTCACTGCGGCTGGCGCGGAATTTCAGCATTTGTTCAATGGGCGTAAAAGAACTATCCATCTGGCGTTACCTCATTAGTTACAGTCGATATAGTAACGACGGTGACAAATAAAGTAAATGAATTATTGACCGTAATTTATGTGGCTAATCTATGACATAAGAATGACGGGTACGTATACCCGTCATTGTCTACCCTATTCGGCCTGCTGACGATGATAGCCTGACCACCACACCAGCAGGTTGACGACTGCGACCAGGCCGCCCGCCAGACAGACGCCCATCCAGCCCGCGTGCTGCCACGCCGAAGCTGAAACCAGAGAACCTGCTGCGCCGCCGATAAAATAGCTGGTCATGTAACCCGCGGTGAGACGGTTACGCGCATCGGGCTGCACGCGGTAGATAACGGTCTGGTTGGTAATGTGCACGCCCTGCACCATGAGGTCGAGCACCACAATGCCGATAATTAACGCGAGAGCCGAGGTGTGCCCGAACCAGATGGCGACCCAGGAAAGCAGCAACAGTAGCAATCCCCAGGTCGTGGTCAGATGCGACTTACCTTTATCCGCTAAACCGCCAACGGGCCGCGCGCCGAGCGCGCCTGCCGCACCGGCTAAACCGAACAGGCCAATGGTTGCTTCGGAGTAGTTAAAGGGCGCGCTGGAGAGCAAAAACGCCATGGACGTCCACAGAATGCTGAAGTTAGCAAAGGTCAGGCAGCCGAGCAGGGCGCGGGTACGCAGCACTTTATCCCTTGCAAACAAGCTGAAAATTGACCCGAGCAGCTGACCATAATTGAGATGATTCTCCTGCTTGAGCTTTGGCAGTCCTCGCCATAACGCAAAGGCCAGCAGCACCATCAGCACGGTCGCCACCCAGTAAACGGTGCGCCAGCCGCCAAGGCTTGCCAACAGACCGGCGACGGTACGTGCCAACAGTATCCCAAGCAGCAATCCGCTCATCACCGTTCCCACGACTTTACCGCGTTTTTCCGGGGCGGCGAGCGTGGCGGCCAGCGGAACCAGTAGCTGCGCGACGACCGAAAACAGCCCGGTAAGCGCGGTGCCGAGGATCATCATCGCTAAAGAGTGGCTGTTGGCGGTAATCAGCATCCCGCCCGCCGCGAGCAGCGTCATGGTGACGATAAGCCGACGACGTTCGAACATATCCCCCAGCGGCACGAGGAACAAAAGCCCGGCGGCATAACCCAGCTGCGCCGCGGTGACGATAAATCCGGCCTGACCGGCGGTTAGCGAGAAGTGGCGGGCGATGGTGTCCAGCAGCGGCTGGGCATAGTAGTTACTGGCAACCGCGAGGCCCGTAGCGACGGACATTAAAGCGATCAAAGCTGGGCTAAGCCCGTGAGCAGGTTTAGTCATGATATTGAGAGATCGGGGAAAGATGAGCTCGATAATAACGAAAGGCGTGGCGGAGGGGGAAAATGATGCGTAGCGGATTGTGCTTTTTATCTGGAGACGTGCCTTCATGGCCTCTCATTTCTCCCCCAGCCTACCAACGGGGGGAACTCTACCGTAGCCCGGCCAAGCGCAGCGTCGCCGGGAAGCGGTGGTCAGGGATCGGCGATAATCCCGGGGTCGCATGCGCTCGCCCGGGCTACCAATGGATGCATGCACTCTACCGTAGCCCGGCCAAGCGCAGCGCCGCCGGGAAGCGGTGGTCAGGGATCGGCGATAACCCCGGGGTCGCATGCGCTCGCCCGGGCTACCAATGGATGCATGCACTCTACCGTAGCCCGGCCAAGCGCAGCGCCGCCGGGAAGCCGTGGTCAGGGATCGGCGATAATCCCGGGGTCGCTTGCGCTCGCCCGGGCTACCAATGGATGCATGCACTCTACCGTAGCCCGGCCAAGCGCAGCGCCGCCGGGAAGCAGGGGGGCAGGGATCGGCGCTAATCCCGGGGTCGCTTGCGCTCGCCCGGGCTACCAATGGATGCATGCACTCTAACGTAGCCCGGCCAAGCGCAGCGCCGCCGGGAAGTAGGGGGGCAGGGATCGGCGCTAATCCCGGGGTCACTAGCGTTCGCCCGGGCTACCAATGGATGCATGCACTCTACCGTAGCCCGGCCAAGCGCAGCGCCGCCGGGAAGCGGTGGTCAGGGATCGGCGATAATCCCGGGGTCGCATGCACTCGCCCGGGCTACCGATTGGCATAGACCAGATAAAGCAAAGCCGCCATCCGGTAACCGGTGGCGGCTTTGCTGTTAGCCGGCGTTAACCGGAGGCATTACAGGTTATTTTTGTGCAGCCAGCGCTTCTTTAATCCAGCCGTCAAATACCTGCTGGTGGGCCTGAACCCAGCCATCGACCTGACCCTGCACGTCCGCTTCAGATGCTTTACCATCATGCATCATGGCGTTCTGGGCGTTAATGTCGGTCAGCGGCAGTTTCATAATGGCAAACAGCTTCGATGCGGCTGGGTTTTTCTCAGCCCAGGCTTTGTTGGCAACAATGTGCATGGTGCTGACAGGGAAACCGTAGTTTGCGCCGTTAGACAGCTTGGTATCGATATTTTTCTGCACTCCTGGCAGGGAAGAGAACGGCACCTGCAGCCAGACCACATCTTTACCCGGTTTCAGCACATCGCTCACCCAGTAAGGCGTCCAGGTATAGTACAGAACCGGCTTACCTTCCTTAAAGCGGGTGATGGTATCGGCCATCATGGCAGCATAGTTACCCTGATTGTGCTCGACCGATTTGGTCAGCCCATAGGCATCCAACTGGTGGTTAATCACCGCTTCACAGCCCCAACCAGGGTTACAGCCGGTGAGATCGGCTTTGCCGTTACCGTTGGTATCAAACAGCTTGGCAATCTTCGGATCTTTAAGCTGCTCAATGTTAGTGATGTGATATTGATCGGCGGTCTTTTTATCAATCAGATAACCCTGCGCCGCGCCGTTAACCAGCGTACCTTCACGATAGAATTTCTTGTCGCCACCCGCTGCGGCATACATATCATCATGCAGCGGGATCCAGTTGACGGCGGTGAAGGTGGCATCACCGGCGGCAAGCGAGGTGTAGGCAACGTTGTAGTCTACTTCGTTAGGCTTATCAACGGTGTAGCCCAGTTTTTCCAGCGCGCGGCTGACCAGCAGGGTCTGGAAGGTTTCTTCAGAAAGGGTGCTCTGAATCGGTTGAACGGTAATGCCTTTACCCGGCAGGTCGGCGGCAAATGCGCTGGAGGAGACCAGGGTGGCAAAAGCGGTAGCAAAGACGAATGAGTGTCGCATCGTTGTTCCTTTAATAGTGATTGTTGCGGAGCATTGGCCCGACGTGCGCCGGGCCAATACGATGGTTACTTAGAGAAGGGGCGCATCAGAAGGCCTACCGGGCCGGTATTGAACCAGCGACGGTTACCTTTACTACGCGAATCGCGGCCCACGGCCTGCGTCAGGCGGTCGAGGATAATCGCGAGGATAACGATCCCGACGCCACCGACGGTAGCAAGACCCATATCCAGACGACCAATACCACGCAGAACCATCTGGCCCAGACCACCCACGGCAATCATCGAGGCGATAACCACCATCGACAGCGCCAGCATCAGCGTCTGGTTCACGCCCGCCATAATGGTTGGCATCGCCAGCGGCAGCTGGACTTTAAACAGCATTTGTCGCGGGCTGGCACCGAACGAACGTGATGCTTCAATCAGGTCTGCCGGCACCTGGTTAATCCCAAGGATGGTCAGGCGCACAATCGGCGGCAGGGCGAAGATAATGGTGACCACCACGCCCGGCACGTTACCGATACCGAACAGCATGACGATAGGAACCAGATACACGAACGCCGGGGTGGTCTGCATAGCATCAAGCAGCGGGCGAATAATTTTCGCCGCCCTTGGGCTACGCGCAAGCCAAATACCTAGCGGCAGTCCAATCACCACACAGAACAACAGCGCGGTCAGTACCAGTGCCAGGGTGATCATCGCCTGTGACCAGGCACCAATGGCGCCAATCGCAATCAGCGAGATTAAGGTGGCAATCCCCATACCGACGCTGGAAATCTGCCAGGCTATCAGGGCGAATACTATAATGGCCACCGGTGCCGGCATACCCAGCAGCAATTGCTGAAAGGCGCTGAGGATGTAATCGATTGGAACTCGAATCCCCTGGAACACCGGACGGAAGTGGGTTACGACCCAATCAATCCCTTCAGTTACCCAGCTATCGAGCGGGATAAGCGTCTTATGGAATGGATCCATAATATCGAAATGCTCTGGCTTCGGTGCCGGTGCATTGTGAAGCCAGTCGCTGCTAGCGGGTGCAGATGAACCGCCCCACGCATCGGCAGAGTTTGCCGCACTGTCTGCGGCCGGTGTGGTATCCCACGGATTAGTTTGATCAGCCATTGTTTGCCCCCTCGCGATCTAATGCCTGTAACAGCATTCTTTTTGAAATTACGCCGACGTACTGCTGTTCTTCTCCAACAACCGGTACGGCGCAGGGGGCCTGGCCCACCTGAGAGAGCAATTCGCTAAGCGGGGTCTGCGCATCGACAGCCACAGGCTCATCAATGAGTGCCGCCTCAATGCCTTGATTCGCTTTTAACGCTTCTTTCAGCGAATCAATTGACACCGTGCCGACAAACTTATTACCGCGCTCAATAACGTAACCGTATTCACGGTCATCATCTTGCAATAATTTCAAAGCCGAACGAGGGCCGAAGCCTGGGGTTTTACGGATAAGCGCATCGGGATTACGACGAGCAATATCTTTCGCGCTAAATACCTGGCTGATATCTACGCCACGGAAGAAGGTGCGGACATAATCATTTGCCGGATTATTCAGAATTTCGTCTGGCGTTCCGACCTGAACCACTTCGCCATTTTGCATAATGGCAATACGATCGCCAATTCGCATGGCTTCATCAAGGTCGTGGGAAATAAAGACCACGGTACGCTGATGTTTGGCCTGTAATTTTACCAGCTCATCCTGCATCTCGGTGCGGATTAATGGGTCGAGTGCCGAGAAGGCTTCATCCATTAATAGAATATCGGGGTTAATTGCCAGCGCGCGCGCAAGACCGACGCGCTGACGCATCCCGCCGGAGAGCTCGTCCGGGTAGGCATGAGCGTAGTTTTCAAGCCCAACCTGACGCAGCGCATCCAGGGCTTTTGCCTGGCGCTCCTGAATTGGTACACCGGCGAGATCCATCCCGAAAGCGGCGTTATCCAGTACGCTCATGTGCGGCATTAGCGCAAACGACTGGAAAACCATCGCAATTTTCTTGCGACGAACTTCACGCAGTTCAGCATCGGATATTTTTGCAATATCGATACCGTCAATCAGAACCTGCCCGCGAGTGGGTTCAATCAGACGATTGAGAAGGCGTACCATGGTGGATTTGCCGGAGCCAGATAACCCCATGATGACAAATATCTCGCCTTCTTCAATGGCCAGACTGGCGTCTTTTACGCCAAGAGATAACCCTGTTTTATCAAGAATTTGTTCTTTGTTGAAACCCTTCTCGATATATTTAAATGCTCGCTGTGGATGCTCGCCAAATATTTTATAAAGATTCTTAACTTCTAATTTAACTGCCATGCAATATGAGATTTCCTGTTTTTGTTTATGTCGATATGCTACCTGATGAAAATAGTGACCTGTTTATACCCTAGCATACTGAGTCGATGTGACAACCCTCTCTGTGTATACAAAAGAAATATGATACACGCAGAATTATGCTGAATTTCCCATGATATAAGGGCTGAGGGCGAATTTACGGCGGCAGAATTTTTTATGAAATTAATTGCCCCTGTCGGCATAAATCCAGGATTTGCCGGGAATAGAGCATGAGAATGCACACAAATTTCTTACGGATTATTTGTATGATGATGGCAATTTTTCAGGAAATATCGGGGCGGAAAATCAATGGATATATTTGATAGGAAACATTGAATGTTCTTAAATTAAATACGCCCGCAACCGGTAATTATTTGCGGGCGAGGGCACTACATTCGCATGCTGACAGCCAGACGATTGAAAGCGTTCATCATGCTTATGGCAAAGGTCATATCACTGATCTGTTCAGCGCTGAAATGCGCCAGCAGCGGCTCATAAACCGAGTCTTCGGCATGCGTCTGTGCAATATGCGTCAGGTCTTCGGCCCACGCCAGCGCTGCCCGCTCAGCTTCACTGAATTGATTGCTTACACGCCAGCCTGCCAGCGCATCCAATTTAATCTGCTCAACGCCGGATTTACGTAAGGCTTTGCTGTGCATTTCAAGGCAAAAAGCACAGCCGTTTATCTGTGATACGCGCAGATAAAGCATTTCCAGTAGGGGGCGCTCAAGCGAGCTTTTTTCCAGCGCGATGCTTGCCTGAACCATGCCCGCGTACACGGTTGGGCTCAGTTCACTATAGGGTTGGCGTAATGCAGTCATAATGTCACTCCTCGTTCAAGATGAAAGCAAAATAGCACTATAATGGTCTTAAAAAGATAGCCATATTGAGCGTAATAAATAAGACCATGAAAGCAGAAAGCCTACCGCGTTATCAGCAAATTGCCCGACAACTCAAGGCGGCAATCGAAAATGGAGAGCTAAACGCCGGCAGACGTTTACCCTCAAGCCGGATGTATGCGCAGGAGCTGGGCGTTTCCCGAGTGACGGTAGAGAACGCTTACGGTGAGCTGGTGGCGCAGGGTTGGCTTGAACGGCGTGGGCAAGCGGGGACATTTGTAAGCGATCACTTAACGTTGCCGCCTGTGGCCGCGCAGCCGCTGGGTTTTGGGGGTGAACAACCCCAGCCGCAACCTTTCCAGCTAGGGGTGCCTGCGCTGGATCTCTTCCCCAGAGGTCTGTGGGCGAGAGTGATGGGGCGGAGGCTGCGGACACAAAACCGATTCGATCTTGCTCTTGGCGATGTTTGCGGTGAATTGGCTTTGCGTCAGGCGCTGGTCGAATATTTACGTCTGTCGCGCAGTATCGAATGTCAGGCTGAACAGGTATTTATTACGTCAGGTTACGCGGCGTCGATAAGCCTTATTTTTCGATCGCTGGGCGGGCGAGGCGAGTCAATGTGGGTCGAAGACCCGGGCTTTCCGATGATTCGTCCAGTGGTTCAGCAAGAAGGTATAAGGCTCTCCCCCGTACCGGTTGATGCGCAGGGTATGGACGTCGAGTGGGCTACCCAACACGCCGGGGACGCGCGCTTTGCGTTGCTGACACCGGCTCACCAAAGCCCGACCGGCGTGTCGCTGTCGCTCCCCCGACGTCGGCAGTTGCTTGATTGGGCGGCGCATCATAAAGCGTGGATTATTGAAGATGACTACGACAGCGAATTTCGCTATCAGGGAAAGCCGCTGCCGCCGCTGAAAAGCCTGGATGCACCGCAGCGGGTTCTCTACGCCGGCACGTTCAGTAAATCGCTTTTCCCCGCTTTACGTACTGCCTGGCTGGTCGTGCCTTTGCCGCTGGTGGAGACATTCCGCCAGCAGGCGCAGCATCTCGCCTGCCCGGTGCCGCTTCTGATACAGCAAACGCTGGCCGATTTTATGCTCGAGGGCCATTTCTGGCGACACCTTAAGAAAATGCGCGTGCATTATGCCCAGCGCCGTCGCTGGCTTGAGGAGGCATTAGTGGCACACGGTTTTCAGGTGGTGGAACAATTGGGCGGTATTCAGCTGCTAGTCACGGTGGCAGGTGACGACCGGGAAATGGCGCTAAAAGCAAGAAAGGCAGGGCTCGCGGTGCAAGCGATAAATGACTGGCGCATGGGCAGTTCCGGGCCCGCGGGGCTTATTATGAGCTTCACTAATATCATGACCCAGCAAATGGCCGAGGCGCAGGTCGCCGCATTAAGCGCGGCCATAAAATAAAGCCCCGGATTATTGGGATAATCCGGGGCAGACGCGTTTTTATTATCTACATCGTTGTGGTGATATTATCGACGGCATCCTAATAATATGCCAACAAATATCCCCACTGCCGCGGCAGCGCTCACACTTTGCCACGGTTTATCGTGAATATAGTTGTCTGCCGTATCGGCGACATCATGCACGCTTTGATGCAGACGGCTGCGACCATTGATGCGAGCGCGGGTTTCACTCAGCAGTGATTTTGCTTTGCGGCGCGCAGTCTCTACTTCATCTTGATTATCGCTGGCCCAGCTCTTTAGAACATCCTCAAGGCTGTCGGCTAATTGACTGACGTCACTCTGAATATCCTGAATTTCGTCATCAGCGTCATTGCGATTTAGTGACTTAAACATTCTAGCCTCCACGAATTTTGATAGAAAGTTAAGTGTAGGACATCCCGAATAATTTGCCGTTAATTTATGTGTTTATGGAATTATCTGAAAGCGAGGCGAATGCTGATTACGGTAAGGTGGCGATGCAGTAAAAGATGACGAGGATAAAATATGTATTTACGACCTGACGAGGTGGCGCGCGTTCTTGAAAAGGCGGGCTTTACCATGGATGCGGTAACCACGAAGGCCTACGGCTATCGCCGTGGTGAAAATTATGTTTACGTTAACCGCGAAGCAAGAATGGGGCGTACCGCGCTAATCATTCATCCGGCCCTGAAAGAACGCAGCTACAAATATGCTGACCCGGCTTCTGACATCAAAGCCTGCGATCATTATGAGCAATTCCCGCTGTATCTTGGCGGTGCAGTTGAGCAGCATTACGGTATTCCACACGGATTCAGTTCGAGGCTGGCGCTGGAGCGTTTTCTGGATGGACTGTTTGGCGAGAACGCATAAATAAATGACTGGCCTGGCCAGTCATTTATTTTACTTCGATCAGGCTTTTACCTGCGTGTACTGTGCAACCCGGAACAGGCGGCGACAAAAATCGAGGAAGTAGCCGTAAGCGGCACCCATCACCAGCGAGACTACCGCATTAGAACTGACTGCTGCCACAATCTGGTGCCAGTCAGCCCCAACGCTCAGCAGAATTAACACGTACACCGGCGACTGGAAGGTCACATAGGCAACGGGGTCGGCTAACCGCTTCATCCAGCCAGCAGGGCTAATACGCCCGGCCTGTCGCATAATAAAGTCACGATAGATACCGTATGGCCAGGCAATAATAATGTTGACTGGGATAGCGACCAGACGGGATGAAAGTGACTGTTCAAAGGTCATTCCTGAGAGAAAAATTTCAATCATCATGTTCACGACGGAACAGTAGACCACCATGGCGAAAGTGTCTGCTGCCGCATGACGCAGGCGTGACTGCGCAGAGAACATCGGTATGCTCCTCGAAAATGAACGGTTAACACAAAGGTAAGTGTGTTTTCTGGCGTTTTGGGTTGGTTTAATTGACGTGTATAGATTATCCATCTGCATTAAAACAAACAACTAGTGAAACATTTTTATTTAATGCGTTTTTGTCAATAAAATACTCTGTTTGTGAGTGAATTATCGCCGCTGCGCTATTTTTGTTTTCATTCGGTGTTTTTTTCATGCAAATCATGACGTTGTAATTTGTTTCGGCGGGGTGAAAAAAGATGAGTTATGGTGTTTTTGCGGCGGAAATCTGACGGGCGATTTTTTATTGTGAGTTTCGTCACGTTTGGTTTTTTAAACCGGGTTTTCGCGAATTAATTAGCATTTAATTCCGCTGAAATGATTTTGAGAGTATGCGCTATTTATGGGTAATCATGCACTGTAAAGGGAGAGTGCGGTGAGCGATGCCCACCGCTGAAGACGATCAGCAGACGCCAAAATCACCGTCTTCCTGATATGGCGCAACGTCCGCGTTTTTCAGCGTGTATTGCTTACCGTGTTCATCGCTAGCCTGCACGGCCACAATGCTCTCTTCATGTACTTCAATGACTTTTAATTTTGGTCCGCCATTTTTTGGTTGAACCAGATCGCCAGGTGCAAACATTTCCGTGCTCCATTGTTATTCAGTGCATTAATACCTTAGCAGGGATGACGATAAATGGCTGCAAGCATCAGCGTCGATTCCACGGCATGACGGCAAGCAGGCGTGCCATGCCGCAAAAACCGGTAATGCCCGCAAAGGTCAAGCCAGCGCCGACGAACGCGCTTAACAGGAAGAACGCGCTGGATATGCTATAGCCAAGCACGACGCCCAGTAAAATGAGCACGCCAGCGGCAATCTGTACCTGACGCATCAGGGGTAGAGGGGCGGAGGTATCTTTTACCGTCACCAGACCGGCCTGTCGCCAGGCATCAATGCCACCGTCGACGATTTTGATCTGCGCCGGTGCGGCTGCTGCGATGAGTCGTGACAGATTGTTGCGGGTGCGATTCCCCGACTGGCAGTGAAAGATGACGACGGAATCGACCGTTACCTGTAGCGTCGCTCCTTGTTCCATCGCGCTAAGCGGAACCAGACGGGCTTCAGGAATATGTTCACGGGCGTATTCATCGGCATCGCGAATATCAATCAGGGTGGCGCCTTGCTCAATGAGAGCAAAGGCCGCTTTGGGGGAGAGGTTCTCGGCGGTCAAAATATCCATCCTTAGGGCTGGCGGTATCGGGCAAATTATTGCCAGTCTACTCCTTTTTCCCCAACCGGGCGCGCGCGAAACCATCATGCTGGCGGCTGCGCGCGTAAGATCCGCTGCGCCTCGTCAACGGTGAGCGGGTAATTGAAAAACTGGCGATAAAACGCCTGCGTCACTTTTACCATGTCCACCTCAGTGAAACGCTCTGGATGCAGTAGCTTTGCGGCCCACTGAATTTGTAATGCGCTTTCGGTTCCGTAGCGATCCCATGGAAAAACGCCTGCCGGGTTTTGCCGCACGTTGCCATTTTTCACCGCCTTGAGGCCAGCGAACAGCTCTGCGTAGGGTGAGTCAGCCAGCGTGCCGCTGTGGGCGCCAAGAATAATCACATCGGGTTGCCAGGCAAGCACCTGCTCCGGTGAAATCTCTTTCATGTTTCCCTGGATTTCTGCCGCGACATTTATTCCACCTGCGAGCTTAATCCAGGTGTCGATTAACGTATGGCTGCCATCCACCTTTAGCGGTTTCAATGACTGAATATGCAGGACACGCGGACGCTGTGCGGCGGACAGATTTTGCGTTTTGCGCAGCACCCCCTCCAGCGTCGTTTGCAGATACTGGTTATAGGCTTTTGCGCGGGCGCGCGCATCGGCTGTTCCCAGAACCTCTGCGGTTGTCGTCACCGATTTCATCAGTGATGGATAATCGGTAAAGGCCATTTCGAGCGTCGGCAAACCCGCCTGGCGATAGCTTTCGGCTTTATCATTGCCCTTTGAGGTAAAGACCACATCCACCCGCTTTGCCAGCAGGCTTTCGGGGTTAAAGGTGGTGCCGCGTACCTGCAACGCTTGATGTAACGTTGGCGTAATCTTAAACATCCACGGCTGACTTTCAGGATGGTTAACGGTGGCGACAATTTGCCTGCCTGCACCCAGCGTCATCACTACAGAATGGTGAGCGAACCAGCCGTCGGCAATGGCGTGAACCTGGTCGGGAACGGTCACGGTGTGGCCGGCATCATCCACCACCTGGCGCGCGGCCAGGGCGGGGAAGGCCAGCCACGCGCAGAGTAACCACGCATGGCGACGTTTCATCTTATTGACTCCTTAAAAATCAATCTGCATGGAAAGCTGGGCCTGACGCGGTGCGCCTAACTGGGCGCTGGCGTTACCCGCGCCGGTATAACCGGTTAGCGCGCCCGGCACCACGTTTGTCCAGTAGTGGCGGTTAGCCAGATTGGTGACGTCCAGTCGGAAGGTTACCGGCGTATCTGAGATACGCGTGGCATAACTGCCGCCAATATCTACGGTGGTATAGCTGCCAACCCAGCTGTCATTGGCATTGTCGGTAGCGCGACGGCCCACGTAGCGCACGTTGGTGTCGATATCGACGCCCGGCAGTTGTTCAATGCTATACACTGCCAGCATACTGGCGGTGAAGCGCGGCAGGCCGACCACCTGTTTATCGTTCGCGCTGGCGCTGGCGGTATCGTGAAGACGAGGATCAAGCCAGGTCGCGCCGCCGAACAAACGCAAATTACGGGTGACGTGACCGTCTGCCATCAGTTCCAGCCCGCGATTTTTCTGCGTGCCGTCCTCGGCGAAGTTCCCGTCTTCGTTGGTGTAAGCGAATGGGCGTTCGGCCTGGAATAACGCCGCGGTGAGCAGCAAATCATTCATTGGCGCATATTTCGCGCCGACCTCAATTTGATGGCTGCGATACGGATTAAGCACCTGGCCTGCGTTGTTCGCCCCCGCAGGCGCGGTATCACCCTGCTGCATGCTGTCAGCCCAGGTGGTATAAAGCGTCACGTTATCGACGGGCTTATACATCAGGCTGGCGGAACCGCTGGCGCCGCTGTCTTTGTTATCGCTGGTCTGTTTGCCCGTTTTATTGTAATTGCTGACGGTAAACAGGTTTTCGCTTCCAGACAGCAGCAGGCTCCATTGCGGACTGAAATGCAGCGTATCGCTCAGCAGGAAGGCATGCTGAGTGGTTGTTGCGGATTGATAGCGGGTATTAAAGTCGGGATACGGTGGGCGCGGATAAACCGGATTATCATCGAGCGAGGATTTACCCAGGGTAAACGTCCCCCCGTTGACCGGGTTGTAGTTCTTCCAGACAAAGCCACGCACTCCGGCGCTGATATCGTGGCTTAACCAGCCGGTATCGACGCTGCCGGTCAGATTTGCCATATAACTGTTGATGGTAAAACGGCTGGCCGCAGAGTTAGCGGTGGTGGTGGTGTAATTACCATGATTATCGGTCAGCGTATTGGTCACCGTAGTGGACTCACGGTCGGCAATCTGGCGCAGTACGCCAACATCCAGTAACCAGTTACCGTCAAAATCGTGCTTCACGTGCAGGCTGGCGGTGGTCGTTTCATCATCGTTTCCCGCATAGCTCTGACCGTATTTCGATTTTGTTGGGTCAAGCGGAGAGGGGAAATGCACGCCTTTTGCCAACGCAAACGATCCGGGCATCCCTTTCTCATAATAGTGGTAGTAGCTGAAGTTACTCTCCAGCACCGTTTTATCGGTGAGCTGGAAGTCCAGCCCCAGGCTGGCTAGCTGGCGGCGTTTATGGCTGCCGCTGGTGTAGCCGTGACCTTCATCGTTGAGCAAGTTGAGGCGGTATTTTACACGGTCGCCTGCATCAATCGGACCGCCAAAATCCAGCGCGGTTAAGGTGCCATTGCCGGTACTGCCGCCAACGGTAAGTCGGTGAAGCGGCGTATCCGTCGGGCGTTTTGAGACCAGGTTAAACATTCCGGCGGGGTTTGCGGGGCCATACAATGATCCGGCAAGACCGCTTAATACCTCCACGCTCTGAAACTGTTCGGCGGCGTATTCGGTGGTGGAGACGGCGTTCAGGCCGTCAATCATGTGGTTTTGTACCACGCTTCCCTGCATCCCGCGCGTTTGGGGGCGCACGCCATCACCCTGCACCGACGGCATATAGCGATAAACGTCCTTCACGCTTTTTAGCTGCTGCTGGCTTATCAGTGGCGCAGAGAGTGTTTGCACGGACCAGGGGACATCAATCACTGCGCGTTTACCCAGATTGCCGAGGGTGGCCTGCTTTTCAGCCGCCGGAGTTTCCTGCGAGATGCCGTCGGCAGTTGGGCTGGCGGAAACCACCATGGTGTCGTCGGCGTAGCCCGCTTTGCTGATGGCCAGGCACGACAAGGCGAACAACCCGGTGGCTAAGGGTGTTTTTTTATGATTAAACATTTTTAAATTCAGTTCGTTAACAGAAAGACTGGTGGTAACGGCGTTACCATCTACGCATGAGGGGAACAGCTATTATTATTTGTGTGATGAATATCATGCGAGTAATCGTTATGTATGTCAATATATAGCGAAGTGGTAGAAGATGGGCTGGAAAGGGGTAGCGGAGAGCTAAAATAAAAAAAAGCCGGGTATTTCCACCCGGCTTTTTTATTGAAAATTAACGAATTATTCGCTGGCTTTCTTCTCAAGTGACTCAGCGCCGGCTTTGGTTTTATCCCAGCCTTCCTGAGCGCCTTTTTTAGTGGCATCCCACCCTTTTTGGGAGGTCTCTTTGGTTTTATTCCAGCCTTTCTGAGTACCTTCTTTGGTGGCATCCCACCCTTTTTCGGTTCCCTCTTTGGCTTTATTCCAGTTTCTCTGAGCGCCTTCGCTCACCTGGCTGCCTACGCTGTCACTTTTACCTTCCGCTGCGTGCTTAGACTTCAGCTTCAGTTCTTCACCCTGGTTTTGGGCCTGATGTAATTTCTCTTTTGCCGTATTAGCATTGGCCTGTGCGGCAGCAACTGTTTCATCTGTAGCGTGTGTGGTCGCGGCAAAAACAGGAGAAGCCAGCAGAAGAGCGGAAAGTGCAATTGTTGTTGTTTTCATTAAAAATCCTCATCAGTTTGTGAGCATGAGAAAGCATGACACAGACATTCTGATGAGGCTTTAGGAATAAACTGTAATTGAATCATGGCGTTTCAAAGGCTCTTTCCCGGCGTTATCTGTCCAGCACAATTAATGGCGCGCGATCCGCTGTGCGGGCAATGCTGATTTCAGCCTGATAAAGACGGCGTAGCGCCGGTTCGGTTAACACCGTCTCCGGCGTGCCGTTATCCACCACCTGACCGTCTTGCAATAAGATGATGCGGTCAGCGTAGCGCGCCGCCAGGTTAAGGTCATGCAGCACGCAGCAGACGCTAAACTGCCTCTCCTGCACCAGCTGGCGTAACAGGCGAAACAGATGTTGCTGGTGGTGGATATCGAGCGCCGAGGTGGGTTCATCCAGAAACAGCCACTTTGGTGACGGTTCTGGCTCCCACAGCTGAACCAATAACCGCGCCAGCTGTACCCGCTGCTGCTCGCCGCCTGAGAGGTGACGATAGTCGCGGGAAGCCAGTTCGCTACAGCCGCACAGCGCCATAATGTGTTCCGTTTCATCGCGCGGATGGCGCGACCGATGAGGGTGGCGGCCCATGCGCACCACTTCCATCACGCTAAAGGGAAAGGCCATATGGCAGTTTTGACGCATCACCGCCCGCGTTTTTGCCAGCTCCGCCGTCGGCCAGTCGCTTAATGGGCGACCAAATAATGAACAGTCACCGCTATCCGGCTTGAGATAACCGGTTAACTGTCGCAGCAGCGTCGATTTTCCTGCGCCGTTTGGTCCCAGTATCGCCACAATTTCACCGCCGGGGAGCGTTAGCGAGACATTGTGGGTCAGACGACGACCGTTAATGCTGAAGGTCAGATTCCGGGCGTTAATCATAGTGCTCTCCGTGTGCGCAGGATAAGCCATAAAAAGTAGGGGCCGCCAATCAAGCTGGTTAACAGACCCACCGGCATTTCGGCTGGCTGCACCAGAGTCCGTGCCAGCGTGTCCGCAACCAGTAACAGGCTGGCACCGGCAAGCGTTGAACAAGGTAGCAGCCAGCGGTGATCGGCACCGATGGTCATGCGGATAAGATGCGGGACAACAAGGCCAATAAAGCCAATAACCCCGCTCACTGACACGGCCGCCCCCACCAGAAGTGAGCTCAGCAGTAAGAGTTGCTGGCGCTTACGTTTGACGTTAACGCCGAGGTAGTGTGCTTCTTCATCGCCAAGCTGAAGAAGATTTAAGGTATTTGCCAGCCAGCCGGTGGCAACCATGGCTGGAAGGGCAAAGGAGGTGGCGACCAGCAGCGTCGGCCATTGCGCTTGTCCGAGGCTGCCCATCATCCACAGCGTCAGCTGCCGCAGCTGTTGCTCGTCGCCCACATAGCTCAGCACTCCGATAGCGGCGCCGCATAGGGCGTTAATGGCGATACCGGCAAGTAGAAGCTGCATCATTCCGCCGTGAGTATGGCGCAGGCTAATCAGGAAAATCACCGCGCAGACCACCAGGCTGCCCACTACTGCGAAAATCATCTGTTCATACAGCAGGAAAACCGCCGGCAGCGAAATGGGAAAAACGATCGCCACGCCAACCATCAGCGCAGAACCGCTGCTGACGCCAAGCAGGCCGGGGTCGGCCATCGGGTTACGAAACAGCCCTTGCATAATCACGCCCGCCGTTGCCAGCGCGCCGCCGACCAGCACCGCTAACAGGACTCGCGGGAGGCGAATGTTGACCCAGATATCGAAATATTGGGCGTCCCGTAAAGAAGCGAAGCTAATTTTGAGCGCACCCTGACTGGCGCCAACCAGCACAAGCGTCGCCAGTATTAATAGCAGGCCAATAAAAACGCTCAAGGAAGACAGAGAATCCTTAAACACGCAAATCTCCAAAGACATCGTTGCGACGCCGTTTGCCAGCGCCGCATGGGGATCAGACTGGTTTAAGCTCAGGCTCAACCAGGCTATAAACCTGCTGGTTAAGCGCCGGGGCGCTCGCCAGCGCCTGAATGTGCGCGGCGACGTCTGCGCGCTGCACAAAACCGTGCACTTCCTGCTGCTGGATGCGCTGCGCTTTACCGCTGGCCTCGCCGTTCTGCAAGCCACCAGGACGGAGGATGGCGAAGTCCAGCGTGCTGGTTTGCAGCCAGCTTTCCGCCAGCGATTTTTCTCTGACGGCCTGACCAAACGCGGCTTTCGCGCGCGCCGATAGGAATGGCCAGCTATCGCCGCAGCCTAACGAGGTGACGAGGATCATGCGGCGGATACCCTCTTTTTCTGCCTCATCGATAACCGTGCGATGCGCCAGATAATCCTGTGCGCCGCCCATGGTGGAGATAACGGTAGCCGCCGCTCCGGCAGCCTGGCAGGCCTGGGCAACGATATGGCTGTCGCAGGCGTCACCGATAAAGACATTGACGCCTTTGGCCTTCAGGCGTGCGGCTGCTTCGAGATGACGCACCAGCGCCACCACCGGACGGTTTTCGGCCAGCGCCAGCTCGACGGTTAATGCGCCGACACCGTTGCCGCCCGCGCCAAAAATCAACCACGGGTTCATCAGGCATCTCCTTTCAGCACGGCTGCCAATGTGCGGAAGGCATCAACCTGTTCACCCAGCAGTTGGCGATGGTCATCGCGTCCGAGGAAGATTTTAAACATCGCGCTCCCGGCGGCGTTAAAGAACAGGATTGAGGCCGTGTCCATCGCCATAAATTTGCGCTCTACCAGCGCGATGTGGGTGCAGTTTTCCGCTTTGATGTGCCCGGTCATGCCTTTTTTACCGCGCAGGTTAAAGTAACCGTGGCGGTGGAAGCCGGACGGCAGTTCGCCGGTAAATTCCAGAATCACGTCAGCGGAATGCACAAGCGTCGTCACTTTGCCCCACTCGCAAACGGTATCCCAGACGAGATCGAATTTGTCGCCCGTCACAAGCGTATGGGAAGGCAGGTTTTTGACCACCTCCAGCAGCGTGGTGTTGTACTGTCCGGCGATAGCTTCCAGCGTGCCGTCCGGCTCAGTTTTTAAAAATTCAGCTAAGGAAACGTTGCTCATCATGAACTCCTGTTATGGGGTTTCTACCGCAATGCGCGGCGCGTTAAGCTCCTGAATAAGTTCATCAAGAGACTGTAAAATATTGCTCGCCCAGAAGCGGCCTTCATTGGTCAGCCGCAGGCAGGTTGTCTCGTCCTGCGTTAATCCGGCCCGGTGCCACTGTGCCAGCAGCGGCGCGAGTCTGGCGGCGTGTGGGGTTAACGCATCCAGCGGGACACGCGCGGTTTCCACCCCGGCCTGCAAGGTGTGGCGCCACTGGAAGTGACCCCCTGCGGTACGCATCATCATCATCAGCGGCTTTTGTCCGTCGGCGATAGACTGGTGCCATTTTTCGAGATTGCGCTCCACCATCCAGGAATAGCCGTTGATTGAGCCACCGGCCCCCGAGCCGATTGCCAGACAATCAGCGCCTTGTTTAATGAGTAAATTGTAGAGGTTGCGCTCGCGCGTCGTGCGTGCCCAGTGGCTGTTGCTAATGCAGCGCCAGCCCGCTTGATCCATAAAATCACACCCCTGAAGATACAGATCGCGGCGCTCAGCCGGTTGCGGCACGGCGGTACGTCCATTTTCAACGGCTTTGCCGAGCGGCGTGTTGGGCAGCAGGTTGAGGGCGTAAAGATCAACGCCGTCGAGTCCGATATCGCGGGCAATCGCCAGATCCTCGCCCCACAATCTGGCGTCCTGACCCGGCAGGCCGAATAGCAGGTCGCAGACCACGGCGGCGCGATCCCGGCGCACCAGCCCTTCCATAAAGGCGATAGCGGTGGGGCCATCGGAGGTGCGGGCCATCTTTTTACGGATTTTGCTGTTAAACGACTGAATGCCAATAGAGAAGCGGTTGGCCCCGGCGTCCAGACAGGCGTCGATCCGCGCATCGTCGAAATTCAGCACCCGGCCTTCAATGGTGATTTCACAGTCCGGGGCCAGCGGCAGGCGTTCACGCAAAGTGGTAATGATCCGCGCCAGACTGCGAGCGCTGAGGGCCGATGGCGTACCGCCGCCAAAATAGATGGCGTGAATCGGCGCGGACTGATGCAGCACGCTATCGGCTTCCATCTCAATTTCCCGCAGCAGCGCGTCGGTGTAGCGTTCACAGCGATCTTCTTCATAACGGTTCTGGTAGAAACCGCAGAACGTGCAGTGGGTCGCACAGAACGGAATATGCAGATACAGCAGACGTTTACGCGGTGGCGTGATCTGGCTGAGAACCTCCTGCCAGGTTTGCGCCAGCTGTTCTTTGGCAATCGGAATAGCGCCGCGCCAGGGCATGGTTGCCCGGCGATCCTTAAAGGGTTGACCGCCTTCCAGAGCAAAGTGAGGCGTTAAATCCAGTTCGTTTGTCGTAGTGTCTCTCACGGGTATGTCAACGTCCTTTAGTGTGGCCAGAACTGGCGATGCAATGTTTCAACGGCGTCGGCGACGCGTGGTCCCATCCCCAGGATCAGCGCCTGATCGATGCTGACGATCCGCTGATTTTTCCATGCGGCGGTGTGGGTGATCCCCGCAATCGTGCTCAGGCGGTTGAGATCGCCGCCGATCATTTGCGAGGTGACGATAATGACTTCCGGGTTGGCGGCAATCAGAGCTTCTGCGCTATAGCTGCGGTATTGCGGGTGCTTCGCCACGTTTTGCGCCCCGGCAAGCGCCATCACGGCGTCGGCAACGCTGCCTTTCCCCGCTACCTGCGGTGCACTGCCTCCGGCGCTTAAAATAAACAACGCTTTAACCGGTGCCGGTTTGCTGGCGCTGCTTTGCGCAACCTTTGCCAGACGTTGGCGAAGATCGTTTATCAGGGTTTTTCCCTGTTCTTGCGCGCCAAGGCTTTCTGCCAGCGTATCAATATTGGCGTACATCTGATCGACGGTCGCCGGGATGCGCGGCAGAGTAATCACCTGCACTTTCTGCGCACGCAGTTGATCAAACACCAGCTGCGGCCCGGCATCCTGCCAGGTGATAAAACTATCCGGGCGCAGTGACAAAATGCCTTCGCTGCTAAGCTGCTTCCAGTAGCCGATATGCGGTAGTGCATCGGTTTGCGGCGGGAATGACGTGGTTTCATCCACCCCGACCACGCGGTTACCTGCGCCCATGGCATAGATCAATTCGGTAAGCGAACCGCCAGCAACCACTATCCTCTGTGCCGCTTGCACGTTGAATGCGCAGAGTAGCGCCAGTAATCCGAGAGCCAGTTTTTTCATCATCAGAAGTTCCACGCAAAGCCAACAGCCGCGTTAAAGCCTGCCGCAGGAATGGATTCATGCGCCGTGCGATAGCGTTTGTCGGTGAGGTTGTTGAGGGCCAGATTGACTTGATACTGGTCGTTCGCGCCGAATTCGGTATTCACCGCCAGGTTTAGCGTCGCCCAGCCCGGCGAGCGGACTTCTTTTGTACCCGTGTCATCTTTGGCGCTGGAGGCCGCGCGGATGTAAACGTCAGAGGTGACGTTCGCGACGTTTAGCATCAGCGTATGCTTGAGGCCTATGCGGCCGTTAACGCTGGGTTCACCGGTATTAGTGGTTTTCAGCGTCTGGCCTTCATACTGACGACGGAGAAGGTTGCCGCTGATGTACGGCGACACGGCCCAGCCGTTGTACTCTGCGCTCAGCTCTACGCCCCAGGTTTTGGCGCGGTCGATGTTGTCGTAGTAGTAATAGCCCCCGCGGGAGGAGGTGCTGTTTCCGTTGCACAGTGCCTGGCCTGAACAGGCGAGGCTGGCGATGTAGTCTTTGGCTTCTGAGTAATAGACCGCGCCATCAACCATCCACAAATTGCCGTTGTAACGGGCGCCCAGCTCGTAGTTGTTGGAGTGTTCGGCTTTGAGCTTCGGGTTGCCGTAGGTGGTGCCGCCTCCGGCTGCGGTTTGCATAAATAGCTGGCTGAGCGTGGGGAAGACGTAGCCTTGCGCAAAGGCGGCGCGCAGTTCTACGTTGTCAAAACCGGCATAGCGTAGGCTGGTGGCGGTGACCAGTTCATTATCATGTGCTGATTGTTCGGCGAGGGAGGTATCGGTGGTGATTCCCTTAGTGGTGGATTGCGCAACGCCGCGCGTGAGTTTTGATGATAGCCAGTACTGGCGAGCCCCCAGCGTCCACGTCCAGTTGTCGGCAAAACGCCAGTCATTTTGGGCGAACAGCGAGGTGTTGCTTTGTTCAGACTCATTGTAAGCGCGGGTACGCGTTTCGACGTTTACCAGGCCTGTGAGTGATTTCTGGCTGGTGAAGCCGTTGGAAGTCTGGGATACCCGGTCGCGTTGGTACTGCGCGCCCAGCACGAGGTCGTTATTGGCGGGCAGGGTGAAATTACTCTGTAATGTCACGCCCTGGGTGTACTGCTTATCATGCGTCTGAGTCTGGTTATGTACCGTCAACGCCTGGATCATCGGACTTGGGATAATCTGGGTAGTGGCTACTTCGTTTTCAAATTTCCGGTCGATAGTTTGTTCGTAGGCGTCGATATGGATTTTTTTCAGGTAATCGCCGTCGACATCAACGTCGTAAAACAGACCGATCTTCTCACGCTCAAGTTTTGGGATCTTAACGCTAAAGGCATCGTATTCACCGTCTGGATCCTCAAAATAGGTTTGCGTGCTGAGCTTATAGCGGTCCAGCGATAAGCCAAAATGCTGGTTATCGAGGTTGTAGCCAAGCCAGACGCCCTGACCATTATTGCGGAAGTGGGTATTGGGTAAACGGCCATCCGGCGTATCGCGATCGCCCTGATCGGAATAGCTACCGTTAATGCGGTAATCCAATTGCCCGATGCTACCCCACGCTGCGGCGGACTCTTCCCAGCCAGCATTGGCCGAGTTGTAGACCGCTTTTACCGTCCCGGCGAGCGGCTTGTCGCCACCTTTTTTGGTAATAAAGTTCACCACGCCGCCGATAGCCTGCGAGCCATACAGAACGGAGTAGGGCCCTTTTACAACCTCAATACGTTCAAGCGATGATTCATCAATTAGCAGGCCACCGCCATAGTTCTGCCCAGCGCGCTGGTAGGTAACTTCCTGCCCGTCGATAAGAATCAGTACGCGCGATGAGGCCTCGCCGCGGATGCGGATTTGCTTACGACCGGCCAGCGCATTGTCGGTCACTTCCACGCCCGGAATGTCCTGAAGATCATCAGCAATGGAGGTGTTGGTCGAGTTTTTAAGCGTCTGCTGGTCGATAACCTGCATGGTTGCCGCGCTTTCCCAAAGGCTGCTCTCTGAGCGGCTGGCGGTAACCACCAGCGTTTCATCTTTCTGGGAAGAGGAAGCCGTCGCGGCGCAAACGGCACCAGAGATAAACAGTGGCAGGGTGAAGAGTACCCATGATCCCCGGGTAATGGAGTGCTGCATCGTTAACCCTATGAATAATTATTGAATGATAATAAGAATTAATATCAATAAGATTCTCATATGGAGGTATTGGACGTCTAGCAAAGAAGGTATAAACGAAATGCATCTTTGATTTGTATCAATTTATGAATGAGACTGAGCAGTGAATTGTGATGTTGATCACTACAATAGTGAGGATAATGAACGGGTTATTGGGGGAAGTTTAATGTCAGAGGGAGGCGGTAATAAAAGATAAGCCAGCAGTACCCGGATTGAGTCACCCGGGATCGCGGCAGGAGAGCTTCATTCGTTTTCAGTTAACCACATTTCTGCTTCTTCAAACATCTCCTGAACGGTGCGGCTGATTTGCTCTTTCTCGTGCTTGCTGGCATCGGTGTTAATGCCCGGCAGCGTCATCATCGGTTTAACGCGTACGTCTGCATCCGGGAAAATGCGATGCACTCGTTTGGTTAATTCATTGAGAATAGTTTCTTTGGCGCCGGGAAGACCTTCAAAATTACGCTTGTCATAAACGAGCTCGACGAACATGTTGCTTGCATCCTAAGGTTAAGTAATCACGGGATATTTATACTGTGTTTTTATCCAGTGTCAAGCGCGATGATACGGTTTAGGATGGTGTGCGGTTGGGAGGGGCGGTATGGAGACATGGCACAGGCCTTTATTGCTTCCTGGAGCCACACTGTTGAAAGCTCTCAATGTCCTGAATCACAGATATTGCATTCAATAACTCATTTGATAAAAGCTTTTGAGCATATAAATGTATACTCTTATGAGAATAAAATTTTGCCGGTCTCCATGAACTCACCGTTGTGTTGATCTGGCACTCTTAAGGATAAACATCATGCCTAAAACATCAGCGTCCTCTCGCTGGCAACATTCCGATCCTCGCTATATCTATTCCTTAGTGGCCAGACGCTATTTTGCTGAGATGAAAACCAAGGTTGAAATCGCCGAAGAGCTGGGGGTTTCGCGCTTTAAAGTTGCCCGACTGCTTGATGAGGCCATTGAACAGGAGTATGTCAAATTTCTCTTCCCGAAACAGCAGGCGCTTGATGAAGAAATTGCCCGTAATCTTTGCGATAAATATCAGCTGACAGAAGCGGTCGTGCTCCCGGCTTCGGAGATGTGGTCCACACAAGAACAGCTAAATGTGAAGCTGGGTGGGATTACTGCACATTATCTGAGTGAAACGCTCAAGGAAGGGATGAAGTTTGGTATGGCCTGGGGGAGGGTATTGTCCAGCACCGTCAGCCAGTTGGTTTCTTTGCCGTCACTGGATGTCGTCCAGCTTTCTGGCGTTCATCCGGGTATTGAGTTTAGCCAGGGGCCTGTGGATCTCATTCATAAAATTGCCGCTATCTCTCATGGTAAAGCGCACCCCATGTATGTGCCAATGTGGGTTGATGATGAAGTTCTGGCCGAAAAATTGGCAGGCGATCAAGCCGTGCTGGATACGCAGAAATTTTATTCCAGTATGGATGTGGTTATCACCGGCATTGGTGCCTGGAAAACGGGTTCCTCCAGCTTGTGCGATATTTTCCCTGCTTCCTGGCGAGATGCGCTAATGCAGCAGGATATTGCTGCAGATATCTGCGTCACTTTAGTCAGCAGTGAGGGGGAGATCCTGGAAAGCCCGATGAACCGGTTGGGCTTTGGGATTACCACTGAGCAGCTGAGGTCAACTAAGAAGTTGATCGGTGTGGCGGGTGGGGAGGAGAAGTTTGAAGGCATTGTCGCTTCGCTAAAATCCGGGCTTCTGAACGTGCTGATTACAGACTTTGATACGGCCATTAAATTACTTGATTAATGGCCGCTCCAGATGCGTTCTGCGCCGATGTTATTCAATATCGGCGTGGCGGGCTTTCATTGTCTGATTCGTCTCGTTAAGGTTTTCCATCAGCGCTAATACCATGCTGTCATACGTCAGCAAGCAGGCTTGCTCAAACAGCGAACCCATAGGCTGTACGCTATCAGCGGCCGGAATCGTCAGTATGCGGTCTGCCAGACCTGCCAACGTGGAGTGGGGTGAAGTGGTCACCAGGACTATCTGTACGCCATTTTTCCTGGCAATATTAACCTGATTAATCAGACGCTGAGTTTCACCTGAGCCGGAACCCACAATCATCAGATCGCCAGGCTTTGAATGTGGCGAGCTGATTTCCCCCACAACGCTAACCGACATTCCCAGGTGCATCAGTCGGTTAGCCAGCGCATTGATCATCTGACCGGAGCGACCGGCACCCGCGAGGAAAATATGGTTGGCGGTGGTAATGGCATCAATAACCGCGTTCAATTCCTGCTCATCGATTTTGTTATTGAGCGCTGCGAGTTCGTTCAGAACGAGTGAGTAATTTTTCATCTTGTCATTCTTCTTTGAAAAAAGGCAGATACCGGAGTATCTGCCTTTTATTTATCAGGATGCAGAAAGCATCTCTTCGACGTATTTCCCGACTTCGTGCGTTTTAAGATGACGACACGATTCAATGAAAGAGAGATCCTGGAAAAGTGTGAACAGGCGACGCAGTACAGACATATGCTGGTCGCTAGTCGCGAAGGCCAGGTTGAACATGATGCTGCATTCAACGCTCAGATCAGCGTCTTCCATTTGCCCGAACGTTACGCCTTTGTCAAAACGCACAATGCTAATGCTGTTGGTCTTCACCAGGGTGTAGTCAGCATGTGGGATAGCAATCCCCTGACCATTGGCCATCATTAACCCCGTTGGATAGGTTTTTTCACGCACCAGGCAAGCCTGAATATACTCCGGCGTGATGTAGTCCTTATCCAGTAGCTTCTGCCCAGCAAATTCAATAGCCGTCTGCCAGTCAGTGATGGTTCCTTCAACGTCGTTGACCAGAATTTCGAGTTTCATCATCCACCTACTTCAGCATTTCTTCTTTAACAGCATCAAAGATTTCATCTTCACCAAGACCCGTTAACAGGCCAGCACCAACGATAACGCGTGTGGTGATGCCTGGGTTATCCAGCTTGGTGGAAGAGACGACCAGGTCGTACCCGTTAAAGGTGTCGGTGGTACACGCCATCAGCGATGACTTATCAACCTGAGCTTCAATTTTCTGCTCCTTCAAAAAGTCCTGTAGTACGGAAACCATGATGGAGGAGGAGGCAATACCGTTACCACATACGACTAAGATCTTTTTCATTTTCAATTCCTTCTAAAGGGTTTAAGCCGTTTTTTCTGCTTCAGTTTTTAACTGACGGCGTGATTTCTGTTTAAGCAAGTATCCCACTGATAACAGCAGAATTGCTGCGAGGACATAACCGAATATGCCGACATGGCTGAGTGCAGCAAAGAGACCTGTGAATGGGTTAGCTGACGGGTTGAGTGATGAATACATCACGCTAGCGTCTGGGTTAGTACCAAACTTCTGGAATACTTCGTTGGTTGCTGGTGCCATCCAGGAAGCAATATAGAGGCCGCCACCGAACAGGATGATTGAAGTGACCCAGGTACGGATGATGTTGCCGTTAAATACTGGAACCATGCAGGCAATAAAGAATACGAACTGCGACAGGTCACCTAATGGCATCACGCGGTTACCGGGCAGAACGACTGCAAGGATAACAATCACCGGGATCAGAAGCAGTGCAGGAGCAATGACGGATGGATGGCCAACGATCAGTGCCGTATCCATACCCACGGTAATTTCGCGATCCGGGAAGCGTTTTACCAGTTTCTTACGGGCAACGTTTGATAATGGAACCAGGCCTTCCATCATAATGGAGGTCATGCGTGGCAGCAGAAGCATCACGGCTGCAAGATACATCCCCAGCTGAAGGCTGGCGATAATGGTGTGGTACGGAGACTCCCAGCCATAACCGCAGAAGCCCAACAGGATACCGATGATAAAACCAACCATCGTCGGATCACCGAGAATACCAAAGCGTTTCTGGATGCTCTCAGCGGTCACGTTCAGATTACGGAAGCCCGGAATGCGATCGTAAACCCAGTTAAACGGGTAGGCAAACAGCAGGTAAGTATTCGCAACCGGGTGCGAGATGGCCACACCTTTTGGCAGATTGAAGAACTCCTCATTCTTTTTCGCGCCAAGGTCCGCTGCAATCAGAGCCCAGACGTGGAACAGTGCTGCGGTCAGCACACCGTACAGGAAGCTGCCGGAATAAGCGCCGACGATAGCACCCATGGAAGCATTCTGGTGCAGGTTAAACACATCAACGTTTACGCAGTCGGTCAGTCGAGCGACCAGCATGGCAATGTTTACCGCTACGCACAGGGGGATGATTATCGCTCCCATGCTCGAGCCAAAGCCCATTACCGCTGTGGCTGCACCACCCACGTCAATGGCGCTGAGTGACGATCCAGTGGCTTCAGCCAGACCGGTTACCGCGGGCTGCATTTTCTCCAGCATCAACATGATGGTCATGGTTAATGCAATAAAGCCAATACCGACTTTAATGGCAGATGAAATACATTCGGACAGAGGACGGCCCAGAAGTTTCATCAGTACAAGGAAAATGATGGGTATAAAAATAAAGTTACCCAGGTCATTGATAAACTGTGTGATCAGTTCCATTTTTTAGCCCTCAGAGCGCTCATCATCTGGTCTGAAACCCATATTCCAGCGAACATTGTCCGGTTTTGTCAGTAACGCATTGTCGCTGCGTTCAGCTTCCAGCAGGTTCTTTTTGGAATTCTCTCTTGCTGTGGCAAAGTCGAACGGATTGTCATACCACCCGTCTACGATCATTTTGGTGTATTCAAGGTCGTTAACCCGGCATCCCAGACCAATAACCTGCGCATTGTTGCTCAAACGTGCACGTTTTGCTGAGTATGGATTGGTGACCGCAACTGCGCGGATACCCCAGTGCTTATTCACCTGACAGGTAAACCCAATGCCGGTCCCGCAGATATAAATCCCTAAGCGGCATTCGTCACGCTGGATAACCCCTGCCATTTCATCAGCCAGACGGGCGAAGTTATTGACGCCGTCTTCTTTGGTTTTTACCGGATCGTACACAATCTCCGCGTTTTTCTCTTCAACGAGATATTTTTTGATTTCCTCCTTGCGATCAAACCCCACGTCGTCGCACGCAATTGCAATTTTCGTTTTCATCTCAACCCACCTCATTAGTAACTTAAACCAAGTATGGGGTTGGTAAATATTGGTTGCCAACTGAGATCAATATCACAAAAATCGTATCTATCTGATATTTAAGCAATTAAAAACCAATAAAAACAAATAAAAGCTAATAAATGGCAATGTATGAATAATCTGGAATAACCAATAAAACGCTATCTGTCTTACAATTTATACTATGAATTTTGTTTTAAGTGATTAAATATCAGTTGGTTATATCACTACTGGTCGTTGTCTATGAGGGATAGTTCTTCGGGGGGATTTGGCTTTACAACTCTCCAGGGTTTGCTTTTGTTTGCATATTCTGTGCTATGATCTCAACAAAATCACTCGCAATGCTGTTCAGGAGGAAGGATGTACCTGGTTGAAGAAAGGAGGAAGCTGATCCTTGAAGAGATCATGTCGGCAGGTACCGTGTATGTCAGCGACCTGGCGAAAAAGTACGAAGTTACCTACGAGACGATAAGAAAAGATCTGACAAATCTTGAGAAGAAAGGGCTGCTGGTCAAAAGTCATGGTGGCGCAACGCTTAGACAAGGTGCGATTGAACATACCTTTCAGGTCAGGGAAAAAGAGAACAGTACCTTCAAACAGGCGATTGCCAGGAAAGCCCTTGAGTACATTCCGCCAAACAGCTCGATGATAATTGGCACCGGTAGCTCCAACTATGAACTGGCCAATTTGTTGTGCATGAAATCTGGCTTCAAAATCTTCACTGACTCATTACCCGTGGCCAGCGTTCTCATCGAATCAGACAATCAGGTCTTTCTCTTTGGCGGGGAGTTGAGGAAAAAAAGTTCTTCTGTATTTGGTGGATGGGCTGTTTCGATGATCAACGATATCAACGTTGATTTATGTTTTATCGGTACAGACGGCTTTAGCAAAATGGGGGGGCCATCGACACCTTCATCCTCTGATGCCTTCCTGGACCGGACGATCATCGCCCGCTCCGAGAAAAAATACATATTAGGCGACTATACCAAGTTCCAGCGGAGCAGCTTGTTTAAGATTTGCGACTGGTCGGAAATCACTGCGCTCATTACCAACGACATTGCTGATAAAGACAGTGTTGCAGAAGTAACGAAGTTCACTACGGTCGTAACGTGTTGAATTTTTCCACAGACGGCGTCCATCAACGCCGTCATCACTCTATTTACGCCATCTGATTGCTCATACGAGCAAAAGCTGATGACTTGAAACCTTCAGTTATCTCTAACGTCATCATTTGACTAATCTTCAATAAAATCAATGTGTTAATTTATTTATCATTATTGAACTTTCTTTTATTGCTCGTTTGAGCGTTATTATTTTTGCGCTTATGTGATTTATTGTGATCGACTTCTACCTTTTGAAACCTCTTTAGTTCACTTCATATGCGATGTGCTATAAATGCTCATATGATAAATCAAAGGCTCACATGAGCAATTCATGTGTGGTGAGGAGAGGAAGACGTGAGCAAGATTACGGTCAATGTCGCGGATGGTGCCAACTTTCAAAATTATGATGAAGTTCTGCAGCACATCCATGCAACGCAGACAGCCGCAGGAATTGTTAAGGAAACCTATCTTAGTGGGCTTCGTGAGCGTGAAGCTGATTACCCAACCGGTATTCAACTCGATGGATATTCTGTAGCTATTCCACATTGTGATAGCAAGCACGCTATTAATCCGGCCATCTATATCATCCGACTACCAGAAGCTATTGAAGTCAATGAAGCTGATGGGGATGGAAAATTGTGGGTGAATCTGGTGATTAATTTAGTTGTCACTGACCCAAGCGATCAGCTGCAATTGCTGAAAGCGCTTTTTAACCATCTTCAGATGAGTGATTTTTACGAGAAGTTGCTTTCGCTTCCGAAAGAAGAAGCTAAAGCCATGTTCATCAACACCATAATTAAATAACAAACACCCGGAGTATTATTATGATTACTATCCTCGTAGCCTGTGGTAGCGGCGTAGCAACATCAACATTAGCAGCTGACGAAGTGAAATCAGTCTGTGCCGAATATGGTATTGCAAACTTTAAAATCAACAAATGCAGCATGTCTGAATTATCTTCAGAAATGCAAAGTGCAGATGTTGTACTCACTACCAATAACTATAAAGGTGATATTGGTAAACCTCACATGAGCGTTGCTGGGTTTATTACCGGAATTAACGAAGCCGCTCTCCGTCAGAAATTAGGCGCGTTATTAACTGATATCGCCAGGAACTAAAGTCTACTCAATGACGGGGATGGTTAAATGGAAATGTTAAAAAGCATCATGTTTACCATTACAAGCATGGGCGCTACCGCAATATTGCCGCTTGTTATTTTCCTTTTAGGTTTGGTTTTTCGGATGAAAGTCGGTGCTGCCATAAAATCGGGTATCACCGTTGGTATTGGTTTTATCGGTCTGGGGCTGGTTGTCGGGCTTTTAAATACCTCTTTGCATCCAGCAATTGAGTACTACTCTAAAGTTGGTAGCGGTTTTACCGTTGCTGATATTGGATGGCCAGCCGTAGGTGCTGCCGCATGGGTTGCTCCTTTTGCTGCGATGGTTATTCCTATCGGTATCATCCTTAACCTGATTCTGGTGCGTCTTAAACTGACCAAAACACTGAACGTGGATATCTGGAACTATATGCACTTCCTGGTTCCTGGTGCGCTGGCGTATTTCGTGTTTGACAGTTTTTTCCTGGGGCTGGGTGTCGCGGTAGCGTTGAGCGTTGTCGCGTTATTTATTGGTGACCTGATTGCGCCAAGATGGCAGAAGTATTACGGGCTGGAAGGAACGACATGTACCACGATGATCCATATTGGCTGGACACTTCCATTCGCCTGGGTGGTTAATAAAATCATCGATTATATTCCAGGTCTGAACAAGCTGGATGTCGATCTGGAAAGTGTCCAGAAACGCCTTGGTGTATTCGGTGAACCAGCCATTATTGGCGTCATTGTGGGTTGCCTTCTGGGCTTATTAACCAAGCAGCCAATCACCACTATCGTACCGATGGCTATGGGGGTTGCGGGCGTTATGGTACTGCTGCCAAAGGTGGTTGGTGTCCTGATGGAAGGGCTCAATCCAATTGGTAAGAGCGCCAAAGAAATTATGCAAAAGCAGATGGGTAAAGATGCTGAGCTTAATATCGGTATGGACTGCGCTTTGGCACTGGGTGATCCGGCAACCGTAACGGTCACCGTTATCACTATTCCGCTGACTATGCTTTGCGCGCTGGTATTGCCTGGGATTCAGATTTTCCCAATCGGCGTACTGATGTCAATTATTTACATGACAACCATGACCGTTATGGTCAGCAACGGCAACGTCATCCGCTCAATTATCTCAACCTTACTTTTCTGTGTAGTCGTTATGTACCTGGGTGGGTATGTAGCACCGGGAGCAACTCAGTTCCTGAATGGCGCTGGTGTTGGTCTGAATGGACAAGGTACTGACTTCGTATTAACTGGCCCGTGGGAGATCCTGACCTACTGGTTGAGCACGATTACTCACTAATTCATGGAGTTGACTACAATGGTACAAATTCTACCCTCAATTTTTGGCGCAAACCTTTTACGTTTGCAGGAAGAAATTCAGTTTCTGGAGGCGGAGAAAACAGAGATTCTCCATGTGGATCTAATGGATGGAACTTACGTCAGTAATATCGCATTCGGCCCTAATCAGATTGCTGCGATGAAAAAAGCGAGTTCCATGATATTTGATGTCCATATGATGCTGGCAAATCCAGAAAGACATATAGACGAGGTCATCAAAACTGGTGCTGAAATGATTTCAGTTCACTATGAATCCACACCGCATGTTCATTATATTCTGCAGAAAATCAAAAAGGCAGGGCGTAAAGCCGGTGTCGTTTTAAATCCGGGCACTCCTGAAAGTGTAATTGAATATCTCCTCGATGATATCGATTATATTCTTATTATGACAATAAACCCAGGTCAGCCTGGACAGACATTCATTGAAAAAAGTCTGGAAAAAATAAGAAACACTAAAAAATTAATTGCCGGGCGTAACATCCAGATTGAAGTGGATGGTGGCGTGAATACTGAAATTGCGAAAAAAGTTAAAGACGCAGGCGCTGATTTAATTGTGGTAGGTGGCGCGTTATTTAACGGCAATCCAAAAGAAAGCTATGAATCATTAAGAGCATCAGTTCAGTAAATAATAACAACCGAAACGCCTGCCAGATTTATTTAATAGTCATTTTAATTACCAACGTGGGGAGGTAAGCCCTCCCTTTGTTATAAGCTTCAGGAGTAGATAAAAATGAGTAATTTTGAAGGTAAAGTCGCATTAGTCACAGGCGGGGCACATGGCATTGGGAAAGGTATTGCCAAACAATTTGCAGAGCGTGGTGCACATACTGTCATCGTCGATTACAACGAAGAAAACGGAAAGAAAACCGCTGCCGAACTGACGTTTGGCAATGTGAAGTCCTTATTTGTTAAAACAGATGTATCTGACCCACAGGCGCTGAATAATGTGCGAGAAAAAGTCTTCGAGACTTTTGGTCGTATCGATATTTTAGTGCTTAATGCAGGCGTAGCATTCGCGAACAAGGTCAATGATATTACCTTTGAAGAATGGAATAAAACTATCGCCATCAACCTGACCGGACTGTTCAATACCGTGAAGGCGTTCTACAACGATTTTACGACTAACAACGGTTCTATCGTTTATCTCTCTTCTGGTTCAGCTCTTTCTGGTACGGGTGGTGGGGTGAGTTACCCGGCAAGCAAAGCCGGTGGTGAAGGGTTGATTCGTGGCCTGGCCAAAGAATTAGGGCCAAAAGGGGTGAATGTGAATGCCATTGCACCTCGACTTATTGATACCGGCGAAATGATGCGCGTGAACTACCCAACTCAGGCAGACCTTGATGCGGTATTGCAAAAAATACCGGTGCGACGCCTCGGTACCATCGATGACGTTGCCAATCTGGCAATCTTCCTGGCTGACAAAGATAACTCCTACATTCAGGGCCAGACTATTTTGATGGATGGTGGTCGTACCATCGCATAACAGGGAGAAGATGACATGAGCGTTCAACAGAACACCTTCGATATTCTGCGCGAGCTGCAGCAAAATGCATCAAAAATTGACGATGCTCAGGCAGCGCAATTTGTTGCTCAGATTAAAAATGCCAGACATATATTTTTGCAGGGGGCAGGACGAAGTGGTATCGCCATCCGTGGGTTTGCAAACCGATTACTGCATCTTGGATTCTCAGTGAGTGTCGTTGGTGATATTTCATCGCCCCATACTCAGGCAGGGGATCTGGTTATCATTGGCTCCGGGAGTGGAGAAACAGGCAGTCTCGTCAGTCTGGCGCAAAAAGCCGTTTCCTGTGGTGTAAATGTAGCCCTTGTCACGATGAAAGCGGAATCTACGATAGGCAAATTAGCCAATAGCGTCCTTGTGCTGCCCGGCACGGTGAAAGAAGACAATAGCCGTGAAGAAGGCTCATTTTCCCAACCAATGGGTTCTGCTTTTGAGCAGCTATGCTTCATCACTTACGACGCCATCGTGCTTGAGCTAATGTCCCAGCTCGGCGAAACGAGTGATACGATGTTCAAGCGACATGCGAACCTTGAATAACCATAAGAAAACGTCCCGTTAGGGACGTTTTCTTTTTGTGATTAACGTTGTCAGTACTATGAGCGATTAGAGGCTATTGAACTCAAGAAAGTCTGCTTCTGGCCGGCCAGGTAATGCCCAAAGGAATAAGGTTTTCTCAAGGAATATGAGGGAGCATGTCGGTAGGTCGCTTGCTGAGGTTGGGGGCCCATTATTAGGGGGATAAGCGGTAATCCTGAGTAGAGGATAATAGACACAAAAAAGCCCGCAGGGCTTGCACCGTGCGGACTCTCAGGACTTCATCGGATGACTCTGGTAATCACCGATGGAGAATTTTGGTGCTGGCGTCCTTGTAATTGGTGGGGGAGGTGGTTGAGTTTGTTAGGGATTTTGATTTTTTGCGGGGAAGGGAAGGCGCAAAAAGAGTGGCGATGATGTTGATATGGAAGGCATTTTTGTAACATCATGATTTTTAAGTTGATTGTTGAGGGCTGTGTTTTGCGTGTTGGTTGAGGCTTTGGTGGACGTTGTATAACAGATCTGACTGGTCTTACAAACAGGCCGCTCTGTGCCAGGAGCGGACCTTTTTAGACTGTCATTCAATCTTTCAGAGAGCTCAATTCTTCAGAGAGCCATTGTCTTAGAATGCTTATTTTAAATACTGAACGGTAGACTAAATCGTATCCTGGCTCAGCCTTAAGTTTGTACTGTGGAAACGCAACAACAAGCCTTCCTGCAGCCACATCATCCGCAATCTGAGATCAAAAGCGCTTATGACAACGCAAAACGAGCACTGTCGGGCGGACTGGTGAAAATCAAAGAACAGATGAACAAAGAGGCCCGAAAAGCTTCAGGTGGAGGTAGATCGCCTCAAGGCCGAGCTAGAGGCCTACAAGGGAAAGGAAGAACAATGGCTACGCCGCTGGCAGCAAATCGCCTTTCATGTGCGGCAGAAAGGCATACAGATGGCTAGTGTGGATAAAACCTCTACTCAAAGGGCTGAGCTGCCTTATAATACTGAAACCGCGCAGACACACCGGCCTTTTGATAAAGAAATTCCACCTTCAGGGAGAATATAAAATGAGTCTAGAAATAAAAAAACAAAGTAACCCGTTTTCTACTGGCGGTGGGGGAGTTAATTTTGAAACAAGAGTTCAAGCAGCTTTCGCACTATCCTTATTGACTAAATCTTGTGTTCCTTGTTTGAGTAACTACATGAGGGCTAAAGAGTTAAAATTCCAGAACAAATATGATGGTGTAAATACTGATGATTTTGTATTGACTGCCACAGACAACTCAAATAATGAAAGTAAGATCTTTGCTCAGATTAAACATGAAATAACTATTAGTGGCTCATTAAACTCAGTATTTGCAGAAGTTATAAATAGTGCTTGGGCGGACTTTAAAAGTGTGGGCTTTAAGTCAGAAAGAGATTCTATCGCGTTAATAACAGGTAATTTACCAAAAACTGACATAAATAATACTTTGCCGTTACTTGAATGGGCTAAGTTTTCATCGAACTCAGAAGATTTTATAAAGAAATCTCAAACCCAAGGATTTACCAGTGAAGCAAAGCTCGAAAGATTAGGGATATTTAGAGATCAGCTTACTCATGCGAATAACGGGGTAGCTATCTCAGAAGAAGAATTGTGGTCTTTCTTAAAATCGTTTCAGATTTTACCTTTTGACTTAGATGCAGAACATTCAATCGTAGCAAACTTACTTTGCTCATTGATTCAGTGTTACTCAGACGTATTACCTTCTCTAGTCTTAGCTAGACTTGTTTCCTGCGTTCAAAGTTTCAACCAGAATGCGGGGGTTTTAACTCAAAATAATATACCAGAAGACGTTAAAGGATTATTTAATAAATCAAGCCACTTATATTTCGAGAATGACTTGATAAAGCTTTATGAGCGCAGTCAGCATATTTTTGAAGGTATTTCTACAACTATAAATGGACTCCATGTTGATAGGACAGAACAACTAGCAGCACTATCTAACTGCTATAGCGATAGTGAGTTTGTATTTGTTACCGGTGCAAGAGGGGCTGGAAAGTCAGGCGTTGTTAAAGATTTTATCACAACAAAAAATTTAGATATTCCAGTCTTCTACTTAAGAGCTGAAGATTTAGATAAAAGTAACTTAAATGAAGTTTTCACTTCCATGGGAATTACATCTTCTTTGGGAGAAATTGAAAGTCATTTCTCATTGCTTCACGAAAAAGTACTCGTAATAGAGTCCCTAGAAAAAGTTTTAGAGCTAAATTATCCAAATACTTTTGTTGAGTTATTGCAATACATTAGAAAACAGTCTGGTTGGACTATCATTGCAACTGGCCGGGACTATGCTTATCAACAATTGTTATTTAATTTCCTACAGCCTTGCTCTATAAATTTTAGCAGCATGAATATTGAAGGGCTTGAAGATAGTCAAGTCGAGCAAGTTTGCGAGCATATTCCAGAGCTAAAATCTTTAGTATCTAATAACTCATTAGTAGAAATACTAAGAATACCATTTTTTATTGAGATTGCTGTAAGAGCTATAAAAAATGGCGCTCAATTTGGGATTGGAGATACTGAAGAAGACTTTAGGGATACAGTGTGGCGGACTGTCGTTGCAAAAGAAGCTGATAGAAAGTCAGGGATGCCAGATAGAAGAAGAGCAACCTTTATTAAAATAGCAATAGAGAGAGCTAAAAAGATGCTTTTTGGTGTCAGAGCAAGCGGTTTTGACCCGGAAGTAATCGCAAAGTTGGAAGAAGACAATTTGATCTACAGAGATCAAAAATCATCTTGTGTAAGTCCTATGCATGATGTTTTGGAAGATTGGGCTTTAGAGGAGTTCATCGATAGAGAGCATTTTGATAATTCTCATAATGTTGCAAGCTTTTTGTTAAATATAGGAAATGAACCTGCGATAAGTAGGGCATTCAGGTTATGGCTGTATAGGAAGCTAAAATTTGATGATACAACTAATGAATTCGTAGAAGGTTTATTATCTTCGGACGAGATAGAGAGTTATTGGAAGGACGAGGCAATTTCTGCAATCATGCAGCATGACTCTCCCGGGATATTTCTTAATTCACTCAAACGCCAACTTCTTAAAGATGATTGTGCTCTTTTGACACGGTTTTGTTTTATTCTCAGAATAACGTGTCAAAGACCAATATCTCTACACAACGGACTATTGATAAAAGATAAAAAATCGGGATTGCTCAAATCCCTTTTCCTGAAACCATATGGAGAAGGTTGGGGAGCACTATTCCATTTTATTTATCAGGAAAGAGATAATTTGAGTAGTCTTGTGCGCACTCAAGTTATTGAATTAATAGATGAATGGACTGGTCTCATTAATATACATGATGAGTTGCCAAAAGCGTCTGAAAAGGTTGGTTTTTTAAGTTTATGGCTCCTTGAAAAGGTTAAAGATTCATATAGTGGTGAGGGGCAAAGAAAAAAAATATTAAATGCTTTATTAAAAGTTTCAACGGCTATTAAAGATGATTTTGATGAATTGATGAAACAGGACGTTTTCACCTCAAAGATAAAGCCTAGACGATTAAGTTATGTTGATGAACTGAGTAGTTTGGCACTTATAGGCTTCAATGTTCCTATGTTGTGTAAGTTTTATCCTGACTTCGTAGTTAAACTTTCAATGCATGAGTGGCTGTTGGAAGAATCCGAAGAGAACGATTATGGCTACGGGTCATATCGAGTAGACGTAGAGGAATCATTTGGGCTAGATACAGAACGAGATTTTTTCCCTGCAAGCGGTGCCAAAGGCCCTTTCAAATATCTTCTTCAATTCAAGCCAAGGCTAGGCTTGGATTTCATTATTAGATTGTGCAATTTGACAGCACAAAAATACTCAGAATCGGATTTTTCTAAAACTCAAGACAATGAAGAAGACACTATTTACGCCTTCGAAACAGTAGCTAAACAAGTCGATATAACCCTGAATGATGGCACAGTAGTTAAACAGTATGCATCTCCCCACCTCTGGAAGGGATATAGAGGACAGTCTACGTTGCCCTACTTATTACAGAGTGCTCTTATGGCATTGGAGAACTGGTTAGTTGAGTACGTTGAAAATTGTGGTAAGAATAATGAAATAGATTGGATTTTTGATTATGTTCTTCGCTCTAGTAATTCAGTAATGCCTACATCTGTTTTATCTTCTGTGGCCACAGGCTTCCCTAATAAAGTAGGTAAAGCAGCCTTTCCTTTGCTTAAAACTGCTGATTTATACCATTTAGATTTGATTCGAATGACACAAGAAATGGGTGGAAATGAGATGCATTTCTTTGGTCTTAATAGGGATGCATTGTCGAAAATATACCTAGAAGAGAGAAGAGAAGCAGCACTTCGACCATGGAGAAAAGAGTCATTAGAAACCTTATTAACAAGGCTTCAGTTCGTAAATGAGTTAAGGGATGATATTTTAAAAATTGTTGATGAACTGAAAAATGAAGCTACTGCAAGTAATGAAAAAAGCCTTCGGTATATGGTGCACAGAGTCGATACAAGGACTTGGAAAGTAGTTGAAGACAAAGAAAATGACAGAGTATTGTTTCAAAGCTCATCAGAGCTTCCGGAAGATTTAAAGCTGGATCAACAAGAATTTAATGAAAAGCACGCAATGGATAACACCGTAACTAGTTTAAACTTATGGGGTAAAAAACTATTCGATGAGCAATTACTAGAAGAAAAATACTTCTCTTCATATCAGGATGCATTAATAGCTACTAAGGGATTGCTCAGCGCCCTCCAAAAAGGTGAAGTACACAACTTTGCTGATATGGCGGTTGGCACAATCACAACTGTTGCAGCGGTTTGTGTTCGTGATGTTCTTTTAGAATTGAGCTATGAAGATAAAAAGTGGTGCTTAGAAATCATCCTAGAATCAATATTCATGCACGCAGACAATATGAATGGGACAGCTGCACATGATAAGACTGATTATTATGGCTCTGGAGCATGCGCATTTGTCTTACCTAAGTTATTTGATTTAGATCTAGATTCAGAACAAATAGAATATTTGAAGTTTGCGTTAGCTACAGCATTAACGCATGAGAACCCAAACGTTAGTGCTTGTGCTGCTAAGGGAGTAAGAGAGTTTCTTTGGTCTAGAGACGCTGAATTAGCATCCCGTTGTATAGGTGGAATAGTTGAGTATGCCAGATTACGAAGGGAAGATAGTGAGGTACGTAGGTTTTATCATTTACAAGGTGCTGAATTGCAAGCCGCACTCGAAAAATGGAATGATCTTTTAACAAGTTTTCGTAACGACTTGATTGAGGGAAAGTTTAATCTTTCAGTTAACGATATATCTTTGGAAAGCCACTGTTCGTGGTTTATTCATTTACCAATGCTAATGGTTCCTTACTGTACTAAGGATGAGATACAAATTCAGTTGGTCAATAGGTTAATGAGTTTTGTATTTGATACGGAGTATCAAAACCATCGTTCGAGTGATGATGAAAAAATAAATCATGAAATTAAAAAGCAGATTCAAGACTGTCTCTCTGAACATGTTGTTTCTTCAAGAAAAAATAACTTCATGCCCTTTAAAGATCTATTGGTGTTAGGGTGTACAAAAGCTCCCGGCTTCATTTATTCTTTAACACTCTCCTATCATGTCGCTGTAGAAAAAGAAGGTGATTATGATGCTATATGGGCACTTTGGTGCCTGTTAGCACCAGAAGCACACAAGATAGCTTTGAATGATGTTAATGATCGTTATATCGGTTTACAGAATGACCTAAATCAGCTCCTGCGTGGAATGATGTATGCGGATTGCCCTTGGCAAGGACATGAGAATGAAGAGAAAGATATGAAGCGAGGTGCTAAATATTTGCTCGATTTTGCTAGGCAATCTGCACATAATAGCCATGTGTTTGAAGCCTTGTCTTCATTGATTTATAACTTCTACAACGTATTCTTCGAAGAAGGCATTCTGATTTTAGCTGAGCATTATAGTGCCAATCGACATATTATCGGGAAGCAAGTCAATACAGCATTTTATATAGAAATGGTTGTTGGAAGATTTTTGCAGATAGAAAATCGCGGAACTCTCAATAGAAAAATGTACGATATATGCCTGCTTCTCTTAACAGGAATTGTAGAAACTGGCTCTGCTAGAGCTTATTACTTACGTGAAGAATTGATTCGTTCTCGAAAGATTTCAGCCTAGAGGGTAACAGTGACAATTTTTTAAAAAATGGTGATGGCTCAGCTGAGTATAAAGAAGCGATTCTTCGATCTTTTATTAGTCAATGACTAGATCAAAAGTTCAGTATGCTCAGACAGATAGGTTCATTGAGCTTTGATGGATTTGCACTGGAAAAGAGGCTAGTCCATCACATCAATGCCCAATGGTATCTCAATAACCACCAAACTGTATCGAGATTAAGGTGATGAGCGAAATTCTGACCTTCGGTTTGATGGTAGGCCAACCGGCATTGCGTAATCTGTGCCTCGCGGGTTCACCTAGAACGCTGTTAGCAATGTCCGCTCTTCGCTCACAGCGGACCTTCATCTTAGGTAACTTGCTCGCTTCGTGCCTGGAGCGGACATTGCTAAAATCAACGAGATATATGCAACCTTAATACGGAGCTCTTGATGGTCACCACACATGTTTTCATCGCGGTCAGTCTTGATGGTTATATCGCCCGACAAGATGGCGATATCGACTGGCTGTTGAAGCGCGATGACCCGACAGAAGACCATGGCTATGCCGCATTCATCGCGGACAAAGATTGGATCACTATGGGGCGAGGCAGCTTTGAGAAGGTGCTGACTTTTGACGAATGGCCTTATGATCGACCCGTGCTGGTACTTTCCCGGCAGCTAACCAATACCCCGGTGCCTGAGGCGCTGAAGGGCAAAGTGCAGTTTTCATGCCGCACGCCCAGGGAAGCTCTTACTGACCTGATGGAGAAGAACGTGCACCGGGTCTATATCGATGGTGGGCAGTTAATACAGTCGTTCCTGCGCGAAGGTCTGGTCGACGATATCGTTATCACTACCGTTCCTGTCCTGCTCGGTTCGGGAAAACCGCTGTTCGGAGTGCTGCCCCATGATATCGATTTGACGCTATTATCCAGCCGCAGCTTCCCTTCGGGTCTGGTGCAGTCGCACTATCGGCTGACGTCATAAGCTGAATCTAAGCACAGTGGTAGAACGAGAAAATGCCTCAGTTGCCAGCGATACCGTTTTACTTCTACAACCTTGCTTCAGTTCGCTGAAAAAGCAGTGCATCAGAAAACGGTCCTACAAAACCCAGGATCTGGATCATGCAGATATCTTCGATGACATTGACCTGTTCAGCAATCGGAGCTGGAGGTAAAGTTTTCTTGGGGCGTAAGTACAGAGGCCTTTGAACAGTCTCCGTCGTGAGGACATTGCCAATGCAGATGACCAAACGTTCCCCGAACCCAAATCCCGCACTTCCCTCCCTTACCCTTAAAGGCCCTTAAAGGCCCTTTAGCGAGCTTTTGCGGGCGTAGCATTATTCGAGCCAAAGTTGGCTAAAATCCGGCCATCCCAGCGTATTTAAATCCCGCCAGGTAAATGACTTCTCGGTCGCAAATTCCATCCAGTGATGCAGCAAAGGAATGACATATCGCTGATGGGTCATCTCATGGAAAAAGGCGGCAATGGTTGCGAACGCCTGTTCATTATCGCTGTTCAGAATGGTCGGCAACAGGGTGTTCAGGTTTTGTCGCTGGGCTTCAGGCAGTCGCGTAAACAGCGTGGTGGAAGCCAGCCATTCCAGAAACGCCGGAACCGAAAGGGTATCGAGCATAAAGTTGCTGAGCCAGATGTCCGCAGGCAGGCGCGGCTGGCTGTTGAAGTGGTCAAATGGGTCGATCCGTATTTCGGCGCGAATATGCCAACGCTCAAGCAAGATGCGAATCGCCCCGGCAAGTTCCACCAGTTCCGGCTGCTGAAAGGTGCTGATGATAACCCGCTGACGCAGGTTAAACGGCGCGGTGATCCCGCCATAATCCACCGGGCGGTGGTTCCACTGCGGTAGCATACCCTGAGCCACGGAGAGGATGCGCGCATATTCGTCGGGAAGCTGCGTCTGGCTGAGGAGTTCGACAGGTTGTAGCAGGTAATTGATAAACCGTCTTCCGGCCTCATCTGCAAAGGCCCCGTCACTGTCGAGCAGCACAAAGCAGCACCCCTGCTCCAGACTGCGCTTGTTGAGCGGGCGGTCATCCTGCGCCTCTTCGCCCCGCAGCAGGGGAATAAAGCTCATGCTGATATGCTCCGGAGCCCAGGTGAAAATGGTGATCTCATCCAGTCCGGGCCGCGCCTGGTGCCAGTGTTGATTGCGCCGCAGAACCATAAAGTTGTCGCTGTGTTCCTGCAGGTGGAAAGCGCCGGTACAGCGGATGTGTCCGTGCTGGTAATCGAACAGCATCGTCGGCTGAGTGGCGAGCAGGCAGTCGAGACGTCTGACCGGATGATGCGTTTCAATCACCAGATGCCAGGGGGCGTCAGCGGTGATGGTTTTGATTGGGCTGAAAAGCGGGGCGAATTGCGGGCTCTGGCTGGCGGCGAGCAGGCAGCGCTGAACGGTGCTGGCATCCAGTTCGCTGCCATCGGCAAAGCGGGCGGTGGATTTCAGCCAGAACTCCCAGCGGGTAAAGTCCTCGTTGTGGGTCCAGTAGTGGGCGATATCGGGGACGACCCTGCCCTGCACGGCGTCATAGCGCGTCAGACCGCTCAGGCACTGGCGCAGGAGATGACGTTCGGTCCGCCGCAGGGGAACGAGCGGATTAAGCGGATCCAGATTGCGATAGTAGGGGATGCGCACCCGTGTTTCACTGCTTTTATCCTGTACCCCAAAGCGCCACAGGCTCAGGCGATCCAGCAGATACTTGTCGTTGCCGATAAACCGCAGCACGTTGCCGTAATCCTGCTTCTCCAGCAGCTTATTGACGTTCTGGCTGAACAGCTTTTCCGGCGAGGTTAACAGATGGAGTCGTGAGCGCTTGCCGCGTCCGCGCTGCGGCTGCCAGTCGAGCCATTTTTCCTGGTGCATCTTTTTCAGCGCAATTCGGCAGTTACGCACCGAACAGCCGAAGATGGCGGCGATCTCGTGCATCTGTAATTCGTGCGTCTGACCTGCGCCGTAGCGGGCGTGTAGTCTGCGAAAATGCGCCTCGAAGATACTCATGTGATGGCCTCCCACCGAACGCGATTTCCTCTTTTATCCCTTTCTGATGGCTTCTGGCGTGATTGTCCTCATAAATTTTCCGGTTTTAAGCGAAAACCGGAAATAACTTTCGTCTTCGATTGCTGTTTTTTTAAGCATCTCGGGTTCGGATACTGAAGGTGTTCGGAGCAGAACCTGCTGTTGTGCGAATCCCTGTCATAAAGACGCGCTCAGGAGATCGAGATGAAAAGATTCAACCTTCTGCAAATGTTACAAAGCATCGGGCGATCGTTAATGATCCCCATTGCCATGCTGCCTGCCGCCGGTATTTTGCTGGCCTTCGGCGTCAGCTTTCAGGATCTCAATATTGTCGCCAGCCTGCCGTTTCTCGGCGCTGACTGGCTGGTTCACGTGCTGAAGCTGATGGCGGAAGCGGGCAGTGCGATTTTCGCTAACCTGCCGCTGCTGTTTGCGGTCGGCGTGGCGGTAGGGCTTAGTGACGATCAGGGGATTGCCGGGTTGTCGGCGATCGCCGGTTTTCTGATTATGAACGTCACCATCGGCCAGTTTCTTGGGATCACGCCCGAGTCGGTGGCGCAGGTGCGTGACTACACGATGGTGCTGGGCATCCCTTCGCTGCAGACCGGCGTGTTTGGCGGCATCATTATCGGGATTATCGCCGCCTGGCTGTATAAACGCTATTACCGCATCCAGCTTCCGTCATGGCTGGAGTTCTTTTCCGGCAAGCGATTTGTGCCGATAGTGACCTCCTTCGTCGCGCTGTTTGTCGGGCTGGTGATGGCAGTGGTCTGGCCGCCGGTTCAGCATTTGATTAATGGCCTGTCGAATACCATGACGGTGCAGGGGCCGGGCGTTTCCGCCTTCCTGTTCGGTTTTGTCGAGCGGCTGCTGATCCCGTTTGGTCTTAACCATGTCTGGTGGCCGACGTTCTGGCTGCAGTTTGGCGAGTACGTAAACAAGGCCGGGCAGGTGGTACATGGCGACCAGCTTATCTTCTTTGCCCAGTTGAAAGACCAGGTGCCGATTACCGCCGGAACCTTTATGGCCGGGTTGACGCCCATCAAAATGTTCTGTATTCCGGCGATTGCGCTGGCGATCTACCGCTGCGCCAGCCCGGAAAACAGAGCGCGGGTAAAGGGTATTATGCTCTCTGGTGCGATCACCTCCATCGTCTGCGGTATCACCGAGCCGATTGAGTTCTCCTTCCTGTTTGTTGCGCCCGTGCTGTATGGCATTCACGCCGTCCTGGCGGGACTGGTATTCCTGCTGATGGAGTGGTTCAGCGTGCACATCGGGCTCTCTTTCTCCGGCGGGCTTATCGACTATCTCTTCTTTGGCGTCCTGCCGCGCGCGCCTCACTGGTACATGCTGTTCCCGGTCGGGCTGGTGATGGGGGCGCTGTACTACGTCCTGTTTACCTTTGCCATTCGCCGCTGGAATTTGCTGACGCCGGGGTGTGAAGTCGAAGAAAGCGCAGTGACTCAGGAAAGCGAACAGAACGACCTGGTGAGCGGCATCATTCTGGCCTATGGCGGGCTGGAGAATATGACCAGTATCGAAGCCTGCATGTCGCGTCTGCGCATTGACGTGACGGATAAGACGCTGGTGGACAAAGCGCTGCTGAAACAGCTTGGCGCGGCGGGCGTCGTTGAGGTCGGGAACAACATTCAGAGCGTCTTTGGCATGAAATCCGATCGGCTGAAAGAGGCGATCCGCGCAGCTAACGCGTATACACAGGAGGCAAAATGAAACAGCTACACCACAGCGGCCTGCCGCTTTATCTCGATGACGATGGCGTGATGGCGCTGAAACCGCCGCTGAACTATCTCGGCTTTGGCCGTAAAAGCGCCGGGCAGATGGCGGTGGTTTTACCGGAGTTCACCGAAGCGCAGCGTGATGAACTGGCTTACGATGTCTATCGCGGGCTCAGCTTTGCGGAGGATCAGGAACGGCTTGCTGCTGACCAGTATCAGTACGACATCACCATCATCATGCCGGGAACAATTGGCAAGGAGCGCAAGAAAACCAGCGGTCACTATCACGGCTATAACGACACGCGGCGCAACACCCATCCGGAAGTGTATGAAGTGATTAAGGGCACGGCGGCATATATCCTGCAAAAGTCGCCGGATTTTGCCGTCGCGCCAAAAGATCTGCTGGTGGACGATCTTATCGTGGCGGTGGTGAAGGAGGGGCAGAGCATTATCGTGCCGCCGAATTACGGCCACTGCTCCATTAATATCGGCGACGGGCCGCTGGTGTTCAGCAACCTGGCCTATAAACCCTGCGCGGTTCACTACGACACGGTGCAGTTTTACCACGGTATGGCCTGCTACATCGTGGAAGAGAACGGGCAGCTCTGCGTGCGCAAGAATCACTACTACCCGCGTATTCCGCGCATCAAATTCGCCACCGTCAAAGAGAACCCGCATCTTGGCATCACCTTCGATACGCCGCTTTACCTGCGCTACCGCGCCGCACCGGAACGTTTTCATTTTCTGGGGCATGTCGATAACTATGTCCGGGAAATCACGGGGATGCTCCAGTATGAGGATGATTTATTCCCGCTCTTTCAGGAGGACGCATGATGGAAACGCAATCTGTTGCAGGCGTTGCCTGTAGCGACCTGAATCAGGCGATGTCGCGGATTGATGGCGCTGCGCTGGCGCGTCTGGAGCAGGCCATCGCTGAAGCGAACGCGATATTTGTTTTTGGTGCAGGGCGTTCGCTGTTGATGCTGAAAGCTTTTGCGATGCGCCTGATGCATATCGGCCTGAAGGTGCATGTGGTCGGCGATGTGGTGACGCCTGCGCTGCAAGAAGGCGACCTGCTGCTGCTGGCCAGCGCATCGGGTGAAACGGCTTCGCTGGTGAATGTGGCTACAAAAGCGAAGAAGCTGGGCGGCACAGTGGCCCTGCTGACCATTTTCCCCGAGTCCACGCTGGGGAAACTGGCGGAGGTGGTGGTCAGGATCCCGGCCTATACAGACAAACTCCCGGATGGGCCCGATAACGTGAAAGGCATTCTGCCCGGCGGCAGCCTATTTGAAGAGGCCGTCATGGTGCTGGGCGACGCCATGATAGTGAATCTGGCGCAGTCGACGGGATATCGTTTAACCAAAGGTTTTGCGCTACACGCCAACCTCGAATAGTCATTCGACACAAGGAAACCAACATGAAATTACAGCTTGCCCTGGACGAGTTAACCCTGCCTGAAGCGCTAGCATTTATCGATAAGGTGGTTGACGACGTTGATATTATTGAAGTGGGCACGCCTTTTCTTATTCGGGAAGGCGTGAATGCAATTAAAGCCATTAAAGAGAAATATCCGCATAAGGAAGTACTGGCGGATGCGAAAATTATGGATGGCGGCCATTTTGAGTCGCAGCTGCTTTTCGACGCTGGGGCAGACTATGTCACGGTGTTAGGTGTGACCGACGTGCTGACGATCCAGTCCTGCATCCTCGCGGCAAAAGAGGCCGGAAAGCAGGTGATGGTGGATATGATCTGCGTCGACGATCTCCCAGCGCGGGTCCGAATGCTGGAGGAGGCGGGGGCAGATATGCTGGCGGTACACACAGGCACCGACCAGCAGGCAGCAGGGCGCAAACCGATTGATGATTTGATAACGATGTTGAAGGCGCGCCGGAAAGCGCGGATTGCCGTGGCAGGCGGTATAAGCAGTCAGACTGTGAAGGACTACGCACTGTTAGGCCCGGATGTGGTGATTGTGGGATCTGCGATCACGCATTCGGCGGATCCGGCGGATGAAGCGAGGAAGATTTCACAGGTGTTGTTGCAGCAGCACTGAGATGAAGGCGCAGGTGACTCTGCGCCTGATTTCACACTTTTAAAGTTATGAGCCGGAGGTTGTCGAAACTATTAAGCAGGTTCTTCCAGATCGAACCTAACAACGTAAGCACAAGGGGACATTTCACTCTTAGTGTAAAGATCTTGAGCATGTTTTACATATAGATTGCATGGCTCTCCATCTTTCCCATACTGTACAAGATAAAAATAATAGTTTTTACGGTGGTTACTTAAATTAGAAACGGTGAGTTCATTTCCTGAGAGGAAAAAACGGAATGCTCCCTCTTTTCCATCTCGGCCAATTGATTTAACTTCGATGTATCGCTCATCACCTGGGGCATTAAAAGAAAGAAAGTCGTAACCATAAGTTGGACGATTACGGCGATCATCTATTTCCTCAGCTAGTTTTGAATAGCCGAGACCGATTAGGCGGTTTTTTTCCCAGTTTAATGCATATTCTTCGCTTTTTTTGCCTATTAAATCACGATTGTCCGTTATTTCTTCGAAATTGACTTCGGGATGGTTTCTTTTTTGTGGTTTTTTAACTATCACAGCAGGAGTACTGCTAAGATCCTTACGTATGAACTGGGCATAAAGGAAGGACATATATTTTGGATTGCTCCAGTTTCGGGTGATTTTATGCTCTAGTTTTTTCTTGAATAACAAATGTTGATATTTACTAATAAACTGTTGCTCTTTTATACCCATTTCCATAGCAATTTCTTTAAGATGATCTTTGCTGCAAATGTTTATAAAGTGTTCTGGAAAGTAAAGGCTCAATATTTTAGCCTTAAACATCTGGGATAGGGGGTTCTCGTCAATCGCTCTAAAATCTAATTCTTTCCCTGACTGTATTAGGTCTAGTAAAGCGTCTTTAACATTAGCGAAAACTTCTTTATTAGTACTATCATCATCGCCAAATTTCTGAGTAAAACGATAGCGGACGGTTGGATCTGATTTTGATTTTCCATAATAAATACCAAATTTGAGAGCCGTCGCACCTTGCATATTTGCCCATGTTCTGGTTTTTACTTCAACACAAGCACAAAATGAGGCCGTGCCTTTGCCGATGACATAGTCATCAAGCGTCATTTTTTTTAGGCGATTAAGGGGGTAAAGTTGCAGAAATTGGCCGCGTGCACTTAAGGCATTATCTTCTTTGGCTGTATCGTAATCTTTTTCAAAAAGACGAAGAATATCATTAAAATTTGTAGGGAGGGACATAATAGCTCTTCTTAAAATGGTTTTTAAAGGGACATTATGAAACTCCAGCATTATAATTTGCTTGGGACTTTTTTGAAATACTTGTTGACTATTATTGCCGCAATAAACATAGATGAGAGGTTTAGCATGATACTATTGGCAGGAAGGTGAAAAAGGTCATAGCCATAAAATACCTCTATTCACCTTGATGACTAAAAAACATACAATCGTGTGTGGGGTTTTGTTGCGGCAGGATGGAAAACATTAATATATCTGCGGGCCAAAGCCTAACGAGTGAATATACCAGTGAGTAGAATTAGCAAAATCATATGGAACTGGCACAGGGAGCTACCCTGCGCCGTTTGTTTAAACATCTTCAGGTTTCCCGCTCTCCAGACTGCGGTGCACCGCCTCGCAAATCCGGCTGACCGCCAGCCCGTCCTCTGCCGTCACCGGGTACGGCGAACGGTTCCTGACCGCGCGAACAAAGTCGTTTATCGGATCGATACCGAAACCGCTGGCGACACCGTTGCGGTAGTTGATGAAGTAGCTGTTGGGCGTGAGCGTCATGCCTGGCGTGGTGATTTCCAGCCCGCGATGCTGCGAGGTGCTGCGGATATACGTTGCCTCACAGAGAATATCAATGCGCCCGTCGTTGTCCTTCGGGAAGCCCTCCGGCAGCACCCACGAGTTTTCCACCACCCACGAACTGCCGTCGGCCATCGTCAGCAGGCTCTGCACGCTGTCGAAGGTGTCGAGGCCGCATTCAGCCATCAGCCGCTTCTGCCCGACGGCGTACACCGACACCACCTCCTGTCCGGAAAGATGGCGCACCAGGTCAAAGCAGTGCGAGCCGAGAAACCACACCGGGGAGCTTGCGCCCGCCCAGTTCAGCCACTCCGTCGGCACGCTGATTACGTCATCCATGCTGATATGGCCGCGCAGGATGCGCCCGGCTTCCGGCTTCTCCAGTTCAGCTTTGATGCGCATCACCGCCGGGTCCCAGCGCTTGTGGAAATCGACGCCGACCAGCAGGTCCCGCTGCTGCGCCATCTCCACGATAAGCTCGCACTCGCGTACCGAGGTGGCGAGCGGCTTTTCCGCCAGCACATGCTTGCCTTGGCGCAGGGCAGTGAGGATGGATTCGGTGTGGTACGGGTCAGGTGTCGCCACCGAAACCACGTCGATGGCTTCCTCCTGCAGCAGGGCATCCAGCCGGGTATAGCCGATTACGCCGTAGGCCATGGCAAGGTCGTCACAGCGTTCTGTGTCGGTGTCGCAGATGGCGACCAGCACCGTGTCCGGGTTGTGGCGGTACGCGTTCATATGATGTCTGCCGTAGATACCTGCGCCGACCACGGCGGCTCTGATTTTGTTCATCATTGAGTCCTCAGAATAAGCCCAGGGAAAACAACCAGCCGACTATTACCGCCAGCGGCCCGGTTAACTGACGCGAGAGCAGAAAGGCGGGGACACCTTTCGCGATGGTCTCCGGCTTTGCCTCCTGCATCGAAAGACCAACAGGCACGAAGTCGCAGCCGACCTGCACGTTAATGGCGAACAGCGCGGGCAGGGCGAAGGCCGGAGATATCGCCCCTGAGCCAATCTGTGTGCCTATCATCACGCCAATCACCTGCGAGATGGCCGCGCCCGGTCCGAGCACCGGGGAGAGGAACGGAATGCCACAGATGAGCGACAGCAGCACCAGCCCCCACAGCGAGTTCGCCAGCGGCGTCAGGGCGTGGGCAATCAGGCTGCCGAGTGCGGTCTCCTGCACCAGGGCTATCAGCAGCGAGACAAAGGCCATAAACGGGATGATGTTGCGCAGGGACACGTCCACCGCTTCACGGCTGGCGGCAAACAGCAGGGCGATAACGTGACCGACGGCGGTGCCGGTCTGCTCGACCATGCGCACCAGTTTTTCCGCGCCACGTGGAGGCGGTGGCGTGCTGATAACCTGTGGCGCAGCGACAGGCACGGATTCCGGTTCACCGTCCGGGGCTTCGGCGGTATCCACCAGAACCAGTTGCTCCATCGTCACGCCGGAGACGTAGTTATCCTCGTTAATAAACTGCGCCAGCGGTCCGGCCCGCCAGGTGGGGAGCACGTTGATGGTCGGGATGCCCTTCTGCGGGTACAGGCCGCAGCGCAGGGACCCGGCGCAGTTAATTACCACGCACAGGATGTCGTTATCCGGTGGGATATCAGCGAAGCCGTTGACGATTTCCGATTCGGTGAGTGCGCCGATTTCGATGGCGACGGGATGGATTTCGCGCCCGGTTAGCGACAGCACCTTTTTGCCGCTGCCAACGGGCAGCCACAACCCTTTACCGTAGCCACCGGGACCGGGAGGAATAAGCACCGTATTCATGGCCGCCCCTCCTCTATCACCAGATTGCCGTGCAGGTCATGGAGTTTCGGCACCGGGCCGGAGAGATGAACCGCGCCGACGTGACAGGGATTCAGATCGCCGTTGAACACCAGCGTCAGGTGGCCGAGTTCAAAAAGCGCCTGCTGTGCCCCCTTGCCGACGGCAGTCACCAGATAATCATGCCCTGCCAGCAACAGGCGGTCGCCAGGGAGTATCATCAGGCTCTCTTCCCGGAACGACGGCTCCAGCGACAGGGAGTAATCGAGGCAGTCTTTCGGCCCGTTGCTGTCGAAGGTGATGAGCATCTTGTCGGTCAGGCCGTCGGCGACAAACAGCCCGATAGCAGTAATACGTGCGCAGTAAATCATCATGGCGCATTCCCCCGTTTGCTGAGCCGCAGGAACAGGTACTCGGTGATAATCCCGCGTATCAGGCCAATCAGCATGGCGGCGGCGATATAGCGCAGCGCCAGCGAGGTGACGGGCAGGCCGAGCGCCTTAACCCCGGCGGCCACGCCGAGCCAGACGAACAGCTCCGACGGCACCACGTGGGGAAACAGGCTGGTGAGGGGATGGGCAGTGGTGCCGAGCGCATCCTCATAGCCGGGCTTGCTCTTTTCGGGCAGGAGTTTGCCTAAAGTGAGCGCACCGGGGCTGCTCATAAAAAACCAGCCGAGCACCGGCAGCACGCCGTAGGTGAGGATGCGCGAGCGGCCGAGCAGGGCGGCGATTTTCTCTATCCGTACGGTGCCGACCAGCTTCATCAGGAAGTTGATGGCCAGCAGCAGGCAGATGAGCATCGGGATAAGCCCGGTCATCATGTCGAGGAAGATTTTGCCTGCGGCCTGGAACAGGTGGATAAAGCCTTCAGCCAGGGAGACCAGAAACATGGCGGCCTCCTGTACTCAGTGCGATGGTGCATGGTTGTGGTTCGGTGTGCATAAACAACTCTCCTGTCAGGTGTCGTTGGTTAATGCGTCCTGCCACTCACAGCGCGGGTCGTTATGTCCCGGAGTTGTCGGTTGTTGTCACGGTTCATATCAAAAGCTTTTTTCTCGTTTCAACAGCGATAAATCATGTAATTCATGAATTTTGCTCTTTATTTACCCTTAATTCAAGTAATTCATTAATTTTCAATGTAAGTCTTGAAGATGGGTTTAGCTAAGAAAGGGATAATCTTGGTGTGTTTAATCGGGTGGATTGTAGCTGTGATCGGTAAAAGACTTAAGATTTCAAGGGTTAATGCAGGCCTGACACAGACGGAGTTGGGGGTACGAGCTGGTCTTGAGGAAGATTCTGCAAGTGCTCGCATAAGTTCTTATGAAAAAGAAGTTCATGCGCCGGACTTTAAGTTGGTCTGTAAATTTGCAGCAGTACTTGATGTGCCTGAGGCTTATTTTTACACAGTAGATGAAGACCTTTCTGAATTAATACTACAATATCATAGATATAAAAAGAGTAATCCTAACTCTACCATTATAATATCCTTTCAATGACTATGTTTTATTAAGGAGGGAGCGCTGAACTCCCTCCGATAATACTCTATTCTCGTAATATTCTATCATAATCAGAACGAACACCGCTAGAAATACTGGCTGGATCGAGTGTTCTTAAATACTCTTTAAATCGTTCTCTTCCCCTGGAGTATGTAGCTATACGATATCCTACAATATTTGTTCTATCGGAATAGAGTCTAATCATAGTCGCTATTTCTCTAGGGGAAAATGTTCTAATCATTTCAGTGTAATATGATAATGCACCATGCGATACACCATATCCATTCCCAATCGCACATGCCACTACAACCTGAACAAAATATTCCTGTACTGTTTCAGGTACTGCTCCGTGAGTTGCTAGCTCACAAAGCCTTTCAGCGAAGGGGGGTTCATTATAAAAGTTATTCATTCCATTATGAGCATTCCAAAGTCTTTCTATTGCTCGATAGAATATGATGTGCTGATCGGCTTCACTTAGGTATCTTATCTGACCGAGTTTTTCAAAAAATTGAGTAGATGCTGTGTGGCGTTGTTCATCTCCTTTAGCAGCATATTCAGCATGTTTGTTGATCAAGTCAGAGCGAATTGCCGCAGTGAACTGTTCACTGATAGCGGAGCATAAATCAATTGCATTTAATCTGGCTGGTTCTGATGTATTGGGATCGCAATATATGCCATGAACCATTCCAATAAGAATTTGCCTCTGTGCTGCATGTGTATCATTAATTCGCTGAATCCAAATAGCACATTGTTGCCCTGTAAAACGAGCACTTTTTATTGATGCTATGAAATCTGCAACATTTACTCCTCTTGGAGAAGAAGCATCAGCCAAGGCATATCTAACACATCGATTTAGGAATGTTGTGAATTCTCTATCATTAATATTTCCGATAGTTGGGTGAGCGGCAGAGAAATTATTCCTCATTTCTCTGCAATGATCTAAGAAGAAATAACCATCTTCATTTACTAAATTTAATTTTAATGCAAGTTCTAAAAGTTTACTATCTTGTAAGTCGATCAAGTGCTTCTCTTCAAAGTCGGATTGAAGCATCTGACTTACGATGGGCAAACCAAAATTCCTTACCTTTTGTCTGATTTGTAAAATTGCGGCATTCCATATGTAATTCATTGCGCCATCAAATAAGCCAGCGCTTACTGCAACACACATACGGGCGACGAGTTCACCTCGAAGATCCGAAGGAATTAGTCTTAGTTCCCTTGGTAAATCCTGCCAAGCAAAGCTTATTTCTTCATCACTAGCTAATACATTTCTTGGGATTCCCAGTGCAGCGGTAAGTTCGGCAATTGCAGGTAGAATTGTTGTTGGAACACTGGGAAGTTCAGGAAGTGAAGGAACCGAAGGAGTTGTAGCCATAGACACGATCTCTTATCCTCAACGATGGGTATGATGTATCCATCATAGCGAAAATTACTGATATAACCATGTTGAATTTGTTGTTTTTTTTCAAAAAAAGCTTTGTTATTTACTTATCTCAAATATTTCTCAAAATAATGCTTGCTGCGCCACTTTAGTGCAAAAAATCTCTCCGGCAAGCTGTATTCTCACCATTTCCTAAACTTTTTACACACCTAGTACCAGATATAGTGCTGGTGTCATTACCTAAGATAAATCTTCCACCCATAGAGTAGGGTTTTGTATTGCTCTGCCGTCTTATGTGGATTTGTCGAGGTACTTGTTGCAACCAATTGAAAATCTGCCTCCTTTTTTTGATCCTTTCAGGGCAGGCCCGTTCCCCTTATCCCCCCATTCCTTTCAGCCTTTGCAGTCCCTTTTCGCCATTTTCATTTCTTCTTTTTTTGAGGTGGTACAGGTGGGACAAGTGGTACAACCGCGCCAGCCATGGCTTTGCGCTGTACCATCTGAAAAATGTCAGCCTGAAAAGTGGGACAGACTCAGCAACGGCTGTCCCACCCTGTACCACTTTTTTTAAACTAGATTCTCTAAGGTGGGACGCTGTAACCCGCACCAGCCCTGCGTGTACCACTTGTCCCACCCTGTACCACCTTTTTTTGAAACACGCGAGACCGCACTCAGATACTGAGGATGCGGGAGGTGAGCCGATAGACCCTGGTTTTGCCGATCTCCGGCAGGCGAACCTGCGACTGGTATTTCCCGTCGCTGCCGGGCAGAAGGCATTCCGCTTCCAGACATAATCTGGCTGCTCTGGCGGGACTGAATCCCCGGCACATTTCCCGCCAGCCCTCCGGCAGGATGAAGAACAGTGTGTGCTCTTCACCCGTCAGAGGATCTTTTTCCACCCGGCGAAAGCCCACCATATTCAGCGGGCGGTCCGGGCCATCCCACGAGGCAAAGCGGCTGTACTGGTGCGCGGTGATAAACCGTTTGATCTGCGCCAGCACGCCTTCATCCTCCTGGTTGGCAATATGGCCGCGCTCGTTCAGCCAGGCGTGCAGGCAGATCTGCACCGCCTCATATGCCGTGCCTTCCTGCCAGCCCGTGATACCCTGCAGCGTCGCCATCTCTCCGGCCACCGCCAGCAGGGCAAATCGGGCCACGATGCGCTGCACCTGGTTTCCGGCATTCTCCGGCGTCAGGGCGGTCTGGTAGCGGCGAAGTAACTCTCTTGCTAGGGTGGTGCTGGCGTCCAGGTTGCTGGTAAGGAAGGCCAGCCAGGCACGAAAAGCGGTGCCATGGAAACGGGCCACCCGGTCGCAGAGGGCATCGGCGAACTGCTGGCCGCTGGCAAACCCGTGCAACTGTTCAAACGCACCATGCTGTCCGGTGTCGCTGGGGATTTGTACCATGCGCACGTCCATCCCGGCGTAGAGGCGCTCCCCGGCGCGTTCGGTATGTTCCGCCAGCGACAGCTCCCCGGTGGAGAACAGCAGCAGCGTCCAGTGCCTGCGGTTACGTACCTCGCCGTCGGTGCGGGCGCGCCCCTTGCCCTGACCGTTCGCCAGCATATAGGCAATCATCCCGGCCTCACGCGGGTCCACTTCGCGCAGTTCATCGAGCGGCAGCAGGGCATCGTTGTGGCGGCTGGCAATTCCTTCCAGCGCATTCCCGGTGGCCCGCCAGGAGTGCCAGTAGTCCGTGCCGCCACAGACGGAGGCGGCCACCTTCATCACCGTGGTTTTGCCGTCGGTGGACTCACCGCGCAGGTGAAAACCGCCACCGCCCGTTCCGGTCAGGCGCAGCAACGGGGCGGCCAGCGCACAGCAGACGGCAAAGACCAGCCGTGAATTGCCTGCACAGAGTGCGGCGACCTGCTCCTGCCACTCTGCCAGCGTCCCTGCCTGCGCAAAGCCACCAGTCAGGTAGTGGCTGCCCTGAAGGATAACGCTGTCGCCATCCGGACCGATAACCTCATCCGGGAGCACGTAAACCCCGTTGTGCCAGCCGGTTTTCTCCACGCAGGTGACCCGGCGTCCGGGGAGTGACCGTGAGATGTATTCGCACAGCAGGCTGCGCAGGGCGGGGCGGGTGGAGATATAGGTCAGGCCGTTTTCCAGCAGGATGCGCCGCAGCTCCTCGCCGTTGCCGCTGAGCATTGCCATTGGCATGGCCCAGCGCCGTAACTGCCCGGTGGTGGTGTGCCATTCCAGCAGGCGGCCATAGCTGCCGTCATGGCTGTCGCAGGTGATAGCGGTAACGCGCAGAGGGGAGCAGATGCGCTGGGGCTGGATGTCGCTTTCGCCGTCGCGTCGCTCGGTCAGCTTGTCAAACCACAGTGCCTCTTCATCGAGACGAAAGTGATCCGGCAGGATGTCGGAAGGCCTTTCCTGTCGCAGGCGTTCAAGCTGTCCGGTCCAGTTCTCCAGTACCTCACCGTCAGGGGTCATCAGCCGGGCCATCTGCACACCCGCGTGCGCCAGTTTTACGGCGATTTTCAGCAGATCTTCTTCGCGGATATCGCCGGTGCGGAATACGCGGGCGTAGAGTGTGTCGGGCCTGATAATGGTCAGGTTGTCCAGATCGGCCAGTTCATCCGGGCCGAGTACCACTGGAGGTACATCATCTTCTTGGTCGGGATCTTTTCGCCACTCGCGTGAGGTCTCCCATGCCAGGCTTCCGGCAAGGATTACCACCTCGAGCGTGCGGTCCGGAGACTGCTTACAGAGAAAGGGGGCGCGTTTCATGATGAGGTATCGGTCGGCTCATCCCTGAGCGTGGATTAGCGGATGGCGGTGCGGCGCTGCTGCCACTGACGGATTTCAGCAGCATCGAAAACCACCAGTCGGGAAGAGAGGTGGACGGGGCGGGGAAAGTCGGTGTTTTTAATCAGGCGGTAAACCGACGATTCACTCATCGCCAGAAACTGGACCACCTGCCGCATACGCACATTGCCGCTTTCGGGAAAAGCATCGTTGCTGTCAGCACGGGTTTTCATGATTGCACCTCACGGGAACAGAGTGTCGAGGCGGTTATAGCGCGGAAGGGTGGGGAGAGGTATAGGTCCGGATGAAAAAGTGAAGTCCGGATAGAAAGTAATGAGTCCGGAAAGAGTTTCTTTGCAATCAAAACCGATGGCGTTAGATTAATTTATTGAAAATAAATGGTTTTTATTCAGTTGAGTCCCGTCGAGATAAGATTTGCTATGGTTAACGAATGGCAACGCACGACCACAAACGCTTCACAAAAGATGTCGCTATCTCACCGTCAGCTCTGAGCGCAGGCTGTGTGAAAACGTTAGCGATCGTAGAAAGGGTGTAGAACAGAGTCGAAAAATGCACTCCTACGTAAAATTTGACGTAGGTTGACCAGTCGATCGACTCCAGATTTTGCATAACCTCACGCACTTCGGTTTTTAGGTAGGGTTTTCACACAGTCTGAGCGATTAACCGACGGACTAAGCGTGTCGGTACTTGTAGATCGGTTATCCGCAATCCCCGGGGTAGCTGTTACTTCCGGTTTTTGCGGTTTTCAGATCTGCGGCGCAGAATAAAGAACTTAATTCGATAATAGCAATATAATTTAACTGCAATTGGCTTCATAAACATATTTGATAACAAAAACAAACATTCTATTTCATATATAAATCATGTGGATGTAGGGAGAGCGAGTCGGTAGTGGATTTGCGGTATCAGGAGTAAACTACTCAGGTTCTACCTTAGCGTTGAAGTATTTAACTATGCGTCAGCGCCCCGAACTTTCTGCATTAAAAATCAAAGGACTGAATATGGTCACTACAGTAGTAGCTGCCTTTAACGAATTTATGAAAGATACTGTGAATCTCAGAAAGGCAGATACCGATGACGCGCGTGCAAGTCGCGACTGGCTTATCGGTAAGATTAATGATTTTGAGAAGGACAATGCATTTCCTGTGAGTTATCCCGCGATCCATATTGCCTTTGGATCGTTTGCCAGAAGAACTAAAATCCGTCCTCTGGATGATATCGATCTGATGTTTGGCTTATCTGCGCAGGGGGCCACCTATAACATTCTGAGTGACCGAATCACACTGACCTCTTCCGGAGAGGGATCGCGGCTGCACGGGTATCGACACTCGGGAGCTGATACTATCTGCTCCGTCAGAATTCTGAATGCCTTTAAAAGCCACCTGCAGGATATTGCCCAGTATGCCCAAGCTGATATCAGGCGTAACCAGGAAGCCGTCACACTGAAGCTGATCAGCAAGGACTGGAATTTTGACATCGTGCCCTGCTTCATGACCAGCGAAGACGTTTTTGGACGGACTAACTACCTGATCCCCGACGGCAATGGACACTGGAAGTTTACCGATCCCCGCAAAGACAGGGACAGAGTAACAACTATCAATGTGCAGAATGACGGCAATGTGCTCAATGTCATCAGAGCTGTCAAGTACTGGCAGCGGCGACCAACGATGCCCTCCATGAGCTCCTACCTGCTGGAGACGCTGATTCTGGACTATTACGCCAGCAGGACATCCTGTTCATCGTTTGTCGATATAGAGCTAGAGGCGCTTTTCCGCCATCTTGGTCTATTCGTGCAGTTCTCCGTCAACGATCCCAAAGGTATACAGGGAGATATCAACTCTCTTTCAGCCGAGGCACGCCAGGCGATTTCGGACAGATGTTATCTCGATGCGCAGAAGGCTTCGGAGGCGAGATGGTTTGAAAAGGGTAAAGAGTATGAAAAATCCATCAACAAATGGCGCGACGTGTTCGGGCCCTTCTTTCCGATTTACGGGTAAAGCATGAATACCATTTATACAAGCCAATCGACCAGGGAAAACCTAGATTTGCTTTATGCGCAGGCCTGCATTTACGACAATGTGAAAAACTGGAATAAGTTAAATTTCACCTTCAGTATTATCATACCACTCCTACTTTCGGTCTTGACGGTTTACAACCGAAGCCTGAAATTTGTCGATATAGAGCTGCTATCTTCCCTGTTGGGACTGTACGGGTTGCTCGTGCTCACTTTGAACATTGCCGTCAGTAGTCACATTGCGTCACTACGCAGAAAGGCCGCGTCGGTTCAGGAGATGTACGACTGTCGGGTGCTTGGCATACGGCGTAATGAACTGAAAGTGGAGGAGATCCCCCGGGACGAGATCTGCAGGGCAGCTGAACGTTTCAAAAATAATCAGGCAAAAGCAAATAAGCGATTTGGCGATGAGGGATGGTACGTCAGTAAGGTGTATGACGCGCCGCATAGTGTGATGGCACTCCTGTGTCACGGGAAAAATCTCGGCTGGGACAGGTCGCTTAGGGAAGTAATGCATGTGTTTTATCTGTCAGCTTTCATTATCGCTCCAGTGGCCATGATTATTTACGGCATAGTAATGAAATCAGGAATGAATGAAATCCTTTTCTATATAGTGTTTACGATGCCGGTTATCCGCTATTTTTTGCTTCAGTTTCTGGATAACCGCAGCAGCATGAAGAGAAGTGAAAAACTGAAAAAGTATGTTGAGAAGGAAATATCCAGTATCAGAGTGTCTGGCCGCATTGAAGAGGAGAAGCTTGGATATACACTCAGGAATATTCAGGATGAAATTTTTTCCTATCGAGTTTCATGTCCACCCGTTCCGAACTGTATCCAGAGGCTGATGAAGGGCAAAAATGAGCGGATTTATGACGATTATTTCGAGTCAAATCTGAAAATGATGCACCTGTCAGACTGATCGCAATCCCTCCGCTCCGGTGTAACATCACTTAAACCGGAGCTAATCAATATATACAATCAAAGGTGCGAAAAACCACTAAACACTGCCGATTCACACACAATTAACACTTAATCTTCTGAACCGGTAGCAATTTTCCGAGTTTACCTTTTTTGGATCTTCGCAGACAAAGAATGGAAGATCCGGACGCCGCATTACAACAGATGTACCGCAAAGTTATGCCTGGCCGGACCTTCGACTTGCTGCAGGTTATTGCAACCAACGCCGTATTGGTGTGGACTGAGCCCACCACGGTAGACAAATTCTGTCCTTACGACGAGGCCTGTTCAAAGGCTATCGGACTGATACACAAGCTCTCCATCGTTTAAAAAATTTCCGCTTTTGGCACGAAGCGGACCGCCTAAAGCGCAGCAAGGTCTGCTTTGATCGAAGACCTGAATTGTATTCCGCATAATCGTGCCATTCACATTTAGAGATTATATGCATTCAAATCTAATTATATTTGTTCTGTAGCAACGAGCATATGTTCCATATTCATGATTGTGTCTATGAATTAAGGCTTCAAGCTCGTCGCTAATAAAGAAATTAATTTAAAATAAATGGAATGTCCTTTCGAAGCTTATGCGAAAGCTCATGTTCGGGATAATACGCCACAGCCAACTTCCAGACGCGACTTGCTTCATCATAATTTCTCGAATTCCAGTAAAGACCTCCAAGGTTGAATAATGCCAATTCATTTTTATTATTTATTGATAAGCATTTTTCATAAGAGTCGATTGCCTCTTGAATATATCCTTGAAATTCGTAGGCAACAGCGACCTGGAACCAGCTAAAATCATCAGGTTGGATTTTTTCAGCTTGCTCAACCAAAATAGGCAAGCTTTCCTGGAAGCGACCAAGATGATTCAGAGCTACTCCAAGACAATATCCATATTCGCCACCCGCAATTTCATATGCTTTACGGAAATGCATCTCTGCATCTTCCCACTCGTCTTCATCTTGTGCCCAATGACCTATACGATCCCACAAGAAAGCACTATCTTCATTACTAACATTATTTATTCGTAATTCAAACTCCTTCTTAAAATCATGGTACGAATATTTAGTTAAATTATCATTAACTCTTAAGTAATTTTTCGCCAATAGAATCTCTCTAGATGCATCAGGGTGATTAGGGTAGAATTCTAAAAAACGAGCCCAAAAAGGCAAGCTAAGCTTAGCAGACGCAGTCGAAGTTCGACAGAACGATGCAACTAGCATTAAGCACCATTTCCATAAGTCCTCTTTATTATCATTCCGAGTTAATAGATTATTTATCTCTCTATATGCCGAACGATAATCCCCTATATTGAAAAGAGTGTTTATTCTCCATTTATCAACATAAATTATTTTATGTTGATAATTTCCCGGGAAAAGCACTCTATCTAAATATTCTAATGACAATTCATAATTACCCCTACGATTATGAATTACTCCCAAAGCCAAATTAGCTTCACTTAAGTTTGGTTCTAACTCAAGAGCCTTCTTATAGCATTCATATGCTTCATTTTCATTCCCTAGCCTTGAGTAACTACTACCCATATTTTTGTAGCATTGCGCAGCTAATTTATCTGCTTCGATTATATGCTCAAGAGCAGTTTTATACTCTTGAATAGCTTCTTTGTCCCTGTCAAGTGCCGTAAATCCATTACCTATTGAATAATATAAACTTCCCTTTGTTATATTACCCTCTTCCAATCTATCTCTAAGATATTGTATCCCATTTAAAACCCTTGCTTCATTGCCATTAACTCTATCCATAGCTTTATTAATTTCCGACATATATGGAATGATCATCGCCGGATGGTCAGGGCCGAAAATAGCCAAAAACTCATAAAAATTAGCACTTATTACATCATCATGGTTATTTTCATACAATGAATTAAGCAATTCATAAGCTAATTTTTTATCCTCTGGTATATGTATCTTCGGTATGGCTTTATTAATAACATTGCTAACATTTGAAATATGATTTGTTATCAACTCGATTCTAGCATTACGGTCATTCATGGCATTAAATCTAGCCAACTCTGCAATTTCATGCAAACGAGAGTCAGAAATATTCTCAATGAATCTTACTGTGAGTGTTTCTTGCTCTATCCATTGTTTTTCAGACTGTTCATAGCTTCGAATTACGCTTTCAGCGAATGTTATTTTTAGACTATTACTTGGTGCATGGAAACACACATAAAAAGAATAAGGGTGCATTAATAAATAATTCAGGTTGGCTCTATTAACAGATATACTGACCGAACCATCATTATTCAATTCTTGCTCAGTACCTTTTAGTTGAACAAACAATCTAATATTAGTTGCTTGACCATTTGTTGTGATTTCGAGTTGATAGTCTACGCCGTAATCATTTATATCCTGACTTTGAATGAAGAAATCATTTGAATCTCTAAGAAAATTTTCAAAAGCGGATATCGCAAGTCTTTCAATCCTGTGGTTTCTATCTCTTTTGGGGAAATCATTTAAATGATGCATTTTGTGTCCCTGTATACTGTTTGCTGAGATATCATCCCCCTATTAAACTCGATTTAAGTATTTTGGCAACTATTTGAAGCAACTGTAACTTAGAGTGCGTAAACTTAAGAATCTCCGATGGAGATGGTCGCGGGCGACAACTTTTGACAACTCACTCCCATCACCAAATGACTGGCATGCTCCGCGTTGATAGGTGTAGTTATGTCAACTTTGTCCGCTTCTGGCACGAAGCCGACTATACGCCCAAGGTTTCAGAGCTTAATCGGTTCGCTGTATGGCGGTACAGGCAGTAACTACCTACGTTCCCTTTTCCCGCCCCATCTTTAACACCTCATAAAAGGTCCCTCGCCCAAGCCCGTCTGACGGCAATTCCCGCTCCTGCAGCAGTGTTTTCAGCTTACGAAGTATCCGATCCGAAGCCGGTTTATCAGACGTGCCATACCGTCCGTCAGTCTCCTCAACCAGGAGCTGAACCAGTAGCCAGCAGAGTCGGCCAGTATTCTCCCGTGCCTTGTCGCGTTTATGCATCCCACGCTGGGAAGGTTGTGCTGAAGCAGTGAGATCCGGTAGAGCGTCGTCACCGAGCGTCTTCAGCCACTTGCGGCCACGGCTGTTACACGACAGTTTCATCACCGCCTTCAGGCTGCGGGCCTTAATTTCTGGCGGCGTAAGTTCGTCATCAATAAGTCGCCATGCCAGGGCGAACATCTCATCGGCATAGAACATGCGTTTATTAGCCGGGGCGCTGACCATGCCTGTAGCTTTGATGGTGCGGCTGATGGCGTCGTGCAGGATACGGTAATTTTCCTGATGTTCTTCCGGCAGGGCGTTTGCCGGTTGGGAAGCATCGAGGCCGAGAAGCAGAAGGGCGAGATGCCGCGCTTCCAGCAGCGGCATATCACATTCCCGTTCAAACAGATTCTGACGAATGGGACTGGTCACATTATTCTCCTTCCACGATCCGCAGCGGTTCTTCTGCACCGAGCAGCGCCTGCCGTCTGGCGGCATCAACGTAGTTTCCCCACCACTGCATGAGCGGCCGCCTTTGTTCCAGGTAGTCGCTGCGGTTATAGGCCGCTTCGATCTCGTCTTCTTTCTGGTGCGCCAGCGCAGACTCCAGGACTTCACGGGGGAAATGACCTGCTCCCGCCGTTCTGGCAATGCTGCGCATACCATGGGCAACCAGCTCACCGCCGAACCCCATACGGATAAGCGCGGCGTTAGCGGTCTGCTGATGCATATGCTCCAGCGGTTTGCGGATGCTGGGGAAGACCCACGGGCGATGGCGGCTGACTGGCTCCATGATCTGAAGAACGCGCAGCGCCTGTTTGCTGAGCGGCACCGTATGCGAACGGTTCATCTTCATAAAGGTGTCAGGGATACGCCATTCCGCTTTTTTCATATCGATATCGCACCAGCGGGCGCTGACGGCTTCGCCGGGGCGAACCCAGGTCAGTAGCTCCCATTCGATAAGGCAGCGTGTTTCCTTGCGGATAGAGGCGTTCTGTAGCGCCAGCATTAGCCTGCCCAGTTCGCTGGGGGGAAGGGCGGGCATGTTCTGCTTTTTCGGTTTCTTGAAGCGGGCGACCAGGTTGTCTGCTGGGTTAAACTCGATAAGCTCTTCGGAGATGGCGAAGCGGAAGATTTCATTGAGCCGTGAGATAACACGCCGCAGTGTTTCGAGAATGCCTTGTTCTTCCAGTGGTGTGAGGTGCTCCTTGAGCATCTTAGGACGGATCTCGGTGACGGGCGTACTGCCCAGAGAAGGGAAGACATGCATCTCCAGCGAGCGCCAGACATCTTTGGCGTGATCTTCGCTAAGATCGCTGGTCCGTTTTTTCTCTTTGAGCCACTGTTCCGCAACTTTTTCCAGCGTGCATTCATTCTGGATGCGTTTTTCTTCAGCTATCCCTGCTAAGTGTTGACGGGGATCGATGCCCTGCCAGAGCAGTCGTCTGTATTTCGTGCGAGTTTCGCGAGCCATGGCCAGTGTAACGACCGGGTAAGGGCCAAGGCTGGTTTTGGTGCGCTTTTGGTGACGGGATGATAATACTCGAAATGCCAAGCCTTCCTCCCTGAAGTCTTAACCAGCAAGTACAGGCCTTCACCGTCCCGCAGCTCATAATCCGTGCTACGGGGCTTCGCGCCAGCGATCTCCACATTTGTTAAGGGTTTCAGTTGCTTAGGCATGTTTTAGCACCACGCTTTTTTAGCCCCACGATACCGTGGTGCTAAACATGGTGCCAAAAGGTTAAGATTCATACAGAGATCATGACCACACATGCAACAAAAAAGCCTGCAACTCGTTGAAGTTACAGGCTTTTTTAAGGTTCATGATGCATCATGAATGAATGTTTGGTGGAGCTGGGGGGATTTGAACCCCCGTCCGAAATTACTACATCCTCAGTACTACATGCTTAGTCAGTCTTTACATTCGCACGCCAGCTGCGGACAGACACGCCACTAACGAACTAGCCTGATTAGTTTTAGCACTTCAGCCCCAGGCAGGACATCCATGCGATCTCTTTTGGGTTTGACCTCTCTTTATCCCCGTCTTAAGAGCGGAAGCTAGGGAGAGAGGGCTCTTAGCAGGTTATTAAGCTGCTAAAGCGTAGTTTTCGTCGTTTGCGACTATTTTTTTGCGGCTTTTTACGAGGCAAACCGCCCCTCGGCATGCACCTTGGGTTTCGCAAATCCCGTCGAATCCAGAATCAGCCCCAATAGCGTTACATCAAGTATAACAGAGTTACGTTATTCGTTACCAGTGAAAAACGTGCCTCAACAAGCCGTTAGCTGTGCGTTTATTACCCATACAGCCGTACCGGGCATCATTCTGTGACGCCTTGTGCGTTCGTAACAGCTTAATGTTGATTCAATGACCAACAAAATACGGCTTAACGTCCAGCGTGTTTCATAATACGAGCTTTGTCGACCTGCCATTCACGATCTTTAACGTCATCACGTTTATCGTGCTGTTTCTTACCTTTGGCGACACCGATTTTGACTTTGCACCAGGCGTTCTTCCAGTACAGAGAAAGCGCTACGACGGTGTAACCTTCGCGGTTAATGCGACCGTAGAGGTTATCCAGCTCGCGCTTATTCAGTAACAGCTTACGCGTACGGGTTGGGTCGCATACGTAGTGGGTGGAGGCCACCGCCATCGGCGTGAAGTTAGCGCCAAACAGATAGGCTTCGCCATCTTTTAGAATGACGTAGCTATCGCCAATGTTGGCTTTACCGGCACGCAAGGATTTGACTTCCCAGCCCTGGAGAGCGAGACCCGCTTCAAACTCTTCTTCAATAAAGTATTCGTGGCGGGCGCGCTTGTTCTGCGCAATGGTGGCTGATCCAGGTTTGTGTGCTTTTTTCTTTGTCATATTATCCTGAAATTATCGCTTATCTGATAAAGATAGCCTCAAGCTCCCGCGAGGCGTAATAGGTTATCTTAGCATGATATAGACAGTGTCCGTTTTTTTTAACAGTAGATAAATGATACTATTTACGTCGTGTTCGATCATGGAAATTGCTATGCCTCAGATTAGCCGTACTGCACTGGTTCCGTACAGCGCAGAGCAAATGTATCAACTGGTGAATGATGTGAATGCCTACCCGGATTTTATTCCCGGTTGTACTGGCAGCCGTGTTCTGGAGTCGGGGCCGACGCAAATGACGGCGGCGGTCGATGTCTCTAAGGCGGGTATCAGCAAAACCTTTACCACGCGCAATACGTTAACCGATAACCAGAGCATCCTTATGCATCTGGTCGATGGCCCGTTCAAAAAATTGATCGGCGGTTGGAAATTTACGCCGTTGAGTCAGGATGCCTGCAAGATTGAGTTTCAGCTCGACTTTGAATTTACCAATAAGCTCATTGAGCTGGCATTTGGTCGCATCTTTAAAGAATTGGCGCTGAACATGGTGCAAGCATTCACTATGCGTGCCAGAGAGGTTTACAGTGCCGGGTAACATTGCCGTTGAAGTGGTTTATGCGCTGCCGCAAAAACAGTATTTGCAGCGGGTGACGCTCGAGGAAGGCGCGACGATTGAGCAGGCCATTCTGGCAAGCGGTCTGCTGGCGCTGCGTGATGATATCGACCTCGATAAAAATAAGGTCGGTATTTATAGCCGTCCGGCTAAGTTACAGGACGTTGTTCACGACGGCGATCGGGTTGAGATTTATCGCCCACTAATTGCTGACCCGAAAGAGCTGCGGCGTAAGCGCGCTGAGAAGTCGGCGCAAGAAAAAGAATAGTCCTTACCGCCAGCTGTTCAGATAATAAAAAAGCGCTCATTGAGCGCTTTTTTTGTCGCCGCTGATCTTACTTGGTCAGATTCGGCTTGTTATCAATGTTTGTCAGAATGCCGCTGCTGTTGAAGGTCAGGGTCAGCGTTTGCTGAGTGACTTTCTCATGCCCTGGCTGCTGGCGGAAAACGTAGAACCAGGTGCTGGTGCCGAACGGATCGGTCATCATTGGTGTGCCCAGAGTATAGGCAACCTGTTGTTGCGTCATGCCGGTATGGATTTTGGCAATATCGTTAGGTACCAGGTAGTTCCCCTGACTAATATCAGGACGGTAAACCACTCGCTCCAGAGTGGAACAGCCTGCAGTCATCATCAGAAGAACCGCTGCGGCGGCAGTCAGCGTTTTACAGCGCATAGTGATTTGATTCCTTTTCGTGCCCGAACAGTACGCGGCTCATAAGTATATGCCGATGATAATAGACCTGACGTGACTTGGAAACCTTTGCGATCGGGTCTTACGGCGTTTTATTGTGAACTGAGACTCCCGGAAACCCAAAAAGTTTATGCAGCCAGCAACTCTTTCGCATTCGCAAGGGTGTTTCGCGTGACTTCGCTGCCACCAAGAAGACGTGCCAGTTCTTGCAGACGAGCGCGTTTGTCGAGCGGCTGCATGTGCGTTTCGGTCATTTCACCATCGGTTTCTTTACTGACGTAGAAATGGTGGTGTCCGCAACCCGCTACCTGAGGCAGGTGGGTGACGCACATGACTTGCGTCGATTCGCCTAACTGACGCAGCAGTTTACCCACTACCGCAGCGGTAGGGCCGCTAATCCCGACATCGACTTCATCGAAAATAAGCGCCGGAGTTTCCATTTTACGTGCAGTAATCACCTGTATGGCTAAGGCAATACGTGACAGTTCACCACCAGAGGCGACTTTGGCGATGGCTTGCAGTGGCTGTCCTGGGTTTGTGGTGACGCGGAATTCAATGCGGTCTGCACCTTCTGCCGTCAGATGCTGCTCTTCAAAGCGGACGTCGATATCAAAAACACCGTGCGGCATAGAGAGCATATGCATACTGTCGGTAATGAGCTGTGCTAATTCGTTCGCGCTTGCCTGACGCTGGGCATGTAGCTGCTGGGCCGTTTCAAGCGCCATTTGATGGTAGCGCGCAACGGAGAGCTTCAACGTCTCAAGCGAATCCGTTTGGTCATCAAGCTGCTGCTGTTCGTCCAGCAACGACTGGTAATATTCCGGCAGTGCTTCCGGTGAGATCTGGTGCTTACGCGCCAGCGAGATTTGCTTAGACAGACGCTGCTCAAGTTCATACAGTCGGTTTGGGTCAAGGTCGAGACGATCGCAATAGTGGCGCAGTTCATCGCTGGCTTCACTTAACTGAATGGCCGCTTCTTCCAGCATATCGAGTACGCCGGAAAGCTTTCCATCCATACTGGCCAGCTCACCGGCAAGCTGGCGGGCGGTGTAAAGCTGACTCTGCAGGTTAACGTCATCGCCGTCGGCCAGAATCGCTAAGGCGTGCTGGCTGGTGGTGATTAACTGCCCGCTGTTGGCGAGGCGTTTGTATTCTTCATCAATTTGTTCGTATTCCCCCGGCAAAGGGTGAAACTCAATCAGTTCTTTAAGCTGATATTGCAGGAGTTCGGCACGGGCGATGCGTTCCTGACTCTGCTGCTGATGCATGGCGAGATCGCGGCAGCTTTGATTCCACAGGCGATAATGCTCTGCCATTTTCTGCGCAAGGTCACTTTCGCTGGCATAGGCATCAAGCAGGCTTTTTTGATGCTCAGGTTTCACCAGTTGCTGATGCGCGTGCTGCCCGTGGATTTGGATAAGCAATTGCCCCAGTTCGCGAAGCTGCGAGAGAGGGACAGCGGTGCCGTTGATAAAACCGCGGGAACGGCCGTCGCTGCTGATTACGCGGCGCAGCAGACACTCGCGGCCATCTTCTAGTTGGTTTTCTTCCAGCCAGCGCAATGCCGCGGGGGTGTCTTTTAATGCGAAGCGAGCACAGAGGTCTGCACGGCTGGCACCAGCACGCACCATGTCAGATTCGGCGCGGCCACCCAAGCACAGACCAAGCGCATCAATAGCAATAGATTTACCGGCACCGGTTTCCCCGGTGATTGCCGTCATGCCACTGTTGAAGTCGATCTCAAGTTCACGAACAATCGCAAAATTACTGATGGTCAGTTGTGCCAACATAGCCGCTTTCCTGTATGAAAATACATAACTGGTTTTTCATACAGTATAGACTGGTTTTTTATACAGTAAAGAGGCTAAGTTAAATTTAGAATAACTTTTTTGACCATCCGAGCTTAGTGCTTAATGTATTGAAATAGCTGTAGTCTTTAGGATGAATCAGGTTGAGATGGTATTCGCTGCGGCGAATTAAGACATCCTCGCCCTCCTGGATAGGCAGCGCAATCTGGCTGTCACAGCTGATTTCCAGATCGTTACGACGATGGGAGAAGCGCAGGCGAATGGTGCTGTTGCTGTTTATCACCAACGGACGCGCCGACAGCGTGTGCGGAAACATCGGCACCAGCGTAATGGCATCGAGTGATGGCGTGAGAATTGGGCCACCCGCCGAAAGTGAGTAGGCCGTTGAGCCGGTAGGTGTTGAGATAATCAGCCCGTCAGAGCGCTGCGAGAAGGCAAAGGTCTCATCGATATAGACTTCAAATTCAATCATGTGCGCAACTTTGCCTGGGTGTAGCACGACCTCATTAATGGCGGTGCTGATGCGTTTCTGGCAATTTTGCTGACAAACCTGCGCTTCCAGCAGGAAACGTTTTTCGGCGATGTAATTGCCCTCCAGAACGTCGGCAAGCTGCTGGTGAGCATTATCCGGGTCGAGGTCGGTCAGAAAGCCCAGGTTGCCACGGTTAATACCGATAACGCTCACGTCGTAACGGGCAAGCGTGCGGGCAGCCCCGAGCATATTGCCGTCCCCTCCGACAACAACGGCGAGGTCTGCTTTCTGGCCTATTTCCGCCAGCGTACCGGTTTTGACGTTATCAAGCTTTAGCTCCTGGGCTATCTGGCGCTCAACAATCACATCGTAGCCTTTGGTGCAAAGCCAGCGATAGAGCATTTCATGTGTCGTCAGGGCCGTCGGGTGCCGCGGGTGTCCTACAATACCGATACACTTGAAATGATTGTTCATTTTCTGAATGTCCTTGTGCCGAAGATTGGTGACAATGTGAGAGCTTCCCTTGAAACCTGGAATCTGATCCCCATAATAATCCAGGTTAGCGAGATGATTGTGAAAAAACGCGGAGAAATTCATGAGTAGTAAAGAACAGAAAACGCCTGAGGGGCAATCCCCGGAAGAAATTATCATGGATCAGCACGAAGAAGTTGAGGCGGTTGAACCAAACGCTTCTGCTGAGCAGGTGGATCCGCGCGACGAAAAAATTGCGAACCTTGAGTCGCAGTTAGCGGAAGCCGAAACCCGCGAACGCGAAAGCGTACTGCGCGTGAAGGCAGAAATGGAAAACCTGCGTCGTCGTACTGAGATTGACGTCGAGAAGGCCCACAAATTCGCGCTGGAGAAATTCGTCAACGAACTTCTGCCGGTGCTGGATAGCCTGGATCGCGCCCTGGAAGTTGCCAACAAAGACAATGAAGCAATGGCGGGGATGATTGAAGGTATCGAATTGACCCGTAAGTCTATGCTGGATGTAGTGGCGAAATTTGGCGTGCAGGTCGTTGCGGATACTAACGTTCCGATGGACCCGAACGTTCACCAGGCTATTGCAATGGTAGAGTCTGACGAAGTTGCTGCTGGCAACGTGCTGATGGTGATGCAAAAAGGCTATACCCTGAACGGTCGTACCATTCGCGCGGCGATGGTTTCCGTTGCAAAGGCGAAGGGCTAACCTTTGCCTTTAACCCTCTCCCCGCCAGGGGAGAGGGGATTGATTATTCCGCCACGCTTTCGCGAAGCGGCCTTATTGGGCTCACCTGAACCTGCTTAATCACATTATCCTGCACGTCGAGAATATCGATATCGTATTGCGCGATACGCACCCGCGTACCTGCCGCTGGGATCTCTTCTAACGCTTCCACAATCATACCGTTAACCGTCCGCGCTTCATCTTCCGGCAGATGCCAGTTAAAGGCTTTATTGAGTTCACGAATATTGGCGCCACCGTCGATAATGACCGAACCGTCGTTCTGCGGATTAACTTCTTCAGCAAGGGAAGGGGACATGGAGGTGGTAAAGTCGCCGACGATCTCTTCCAGAATATCTTCGACGGTAATCAGCCCCTGGATATCGCCGTACTCATCCACTACCAGGCCGACTTTTTTCTTATTGCGCTGAAACTTGACCAACTGGATGCTCAGCGGGGTGCCTTCAGGCACAAAGTAGATTTCATCCGCCGCGCGGAGCATCACTTCTTTAGTGAACTCCTTTTTCTCGGTCATCAGGCGGTAGGCTTCGCGCAAGCGCAGCATGCTGATGGCGTCATCCAGGGAATCGCGATACAGAACGATGCGGCCGTGTGGAGAGTGCGTCAATTGGCGGACGATGGATTTCCAGTCATCATTGATGTTGATGCCCACGATTTCGTTGCGCGGCACCATAATGTCGTCAACGCTCACCTTTTCTAAATCCAGAACCGAAAGCAGCATGTCCTGATTACGGCGCGAGATTTGCGTGCGCGATTCGTTCACGATAGTGCGCAGTTCATCTTTGCTAAGGGCGCTGCTAATCGTGATATCCGTTTTGATGCCCATCATACGCATCAGGATGCGGGTAATAATGTTAAGCAGCCACACCAGCGGCATCATGATAATTTGCAGCGGTGCCAGCAGGAAGCTGCTGGGATAGGCGACTTTCTCCGGGTAGAGCGCGGCAATGGTTTTCGGCAGAACTTCCGCAAAAACCAGCACCACGAAGGTCAGGACCCCGGTAGCAATCGCCACACCCACATCGCCATACAGGCGCATGCCGACAATCGTCCCCAGCGCAGAAGCCAGAATATTGACCAGGTTATTGCCGATAAGCACCAGGCTGATTAAGCGGTCAGGCTTTTTCAGCAGCTTCTCGACGCGACGAGCCCGGCGATCCCCTTGTTTTGCCAGATGCCGCAGACGGTAACGGTTAAGCGTCATCATGCCGGTTTCAGAACCGGAGAAATAGGCGGAGATGACCACCATGATGATCAATGTGACGATCAGCGTGGTAGTTGAAATATGTTCCAAGAGAAGTCCTTAGTCCTTAACTCACAAATTGTTGGATGATACGGCTACCGAAATAGGCAAGGGTCAGGATGCCGGCGCCAGCCACGTTAAACCAGACGACTCGACGTCCGCGCCAACCTTCATGATAGTGGCCCCACAACAATACGATATAGACAAACCAGGCGATGATAGAAAGGACGGCCTTATCAATATTTTCCATGCTAAAGAGATTATGCATGTAAAACAGACCGGTGCAGAGCGTGAGGGTCAGCAGTACGACGCCAACCTGGGTGATGTGAAACATTTTGCGTTCGATAACCATCAGGGGCGGCATTTCATGACTGAACGCCAGCTTTTTGTTCTTCAGTTGATAGTCTATCCACGCCAGCTGTAGCGCGTATAAAGCGGCGATAATCAACGTGGCATAGGAGAACAGCGACAGGCCAATATGCACCAGCATCCCCGGAGTGGCCTCCAGATGAGTGATGAATTCATTGGGCATAAAGGTAGCGAACGCGAGATTAATCAGCGCAAACACATAAACGATGGGCAACAACAGCCAGCCGCGATTCCGTGAGGCGACGATGGTCATCACCGTACAGATCATCAGGCTCACCAGTGAACCGACGTTTAGCAGGCTGAGATTTTGCCCAGCCTCACCGCCCGGCAAAATACGCGCCTCCAGCGCAAACGCATGGCACACCAACGCGACGGTGGCGGAGAGAATAGCCATACGCCTCCAGCCGCTGTTTTTTTGCAGCAGACCGGGGATAATCAGCGCAAGGCTGATGGAGTAGGCAACAAGCGCGAGCAGGGCAAAAACAGGCATAAAGTGTCGGCGGTCGTCAAATAGAAGAAAGAGATGCAGTATATACGCAAATTCCTTCGAGTTGTATCAGGCGCATAGCCAGCATGTGTTGCGTTACGTGACGTCAGTGTCAACCGCAGCCTCACAACTCGCTCTGTGTCGTGTTATACTCCCGCAAATTTCCGTTTTTTGGTCGCGTTAGCGACTCACCGTTTCCACCCCAGGCGAGAGACAATGTTTGATAATTTAACCGATCGTTTGTCGCGCACGCTGCGCAACATCAGTGGCCGTGGACGCCTTACTGAAGAGAACGTCAAAGAGACGCTGCGCGAAGTGCGTATGGCGCTGCTGGAGGCTGACGTTGCGCTGCCGGTAGTGCGTGATTTTATCAATCGCGTAAAAGAAAAAGCGGTTGGTCACGAAGTAAACAAAAGCCTGACGCCGGGCCAGGAATTCGTCAAAATCGTTCGTAGCGAACTGGTTTCGGCGATGGGCGAAGAGAACCAGAGTCTGAATTTGGCCGCTCAGCCTCCAGCCGTTGTGCTGATGGCGGGTTTGCAAGGTGCGGGTAAAACCACAAGCGTTGCGAAGCTGGGTAAATTCCTGCGTGAGAAGCACAAGAAGAAGGTGCTGGTTGTCTCTGCCGACGTTTATCGTCCAGCGGCGATCAAACAGCTGCAAACTCTGGCTGAGCAGGTTGCCGTTGATTTCTTCCCGTCAGACGTTGGCCAGAAGCCTATCGACATCGTTAACGCGGCGCTCAAAGAAGCGAAGCTGAAATTCTACGACGTGCTGCTGGTGGATACCGCCGGTCGTTTGCACGTTGACGAAGCGATGATGGATGAAATCAAGCAGGTTCACGCGGCGATTAAGCCGGTTGAAACCCTGTTTGTGGTCGATGCGATGACCGGTCAGGATGCGGCAAATACCGCTAAGGCCTTCAACGAAGCGCTGCCGCTGACCGGCGTGGTGCTGACCAAGGTCGACGGTGATGCGCGCGGCGGTGCGGCGCTCTCAATTCGTCACATTACCGGTAAGCCAATCAAGTTCCTCGGCGTCGGTGAAAAAACCGAAGCGCTGGAGCCGTTCCATCCCGATCGTATCGCCTCCCGTATCCTCGGCATGGGCGACGTGCTGTCGCTTATCGAAGATATCGAAAGCAAGGTTGACCGCGCACAGGCTGAAAAGCTGGCGACTAAACTTAAGAAGGGTGACGGTTTCGACCTGAACGACTTCTTAGACCAACTCAAGCAGATGAAAAACATGGGCGGCATGGCGAGCCTGATGGGCAAACTGCCGGGCATGGGGCAGCTTCCAGACAACGTCAAATCCCAGATGGACGATAAGGTGCTGGTGCGTATGGAGGCGATCATCAACTCGATGACGCTGAAAGAGCGCGCGAAGCCGGAAATCATCAAGGGTTCCCGCAAGCGTCGTATCGCTCAGGGCTGCGGCATGCAGGTTCAGGACGTTAACCGTCTGCTCAAGCAGTTTGATGATATGCAGCGCATGATGAAGAAGATGAAGTCGAAAGGCGGCATGATGAAAATGATGCGCGGCATGAAAGGCATGATGCCCCCAGGATTCCCGGGTCGCTAATCCCTTTGGCCGGGGTGTGCAGGCTCATGAACTGCATACCCCGGAGCTGACAAACACATCGACTTAACGCTGTCTATTACGGTAACGCCCCGGTTATCGTGCGGTAAAAGACAGATGTTGATTGCAATTCCCCCAGAAATGAGTAAAATTTTCGGGCTTTTAATATGACACCGGGCCCCCTCCCTCGATGGGGCCCGGTTGTTCTATTCACACAAGAGGATGTTATGGTAACTATTCGTTTAGCACGTCACGGCGCTAAAAAGCGTCCGTTCTACCAGGTTGTTGTCACTGACAGCCGTAACGCACGTAACGGTCGCTTCATTGAGCGCGTTGGCTTCTTCAACCCGCTGGCAAGCGAAAAAGAAGAAGGCACTCGCCTGGATCTGGATCGTGTAGCTCACTGGGTTGGCCTGGGCGCTACTGTTTCCGATCGCGTAGCAGCGCTGATCAAAGCCGCTAACAAAGCAGCTTAATCTGTCACGGTGGTCATGATGAGCAAACAACTCGCCGCAAAAGCACCTGTTGATCCGATCGTATTGGGCAAAATGGGTTCTTGCTACGGTATCCGTGGTTGGCTCAGAGTGTTTTCCTCCACCGAGGACGCCGAAAGCATTTTTGACTATCAGCCCTGGTTAATCCAGAAGGCGGGTCAGTGGCAGACCGTTGAGCTGGAAAGCTGGCGCTACCACAATCAGGATATCGTCATTAAGCTGAAAGGCGTTGACGATCGCGATGCCGCGAATCTGCTGACGAATTGCGAAATTATCGTCGATTCATCGCAGCTGCCGGCGCTGGATGATGGAACCTACTATTGGAAAGACCTTATGGGCTGCCAGGTAGTGACCACAGAAGGCTACGGTCTCGGTAAAGTCATCGATATGATGGAAACCGGGTCGAATGACGTTCTCGTCATTAAGGCAAACCTGAAAGATGCATTTGGCATCAAGGAACGTCTCGTACCGTTCCTCGATGGGCAGGTTATCAAGAAAGTCGATCTCACTACTCGTACTATCGAAGTAGATTGGGATCCTGGTTTTTAAACCTCCGGATAAACGGTAAAAGACGGCGCTATGTGGATTGGCATAATTAGCCTGTTTCCTGAAATGTTCCGCGCAATTACCGATTACGGGGTAACTGGCCGGGCAGTAAAAAATGGCCTGCTGAACATCCAGAGCTGGAGTCCTCGTGACTTTGCTCATGACCGGCACCGTACCGTGGACGATCGTCCTTACGGCGGCGGACCGGGGATGTTAATGATGGTGCAACCTTTGCGGGACGCCATCAATGCAGCAAAAGCCGCGGCAGGTGAAGGCGCGAAGGTGATTTATCTGTCACCTCAGGGACGCAAGCTTGATCAAGCAGGCGTCAGCGAGCTGGCCACGAATCAAAAGCTGATTCTGGTATGTGGTCGCTACGAAGGCATAGATGAGCGCGTGATTCAGACCGAGATTGACGAAGAATGGTCAATTGGCGATTACGTTCTCAGCGGTGGTGAGTTACCGGCAATGACGCTGATCGACTCTGTTTCCCGGTTTATTCCGGGAGTTCTGGGTCATGAAGCTTCAGCAATCGAAGATTCGTTTGCTGATGGATTGTTGGACTGTCCACACTATACTCGCCCTGAAGTGTTAGAAGGGATGGAAGTACCGCCAGTTCTGCTGTCGGGGAACCATGCCGAGATACGTCGCTGGCGTTTGAAGCAGTCGCTGGGCCGCTCCTGGCTTAGAAGACCTGAACTTCTGGAAAACCTGGCTCTGACTGAAGAGCAAGCAAGGTTGCTGGCGGAGTTCAAACAGGAACACGCACAACAGCAACATAAACATGATGGGCTGGTTTAAGACCCCCAAATATCAGTTTACCCAGGATAAGAGATTAAATTATGAGCAACATTATTAAGCAACTTGAAGACGAACAGATGAAGCAGGACGTACCTTCATTCCGTCCGGGTGATACCGTGGAAGTGAAAGTATGGGTTGTTGAAGGTTCCAAAAAACGTCTGCAGGCATTTGAGGGCGTGGTTATCGCTATTCGTAGCCGCGGTCTGCACTCTGCATTCACTGTTCGCAAAATTTCCAACGGCGAAGGCGTTGAGCGTGTCTTCCAGACTCACTCTCCAGTAGTTGACAGCATTGCTGTTAAACGCCGTGGTGCTGTACGTAAAGCTAAACTGTACTACCTGCGTGAGCGCACTGGTAAGTCTGCTCGTATCAAAGAGCGTCTTAACTAAGATTCGCGCAAGCGACATCCTGTTAGAAGGGGCTGGCCGAAAGGCTGGCCCTTTTTTTATCTTCTAAAGCACCTCTCGTTAACATCTGACTGATAAATCATTTACAATGCCCCCGGTTATCGGGAGGGTAGGGTGAACGGAAAAACCGTCAGCATAGCAGCATTGAAACAGCGAGCCGCCTGGCTTGCGCTGTTTGCTATGGCGCTGATTATCTTTGCTCCGCTGGTCTCCATTTCGTTACAACAGCCGCCGATGAGCGCGATGCCGGGCATGCACCACGATATGAGTATGCCGATGCCTGGGCACCACTCGACACCGGAAAGCATGCCCATCGATCACGGTGAGGCCTGCGGTTACTGCGTACTGTTAGCGCATGCCCCGGGTCTGATCCTGGCGCTGTGTATCCTGTTGTGCGCATTACTGCTGCGCGTGACGATCGTGTCTTTGCCGCCGGTGGTGAACCACTGGCGTTATTTCCCCTGGCTATTCCCCGACACCCGCGCACCGCCGCAACGTTCTGCTTTACCTGCTTAATAACGATAAATGACGCATCAGCGTCACACCTCTTTTCGTAAAGATGAAGGAAGAGTATGACAACCTGCACCTCGCGGGCGGCATGGGTGCACCTGCTACGCCGCCTGCACTTTTTTATCGGCCTGTTCGTTGGGCCATTTATCTTCGTGGCTGCGCTTACCGGCACGCTGTATGTGGCAACACCGCAACTTGAAAACCTGATGTATCGACAGGCATTACACGCTAACGTGGAGGGCGAGCATCATTCGCTGGCGGACCAAATCGCGGTGGCGGAGCGCGCGCTTGCGACACCGCTGCGGCTGAATGCGGTGCGCCCGGCGCTGGAAACGGGTGAAACTACGCGGGTTATGTTTGCCGATCCTGCGCTCGGGGAATCGGAAAACCGCGCGATTTTTATCGATCCGGTTACGCTTGCGGTCAAAGGCGATATGACGGTGTACGGCACCAGCGGAATATTACCGCTGCGCCAGTGGATTGATTATGCCCACCGTTCGCTGCTATTAGGTGATTTTGGCAGGCTTTACAGTGAACTGGCCGCATCATGGATGTGGATTGCAGCGCTAGGCGGGATTGTGTTGTGGGTCTTCACCCGCCCGAAACGACGCATCAAAAACCGCCTGCAGAATACTCGCCGGGTTCACGTTACCCTGGGCTGGTGCCTGCTGGCCGGGATGCTGCTCTTCTCCGCGACCGGGTTAACCTGGTCGCAATGGGCGGGGGCCAATGTCGATAAAATGCGTGCGGCAATGAGCTGGATGACGCCGCAGGTGAATACGCATTTGCAAGGTGGAAAGAAGGTGCTGGATCCGCATGCCGAGCACCACGAGCATCATAGTGAGATGACGATGGGCGAGCCGCCGAGTGCCACTGATAAGATTGATGCTGTGCTGAAGGCCGCGCAGCTGGCAGGGATTACCGCCACGCATCTGGAGATCCGTCCGCCGCGAAGTGACGATCGTGCGTGGACGGTGACGGAAATCGACAGACGATGGCCAACGCAGGTTGATGCCGTTGCGGTTGATCCTCACTCGCTAGCGATTCTTGATAAGACACAGTTTGCCGATTTTCCGTTGATGGCGAAATTGACGCGCTGGGGCGTGGATTTTCATATGGGCGTGTTATTTGGTCTGCCGAATCAATTATTGTTGATCGCGTTCGGCGTTGCCTTGTGCGTCGTAATCATCATGGGGTATCGCCTGTGGTGGATTAAACGACCGGGTCAGTCCTCGGTAAACCCGCTGCAAACGCTAACGCAAAGCTGGCTGGCGCTTGCCTGGCCTGCCCGCATCATCACGCTCTTGCTTGCCGCTGCATCAGGAGTGGCTATGCCGGTGATGGGCGTTAGCCTGGCGCTGTTTGTGGTCATTGACTGGCTGCGCTGGCGTAATGCGCTGGTTCGCGCGGTAGCACCAGAATTTAGATAAGCCAGTACAACCGAAGCGATATCTGAGGGTGAGCGCGTAAGCGTTCGCCCTTTTTTTGGTTTAAATTTGCAGGTGTAATTATAAGTTTACGGATTTGGCGCATTTATTTTGCTATGAATGGGCATGTGTAAATAATAATTTACGGATTTTGGATTGAAATCTTTACTGATTATGATATTGTGACTTCACCTCATTGAGGAAACCACTATCGCAAACGAGCCATAACAGGTAATGCCATCATGCAAAAAGACGCGCTGAACAACGTAAATATCGCCGATGAACAGGTGTTGATCACCCCGGATCAACTGAAAGCTGAATTCCCGCTTACCGTACAGCAGGAAGCGCAAATCGCCCAATCACGTAAAACGATTTCTGACATTATCGCCGGTCGCGATCCGCGCCTGTTGGTAGTGTGTGGGCCTTGCTCGATTCACGATCCTGAAGCTGCCATCGAATACGCGCGTCGATTTAAAACCCTTGCGGAAGAGGTCAGCGATAGCCTCTACCTGGTTATGCGTGTCTATTTTGAAAAGCCTCGTACCACTGTTGGCTGGAAAGGGCTTATCAACGATCCGCATATGGATGGCTCGTTTGATGTTGAAGGTGGTTTGAAAATTGCGCGTCGCTTGCTGGTTGAATTGGTCAGCATGGGGCTGCCGTTAGCCACCGAAGCACTGGATCCAAACAGCCCACAGTACCTGGGCGATCTGTTTAGCTGGTCAGCGATCGGTGCGCGTACCACCGAATCCCAGACTCACCGCGAAATGGCCTCTGGCCTGTCGATGCCGGTTGGTTTTAAAAATGGCACCGACGGCTCTCTGGCAACGGCCATCAACGCGATGCGTGCGGCGGCTATGCCTCACCGTTTCGTCGGGATTAACCAGGCTGGTCAGGTTTGTCTGCTGCGCACTCAAGGTAACCCGGATGGCCACGTGATCCTGCGCGGCGGTAAAAAGCCAAACTACGGCCCGGAAGATGTGGCGCAGTGTGAAAAAGAGATGGAACAAGCAGGACTGCGCGCATCGCTGATGGTAGATTGCAGTCATGGTAATTCCAATAAAGACTACCGCCGTCAGCCTGCGGTGGCGGAATCCGTTGTCGCACAGATCAAGGACGGTAACCGTTCTATCATTGGTCTGATGATTGAGAGCAATATTCACGAAGGCAATCAGTCTTCCGAGCAGCCGCGCTGTGAGATGAAATACGGCGTGTCTGTCACCGATGCGTGCATCAGTTGGGAAGCGACGGATGCGCTGCTGCGTGAACTCGACAAGGATTTACGCGGCCATTTGGCGGCTCGTCTGGCGTAAGAGGATTGTATGGTTGCTGAACTGACCGCGCTGCGCGATCAAATTGATGCTGTAGATAAAGCGCTGCTGGATCTGCTGGCAAAACGTATGGAACTGGTGGCGGAAGTTGGCGAAGTCAAAAGTCAGTATGGCTTGCCCATTTACGTTCCAGAGCGTGAGGCTTCAATGCTGGCCTCACGCCGCAAAGAAGCTGCGGCGATGGGCGTACCGCCTGATTTGATTGAAGATGTTTTACGCCGGGTGATGCGCGAGTCCTACTCCAGCGAAAACGACAAGGGATTTAAAACTCTTTGTCCTTCGCTGCGTCCGGTAGTGATTGTCGGCGGTAATGGGCAGATGGGGCGGCTATTTGAAAAGATGCTGACGCTATCTGGCTATCAGGTTCGTACGCTGGAAAAAGAAGATTGGGCGCGCGCGCCGGAGCTGGTTGCCGATGCGGGCATGGTGATTGTGAGCGTACCGATTCACGTTACTGAACAGGTGATTGCGAAACTGCCACCGTTGCCGTCAGACTGCATTCTGGTGGACTTGTGCTCGGTGAAAGCCGGGCCGTTGCAGGCGATGCTGTCGACGCACTCGGGCCCCGTTGTTGGGTTGCACCCGATGTTTGGCCCAGACAGCGGCAGCCTGGCGAAGCAGGTCGTCGTTTATTGTGATGGCCGCCAGCCGGAAGCCTACCAGTGGTTCCTCGAACAAATTCAGGTTTGGGGGGCGCGCTTGCACCGTATCAGCGCCGTTGAGCATGACCAGAACATGGCGTTTATTCAGGCATTGCGTCACTTTGCGACCTTTGCTTACGGATTGCATCTGGCGGAAGAGAACGTGCAGCTCGAGCAACTGCTGGCGCTCTCATCGCCAATTTACCGTCTGGAGCTGGCGATGGTTGGGCGACTGTTTGCTCAGGATCCGCAGTTGTACGCTGATATTATTATGTCATCAGGCAACAATCTGGCGCTGATTAAACGTTATTACCAGCGTTTCGGCGAGGCGATAAGCCTGCTGGAACAAGGCAACAAGCAGGCGTTCATCGATAGCTTCCGTAAGGTTGAACATTGGTTCGGCGACTACGCGCAACGCTTCCAGAGTGAGAGCCGCGTCCTGTTACGTCAGGCGAATGATAATCGGCAGTAGCTGAAAACTGTATATACTTGAAAGCCAGGGGAAATCCTCTGGCTTTTTTTATGGGATAACGATGATGGCTGAAGCAAACGTGTTGTTTGATTACACCGGACATTTGCCGGAATGTCCGACCTGGAGCGAAAGCGAGCAGGCGCTGTACTGGGCTGACATTCTGGAGTGCGAAATCCACCGTTATGAGATTGCCAGCGGTGAACATCAGATTCTCCAGTTTCCTGAAGAAGTCGGCTGTTTCTCTTTGCGGGAAAAGGGCGGGTTTGTCGTCGCGCTGCGCAGTGCCATCTGGCTTGCCGACAGCCGCGGCCTGCTGGTGCATAAAATCTGTGATAACCCAAGCAACCCGCAGCTGGCGCGTTTTAACGACGGCGGGACGGACAGAGACGGGCGCTTTTACGCCGGCACCTTCTGGGGGCCAGGTGATTACAACGGTGCGCTGCTGGTCCGTGTTGATAACCAGCTCAAGCCGAAGGTTATTCAGTGCGATATTCATGGCGCTAACGGTCTGGCATTTAGCGACGATAAACGCTGGATGTATACCTCCGACACGCCGAATGCGGTGATCTATCGCACGCCGTTGAACGCGCAGGGTGAACCGGGTTCGCGTGAGGTGTTCCGCCAGTTTAAGGCCGGTGAGGGGATCCCGGACGGCGCGGCAATGGATGAAGAGGGTTGCTACTGGAGTGCGATGTTTGATGGCTGGCGGGTCGCGTGTTTCTCGCCTGAAGGTGAGCAGCTTGCTGAATATCGACTGCCGGTGCGTTGTCCGACCATGGTCTGCTTTGGCGGGGCGGATATGCGCACGCTGTATATCACCACGACCCGTGAAAATATGTCGGCGGCAGAAGTGGCGCAGTATCCGCTATCTGGCGCGCTCTTCACCCTGCCAGTGGATGTGGCAGGCATGAAGAAAAGGCCCTTTATCGAGGCTTAAATCGGATCAACCGGGACCACGTTTTCGCTCGGGTAGCTTCCCAGCACTTTCATAGAACGGGTGATCCCGGACAGTTCTTTCAGCGCCTTTTGCATTGGCAGTGCTTCCAGGTTGGCCTGGATATCCAGGTAAAACATCTCTTCCCATGGATTGCCGTGGATAGGGCGCGATTCGAGTTTGGTCATGATCAGTTTATGGTTACGCAGAACCAGCAGAGCTTCTACCAATGCCCCCGCCTGTTGCCCGGTGGCAATTAACAAGGTGGTTTTTGCCGGAACCTGATCGGAGACATTCACGGCTTTACGTGCCAGCACCAGGAAGCGAGTGATGTTCTGTGACTGATTGGCCTGGCAGTGTTCCAGTACCTGTAAGCCGTAAAGCTTGCCGCCCGCTTCGCTGCCTAATGCCGCGACGGTGGGCGAGTTGGCTTGCGCCACTTTTTCCATTGCCGCTGAGGTGCTTTCCGTGTACTCAATTTTCCACTGCGGATAGTGGCTCAGGAATTGGCTGCACTGCTGGAAGGGCTGTGGGTGGCTGTAGACGGTTTCAATGGTATCCAGCGTGCTACCGCTATTGGTCAATAAGCAGTGGTCGATAGGAACCGTCATCTCGCCGACAATCGACAGGCTGGTGTGCTGCAACAGGTCGTAGACGTCATTGATCCCGCCGGAACTGGTGTTTTCGATAGGCACAACGGCATAGTCAGCCTGACCGGTTTCAACCTGATTAAAGATATCGGCAAATTTTAGACATCCACTTTCAATAAACTGCTCGAAATGGCGAGCCGCGTACTGACGGGCAGCAAGGTGTGAGTAAGAGCCTTTTGGGCCGAGGAAAGCAATTCGGGCAGAGTGAGGATTGATTTGATTCAGGTGCTGCTGAAGCAAGGTTTGCTGGGTGAGTACGGAATCTTCAATAATGAGCTGGAACAAACGCGTAATGTAGTGCGCATCAAGCTGGTGCGTTTTGCCAATAGTAATCAGCCGCTCCAGCAGGTCACGTTCACGGTCGATATCACGCACCGGCCGATGAGACGCAAGCTTTGCTTTACCCACCTCGATGGCAAGGCCGCGACGTTCTGCCAGCAAGCTCACTAATTTTTCATCCAGCGCGCTTATTTTATCGCGTATCGCCAGTAACGGGTTTTCCGAAGTCATCATGTTTGCCTTTCTTGTTATCAATAAAAAAGGCCTCCCGGTTGGGAGGCCTTAATGTTCGTCTTCGCATTCTTTATCACACGACGAAACGCCTCCCAATCAGGGGAAGGTAAAAAAGAATGCGAAGAAAAACGGCAGTAATTTCACGGTTGGCTAAATCTCTATAGTGACGAGGTTTTACAGTACCCGGTCTGTTTTCACTCTGTCAATAAAAAACGCGCCCGAAGGCGCATTTTTATATGGTTTTCTGGTATGTAAAGTAGATAAATTTCAGTCGGTTAAGGTATTTAAGCTACTTTAAAACACCCCAAAAAAACCTTATTTGGTGGACATTATATGGACACTCCCTTTCATCGGGTTAAAGCGGATGGCATCGGTGAGATAATCCGGTGCGAAATGGGCGTACGTCATTGTTTGGTCGATGGTGGTATGTCCTAGAATCCGCTGGAGAGTGATGATATTCCCGCCGTTAATCATGAAATGAGTGGCGAACGTATGGCGCAGCACATGCAGAGCCTGTCCTTTGGGCAAGTCTGGTTTGACCCTGCGAAGGATGTCGCGAACGCGTGTATAGCTCGTCTCGAATAATCGGCCTGATTTGCAGGTCAGTATGTAGCTAGCCACTTCCTCGGAAATTGGGACTGTCCGCGCTGGGCCTGTTTTCGTTTTAACAAATGTCACCTTGTTGCTGATCACATGTTCTGCTTTCAGGTTCCTGGCTTCTCCCCAGCGGGCACCGGTGTTCAGGCAGAGTACAACAATACGCCGGTCATCCCCTGCGAGTTCATTCAACAATGCCGTGACCTCATCTGAAGAAAGGAAGGACATCTCTGTATTCTCAAGCTTCAGCTTGCGCACGCTTTGGAAGGGGTTGTCTGTGTGAAATTCGTCGACCTCTGCCAACAGAGTAAACATGCTGGACATGGCGCAGAAGTCCCGGTTGACTGTACCGGCTGATGCGCCACTTTGCAGTCTGTCAGCCCGATACCTCATAAGGCGGTTGCGTGTGAGCATATGCACCCTTGGGTTATCCAGCTCCCGGTCAATTTTCTCCAGCCGCTTACGGTACGAGTCGCCATAATTGTGATTTTTCCCGTGATAGCTCCACCATAATGTGATCATGGTAGAAAGCAGCCTTTGGTCTGTAGGTTTATCCTGCCACTCTTTATTGTGGCAATTAGCAAGAACATATCGTTCAAAGGCTAGTGCATCTGCCTTCTTGTCAAATTTACGCCGGACTCTGCGTCCTGAGATTCCGCGCGGTCTGATATCCACTTCATAACGACCACCATCAAGCTTTTTAATCGCCATTGCGAAGCCCTCCGGTGTTGTTACATATTGTAAAGATTGAGTTTAAGTTGCTAACGAATGAACAGCATGTATGTGCCCGTAAATATGCTAGGTGAATGCTTAGCCAATCTTTTGGTCTGATTGCTGTGAGTTTGTTTCTTCTTGCCCATAGTGTGCGAGCGCCGGCGCTATTTGGCCGGATTCAGGGGCAATTTTTCCTGTTACAAACCACAACGCATATTTCTCGAACCGGGGGTGATTCAGAATTTTCATAATGACGTCCCCCTTAGGTATTGCCTCTCCAGTCTCGTATCTCCAAAGAGCATTGGGTGGAATCCCTAGCATTTCCGCTGCTTCAGGGCGGCTGATGATGCGCTCACTTTCACGCATAAGTTTGAGTTTTTCACTAATTTCCAAATTCATATTGCATTTTCCAAATATATATACCAAAATCGGGTTTATGGTTTGTTTTTTGGTGTGTTTGGTTGTTAACGCACACCAATAGATGAGGATATCACATGACGAATGCGCAGTTGAAAATGCTATGGAAAATTCCAGAACCCATTAATTTTGAAGAGTTTGCAAGGCGTACTGGCAAGACTGAAATCGCCGTACGCCGCATGATAGACCGCCGTCAGTTGCCACTTGTAACTGAACGCGAGGTTTTAGGTGAATCGGGGAGTTCCCGGCGTTTCCTTATCCTGTGGAACGAGTGGTGCGAAATGGTGTATGAGGCTACAAGAGAGTTACCACCTGAGCGTTATGACTGGAAAATCAAGTGGCTGAAAAAATCAACGAAATTAGCAAAAGTATTCAAAAGAAGTGGCGAACCAGATTTGCACTAACAAATCATTCACTTAACTTTGAGGACAACCATGAAAACAAAATACGCCACTCTTATTCGTAGCCTTTTGCAAAATTATCATGCACAGGCAAAATCCATTGATAAAGAAACATTCTCTGTCCATAGCGACGGATTACAGTTAATGGAATTGAATATCCAATTGGCTAAATGTCTTGAGGGAATAACTTCCACTGCTCGTTTTAATAACGATAGTGATGATTTTGAGGAGCTTCACAAAATCACGCTTATGGTATTCGGTGGGAATGTACCGACTGAGAATAATATCTCCGGACTTATGTCGCTCGCGACTTCTGCCTTAAAAACTAATAACTCACATCTTAAACCTATTGCAGCTGCCCAACGCTAAGGAACCGACATGAAACATTTAATGATTGATATTGAAGCAATGGATGATAAACCCACAGCTGCAATTACAGCTATTGCTGCAATTTTTTTTAACCCTGAAACTGGTGAAGTTGGTGAGTCATTTTCTCGTAGAATCGATCTGGAAGATTCTATGAACAAAGGAGGAACGGCTAGTGGTGAAGTAATCCTTCGATGGTTACGTCAGCCAGCTGGTATTCGACGTCAGATGTTTGATGATTTTTTATATGATATAGAGGATGCCATCAGTGACTTCTACGATTTTGTTAGTTCAAATATGCCACCATTGGGAGTTAAAGTTTGGTATGGCTGTCCTTCTCTACGTAGTGCTGTTTTACGTACCGTCATGCAAAAGTTTGTTGGCGATAGTTTTGAGTACGGCAATGAACAATCGGTAGTTACGGTAAATGAACTTGCGAAATCTCTCGGGCTGAATATGGAGTCAATTATCCCAAATACCGGAATAAACAATGCTTACGACCAGGTTGTTTATAATATTAAGCTTGTCTCTTATGTCTGGATGTATCTCGTAAAAATAGCTAGTGTAAAATAATTATGCTAACAGTGACCTCTCATGCAAGTGAAGGTGTCATGAATAAAGCCTTCACACTGTTAAGTGATTTTTATGATGGTAAAAAGAACTATCAGGTTATAAAGCCTCATCACTATTTAAAAGTGAATGTGTCATTACGCTGGCGACTACTTAGCAAAGATGGTGGTAAACGGTGGGTGCTAATGACACATGAGAGATATAACAAACAGTATCGGCTTTAATTTTTACCTTCACTCAAATTTACATCTGGAATAATTATGAATGCCACAATACAGCAGGACGTTGTGCGTCGGCTCGTTCAGGATTTTGAATTCAAGGAGCGGGATAAGTATTTACAACAGGGTATTTGCCCTAAATGTCGCAAACGTGAATTATTTACCAGCTTAGATAAGCCGTGGATCCTGAAGTGTGGACGTGAAAATAACTGCGGCCATCAGGTCGTTGTTAAGGAAGAGTATCCAGAAATATTTGAGGACTGGTCAAAGCGCTATCAGACTACCCCTGAAACCCCACACGCCGCAGCAGAGGCGTATCTGCGTGAAGCGCGGGGGCTGGATACAGAGCCGCTGAAAGGTTGCTTTACCCAAGGTGCATTTGCCAAAGACAACATGGGTTCGGCAACGGTCAAATTTAAGCTGGCATGTGGTGCGACGTGGGAGCGCATCATTGACCAGCCGCAGCGCTTTGGTAAGCAGAAAGCGAACATCAGAGGCAGCTACGTTGGCCAGTGGTGGGTTCCGCCGTCCGTGAACCTGCTGGAAGTGAATGAAATCTGGATCACAGAGGGTATCTTCAACGCGCTGAGTCTGTGCCAGGCAGGTTTACCCGCCGTGGCCACGCTTAGCAGCAACAATTACCCGCTGGCGGCGCTGGATACCCTGGCTAAAGAGTTGGGCGAGAAACCCCGCCCACGCCTGATATGGGCGTTTGATGGCGACAAAGCCGGTACTAAACACACGCTGGCCTTTGCTGCCCGTAGCAAAGAAGCCGGCTGGAAGGTTCGCGCAGCGCAGCCGGTGAAATCATCTTCCAGCCTGGACTGGAATGACCTGCTGATTCGCGGCCGGTTCAGTAAATCGGACATCAAAAATTATCGCTACTATGGCGATATCCTGCTGGCGAAAAGCCCGACTGAGAAAGCGCTGCTCATGCATCAGCATAACGAGTGGCATTCGTTCTATTTTGAGCATAACTCCCGCATGTACTGGTTTGAGCTGGATCTGGACAGGTACATGCGAGCTTATGAGCGCATAACGAACTCTGGCACTGAGGTCATTCAGGAGTGGGAAGCCAAAGAACGGGCGGTTAAAGAGTCAGGCGGTGTGACTGAAATAGCCAACTGCTGGCTGACGCCGCTTTACTTCCAGCGTTCTGAACCTACGGACGAGTCCTGGTATTACGTGAAGGTCAACATGCCAAACCGACCAGCGGTGAAGGATACCTTCACGGCCAACCAACTAACCAGCTCCGCCGAGTTTAAAAAGCGTCTGCTGCACATCGCTAAAGGGGCGGTCTACACAGGCAGTACAAAACAGCTGGATAAGTTCATCCAGATGCGCCTCCCTGAAATCAAAGAGGTTAAGACGCAAAATTTTATCGGCTATAACAAAGATTATTCCGCCTGGCTGTATAACCGTGTGGCTGTTTGCGATGGCCGGCTGTACGAAATGAACGACGAAGATTATTTCGAAATCAACAGCGCTAGCGTTAAGAGCCTGAGTCTCACCCCATCGCTGGATCTGAATCCGAGACTGAACGAATTTACCACGGGCTGGGTAGATGATATCTGGACGGCCTTTGGTGAAAAAGGGTATGTGGCGCTGGCATTCTGGCTGGGGTCGCTGTTCGCTGAACAAATTCGCGAGCGTGACAAGTCTTTCCCGTTCCTTGAAATCGTGGGTGAACCCGGAACTGGTAAATCAACGCTGATTGAATTTCTGTGGAAGCTTGCCGGCCGTGAAGAGTATGAAGGGTTTGACCCGTCAAAATCGACTGCCGCCGCGCGCGGCCGTAACTTTGCGCAGGTTGGTAATCTGCCGGTTGTGCTGATTGAGGGGGATCGCACCTCTGACAACGCCAAACAACGTGCTTTTGACTGGGACGAGCTGAAATCACTGTACAACGGCCGCGCCTCTCGCGCCGTGGGTATTAAGTCGAACAATAACGAGACGTACGAGCCACCCTTCAGGGGCAGCATAGTGATAGCGCAGAACGCCGACACAGACGGCAGCAAGGCGTTTCTGGAACGTATCATTCACATCTATACAGACAAGCGTGGACAGTCTATCCAGACCCGTTACGCGGCTGAGCGACTTGAACAGATTCCGGTCAGCCAGGTATCCGGATTCACGTTGCTAGCCACCATGCGCGAAAAAGAAATTATGAAGGTGTTTGGCCAGGGCTACGAACGCGCCCGCAGCGAGCTGGAGTCCAACACTAATATCCGCCATATCCGCATTGCTAAAAATCACGCGCAGCTGGTCGGTTTGCTCGAGGCGCTGGCGCTGGTTGTGCCGGTTCCGGTGGAACGTATTGAGAAAACCCGTGATGCCATCACCGCGCTCGCCGTGGAACGTTGCCAGGCACTTAAAAAGGATCACCCTCTGGTACAGGAGTTCTGGGAGCTGTTTGATTACCTTGACGAACTGGCGCCGCATGGCATTAACCATTCATCGGATGAAGGGGAAATAGCGGTCAACTTTAACCATCTGGAAGAGGTTGCCGCCGCGCACCGGCAGCGTATTCCGTTTACGTTAACCGAGATTAAGAAGCTGCTTAAAAACGGCAATGAGCGCCGCTTTATCGACACCAAAACCACGCGTAGTGCGGTGAGTGATCGCCATAACCGTGGTCGGGGTGAAATGCAACGAATGCCGGAAACGTTCCGGTGCTGGATTTTTAGTCGGGAAAAATAGAGGAAAATTCTATGTGTGATTGTTTAAAACATGTCGGTGATGCGGTTAAAACTCGTCTGCTTGAGAAAGTGCCTGAAGGAGCAGAAGTATCGAAGGGATTCGATACGGGCTGGGATAACACGGTGTTTTATCTTTCTAGCGGTCGTACTCATGTAAATATGCGCTATAAGCTGGCATTCAGGGCGAAAAAGAAAAATGGTGATATGGCGAAGAACCTTACTCATCTGGATTGCAGTGTTGCAATGGCGTATTGCCCGATGTGTGGTGAAAAAAGGGATGCTTTATGAAACAGGATTATTTTTCGTATGAAGAATTATTGATGGGGTTATTTGATATTAGCGATGAACTATATGAAACGACTGATTTTGATGAACTGACAATGGAGCACTTCGATATCAGTTTTGAGCAATTTGCTAACGTTGTTGATATTTTGCTGCCACTGACTGCTGTGGTTCATTCTCCTTTAAGTGGGAAAAACTATCACGCATTCCTTAAAGGTGGTATTGCGTTTATTAAGACTGAAGCAAGCGTGTAAAAGATAGGCACCAGTTGGTGCCTTTTTCTATGCCGCCAGCCCGGATTTCAATAAGTCCAGCGTCATTTGCTTCTGTTCAGGCGAGAAGGAATTGAGGATCGTCTGTACCATCAAGTCCCCGGTCTTGGCGCTGGGGCTTAACGTGTGGGAGAACGTCAGGTTAAGCACGAAGGTATGGCCGCATTCCACGTCAGAACAGGCGCAGTAAATATCTGAAATATGGGGATGCTTGGGATTCGTCTTTTTGATGATCGCTTTTGCCCCGCACTCCGGACATTTTACTTTTAGTACCCGCATATTCCGCGCTCCATGACCCTGAAAACGCCTATATTTTAGCCTTTTTGGGAGCATTAATCACCTTCCAGCTCACTGTCTTTCAGGAAATTCAGGTACAAATGCTGTGGAATTTCCGGCTGATTAGCGACAGCCGCCGCAAACATGCGCTGAATGGGTAAAATTTCAGCTTTACGGTAGGTTTTAGCCGCTTTCTCAATATCTCCCATCACTGCGCCGTTCGTCGGGATAATCCCCGCCAGTCCGGCCGGGAAGCGATGCGCGGTCAGAACGTCCTGTGCGCTGATACTCTTGATGTTCTGAAACTCATCTTTGGCGCTGATATCGCCAATCGGGATAAATTTAATGCCATCCGGATCGCCTTTGGGGATGTTCACGAACATGGTGCTGAAGTTCCCGATCCCCTTTGACTGTTCCAGCTTGCTGATAATCTCTTCTTCTACCTCATCGGTCATATTCGGGTCGTTACAATAAATCATGCCGCCCGTGTGGCCACCGTTGTGATAGTAGCGACGGCGGAAGATTGTCGCCTCACCGTTTAGCAGTGCGGAGTGAATACCGCTGATGTAGTCCGGCAGGCCATATACGGCTTGCTGGGGATCGTACTGCTTGAGATAGATAATATCTTCAGGTGGGTAAACCATCGGTTCAGCCTGTTGCAACACGGTGAATTCTCCCGTTTTACGCTGGCGGGTATACAGCGCCGGCAGTGGATATAGCGCCACTACATCCCCCCATCCGTTACGTACTTTCAGAATGGCCACATCACCGAACGTCAGCCAGTCGAATACTGCTGCGCCCAGTTGTTCATGCGTCAGACCGCCATTTTCGTAATTTGCCGTCACCATGTTGCGGCGGGCATACAGCACGCCGCCATGCTGTGCGTTGAGGTTTACCAGCTGCGCCAGTGCCAGCCGGTCAATTGGTAGCGTCCAGTGCTCTGCCTCATTGTCGTACCACACGTCGGTGTAGTTTGTGCCGGTGGTAAGGATAGGTTCAGGTTTACCCAGGCTGATGAGGCTCATATGGCGTTGTTTTGGGGCGCTGCGGCGCTCCCGGAACTTGCGTTTCTTCATGCTGTTTTCCCTAAGTTTCCCCAGCGGGATTTACGCTGGTTCCCGTAATTGAGTGGTTCATTGTCGATAGCGTGGGCGATAGCCCAAAAACTGTCTGCGTGGCCTGTTTCTGCTGTGCGGTCGGCGACGAACGTCATCGCGTTGCCGCTAGCCGTAGCCGTGCGGCGGATGGTCATAAAGCTGGCGGCGATTTCGGTCTGCTCCTTATCCCATTCCACGCGGCCGTCTTCGATAACGTCGATCATCTTCATCACCAGGCGGTTTTTAGTCTCGACGCCGTAGCGGATCGCGACGGTCTGGCGCATGGCAAAGTGCTGAACGTCTTCAAAGACACCGCTCCCCAGCCCGGTGATATCAATGCCGATATAGGTCATGTTGTACTGACCAAACAGCTTCTTAATCTGTGCCGCCTGCCATTTCCAGTTCATTCCCTGCCAGTGAAAGACCCGCAGTACGCGGAAGTTTTCCACGGCCAGAATGGGGGGCGCGATAATCACAAAGGTGGACGTGTCACCGCTGCGAGCCGGATCGTAGCCCGCCCATACCTCACGGTTGCCGAACGGTCGCGGCAGGTTTTCGTCATGGTCTTCCCAGGTGGCAGGATCCACACAGCAGCGTTCAACATGGGAGAACGAAAACACGCTGTCCTTACTGTCGACAAACACGCACATGTAAAGCATGTTGAACGTGTCGCGGTTGTAGCGGTTGCGTAGCTTCTCGATGCTGGCCAGGTTAAAGCCACCGGCAATCGCGTCTTCCATCGTGATGATGTAGCGCCACTGACCGTCAGGGCATAGCTGCCCCCCGTTGCGCAGCTCCTTATCCGTTGGAAACTCGATCCGTGCGCGTTTTTTGTCTCCGCGTTTCCACTCTTCCCCCGTCCAGAACGGATACGCCTGATGTGTCTTGCTGCTGGGTGTGGAAAAGTAGGTGGTGCGCCATTTGTCGTGGGTAGCCATCGCACTGGCCACTTCATTCAGTTTGGCGAAGTTAGGTACCCAAAAATATTCGTCACAGTACAAATGGCCGCTGTAGGACTGCGCGGTATTTTTGTTGGTGGACAAAAAGCGCAGCTCTGCGCCGTTGGACAGGCGAATAGGGTTGCCGCTGAGTTCCACCCCAAAATACTTCTCTGCGATGTTCACGATGTAGCTGCGGAAGACTTCCGCCTGGGCTTTGGATGCAGAGAGGAAAATTTGCGGATCGCCCGTCATAACCGCATTTTCAAACGCTTCTATCGCAAAATACCAGGTCGCACCAATCTGACGGCTTTTGAGGATGTTCCTGATTTGCTGGTGAAGATTGGCACGCAGGTGCTTCTGATACCCGAAAAGAGTCTCCTCGGCGAACCGGTCAAAATCATCCTGCGTGAGTTTGCTGATATCGTTCTTTTTGTACTTCCCACGCTTACGAGATTTATCACCGTCACCAGACTGGCGCGGTGCAGCTGCGTCACCTTCGCTGTGTTTAATTTCGGCCAGCTTTTCCTGATGTTTATTATGCTGCGCACGGAGTTTCACCAGGTGGGCGACAAGACTGTCCAGCTCGCGCAGCTCCAGCTCCGATTTGCCCTCACGTAGCGTCAGCGACTGCACGCGGCGATTAAGTGCGTCTTCCGTCGATTCATGGCTGAGCAGTTCCGCCCAGCAATATTTTTCCGCCCAGTAATAAACGATACGCCGGTTGGGTAGATTAAGTTCACTGGCTATTTCCTGCGGGGTATAGCGCTTCAGGTAAAGCGCCCGCGCTACCCCTTTTAATTCTTCGCTGTATTTCGCCATTGGCTTCCGTGCCTTTATGTCCGTTTTATTTAATAAGCGAATTATTCAGCAATTCAGGCGTGATTTTTGAATTTAAAATCTTATTAGTTCGGTAATGTGCTTATAACCGAATTCATACGAAATAATTGGAATGCGTGGGTGTCTTTTATTGTTGATACTAAAACTCGCAGAATGAACGGAGGCTATATGTCAGGTTCACAACTGGCAACAAACTGGATTTGTATCGCCACTGCGGGTGAAACGGTCGATAAAAGAACCATTGAAGAACAATGGTTACTTGATGCCGCTGAATTATATGACCCCAATTTATATACCGCGCTGTTATGGCCGGAACATACCCGTAATTTCGGGAATATGGGGGAGGTGCTGGAAGTAAAAGCCTGGCGGGATGATGAAGGTATTCTTCGTTTATATGCTCGACTCTGTCCGGCCATTGCATTGCTTCAGGCAAATGCGAAAGGCCAGCTTTTATTTTTATCACCGGAGTTTACACCGGACGGTAATTTCAGAAATACCGGGAAAACCTATCTCGAAGGGCTGGCTATTACTGACAGTCCTGCCGGGGTAAGTACCACACGGTTACGTTTCAGCCGCACAAAAGGAAAACGCATCGGGCCATATAAGCCGCTGGCGTTTGATGAAGTCAGGGAATTTAAAAAGGAAAAGGGAATGTCTAAATCAGCAAAAAAAGGCTGGCGTCATTTTTTCAGTATCGAAGAGCCGGAGCAGACTACTGATCCGGATCCGGTACCGTCTGATGCCATGCAGGCGCTGGCAGATGCACTGGCCTCGCTGGAGGATCGCGTTACGGCAATTGAAACCGCCATGTCTGATGTGCAGGACGATGTGGAAACCGTCAAAGATGTGGTGGATACCGAAGATTTCGCGCGTCTGGTCGGCAATCTGCCGGAACTGGTGAAGGGCTTCAGCAAGCTGAACGATAAAATCACCAAACTGCCAAGCAAGCAGTTCAGCAAGGGCAAAAAAGGCTTCGACTTCCTGTAAGGGATGATGCTGATTTTCTCTAAGGAAAATGAATATGCAATTGAATGCAAAAGCCCGTGAGTTTCTGCGCCAGTACCACAACGGACTGCGTGAATCTTATGGTGCTACCGATGGCGACCGCTGGTTTGCGCTGACCGACCCGAAAGAAACCCAGATGCGTAGCGCGTTGCTGGAAGAGTCTTCTTTCCTGAATTTCCTCACGGTCGCTGATGTTGATCAGTTACAGGGACAGGTGGTGCCGGTCGGCAGTTCGGGTCTGTATACCGGTCGTGTACTTGATGGACGCTTCCGTAAGAAAGTGGGCGTGAGCGGCAACGACTACAAGCTGGTCGAAACCGATTCCTGCGCCGCGCTGACCTGGCAACTCCTTTCTGTCTGGGCGAATGCCGGCGATGAAGGTGAGTTCTTCCAGCGCGTGCAGGATTTTACTAATCAGGCTTTTGCGCTGGATATGCTGCGTATCGGCTTTAACGGTAAGTCCATTGCGGAAACCACTGACGCCGAGAAGAACCCGAACGGCGAAGATGTGAACAAAGGCTGGCACCAGATCGTAAAAGAGTGGGATGACGGCAAGCAAATCATCACTGATGGAGTTGTGCTCGATGGTGACGGTAAAGGCGATTATGTGTCACTCGATGCGATGGCCTCCGACCTTATCAACGCCAAAATCCCGGCGCAGTACCGCAATGACCCGCGTCTGGTGGTGCTTGTCGGCGCTGACCTGGTGGCGGCTGAATCTTTCCGCCTGTACCAGAAAGCGGATAAGCCAACCGAGAAGATCGCCGCGCAGCTGCTGTCTGACAGTATCGCCGGCCGCACAGCGTACGTCCCACCGTTTATGCCGGGCAAACGTATGATTGTCACCACGTTGTCGAACCTGCATATCTACACCCAGCGCGGCACCCGCCAGCGTAAGGCGGAGTTTGTGGAAGACCGTAAACAGTACGAAAACAAATACCTGCGTAACGAAGGCTATGCGGTTGAGTATCCGGAACTGTACGCCGCGTTTGATGAAAGTGCGGTAACCATCGGTGCACCGGTAGTGCCACCGGCAGGAGAATAAGGGGATCTGAATGCAACTGTCACCGGCACAGCGCCACAGCGCACGAATTGAAGCAGAGCGGTTACTGAGACAGCAGCAGTCTCTGGACACGGAAACCAGCCTGCACATTCAGATTGTTGCGCTGGAAAAGGATGTCGCAGCCGCCGCTGCGATTGAAAGCCGCGCTGAGCGGATGGAATTCAAGCGTGATGTGCTGCTACCGCGATGGATGCCTACCGCGCATTCCTGGCTGGAAGGTGATAGTGAGCAGCAGAATCCTGTTTTTGCCTGGTGCGTCGTCTGGCTGTTTGATACAGGCCAGTTTGACCAGGCGCTGGACTGGGCGGATGTGGCCATCCTACGGGGTCAGGAAACCCCGGCCGCGTTCGGCAGTACGTTCCCGGTGTTTGTGGCGGATACGGTGTTGTCCTGGGCGGAAGCGGAAGCCGTTGAGGGACACGATGTAGAGCCGTATTTCAGCCGCACGCTGGGGAACGTGATGCAGCACTGGAATGTGTATGAGGTCATTAAGGCCAAATACGTGAAGTTTGCCGGTCTGCACCTGCTACGCGATGAAAACGGAGAGCCACGCGCAGCGGCAACGGAAGACAGGGAAGTATTGCTCCGGGCGAAGGGACTGCTGGAGCAGGCGAAGGGATTCGACCCTAAATGTGGTGTCGGCACGATGTTGCAGCGTATAGCTGCGCGTCTGCGGGTACTGGATAAGTAAAAGACTACCGACCCGAAAGCGGGCGCGGTGGAGGGGATCGCATAAGCGTATCGCCCGTGGAAACCGGTCAGCCCGCTTTTTTCTGGAGAAACAGGATGTTCAGCGGAACCTCGATTGATTTTGACGATGCCAGCCTTACGAATGATGGCTTCTGGCCAGACCTGAGCGTGAAGGATTTTCAGTCCCAGCGCACCATTCCGGCCGATATTGACGCAGCCACCATTCGTCAGGCGCTGCTGACCGCAGCCGGCGAAATCAATGACGATCTGGTTAAGGTCGCCGCTAAATACCAGGGTGATGGGCACACCAGCGCTGAAGCTGTGCCTGGAGTGGAAATCGACGGTGAAAATCTGCTGTGCGCAAGATATCGTAAGGCAGTTTATGCCCGCGCTAAAGCAGACCTGATGGGGGAATTTGCATCCATTGGGCGTCGTGAGAGCCATCCGGGGCAGGAGAGCGACGAAACCCGCTCCAGCCTGATTGCTGAATCCACACTGACGGTACGACGCATTAAGGGGCTGAAACGTATTACGGTGGCCATGATATGAGCCAACTGAAGCAACTGACCGATTTTCTCATTGCAAACATGCCGAAGCGTGCCATGCAGGGTTTTGACAGCCAGATGGACGAAATCACGTTTATTCCGGCGCAGCGGGATAACGGGCTGGGGCAGTATCGCCTTGCCATTATCCGCTATAACGCCGTCCTGACGTGGGAGCGATACCCCTATCGCGAGTACGATCCCAAAATCCTGATGGCGTTGTTTATGTCCTGGCTGACGCAGGATGAGCGGGGGCTGATGGAGGAAACCGGCATTGACAGCGAACTGCCGGAATTCGATATCGAAACCATCGACCAGGAAACGGCCATCATGGTGGTGACGCTACCGATGGCCGAAGAACTGAATATGATCCCCGATCCCAAAGGCGAAATTCCCTTTGATGGCGAGCGCTGGCGACTGGCTGAGCCGGATATCTGGACGGCGGAGGAAGTGACCATTATCCCGCTTACTGAGGGGCAGCAATGATTCAGGGAGAGCTGAATCAGGAGCAGTTCAGGCAGCTTCAGGCAGCGCTGGCCAGCCTGGAGTTACCGCCACCGAAGCGCCGCCGCCTGTTGTGGCGTATGGCCAAATATGGCGTAGAGGCTGCGTCTAAGCGCAATGTGCGCAATCAGCAGTCACCGGAAGGGGGGAAGTGGCCGGCAAGGCAGACGCGGCGTAAGGGCAAGATGCTGCGCAACATGCCAAAACTTATCCGCATTCGGGAGATGCCGGAAACTGAGTCCGTCAGGCTTTACCTTGCTGGCGGTCATTACCGCAACGCAAAGGGGAAACTCTCTGCCGGCGTCGTGGGATATGTCCAGCAAAACGGGATGAGCGTCACCGTCAACCGTAAGCAGGTGGCAGGCCCTGAGCAGGGGGATACACCTGCCTCACTGCGACAGGCGAAACGCCTGCGCAAAGCCGGGTACAAAGTCAGGCGCGGTAAGCGCTGGCGCAAGCCCGGCTATAAGGAAATACAGGAAAAAATGACCGCTCGTCAGGCTGGTCTGCTTATCCGGATACTGGAGGATAAGCCGGTCAAAACCTCCTGGCAGATTGATTTACCTGCCAGGGCGTTCCTGGGGATTGGTCAGGAAGATTTTAACAAAGCGCTGGCGCGACAGCTTCAGGCTGTCGGGTTCGGTCTGGATGTTAACGCGCAGGATATCAGGGGGAGAGCATGACCTGGCCAATTGTAACCGTGAATCAGGTAAATCAGCTGCTTGGCGAAACCAATGAGGTGGAGCGCACGCTGCTGTTTATCGGTACCGGGACAAAGAATGTAGGGAAGACGCTGGCCGTCAACGCGCAGAGCGATTTTGACTCGCTCCTGGGTGAAGATGACAGCCCGCTAAAGAATGATGTACTGGCCGCGCAGGCAAACGCCGGCCAGAACTGGTGGGGATTTGTCCATGTGCTGGCCGCAGACAGCGAGCCGGATGCCTGGGTGGCGGCGGTTAAAGCTGCGCAGGTGTCCTGTTCGGTGGAAGGGGTGGTGCTGTCGGATGATGTTTCCGTTAAAGCCTCCATTAACCAGGCGGCAACACTGCGATCGGAACTGACGGCGAAATATGGCCGCTGGGTCTGGTTCATTCTGGCAGTACAGGGGATGCAGGATGAGGAGGCGCAGGCCGACTATCTGACCCGCCTGTCCACGCTTCAGGAAGGTATTGCCGAGAAATCTGTACAGCTGGTTCCCCGTCTCTGGGGCAACGAACCGGGTGTTCTTGCCGGCCGTCTGTGTAACCGTGCTGTCACTGTTGCCGACAGTCCCGCACGGGTGAAAACCGGTGCGCTCCTGAGCATGGGGAGCGATGAGCTGCCAACAGATGGCACCGGCGCGGTGCTGGAACTGGCTACGCTTCAGGCACTGGAAGCACAGCGCTACAGTGTGCCGATGTGGTACCCGGACTATGACGGTTACTACTGGTCTGACGGCCGTACGCTTGACGTTGAGGGTGGCGATTATCAGTCCATTGAAACGCTGCGTATTGTGGATAAAGCCGCGCGTCGTGTGCGTTTGCTGGCTATCGGCAAAATTGCCGACCGTTCGCTTAACAGTTCGCCGGGCAGCATTGCCGCACACCAGACGCTGTTTGCGCGTCCACTGCGTGAAATGTCCACCGCCGCGAACATTAACGGCGTGTCCTTCCCCGGCGAAGTGAAGCCGCCGCAGGATGGCGATATCACGATTGTCTGGAAGAACAAAAAGGCCGTCGATATTTACATTGTGGTGCGCACATATGAGGTGCCGCTGCAAATCACGATCAGCCTGTTGCTGGATGCCAGCCTGGAGACAAACTCATGACCAGACGTATTTCGGGCATGTCCTTCGACTTCTATATGGATGGCGAGCTGGTACATGCAGAGAAGATTTCGCTCGATATCACCGATAACACCGCCGCTGCGCAGACCCGTGGCGTGCCGGATGGCTGGGTGGATGGTGATGTGTCGGCAGAAGGTGAGCTGGAGCTGGCCACCAAAGCGCTGGTTTCCATCAAAGCCCGTGCGCAGTCTGCCGGGTCATGGCGCGGCATTCCTGAGCTGGATTTTCTTTTCTATGCCAAAGCCGGCAACGAAGAAACGAAAGTTGAGGCGTTTGGCTGCAAGCTGCTGCTGAATAACCTTCTGGATCTCGATCCCAAAGGCGGGGCGCTGTCCACGCGGAAAATTAAGTTTCTCGTGACCAGCCCTAAATTTATCAACATTGACGGCATTCCGTATCTGGAAGCGGAAGCCACGGAAAACCTGATTGGATAAGAGGCACGGATGCAGGAGTACGAAAAGGGATTTATTGCGCTGGCCATCATGGGGGCGTTGATTGCACTGGGAAAGATGCTGAACAGCGGTGAACCGATCACCGTTCGTTTACTGGCTGGTCGTCTGATTGTTGGCAGTGCGCTGTCACTGCTGGCCGGGGTGGCGCTGTATGTGGTACCCGACATTCATCCGCTGGCGCTGGTCGGCATTGGTTCGGGGCTGGGGATTCTGGGTCTGAATGGCGTAGAAGCCTGGCTGCGTAAAAAAGGGATCGGTGGTTTTCTGAGTAAAGGGACAGGGAAATGACTCTGAGCGAAAAACAGCAGCTTTTTACCGTGATGGTGGCAAATCTTATTCAGTGGGCTGACGAACATGGCTACCGTCTGACATTTGGTGAAGCGTACCGCACACCAGAGCAAGCCGCGCTGAATGCGAAAAAAGGCAGTGGTATCACTAACAGCCTGCATACCCAGCGTCTGGCCGTGGACTTCAATCTGTTTATTAACGGGCAGTATCAGACCGACAGTGCGGCATATCTGCCGCTGGGGGAGTACTGGGAATCACTGGGCGGTTCGTGGGGCGGTCGCTTCAAATCCCGTCCGGACGGTAATCACTTCAGTCTGGAACACAACGGAGTTCGCTGATGGACAGGACGGTGACCGGAATTCTGCTGCTGGCGGCGCTGGCGTTCGCCAGTGGCTGGACAGTGGCTGGATGGCAGCGGGACAGTGTTGATCTGACCATCCGAAATACTGCCGCCGCTACAGGCAAAGAGCTGGCGCGTATCGCCAGCGTATCCGGTCGCCAGCTTGAAGAGAAGCTGGAGGTGCTGAAGGAGGCACAACCACGTGAAATTCGTACCGAAATGGTTAAGCCGGTGTTTACCAACGTGTGCATGTCTGATGATTTTGTCCGCATGTACAACGAGGCCGCAGCCGGCACAGAACGTGCGCTATCAGGAAAATCTGCTGACTAAATGCCCCGTGCATCTGCCGCGACTGGCCGGCACGACGGGGCGGGATGCGGCAGAGCTTTTAACCCTTTATCTGGACTTATACGGGCAGTGTACTGCCCGACATAATCAGCTTGTTAATGAAATTAATTTAAGAGAGAGTGTTATTTATGGAAAAGATTAATCTTACTGTTTGCGGTCAGGATATTACTTTTGAGCCAAACCAGACGGCTTATAATAAGTTCATTAATGAAATGGCGATGGATAATAAAATTGTACCAGCGCACAATTATCTGACGCGTATTGTGGCGACAGAAAGCAAAGAAGTGCTGACCGATATTTTAAAACGTCCCGGTGCTGCACTCCAGTTAGCGGGTAAAGTTAACGAGCTTTACGCGCCTGAACTGGAAATTGAAGTAAAAAACTAACCAGGCGAGTCCAGTCTATTGAAGAGAATGGACTCGAACAATATTTAATATTGCGTCGTCATTACCTCCCGCATGGAGAAGATACCGTGGATGATATTTCCGCTGCTGTCTGGCTGGATAATCGCCACTGGGAATATATGCGCGTTGCAGTGGCTAATGGAATTAGCACGGCATTTAAAGGCACGGAATGAAACAATTAGATTTTACATTAAGCCTGATTGATAAACTGACCCGCCCGTTAAAACAGGCGCAGGGCAGCGTGTCCGGCTTTGCTGAAAAATCAAAGAATGCCTTTAAGCAGATAGGTGCTGGCTCGCTGGCCATGTGGGGTGTTGCTCAGGCCGTTCAGGGGGCATTGTCGCCGGCCATCGAGATGTATGACGCGCTGAACGATTCCGCTGCTAAAGGAATTGATGATACCTCGCTGAAGGCTGTACAGCGTGATGCGCTGCGCTTCAGCATGACCTACGGTGCCAGTGCGGTGGAGTTCGTGAAGTCAACGGAAGACATTAACGCCTCTATCGCCGGCCTGAGCAATACCGAGCTGCCGAAGGTGACGAAGGTCGCCAATACGCTGGCGTTTGCCATGAAATCCACTGCCGCCGAAGCCTCGGAATTTATGGGGCAGATGTTCGGCAGCTTTTCCGCTGAAGCGACGAGGCTGGGGAAAGTTCCCTTTGCTGAACAGCTGGCGGGAAAGATGGTGTACATGCGCAAAACCTTTGGTACCGAGATGGGAACCATCAAAGACCTGATGGAAGGTGCGCGAGGGGTCGGGACTAACTACGGCGTCGGGATGGACGAACAGCTTGCGGTGCTGGGGCAGCTGCAACGTACGCTGGGAACGGAGGCCAGCAGCGCCTACGAGGGCTTTATGACCGGCGCGATTGATGGCGCTAAAAAGCTCGGACTGTCGTTTACCGACGTGAACGGCAAAATGCTGTCCATGCCGGATATGTTAACTAAGCTCCAGAACAAATACGGCAAAAGTCTGGATGGCAACCTGAAAGCTCAGGCCGAGCTGGATGCCGCTTTTGGCGACAGTTCCGCCGTGGTCAAACAGCTGTATGGCAACGTTGCGTTACTGCAACGCAACATCACCGAGCTGGGCGGTGCTGACGGGCTGAAGCGCACGCAGGAAATGGCGGCAAAAATGGTGAAGCCGTGGGATCGCTTTGTGCAAATCCTGAAAGCCATTCAGACGGTGATTGGCCTGACGTTAATCCCCGTTCTGTACCCACTGCTGAACCGCCTGGCCGATATGGGGCAGACCTTTGCTCGCTGGATGCAGATGTTTCCCAATATCGCGCGCGTTATCGGGTATGCCACGCTGGCATTGCTGGGCTTTGCTGCCGTGGGCGCGAGCGCCAATATTGTGATGGGGGTCTCTAAATTCATCATTATGGGGCTGACCGGCGTCTGGCGCTTGCTGGTCGCTGTCGTGAAGTCATACACCCTTGTTATCTGGCTGGCACAGAAAGCGGTGCTGGCCTGGAATATCGTGCTGAAAACCCTGCGCGGCGTTCTGCTGGCGGTGCGTATGGCCGCGATGCTGGCCGGTATCAGTATCAATCTGATGAGCTGGCCGGTGCTGCTGGTCATAGCGGCCATTGCGGCACTGGTCGTGGGCTGCTATCTGCTTGTTAAGCACTGGGATGCTATCAAGGCCGCTGTGATGGACAGTGCCGCGTTTAAGGCTGCTGCGGAGGTCGTGAAGTGGCTGGCTGGCGTGTTTGGTTCAGCCTGGGATTCCATCGTCGCCGGCTGGAATAGCTTCATTGCGCTGCTTACCGGTTTTTCTCCGTCAAAGGCGCTAAGCGGTATGGCCAGCGGCATTGTGACGCTGTTTGACAACATCTGGCAGACCATCAAAGGCGGGTTCCTGAAGTCCTGGAGCTGGATCGTTGGGAAGCTCAATAAGATACCCGGCGTCAGTATTTCGACGGCCAGTGAAGGCCAGCCGGCGCTGACGGGGAATACTCTTTCCACCGGGGGAGAACTGAAGGGCATTGACCGGGGCGGTATCAGCAGCACTATCAGCAAAAATTCAAAATCGGTAACGGATAACAGCAAAAAAATTGGCGAAGTGCATTTACACAGTGAACAGCCATTTACGCCGGGTCTGCTAATGGAATGGCAGGAGCTTAATTAATGAGTGATGTGCTTTATATCGACCTGCTAATTGAGGGGCGTAATTTTGTGCTTAATACAGGTAGTGAGCCTGAATTATGCAATAACCGCAAAAGTATCGGACAGGATGTCGTCCATTCAATTATTGAAAGCGGGCTGGCCACGCAATTAATTGCCGAGCGCAGCCTGACCTTACGCGCAGATATTTTTACCCAGCTGGAACTGCTGGTTGAAAGTGACGATCGCATTGTGCCGGGTACGGTGGAAATCAGCGAAGAAAGCGCTAAACGTCTGTGGGTGACAGCCGGTACGTATGATTTTGGCAGTATTACTTATCAGGTGAACTTATGACGGAAAAGCCGCAGGTCGATTTTGAAGAGGTGGTAAAAGCCAGCGGGATGCCGACCACGGAAGATGAGGTACGAACCCGCTTTAATACTGTTGTGGTCGATGAAGGGATGATTACCAATACGTCCCGTATGTCGCCATTCTGGCGGCTGATTACGGCGATTGTGACTGCGCCGGTAATTTGGCTGAAAGACGCGCTGGTAGCTGTGGTGCTGCCTGGTATGTTTGTGGCCACGGCCACCGGTCAGATGTTGCGCCTGCTGGCATGGGCGGTAAACGTGACGCCGAAACCGGCCAGCGCGGCTGAGGGTGTGATCCGCTTCTTCAAAGAAGATGTTAAGCAAGCGGTGACTGTGAAAGCCGGCACGGTAGTGCAGACGGAGCGTATTAACGGAAAAGTTTATGCCCTGTCTACCGTTGCAGATGTCACGCTTCCCTCCGGTACCGCCAGCGCACTGCTGGCAGTGAAAGCAACGGGGACAGGGGGCGCGTACAACCTTGCCCCAGGATACTACCGAATTTTGCCAGTGGCGGTGGACGGTATCAGCCACGTCGCCAGTGAAGAAAACTGGCTGACGGTACCGGGAGCCGACGAAGAGAGCGACGATGAACTGCGCGAACGCTGCCGCACTCAGTTCAATCTGGTGGGAAATTATCATACCGATGCGGTTTACCGTTCGATGATTGCCGGCGTGGCTGGTCTGAGCATTGACAGAATTTTCTTTGAACATGATGCGCCGCGTGGGCCTGGTACTGCGAACGCGTATCTTCTGCTGGATAGCGGGGTGGCGTCCGACCCGTTTATTGATGCCGTAAACGACTATATCAACACTCAGGGGCATCATGGCCACGGCGATGATATGCAGTGCTTTGCCATGCCAGAAACCCGTCACGATCTGAGTGTTACGGTCTGGGTCAAAAATCTGAGCAACCTGGAACAGGAACAGCGCGACAGCCTGAAAACTGGGGTAACAAACCTTATCCGCTGTGCTTTTCGGGAAAATACAGACTATGACGTGAAGAAGACGTGGCCATACTCGCGTTTTTCCTTCTCCCAGCTGGGGCGGGAGATCCACAAAACGTTCCCGGATACGGATTCGCTGGAGTTTTCGCTGAAAGATATCACCAGTGAACTCAGCGTACCGCGACTTAATGCGCTGACGGTAGAGCTGAAAGATGAATGATTTTCTAAAAAAACTGGCCAGCATGGTGCTGCCGTCCTGGATGGACAAGGGCGAGCCACAAAAGCTTCTCAAAGCGGCGCAAATATTCTGGGCGGACGTTTACAGCTGGATTACTTGGCCGCTGCGCCAGTTTGACCCGCTGACCTGCAACGAAACGATACTGGGTCTTATCGCATGGGACAGGGATATCAGCCGCTTTAACGGTGAGCCGCTGAAGCTGTTCCGTCGGCGTGTAGCTTTTGCCTTTGTGAATGCGGCAGATGCCGGTTCCGTTGAGGGTTTTATCAATATCTTTGACCGGCTGGGGATTGGTTATGTTGAGCTGATGGAGCGCCAGCCGGATATTGACTGGGATGTGATACTGGTTCGCGTCACCGACAGCCAGATATCAGACAACACTGAGCTGATGATCCAGATTATCCGACAGTATGGCCGCACATGCCGGCGCTACCAGTTTGAGGTCATCACCTCTGAAAACCTGGCTATCCGGGCAGGATGGGATCAGGGCGAATATGTGGTTTATCCGGCGAGGATTGCCGGCAGCGAATCCAGCAGCGCAACGTTCAGCGCGAGCTTACAGGGAGAGTAGTTTTTATGTCACAGACGGCTATCACGCTGGCATTTGAGCAGTGGAAAGCGCAGCAGGCTACAACGGGTGAGCCTGTTCTGCTCGATGAGTTTATTTTTGCACTGGTACCAGGGCTTGACCCGAGTTTGCCTGTCGATCGCAGTGAAACACTGCCACCTGCTGCGCAAATTGTTCACCGTGAATCAGTCACCCGTAAAGGGGTGGTAAATGAAAATGCTGTGGTGCATTCCGCTGTGCTGGGCGCGGATGTGGGCGATTTCTCCTTCAACTGGATCGGGCTGACGAATAAGGCCACTGGTACGCTGGCAATGATTGTTCATGCGCCAGAACAGCAAAAGCTGAAGACGAAAGAGGGGCAGCAGGGCAACGTCCTGACACGCTCTTTCCTGATGGAGTATACCGGCGCACAGAGCGAAACCGCTATTAACACGCCGGCAGAGACCTGGCAGATTGATTTCACTGCCCGGATGGCGGGTATTGATGAGCGCCAGCGCCTGGAAAATATTGACCTTTACGGTGCTGCGGCGTTCCTGGGTGATGGCTGGCTGGTTGGTAAAACCGGTAATCAGTATTTTGTTACCAAAGGGGCGGGATATGTTGCTGGACTCCGGGCTGTTGCGGTTGCTAACCAGAATATTACCGTCACCACAAAGCCAGTCAAAGTCTGGCTGGATGTCTGCTGGACGGGAGCACTGACCAGTGTCTGGGCAGTGCAGGGCAAGGTCACTGTAGCTGCCAGCCTTGCGGACTATGAGCAAAACGGTGTGAAACATTACGTTTTTGCGCTGGCTAGCATTGACGCCAATGGGAACATCACAGATTTGCGTCCTAAAGGTGGACTGAGTGACCAGTCACTCAAAGAGCATGAAAAATCCCGCAATCACCCGGACGGGACGTTAAATGCTAAGGGATTTGTGCAGCTTTCCAGCGCAACAGATAGTGAATCCGAATCGCTGGCCGCCACGCCTAAAGCCGTCAAAGAGGCTAATGATAATGCGAACGGGCGCGTACCCTCCACGCGGAAGGTGAACAAAAAAGAATTATCAGGCGACATAACATTATCAGCTGATGATGTGGTTGCCGTACCAGGTGTTATCCGTGGCGTAATCAATGGCAGCATGACAATGGCGTCCGCTAATAAAAACGGATGGTGGCAGGTTGCTGTTCCAGATACCTCGAAGGTTTCAGACTTCCCCAAAAAGCCCAACGGCTCAAAGCTGTACGGGTATGGTTATATGTTCGTGTGGGTTACGGGTAATACATGGTTCCAGCATTATTTCGCCCATCATGGCGAGGTCGCTTATCGCCAGGACTGGAGCGCCGGGCCGAGCGCATCCACTAGTTGGGTTGTTGAGTACAACACGGCAAATAAACCCACCGCCGCTGAGGTTGATGCCGTAAGCGCATCCGGTGGCGGAACTTTCAAAGGTGTTGTGAATTTTAATAGTATCGTCAGGATTGATAAATCCTATCCAGGCTTAGTTCTGAGAGATGCAGACACCGGAGATAATGTTGTTGGGAAGGATATTATCCTGGAAGCATCCGGCAGTAATGTTCGCCTCCTTTTCAGGAAAAAAGATGTTACTGACAATCAGTTAATGCTGAGCTTCCCTAAAGTAACCGGAACACTTTATTCAACTGGGAATAAACCCTCGGCTGGTGATATCGGCACTTACACCAAAGCGGAATCCGATGCACGATACGTTCAAAACATGCAGCGTGGAGCCGCGACCTCCCCTGGTAAGGCAAATGAATATGGGCCAAATGAAGCCCCCACTGGTTGCGTTCTGACTCGTGCCTGGCACGATCCTTCAACATCCTACGGTGTTTTGTTTACCTACCGACCTCTTCAAATTTATATCAATGGCGCATGGCGCACCATTACAGGTTAATTAGTATGATAATGAAACTTAAAAACGTAGCTCGTTATTACCCGGAAGATATGCCTTATGGAGAGGCCGTTCAGTATTTTCAAAGTGAGGATGGCAAGGACTTTTATGAGTCGCTTTCCCTTTTTACCCGGAAATATAAACTCTGCATTGAACCTGATACGGGGGTGATTCGTTCCATTGCGGAAGATATTTCTACACTCTATCCAGCAGGTTTTACAGTGGTTGAAACAAACTACCTGCCTGCTGATTGTGATATTTATGGCGGCTGGATGTATGAAAATGAAGTAGTTAAGGCTGTGCCGGTTGATTATAAAGAACAGTCTGAACGTATCCGAGAAAACCGACTAAGTGAAGCTGATGAAATTACTAAGGACTGGCGTACAGAGTTACAGTTGGGATTAATTTCTGACGACGATAAATCTAATCTGATTTCATGGATGGCTTATATCAAAGAGTTAAAGGTTTTGGATTTATCCTCGATAGTCGATGAGGGTAGCTTTAATGCAATTATTTGGCCGGATGTTCCTTCCAATGTGGCGTGAAGCAAAACTGGCCTTTACCGATTCTGTGGCTTCACTGAATTGTACTATTGTGCCTGCGCATCCGTGGATATACGGGCTGGGGCAGCAAACCGAGAATGGCGCATACCTCAGCCCGGTTAACGCCATTTCATACCTGGCTGAAAAGCTGGTTGGAATGGGCGGAAGCGCTGATGTAGTCATTATGATGGTTGTTGGTCAGACCCATGACAGCTTCATAAGCAGTCTTAACCAGCTGGTTGATGTTTTTCCGGCGCCGGCGTTCACTCAGGTAAAACGTCTGGCGCTTTCAGCGGCAGAACTGGCGATGGAAAAGATGCAAATTCCCGCCAGATACAACGCCGGACTGGCTGACGTACTCCCCTTGTCAGTGCCAACCAGCCGGACGGCATTCGCCGCAGCGGCAGTCAAAAAAGCACAGGAAGAAGCTGCTGCCGCGGTGGATATCGAAGCGCTGAAGCAACAGCTGGACGACTTTAGCCGGCTGCGCGATAACGTGTTGGGCGATATTGCCGGTGGACTGGCTGATTTACAGGGGAAAAGCGGCAGAGCCTGGGTATTTACTTCCAGCGGTGATTTAGCAACCTCATTGCTGGAACTGGTCAAAGGTATCCCGCTGCAATCAGCCGTTTACTCTGCGGCCATGATGCTCACCGGTGACAATCTTGATGGCATAAAAGGAATGATACATGACCTCGAACCCGACGCTGGCGCTTAACGGAGAAGCGATCCAGCTGAAAAACATGCGCGTAACGATAACACAGCAGTTTCAGGACAAAGACCAGTCCGGGCAGACCAGCTCTACCACGAAGTCCGAACAGGGCATGAAGGGTAAAGAGCTGCGCGTATCCGGTGAGGTTCCCTTTAAAAATAAAGAGATTTTGCGCCGTATCTTTGAGCTGGCCAGCGCCACCGACGCCAGCGGGAAACGCCAGAAATACCGCGTGGCGCATGAGCAGGCGCGAGCCGTCAACTTTCGTGAAGCGACCTTTACCGGCACGCTGGATGCGCCCCAGCAGGACGGGAAAATGTCCTGGCTGGTGACATTTACGCTGACCGAGCATATCAGCGTCCAGGAGAAGAAAGAGGCAAGGGCGAGCAGTAAAACGACGGCAACAAAGCAGGGCGGTGGGGCTGGTACTGGCCAGTCTGCTGATGAAGATGATGAAAAAATGACGTGGTTTGAGCGCAAAGTCCTGAAGCCTGTCAATGATGCGCTGGGGTAAGGATGAAACCGATAAAACGCCTTTACCTGTCAACGGATGAGGTACATCTTGCTGATGCCAGCCTGGTGCTGGAACTGAACAGCTGCGGCCGGGGATTCATTACGGCCGAAACTGACCAGGACTATACCGGCAAGCTGGTGCGCCTTAATGTCGGGTATAGCGACCTGCTTTTGCGGTGGTTTACGGGGTACGTAGAACGGTCGCAGCCGGCAGATAATGGTTTTCAGCGGCTTTTTGTTCGTGAGCTGGCTGGAGTGTTTGAACGTCTGTGGCCATGTTCGCTTCAGCACCCGACGCTGCGCAGCGTTGCCGGCTGGCTGGAGGAGAACAGCGGGCTTACAGTGACGGTACCCGATGCCGATTATGCGGATAAGCCGATCCCCCACTTCACCCATAGCGGCAGCGGGTATCAGCTGCTGAATAATCTGGGTAAAGCCTTTGGTATCACGGATTATATCTGGTACCAGCTGCCGGATGGCGGCCTGTATGTGGGGGGCGCGGACAGGTCACTCTTTGCCGGTAAGCCGGTGGATATCCCGGCCGAGTTCAGCCAGGGGGCAGCAGGCGGTAATACCATGACGCTGCCGGTTATCCAGAGCCTGCGGCCGGGCGTTGAAATGAACGGTGAGCGCGTCACAAAGGTTCATCTGACCAATGACACGATGACCGTTACCTGGACACCCCGCAACCGCGCCACCGGCAAGCCATTGCAGAAATCACCGGTACAGCGACAGATTGAAAGCCATTTTCCGGAGCTGGCTTCCGGCCTGCACCTGCCGAAGTTCGCCAGGGTCATTGCACCGACTGAAGCCGTAAAGAGCGGCAACTTTTCAGATCCATTCCGTCCGCGCTATGCCGTGGACGTGCAGCTGCTTGACGCAGACGGAAAGCCCGACGCGCAAACACCGGCTTATTCGGCTGTCCCGCTACCTGTACCGATGGCAGGCAATGATTCCGGCATGTTTCAGTTCCCCCCGGAAGGGACGCTGGTTGAGGTCGCCTTTACTGACGGCCGGCCGGATAAGCCATTTATCCGCCAGACTGTGCCGGATGGTACCTGCCTGCCGGATATCAAACCCGGAGAGCAGCTCCAGCAGCAGCGGGCGGAAGTCTCCCAGCGCGTGACGCAGGCCGGGGACTGGGTGCGACAGACTGACCAGACAATCAGCGAAACATCGATGGCCAGAATCGTTAAGGCCGATACGGAAAGCCGCGAGTTGGTAAGCCGTGAAACGACCATTAAGGCCACGGATAAAACCAGCGTTATCGGCACGTCCACGCTGATGGCCGGAGCCATTCAGCAGGTCAGTACGGGCAAGTTTAGCCAGGCGATTCAGGGTAGCCGGCTGGCCACTGTCGGCGGCAGTGATGAGTTGGACGTGACCGAAGATGTGACCGTTACGGTCGGGAAGAACCTGACGGAGCAGATTGGCCAGATTCGAAAAAGCGTTGCTGCCGTACAGCAGCAGATTATCGCACCGGTGGTATGGATCGGTTCTGGCAGTATTAACGTGGCGCAGCTGATGCTGGATACGCTTGATGTGGTTAAGCAGCTGGCAGAACTGACGGCCAGCCATACGCACAGTAACACCGGGACACCGACGAACGCCGGCGACATACGCAGCACCGGCACACAAGCCGACACGCTGAACGGCAAATATTCCCCGGTTATCGGTAAGTAACCCTTCATCTCACCCGCTCGCTGTAGCGGGTTTTTTGTACCCCTCTCAAACGTCGCAGAACGCTCTCAGAGCGTTGATTTATCACGTCTGAACAAACCCATTCCCTCACTCAGCGCAGCGGCACACGCCTGCGCCTGCGAATCCTGACGGCGACGAAATAACGACGGAAGTGACGAAAACGGCGCTACACCGCACCCGCCTGCGGTTTTCGTGTTGAAAATGATTTCAGTTTTTCCGGTGGTACAAAATACATCGGCAGACCGCGCCAGCACTGGGGGTTTGACATCAGATCTCAAACTGAAATGTGTGAAACAGATTTCAGAGATTTCAGTTTTTGGACAATAGCCAGCTGGTCGCCTCAGAAGTGAAAGCCTTGCGCCATGCGGTGTCAGGTGTGATTACGTAACTTTTTACGTAACGGTCGGAGCGGGATCTCGTTAGCGTTTAAAAACAGAGAGTCGCAGCTGGCGCGGGTTTGCGGGGAACCGTGCGAACTGGCGCAACTGAAATACTTTGCACAGCTCCGTCCGCGCCCATCCCTGCGCACACATGCCGCTATCAGTGACCAAATCAGTAACAGAGAGAGATACAAACTCACCAACAAATCAGGGCGATTTCTGACCATTCTGAGTTTTTTTAAAAATTGATGGGGGGCATCGGAAAACCGTCACAAACGTCACAAGATTTAAAAATGTTATCTATCTATATGATATTAAATAATAAATAAGCACATCTAAAACCATCACAAAAGCATCACGGAAGCATCACAGTGTGACGGTCTTAAAACATCACAACTCTGTTTTATAACTTATTGAATTTATTAGGTGTGACGGTTTGTGTTGCGTTTTGTGATGGTTTTACCGTCACAAGGTTTATTTAGATAAATCATATGGATAAGAGGTGTTTTTGCGGGGTGTGATGGTTGTGACGGTTTTCCGATGGCCGACTCAAAAACAGTGCTGAGGGGATTAACATCTGTGCAAAAAAAAGCCCCTTAACCGGGGCGCTACTACTTACTCTTCGTCTTGTCTGGGTCTTACTACTACTGCCGCCAGTTTGTCGATCAAACGTTCGCACGCTTCAACGTCCTTCAGGCTGCGTAACTTGACCCTGGCTGTTTGCGGCTCTGCATCACGAGTACACAAGTTCAGCTCAATTTCTACGTCGTTCCGGTTCAATAATCCCATAATAACCTCTGCTAACTTCCTTGCCTGAGTGGCCAGTTCAAAGATGAAATCAAGTTTATTCGGGGTTTCAGTTGAAAAGCAAATTGTATGGCCGACGTCAAAGCCATTGCTTTTAAAGTATTCCTCCACAGAGCCGGTAAGTTCAGGAGGGCAAACAAGTCGGACGCCAGCAAACTGTGACTGGTGAAGGGGTTTTCCTTTTAGTTCCTGCATAATTTCTCCAATGCAAAAACCCCGATTAACGGGGTTTTGGGTGTTGATATGGTCGATATGTGGACATTGGTTGAAATAATTCCTTTTATTTCAATGTGTTAGAATGAAATAAAACGCGCCCGAAGGCGCGTTGGCGATACACATTAAAGTTTAAAGTTCGGTTTACTCTTCTTCTTCAACTTCCACGAAGCTTGCGTCTTTCACGGACGTTGCTGCGCGGCGGGCTTCCCCTTTGTGCTGCACCTTATTGAGCTGCCGTTCCAGCTTGTTGATCAATTCATTAATGGCAGTATACATATCTTCATGTTTGGCGCTGGCGACGAGATGCCCATTCGGGGTGTTCATCGTGGCATCAGCAACAAAGCCCTGTGGCTCTTTAGAGAGAATGATATGTGGGTTGATTAGCTGAGTTTGCCATTTTTCCAATTTGGCGAGACGGTCTGCGACATGCTGGCGAATAGCCGGAGTAATTTCCATTTGTTTACTGGTAATGTTCATTGTCATAAATTTTACCTCTTGTCTTTCCGTCTTGGTGATTCCAGCATACCTCGGATTTAACTAAAATGTGTGATTTATATCACATTATTTTGTCACTTTTTGTCAGCGCCCTCATTTTGTGAGTCAGGGCAGGAAGAAGCGATTTAATACTTGTCGAATCGCAAAAATGCAGCCATATTTGACAGGATGACTTGCGGCTAAACCGCTTCAGCTTTGATGAAAAGAATAAAAAAACGGCAGCCACTCGGCTGCCGTTTTGCTTTGGGTGAAGTCTGTATCAGGACTGCGTGTTTTTGCTGTTGGCGGCAATAATCTTCGCCACTTTGTCAGCCTGCGCGGTCATCTGCATTTCACGATAAGCATTTTCCATCTTAGGCAATGCATCACGGGTTGCCTGGGTATCCGGGTAGTTACGCATCATGTTTTCTGTGCGGTTAACGACGGCAACCCACGCGCCACGCGCGGTATAGTAATCAACAACGGAAAGCTCATATTTCGCCAGACGGTCTTTTAAGAAGACCAGACGTTTATTGGCATCGGTCACATACTGACTATTCGGGTAGCCGCGCACCAGCTTCGAGAAGTCATTAAATGCGTCACGGGCATGCTGTGGGTCACGGTCAGAGCGATCAACCCCGAAGAAACCCTGCAGCGCGCTATCATCAAGCGCCATGTTCGTCAGGCCGCGCATGTACATCACATAGTCGATGTTAGGGTGCGTTGGGTTCAGACGGATGAAGCGGTCAATAGCGGCCTGAGCCAGCGGCAGATCGGCATTTTTATAGTATGCGTAGATCAGATCCAGCTGAACCTGCTGGGAATAAGGTCCAAATGGATAGCGGTTATCCAACGCTTCCAGTTGCGTTATGGCCTGTTTCCAGTTACCGTCCTGGAGCTTTTGCTGAGCAGTTGCGTAGATTTCATTAGGCGGATTATCAGGAACCTCGTCCTTTGAACCAGAGCACCCCGCCAAAGCCAGGCTCAACGTGGCCGCTGCCACCAGATATTTCATGCGCGTCATGACGTTTTGACTTTCCTCAAAATGTTTATACGGGATATTCACAGTTCCTGTTCCCGACTAAGACCAGCTACAATAGCACACTATATTAAACGGCAAAGCCGTAAAAACCCAACGTTAACGAAGAAGCTGTCTATGGCACAACAAGTACAACTCACCGCAACGGTGTCCGAATCACAACTCGGTCAACGCTTAGATCAGGCTTTGGCCGAAATGTTCCCTGATTATTCGCGTTCGCGAATAAAAGAGTGGATTTTGGACCAGCGCGTCCAGGTCAACGGCAAGATTTCAGATAAGCCGAAAGAGAAAGTCATGGGTGGCGAGACTATCGCTATCGATGCCGAAATCGATGAAGAGATCCGCTTTGAAGCGCAGGATCTGCCGCTCGATATCGTATATGAAGATGAAGATATTTTAGTCATCAACAAGCCACGTGGTTTCGTTGTGCACCCAGGCGCCGGTAACCCGGACGGTACGGTGCTTAATGCGCTGCTACATTATTATCCGCCAATTGCCGATGTACCGCGAGCGGGCATTGTGCATCGTCTGGATAAAGACACGACCGGTTTAATGGTGGTTGCGAAGACCGTTCCTGCTCAGACACGTCTGGTGGAGTCACTGCAATTACGCGAAATCACCCGTGAGTATGAAGCCGTGGCGATTGGTCACATGACTGCGGGCGGTTCCGTTGAAGAGCCTATCAGCCGTCACCCGACTAAACGTACGCACATGGCGGTACACCCGATGGGTAAACCGGCGGTGACGCACTATCGCATTATGGAACACTTCCGTGTGCACACGCGTCTGCGACTGCGTCTGGAAACCGGACGTACGCACCAGATCCGCGTGCACATGGCGCACATCACCCATCCGCTGGTGGGCGATCAGGTATACGGTGGGCGCCCTCGTCCGCCAAAAGGCGCATCTGAGGCGTTTATCGCCACGCTACGTAAGTTCGATCGCCAGGCACTGCACGCTACCATGCTGCGTCTCTATCATCCGATTTCGGGTATTGAGATGGAATGGCATGCGCCAATTCCTGAAGATATGGTTGAGCTTATCGCCGTGATGCGCGATGACTTTGAAGAGCACAAGGATGACGTAGACTGGCTATGACCAAAATCATTGTTCCGGAATGGCCGCTGCCGGAAGGCGTGGCCGCCTGTAGTTCAACGCGTGTGGGTGGCGTTAGCCTGGGAGCGTGGGATTCACTGAATCTTGGCGCTCACTGCGGTGATAATCCAGAACACGTTGAAGAGAACCGTAAACGCATGTTCGCGGCAGGTAAACTGCCCTCGAAACCCGTGTGGCTTGAGCAGGTACACGGAAAAGATGTGCTGCATCTGACCGGTGAACCGTATGCCTCGAAGCGTGCCGATGCGTCCTACAGTAATACGCCCGGAACGGTGTGTGCGGTTATGACGGCTGATTGCCTGCCGGTGCTGTTTTGCAATCGGGCAGGCACAGAGGTTGCCGCAGCGCATGCTGGCTGGCGCGGCCTGTGCGATGGCGTGCTGGAAGAGACGGTGGCTTGTTTTAACGACCGTCCTGAAAATATCCTCGCCTGGTTTGGCCCGGCGATTGGGCCACTGGCGTTTGAGGTAGGCCCCGAAGTGCGTGAAGCGTTTATGGCAAAGGATATTAACGCGGTGGATGCTTTCCGTCCGGTTGGCGAAAAGTATTATGCTGATATCTATCTGCTGGCACGCCAGCGCTTGGCAAATGTGGGTGTAACCAACGTCTTTGGCGGTGACCGCTGTACCTTCAGCGAAAAGGATGATTTTTTCTCATATCGTCGTGACCGTATTACGGGTCGTATGGCAAGTTTTATCTGGCTGATATAACCTATAGAATCAAGGCGATCCAGAACGCTGATATTTTTTTCTCATTGAATAGGTCAATTAACCTTGAATAATTGAGGGATGACCTCATTTAATCTCCTGTAGCAAATTTGACCTATTATGGGAGGAGTCATGCGTCTGGATCGTCTTACTAATAAATTCCAGCTTGCTCTTGCTGATGCCCAGTCGCTCGCACTTGGGCAAGACAACCAATTTATCGAACCTCTTCATTTAATGAGTGCCTTACTGAATCAGGAAGGGGGCTCTGTACGTCCTTTATTAACGTCCGCGGGCATTAATGCCGGGCAGTTACGCACAGCTATCGATCAGGCATTAAGCCGTTTACCTCAAGTTGAAGGCACCGGCGGCGATGTGCAGCCGTCTCAGGATCTGATTCGCGTCCTGAATCTTTGCGACAAACTGGCACAAAAAAATGGTGATAACTTCATTTCGTCAGAGCTGTTTGTTATCGCCGCGCTTGAGTCCCGAGGCACGCTGGCTGAATTATTGAAAACAGCTGGTGCGACAACTGCCAATATCACTCAGGCAATTGAAAAGATGCGTGGAGGAGAAAGCGTGAACGATCAAGGGGCCGAAGACCAACGTCAGGCCTTGAAAAAATATACCGTTGATCTTACCGAGCGTGCCGAACAGGGCAAACTCGACCCGGTTATTGGCCGTGATGAAGAAATTCGCCGTACCATTCAGGTATTGCAGCGTCGTACCAAAAATAACCCGGTATTAATCGGTGAACCCGGTGTGGGTAAAACGGCCATTGTCGAAGGGCTGGCGCAGCGCATTATTAATGGTGAAGTGCCTGAAGGCTTGAAAGGCCGTCGGGTACTGGCACTGGATATGGGCGCGCTGGTGGCCGGGGCGAAATACCGCGGTGAATTTGAAGAACGTTTGAAAGGTGTTCTGAACGATCTGTCGAAACAGGAAGGTAACGTCATTCTGTTTATCGACGAACTGCATACTATGGTGGGCGCGGGTAAAGCCGACGGCGCTATGGATGCCGGTAATATGCTGAAACCTGCGCTGGCGCGTGGGGAACTGCACTGCGTCGGGGCGACTACGCTTGATGAGTATCGTCAGTACATCGAAAAAGATGCTGCGCTGGAGCGTCGTTTCCAGAAAGTGTTTGTGGCTGAACCGTCGGTGGAAGATACCATCGCCATTCTGCGTGGGCTTAAAGAGCGTTACGAGCTGCATCACCATGTGCAGATTACTGACCCGGCTATTGTAGCGGCGGCGACGTTGTCCCATCGCTATATCGCTGACCGTCAGTTACCGGATAAAGCCATCGACCTTATTGATGAAGCAGCTTCCAGTATTCGTATGCAAATTGACTCGAAACCGGAAGAACTGGATAGGCTCGATCGTCGAATCATTCAGCTGAAGCTGGAACAGCAGGCGCTGATGAAAGAGTCTGACGAGGCGAGTAAAAAACGTCTCGATATGCTTAATGAAGAGCTGGAAGATAAAGAACGCCAGTACTCGGTATTAGAAGAAGAGTGGAAAGCGGAAAAAGCCTCGCTCTCGGGAACGCAAACTATCAAGGCTGAACTGGAGCAGGCGAAGATTGCCATTGAGCAAGCGCGGCGCGTCGGTGATCTCGCGCGCATGTCTGAGCTACAGTACGGTAAAATTCCAGAACTGGAGAAACAGCTGGAAGTGGCTACTCAGTCCGAAGGCAAAACCATGCGCCTGTTACGCAATAAAGTAACGGACATTGAGATTGCTGATGTGCTGGCTCGCTGGACGGGTATCCCGGTTGCCAGAATGCTTGAAGGTGAACGCGATAAACTGCTGCGTATGGAGCAGGATCTTCACAGCCGCGTGATTGGCCAGAATGAAGCGGTTGAAGCGGTATCGAACGCCATTCGCCGTAGCCGTGCAGGGCTGTCGGATCCAAATCGTCCTATCGGTTCGTTCCTGTTCCTGGGGCCAACCGGTGTCGGTAAAACCGAGCTGTGCAAAGCGTTGGCTAACTTTATGTTCGACAGCGATGACGCGATGGTGCGTATCGATATGTCCGAGTTTATGGAGAAACACTCCGTCTCTCGTCTGGTGGGGGCACCTCCAGGATATGTCGGTTATGAAGAGGGTGGTTATTTGACGGAAGCGGTTCGCCGTCGCCCATACTCGGTCATCCTGCTGGATGAAGTGGAAAAAGCGCACCCGGATGTTTTCAACATTCTGTTGCAGGTTCTTGATGATGGTCGTTTGACTGATGGTCAGGGTAGAACGGTCGACTTCCGTAATACGGTCGTAATTATGACGTCTAACCTGGGGTCCGATCTTATTCAGGAACGTTTTGGCGAGTTGGATTACGGTCATATGAAAGATCTGGTGCTGGGCGTGGTCAGTCATAGTTTCCGTCCAGAGTTCATTAACCGTATCGATGAAGTCGTTGTGTTCCACCCGCTGGGCGAATCACACATTGCTTCTATCGCTCAGATCCAGCTGCAACGTCTTTATAAACGTCTGGAAGAGCGTGGATATGAAACGCAGATTTCCGATGAGGCTTTACTGCTTCTGAGTAAAAACGGCTACGACCCGGTATATGGTGCACGTCCGTTGAAACGCGCTATTCAGCAGCAGATTGAGAACCCACTGGCACAGCAGATTCTCTCAGGCGAGCTGATTCCTGGAAAAGTTATCCATCTGGAAGTCAAAGACGACCATATTGTGGCAGTGCAGTAAGTCACAAAAACACAAAAACGGGCCTCTCGGGGCTCGTTTTTGTTTAAAAAATGATCAAGCATAAGCGTTGTGGATGAAAAGTAAGCTAATAGAAAGTTTTTTTCGATTTATGCTTGCCACTTCTCAGTTTCTCCCTATAATGCGGCCCCACTGAGACGGAACAACGGCAAACAAGCCGCCGGGTCAGCGGGGTTCTTAAGAGAACGCCGGCAGAGAAAAGCGAAATTAAACGCTTGACTCTGAAAGAGGAAAGC